>BNJU01004065.1_pt1 | contig 65719 bp, 95 predicted proteins | sample 8539281 | NCBI WGS metagenome assembly BNJU01 (sample SAMD00202456, study PRJDB9452) | human saliva metagenome | isolation source: human saliva | place: Japan
TGCTCGGTAGCCTTCTTTATACCAGCGTGGAATAATCTCTTCAGCTGTTCCCGTTTCGTAATGGGTATTGTCAAACCCCATTTTTTGAGCATTTCTCTTGGCATCTTCTATGGCTTCCGGAATAATATCCATTCCTCTGAGACTCTTGACCTTCTTTGCGAAGGCAAATCCAATCGTACCAACACCACAATAAGCATCGATTAGATGGTCTTCTTTGCTGACATCCAGAGCCTTAATTGCTTCACTATAGAGAATTTCTGTCTGCTCCGGATTAAGTTGATAAAAAGCTCGGGGCGAGAGAGAAAACTCATAGTCGAGTACTCCTTCTTGAATGCTCTCTTGGCCCCAGATAATTTCCGTCTTTTCACCATAGATTTCACTTGTTTTCGCTGTATTTGTATTGACTGCAACTGTGACGACTTCTGGAAAATCTTTAACTAAGTCTTTTACTAGCTGGGTTAAATTAAGCTGACGATTCGTAACAATGATTATTTGAACTTGCCCCGTTTTTCTTGCTCTTCGTACCATAATCGTGCGAACACCGAGCGTTTTTCTCTCATCTGTAATTGGAATTTGGTGGTAAGTAAGAAGTTCAGCTAGGCGATTCGCAATCACTTGGGTTTCCTTTATCTTGCACCAAACAGTCTTTTCAACTCTACGAGATAATGAGAGTTTTGCGCATACAAACCTGCCTTGACCTGATTTTTAAATTTCCGAGTCTGGAATTGAAGCTTAGCACGGTAGTACTTTGGTTCCTGCATTCCGATAGTTGGACGGATTTCATAGTTTTCATATCCCGCAGGGGCAAATTTTTTCAGGGCTTGGTGGAGCAAATCTGTTTTGAACTCTAACTGTTTATCATAGTGGAGGTGCATGATTTGGCAACCACCACATTCATTATAAATCGTACAAGCTGGTACGACTCGAAATTTAGACTTCTTATTAACCTTTAGTAATTTGGCTTCAACAAAGTTACGTTTAATAGAAGTAATTTGACAATAGATGTCTTCTCCTTTGAGGGCTCCAGGCACAAATACTAAAGTTTTTTGGTAAAATCCGATTCCCTCGCCATTGATGCCCATCCGCTTGATTTTTAAAGGTATTTTTTGTTTGACTTTCAGATTCATACCCCTATCTTATCACATTTTAGGGTATAATAGAACTATGAAAATCACAAAACTTGAAAAGAAAAAACGCCTCTACTTGATGGAACTAGATGGACAGCAAACTTCTTATATCACGGAGGATACCATTGTCCGTTTTATGTTGTCTCGAGATAAAGTCATTAGTAAAGAGGAACTTACCGAGATTCAGGACTTTGCCCAGTTCTCTTATGGTAAAAATCTCGCCCTCTATCATCTATCATTTAAAGCTCGAACCGAAAAGGAAGTTCGTGAGTATCTGAAAAAGTATGATCTTGATGAAAAAATCACTAGTCAAGTTATCGCTAATCTTAAAGAAGATAACTGGATTAATGATCGTCAGTATGCCTACTCTATCATCAATGCCAATCAACTTTCTGGAGATAAGGGACCCTTATGTGCTGGCTCAAAAACTGTCTCAAAAAGGGATTGCCAAAGCAACTATTGAAGATGTTTTAAAGGATTTTGATTTTTCGGAGGTTGCTCAACGTGTGGCGGAGAAACTTCTAAAAAAATACACGGGAAAGCTTCCCGCTCGTGCCTTGCAGGATAAGATTATTCAAAAACTTGACTAACAAAGGGATTCTCCTATGCTGATGCTAAAAAGTGCCTTTTGATGACCTGAACAATCAAGTCGACCAAGAAACGACTCAAGAACTCATTTTTAAAGAGCTAGACAAACAATATGATAAAGTATGCTCGAAAGTATGAAGGATACGAACTTAAACAGCGTTTAACCCAAGTTTTAGCTCGAAAAGGCTATGATTTTTTTCGGATATAGCCAGCGCTCTCAGAGAATATCTTTAATATTTTTCGTGTAAAATTTAAAAAAATTAGACCGATTTATGATATAATAGTAAACGATAAACTTATAAATTGTAGAAAGTTGGTTAGTTATGAAACTTCCAAAAGAAGGCGACTTTATTACAATTCAAAGTTATAAGCATGATGGGAGTCTTCACCGTACTTGGCGGGACACCATGGTACTAAAAACAACAGAGAACGCTATTATCGGCGTCAACGACCACACACTTGTTACCGAAAGTGACGGTCGTCGTTGGGTGACTCGAGAACCGGCTATTGTTTACTTTCACAAAAAATATTGGTTTAATATCATTGCTATGATTCGCGATAATGGGATTTCCTACTATTGCAATATGGCTAGCCCCTACTATCTAGATGAGGAAGCCCTAAAATACATTGATTATGATTTGGATGTCAAGGTCTTCACTGATGGCGAAAAGCGCCTCTTGGACGTTGAAGAGTATGAGCGCCATAAACGCAAAATGAAGTATTCTGATGATTTAGACTATATTTTGAAAGAGCATGTTAAAATCCTTGTTGATTGGATCAACAATGGACGCGGTCCTTTCTCAGAGGCCTATGTCAACATTTGGTACAAACGCTACATAGAACTAAAGAATCGGTAAAGTTGTCAAACCGGGGTGAGAGCCCTGGTTTTTTTATTTGAAAAACCCAGCTTTTCAGCTGGGTTGATTGCTATATATCTAATTTAGTAACAGTGAACTTGATGTGGGAATAGTCTTTTTCAACATCCTTATCCAACAAGAAAGCCGTGGCATCCTTCTTAATCTGAACAAGATCAATATTCTGAGCTTGAGCTGCATAGACGCATCCACAATAACATTGACGATAAATATCATACTCCTCGCACATCTCCACCGAACGCTTGTAGCCTTGATTTTTCTTGAAATCACTTGGGAGATAGTGGGTGGTATAAATCTTTGCACATCAATTCCGATGCTGTTGATGGTTTGAGAATTCTTATGGGGACTGATGGTCAAGGCTGAACCAAAGTAGTCAAAGCCCAAATCCATAGCCACTTGCGCTGTTTTATCCAAACGGTAATCAAAACAAACCTTGCAACGATCGCCACCTTCTGGTTCTTCTTCCAGTCCTCTGACTAACTTCCGGTATTCATTGGGTTCATAAGGCGCTTCTATATACTGGACCGTATTTCCTGTTCGCTCATTGAAATCATTAACAAATTTCTTGGTGACGTAAGCTCGCTTGTGGTATTCTGCCTTGGGATGGATATTGGAATTGGCAAAATAGATGGTCACATCCGCGTATTTGGTCAGGTATTCTAGGGTGTAGGTACTACAAGGAGCACAGCAAACATGCATGAGAATAGTGGGACGTTGCTCATTTTTCTCCCAAACTTGAACCATTTTTTGCATAACACGGTCATAATTAATCTTCTGATTGGGATTCATCTTGCTCAGAATTTCTTCTACATCAATCATGTTCTTCTCCTTTTTCTAGTCTTATTTTATCATATAAGTTAGGAGAGCTCAAATCAATTTTAGAAGAGAAAACCATTAAAAGGAGGGAATGTTCTTCCTCCTTTTGTGTTTTTTATAAGTTACTTTTACATCATGCCGCCCATCATGCTTGGATCCATGGCTGGAGCTGGGGCTGCTGGTTCCGGTTTATTGGCTACGACTGCTTCTGTTGTCAAGATCAAGCTGGCTACAGATGCTGCATTTTGAAGGGCTGAACGGCTCACTTTCACTGGGTCAATGATTCCTTCTTCAATCATGTTGACCCATTCGCCAGTTGCTGCGTTGAAGCCTGTACCAACTTCTGCATTCTTCAAGCGGTCAATAACAATAGAACCTTCGAATCCCGCATTGTGAGCGATTTGACGAACAGGTTCTTCCAAGGCACGGAGAACAATATTGCGTCCTGTCGCTTCATCTCCTGTCAATTCCAAATCAGCTACGGCTGGAATGACATTTACAAGAGCTGTTCCGCCACCAGCAACGATTCCTTCTTCAACAGCTGCACGAGTAGCGTTGAGGGCATCTTCAATGCGGAGTTTCATTTCTTTCAACTCAGTTTCAGTTGCAGCTCCGACCTTGATGACTGCGACACCACCTGACAATTTTGCCAAGCGTTCTTGCAATTTTTCACGGTCAAATTCAGAGGTTGTGGTTTCGATTTGAGACTTGATAACTGCAACACGGTGAGAAATAGCTTCAGGATTTCCAGCACCTTCTACGATAACAGTGCTGTCTTTGTCCACAGTTACTCTCGCCGCTTGACCAAGCGCCTCAATAGTCGCATCTTTCAACTCAAGACCAAGATCTTCTGTGATAACTGTTCCACCTGTCAAGATAGCGATATCTTCAAGCATCGCTTTACGGCGATCACCAAAACCAGGTGCCTTAACTGCTACTACGTTGAAGGTTCCACGAATCTTGTTCAATACAAGAGTTGGAAGAGCTTCACCATCCACATCATCCGCAATAATCAAGAGAGGACGGTTGCTTTGAAGAATGCTTTCTAGGAGTGGCAAGATTTCTTGGATATTTGAAATCTTCTTATCGGTAATCAAAATGTATGGATTTTCAAGGTCAGCCACCATTTTTTCGCTATCTGTCACCATGTACTGTGAAAGGTAACCGCGGTCAAACTGCATTCCTTCCACGACTTCAAGCTCTGTTTCCATACCACGTGACTCTTCAATGGTGATAACACCGTCTTTACCCACTTTTTTTCCATGGCTTCAGAGATGTATTCGCCGACTTTCTCAGAACGAGAAGATACAGCGGCAACCCTGAGCGATGGCTTCTTTATTGGCAACAGGGATAGCATTGTTTTTCAAAGGCTTCTACAGCTGCGGTAACCGCTGCTTCAATCCCCCGACGAATGCCGATTGGATTGGCACCTGCTGTGACGTTCTTGATTCCTTCACGGACGATAGCTTGGGTCAAGACAGTTGCAGTTGTCGTTCCGTCACCTGCGATATCATTGGTTTTTGAAGCGACTTCTGATACCAATTTGGCACCCATATTTTCAAAATGGTCTTCCAACTCGATTTCTTTTGCAATGGTCACACCGTCATTGGTGATGAGGGGCGAGCCAAATGATTTTTTTCAAGAACGACATTACGGCCTTTTTGGTCCCAAGGTTACTTTTAACAGTGTCTGCAAGGATATCGACACCACGAACCATAGCTGAACGAGCATCAGATGAAAATTTAATTTCTTTTGACATACTTACTTTTCTCCTTCTATTCTTCAATGATAGCCAAAATGTTAGCTTCGCCAACGATGATGTACTTCTCATCGCCATCTTTGATATCAATACCAGCGTGGGCTTCAACTAAGACACGGTCTCCAGCCTTAACGCTTGGAGCAACCAAGTCACCGTTCAAGGTACGAACCCCTTGTCCAGTAGCTACAACTTGGGCTGTTTTTTTGTTTTTTTCTTGGGCTGAGCCCTGCAAGGACAAAAGCCTCCAACAGTTTGTTCTTTTTTTCTTCGATTTTTCAAGACCACACGGTCTCCTAATGGTTTCAACATCTGTTTTCCTCCATGATAAACTACATATTATTAGCACTCTTTATATATGAGTGCTAATTCATAGTTCTATTGTATCACTTGGTCAGAAATAGTCAAGAAAAAAGTCTGACTTTGGCAAGATAAAAAGCCTGAGACCAACTCAGACTTTTCAATGTTTATACTCAATGAAAATCAAAGATCAAACTAGGAAGCTAGCCGCAGGTTGCTCAAAGCACTGCTTTGAGGTTGTAGATAGAACTGACGAAGTCAGCTCAAAACAATGTTTTGAGGTTGTAGATAAGATTGACCAAGTCAGTTACCTATACCTACGGCAAGGTGAAACTGACGTGGTTTGAAGAGATTTTCGAAGAGTATTAAAATGGCAATTCCTCCTCTTCCAAGACCAAATCTGCCAAATTCTGTCCAGCGTTATTTTCACGCATAGCACGTTGGGCGCGGCTTTCCAAAAGTTGGAATCCTGTGGCAAGGACTTCAGTCACATAGTTCATCTGGCCATTTTTCTCAAAGCGACGAGTACGAAGTTCTCCATCCACAGAGATAAGACTACCTTTAGTTGCGTAGCTTGCCAAGGTTTCAGCCAATTTTCCCCAAAGAACCAGATTGACAAAGTCAGCTTCACGTTCACCGTTTTGGTCTTTGTAACGACGATTCACAGCGATAGTTGCTCGCGCTACTGACTTGTCATTGTTGGTTTTGTGCAATTCTGGTGTAGACGTCAAGCGCCCGATCATGATAACTTTATTATACATATTTTCTTCCTCCTACTTATCTATTCGCAAGGAATCAAAAAAAGTTACAGAAATTTGTAACTTTTCGAGAAAATTTTTTATTTTTTATGAACCATGAAACCTGTCGCCTGTTGATTGGCCATAATGGTCATATCTGTAATCTGCACACGACGAGGCTGACTGGTCACATAGACCACTGTATCTGCAATATCCTGAGCTTGCAAGGCCTCAATTCCCTGATAGACGGTGGCAGCACGCTCTTTGTCACCATGAAAACGAACTGTAGAGAAATCTGTTTCGACAATCCCTGGTTGAATGGTGGTCACCTTGATATCCGTTGCAATGGTATCAATTCGCAGACCATCTGAAAAAGTCTTAACTGCTGCCTTGGTGGCTGAGTAAACAGCTGCCCCAGCATAGGCATAGATTCCTGCGGTCGATCCCATGTTGATAATATGACCCTGATTGACTTTTACCATTGCTGGTAAGAAACAGCGAGTAACTGCCATCAAACCCTTGACATTGGTATCCAACATGGTCAGCATATCCAATTCTTCATAGTCTTGATAGGGAGCCAAGCCAAGAGCTAGTCCAGCGTTATTGACCAAGATATCAATCTGCCCTATCGTTTCCAAAATATCGGAGCAGACAGTCTTCACCATGGTCATATCCGTGACATCCAGTGCAAAGGTCCAAACTGTTTGATTTGGAAAAGTTTCTGCAAACTCTGACTTGAGGGTCTCTAGTCTGTCTGTCCGTCGCCCTGTTAGAACGACATTCTCCCCCTGCTCCAGATAAGCACGCGCAATCGCTTCACCGATTCCTGAGGTCGCTCCTGTAATCACTACATTTTTCGCCATCTTATCCCCCTCTATCTGGTCTATCAAATACCGACAATTTCCTAGGCAGTCCAGTGTTTGGCTGGGTCAAATGGAGTTCCGACAACTTGGTCTTCTGATAATTCAATAACACCACGTTTTTGCGGAGCATTTGGCAAATGCAATTCACGAGGGCTGCACATCATTCCAAAACTCTTTTCACCACGAAGTTCGCCTGGGAAAATGAGATTGCCTTTTGGCATCATCGCTCCAGGAAGAGCTACAATGGTTTTCAACCCAACACGCGCATTGGGAGCCCCTGCAACGATTTGCACTGTCTTGTCACTTGCGACTGCAACTTGGCAGATGTTGAGGTGGTCACTATCTGGGTGAGCTACCATCTCGACAATTTCACCAACAACAAACTTAGGTTCTTTGTCATTGATAATTTCTTCTGTAAATCCTTCCGCCTGCAATTCTTGGTTCAAACGAGCGACTTGCTCATCTGTCAAAAAGACTTGACCACGCTCTGCAATTTCAAACAAACTTGAAACTTCGAAAATATTCCAAGCTACTGTTTCCCCATTATCTTTGAGGAAAACACGGGCTACCTTGCCTTTGCGCTCCACGTCTAGTTTGGCATCTCCGCTGTTTTTCACGATGACCATAAGGACATCGCCAACATGCTCTTTATTATATGTAAAAATCATTCTTTCATTTTCTCCTATTTCAGTCCTGCTAAAAAGTCGTTAATTTCTTCCTTGCTTTTACGGTCGCGATTGACAAAACGGCCGATTTCCTTGTCCTTTTCTAGCACAACAAGGCTAGGAATGCCGTACACATCCCAGAGTTTGGCCAGATCCAGATACTGGTCTCGGTCCACTCGAATAAATGTGAACTCTGGATTGGTCTCCTCAATCTCTGGCAAGGATGGATAGATATAACGACAATCGCCACACCAGTCTGCCACAAAAAGGAAGACCTTCTTGCCATCTTGCTCGACAAAACCTGCTAGTTCTTCTATACTACTAGGAATTATCATAAGACTTCCTCCTCATAGACCATGTCTTCATTTTCATAGACAAAGGTATAGTGACGGCCATCCTCGAAAATGACTCCTCCGACAAGTCGCTCTAGGCTACTTTCGTAGACTTGAACATAGAGAGTCGTAATCTCACCCATATCTGAGAAAAGTTCGCGCACGATAGCGGTCAACTCTTCCTGAGTCTTCATGAGCTTGTGATTATCTGCTGCTTTTTTAGCCCCTAAAGCAAGGGCACTTAGACCAGCCACAGTCAAGCCAGTCATCCATAATTTCTTAGCTTTCATACCATTCATTGTAACACAAAAAGGGCTCTAGGACAAATAGGGAAGCCGTATACGAGCAAGGCAATTAAAAACCTCTGAGATTGCTCTCAGAGATTAGAAGATAACTAGTTACTATTTTCAACTGCTGCAGTCACAAAGGCAGTGTAGAGTTCTTCTGGACGGTTTGGACGGCTGGAAAGTTCAGGGTGATACTGACACGCTACAAAGAATTTGTTTTCAGGTATCTCCACTATTTCTACCAAACGATTGTCTGGAGAAACTCCTGAGAAGACAAAACCTGCTGCCTCAAACTGTTCACGAAAGGCGTTGTTAAACTCATAACGGTGACGGTGACGGCGTTGCACCACTTCTTGATTGTGATAAGCAGCCGCTGCCTTAGAGCCACGTTTCAACTTAGATGGGTAAAGTCCCAAACGAAGGGTTCCTCCCATATCCTCAATATCAACCTGGTCACGCATGATATCAATGATAGGATATTTTGTTTCTGGTGCAAGTTCAGCAGAATTGGCACCTTCAAGACCTAAAACGTGACGAGCAAACTCGATACAAGTCAACTGCATTCCCAAGCAGACTCCCAACATTGGAACATCATTCTCACGCGCATAACGGATGGCTTGAATTTTCCCTTCCGTACCACGTTGGCCAAAACCGCCTGGTACGATTATTCCGTCCGCATCAGACAAGAGTTCTGCTACATTCTCTGCTGTCACATCATTGGCGTTAACCCAATTAATCTTCACTTCTGCGTCGTTGGCATAACCAGAGTGTTTCAAGGCTTCGACCACTGAGATGTAGGCATCTTGCAACTCCACATACTTACCGACAAGAGAAATCTTGACTTGTTTTTTCAGGTTCATGACCTTGTCCACCATGGCTGACCATTCTGTCATATCCGCTACTGGTGCGTCTAGTTTCAAATGGTCACAAACAATTTGGTCCATGCCTTGTGCCTGCAAGTTCAATGGAATTTGGTAAAGGTGTTCAACATCCAAAGACTCGATAACAGCTTCTGGAGCCACGTCACAGAACTGAGCTAGTTTATTTTTAATTCCTTGACCAGCTGGTTTCTCTGTACGAATAACCAACATATTTGGCTGGATTCCCAAACCACGCAATTCTTTTACAGAATGCTGAGTCGGCTTGGTCTTCATCTCACCCGCAGCCTTGAGATAAGGAAGCAAGGTTGTATGGATGTACATGACGTTATCTGCACCCACATCTGCCTTCATCTGACGAAGGGCCTCTAGAAATGGCAAAGACTCGATATCCCCAACAGTTCCACCAACCTCTGTGATAATGACATCCGAGTCTGTCGTTACAGCAGCACGCTTGATTTTCTCTTTCAAAGCATCTGTGATATGAGGAATGACTTGAACAGTTGCGCCAAGGTACTCGCCACGGCGCTCCTTACGAAGAACTTCACTGTAAATTTTCCCAGTTGTCACGTTGGAATATTTGTTGAGATTGATATCGATGAAACGTTCATAGTGCCCCAAGTCCAAATCTGTCTCAGCCCCATCATCTGTCACAAAGACTTCCCCATGCTGGTAAGGACTCATGGTTCCCTGGATCGATATTGATATAAGGGTCAAACTTCTGAATAGTCACTTTGAGACCACGATTTTTTTCAAGAGACGACCCAGACTTGCTGCTACAATCCCTTTCCCAATAGACGATACCACACCACCAGTTACAAAAAAATATTTCGTAGACATAGATTCCTCTTTCTAAAATGCTCAAGGTCTTGTTAACTACGAGGGGACATAGAAAACAAGACCCTTATGAATCACGACTTTTCAAGAAAAACTTCCTGAAAAAAACAAAAAAATAGCTCCCTAGTAACTAGGGGAGCCCCTGACCTCGAAAAAGAGGTGCCCGAACAATATGATACCTTAAAGCAGAACATTTGTCAACCCGAATTGGTAAAATATGAAAATAGAGAGTTTATTTTCAGAAAACCAAAAATAGGACAGCATCCCAACGGATGACTCGCTCAACTACTCCGCTCAAGTAAGAAAAAAGGAGATCAGGTGATCTCCTCTGTGAAGTCTTTTACTCTTCTTCACTCGTTTCAGCATCATCGTCAGAAAACTCGTCGTCTTCTTCGTTGAGATCCACATCTTCACCCAAGTCATCTGGAGCGATTTCGTTGATTTCTGCATCATAAGCTTCCACTTCATTTTTCTCATCATCTGGATTTTCATCATCATATGAAAGAGCTGGGTCTGCTTCGTACGCATCTTCGTCTTCTGGATCATCTGCATTGTAATCAATGGCATCTGAATCGCCATCCATGAAGGCATTGACACGTTTTTTCTTAGCTTTTGGTGCTACTTCATCGTCATCACTTTCTTCAAGAGCGATGATTTCTTCGTCGATTTCGTCTACACCATACCATGAACGAAGACCCCATTTGTTGTCCCCAAGTGAGATGAAGCTACCGTCAAAGTTCAACTCTGTGTAGAACAAAGGCAAAGCTTCGCGGATATCGCTGTTTGATGTTCCAAGGTAGTTTTGAATTTCGTTTACAAGATCACTAAAATGCATCTCATGATCGCGACCACGAAGTTCCAAGATAGCACGCGCTACCTCAATCATAGATAGTTCACTTTTTTCTTGCCCAGCAAATACTTCTAATTCCAAAGCGTTTCTCCTCATTTTTACTACTATCGCCAGAGCAGACAGACTCTGACCTCATTTTATCATGTACTCTTTATTGTACGATAATTTTGCGGAATAGTCAAAGGTTAAATGGGAGAAAGTGGCAAGACTTTTATTTCTTTGCGACCCAACCGATGGCATCGTGAGGTAGGTTTTCGGTATCAATCCAGATGATATAAAAAAATTAAGTTGCAATGTTGTACTTATCAGGTCGGTTCGAACTTACAGAATTTGTAATGTAGTTACCTGCTTTCTAAACATTATCATTTTATAGTTAGAATTAAAACTAAGCTGAAAAAAACGATTTATAATCGTCTGAACTTTTATTTTTTATATAGGTCTGAGTGAAAAATATAACTCTCCAATGTATCTCGAGAAGATATACGCCCAATGTGTGAACTAATCAACTCCTCGTAAAATAGTAACTCTACAAAAAAATTTCAAAGAATCTTTACCATTAAAAAAAGTTTTAAAGTACTCTATTAGAGTAGTAGGATAAGAAATTTTTAATACATGAAATAAAAATCCTGTATTTGTGGGTACAACTTAGGGTCAATATCTTCTAAAGATTGGTTTACATATGTGTGTAATCTATCTTTAAAATTAGAACCAGCTAAATTTGGATTTTTACCTTGAATACAACCTTTTATGTCCAATTTTTTTATAAAGTTTTGCAATTTTATTATTTCTTCTTCATTTAATTGGAAAGGTGTTTTTTTCTCTTTATGATATTTTTCTGAAAATACGTAATTTCGAACATTCAATCAAAGGATTTAATATTTCTTGTTTATCACTATTTATAAAATGTAATATTTTATCTCTCTGGTCTTTAGGAACGTCATTTTGTTATTAATGCAAATTTTAGAACTTTTTCTTCAAAAAAATAATTTTCAAGAGAATAGTAATCGTAATACATTATTTCATCATCTGTTCTCTCTGTTGAACATATAAAATCATAATCTCTATCTAAAAAGTAATACGATTTCTTGATTGTCTTTATTTTTTTATCAAAAATACTCCAAAGCAATATCTTTTCCCGAATGATTATTTTTTTATTTGTCATAATCGTTGTACGAATCGAGAAGTTTTTTTAGGTATTTTTTTCTAAATCTAAATAGTTTTCAAGGACTGTCGCATCTGTAACTCCTTCAACAATTAAAAATTTTCTTTGGCTTCGGGAGACCAAAATAATCTTCTGCAATATCATCAATTTCTATAATTTCAGGGATAGCACTACCGATTTTTGATTGTATTAACACTCATTTGCTTCCTGCTTTTCTAACAATCATAGAATCTACCTCTAACTTATTAAGTATGTACGGAGAGTGAGTTGCTGATAAAAATTTTTAATATTATTTTTTTCTTTAAAAAGATTTTTTTAGGAGCTTACGTTGCCATTTTTTACATGAAGTGATAATTCAGGTTCATCAATTATTATTAATGAGGGTGTATCTTTGGGGAGTTCAATTGCGGAGTATACTAGAAATGTTATTAATTGTTTTTTTCTCCTGTAGAAAAATCATTAAATTTTTTTCTACACCAGTTCCTACTTTTTGAAAAAAATTGAATTCATTTAACTCTGTCCTGTTTAAATTCAATCTATTACCAGAAAAAGTCTAATAAGTTTTTCTTGAATATAGGCAAAAACTTTCTAACTCTGAATTCATTTCTTGACTGAATTTTTTTATAATTCTTGTAAATTTTGAAAAACTTGCATCATCGGTAAAGATAGAATCAGATTCATAACTTCGTTCATTTCTTCTTTCGATTTAGGTTTATTCTCACCTATTTTTTTCATAAATAATAGTTTTTTTCTTCAAATTGTTTTTGCTATATTAGTGAGTTGTTCATCAGATATTCTTAAATCAAACTATCATTAATATTTTTTTCAATTGATCTAATATATTTGATCTTTTTGAAAAAAATTAGAAAATTGGATCTCAAGTTTTTCATTGTTTATACCTAAAATACTGTTCTTAGCAAAGTTTTTTTAGTAGGTTATCTAAGCTTTGGGAAGATATTTCATTTATAGTTCTCGTATATTCTCGTAAAATATCTTCAATATCGGTATTAGATATACCAATTACTCTTCTATCTATGGTTCCGAACTTTTTTAGTTAGTGAACGATCTCTCGTAAAAAAACTTATCATAGAAGGTTCATATAGATTTGTAAAGTATGATTCAATATCTAAATCTATGCGCCTGTATGTTGGAAAAATATAGTAACGACTTATTAATTTCTCTTATCTTAGTGTTAAATTTATTTTTCGTGAATTGATTCCAACAATTCCAATATAGTTTGACTATCATCATTATAGAGCAAATTTTTCATTATACTTCTCATTGTATAGTATTTCTTGATTCCTTTCTATACTTTCGACTGAAATAATACTATTTATACCTGAAGCATTTATCTTTATTTTTTTAATGAATCTTTTTTAGATCTATAAGTAATAGTCATTTTTTAAAGTTATTATTATTCTCTCGCTCAATTTTAACTTCATTCATATATTTAAAATCCGATTGAAAGTTAATAAATGCTTTCTCAAAATTGATTTTATAAAGAGCATAATAATTTCCGACCAACACATTATAGATTATATTCAAAATCGTAGTTTTACCATTACCATTGTCTCCAGTAATTATTACAGATCGCTTTGAAAAAAATCAATATTAACATCCTCTTTATCAAATAGATTATTTATTGTAACGTTTTTTTAACATTGTATCTCCATTCATCAAAAACATGGCTCATCACCGTGTTTCTTTATTTCACCAACTTCTTCATCTCATCAATACGTGCGACGGTCGCGTCGTATTTGGCTTGGTAGTCGGCTTGTTTGTCGCGTTCTTTTCTGGACGACCTCTGGTTTGGCGTTGGCTACGAAGCGTTCGTTAGAGAGCTTCTTACCGACCATGTCCAGTTCTTTTTTTGCCATTTAGCCAGTTCCTTGTCGAGACGAGCCAGTTCTTCTTCGACATTGAGGAGGTCTGCCAGTGGCAGGTAGATTTCTGCTCCTGTGATGACGCTTGACATAGCCAGTTCAGGTGCAGGGATAGTTGATGCGATTTCCAAGTGTTCTGGATTTGTGAAGCGTTTGATGTAGTTGACATTGCTGTTAAAGAAGGCTTCCAAATCACTATCGCTTGTCTTAACAAGGATGGTGATAGGCTTGCTTGGTGCTACGTTTACTTCCGCACGCGCATTACGAACGGCACGGATCAAGTCTTTGAGACTTTCCACACCAGTGTGAGCCGCAAGGTCTTCAAAGGCTGGGTTGACAGTTGGGTATTCCGCTGTAACGATAGAGCCTTCTGAGATTTGTCCAAAGATTTCCTCTGTCACGAATGGCATGATTGGGTGAAGGAGACGAAGGATCTTGTCCAAAGTGTAAAGGAGAACAGAACGTGTGATGACTTTCTCTTCTTCGTTATCGCTATAAAGGACTTCCTTAGTCAACTCAACGTACCAGTCCGCAAACTCATCCCAAATGAAGTTGTAGAGGATGTGTCCAGCGACACCAAACTCAAACTTATCAAAGTTGGCAGTTGCTTTTCCGATCGTTTCATTGAGGTTGTGGAGAATCCAGCGGTCTGTGACATTTCCAGCTTCCTTGTTGACAACTTTTTTTCCACATTGGCAGTCGCTTGCTCAAGAGTCAAGCCTTCATTGTTCATGAGGATGTAGCGAGAGATGTTCCAAATCTTGTTAATGAAGTTCCATGAAGCATCCATTTTTCTCGTAAGAGAAGCGGACGTCTTGGCCCTGGTGCAGAACCGTTTGAAAAGGAACCAACGAAGGGCATCGGCACCATATTTCTCGATGACATCCATTGGGTCAATCCCGTTACCAAGAGATTTAGACATCTTGCGTCCTTGCTCGTCACGAATGAGACCGTGAATAAGCACGTTTTGGAATGGCTGACGACCAGTGAATTCCAAAGATTGGAAGATCATACGAGACACCCAGAAGAAGATGATGTCGTAACCTGTAACCAAGGTTGAAGTTGGGAAGTAGCGTTTGAAGTCTTCTGAGTCGACATCCGGCCAGCCCATGGTTGAGAATGGCCAAAGGGCAGAACTGAACCAAGTATCCAAGACGTCTTCGTCTTGAGTCCATCCGTCACCTTCTGGAGCTTCTTCACCGACGTACATTTCACCCTCAGCATTGTACCAAGCAGGGATTTGGTGACCCCACCAGAGCTGACGAGAGATAACCCAGTCGTGGACATTTTCCATCCATTGGAGGAAGGTATCGTTGAAACGAGGTGGGTAGAATTCGACCTTATCATCTGTGTCTTGGTTGGCAATGGCATTTTTTTCGCCAATTGGTCCATCTTGACGAACCATTGAGTAGACAAGCGTGGCTCAACCACTACACCTGTACGTTCTGAGTGACCAACACTGTGGACACGTTTTTTTCGATTTTTAACGAGGGCACCGATTTCTTCCAGCTTAGCAACGACTGCCTTACGAGCTTCAAAACGGTCCATGCCTGCAAATTCGAAGGCAAGCTCATTCATAGTTCCGTCGTCGTTCATAACGTTGACTTGTGGCAAGTTGTGACGTTGACCCAACCAAGAAGTCGTTTGGATCGTGGGCAGGCGTGATTTTCACGACACCAGTACCAAACTCAGGATCTGCGTGTTCATCTCCCAACGATTGGGATGAGTTTATTAGCGATTGGAAGGATGACGTTTTTACCAATCAAGTCCTTGTAGCGTGGGTCTTCTGGATTGACCGCAACCGCAACGTCCCCAAACATGGTCTCAGGACGAGTGGTCGCAACTTCAAGGGCGCGTGAACCATCTTCTAGCATGTAGTTCATGTGGTAGAAGGCACCTTCAACGTCCTTATGAATCACCTCGATATCAGAAAGGGCTGTGCGAGCTGCTGGGTCCCAGTTGATGATAAACTCACCACGGTAGATCCAGCCTTTCTTGTAAAGGTCCACAAAGACCTTGCGAACGGCTTTTGACAAACCTTCGTCAAGAGTGAAACGCTCGCGAGAGTAGTCTACAGAGAGCCCCATCTTGCCCCATTGTTCCTTGATAGTAGTGGCATACTCGTCTTTCCATTCCCAGACCTTGTCGAGGAATTTTTCACGACCTAGGTCATAACGTGTAATGCCCTCTCCACGCAAGCGCTCCTCAACCTTAGCTTGAGTCGCAATCCCCGCGTGGTCCATCCCTGGAAGCCAAAGCGTATCAAAACCTTGCATACGTTTTTGACGGATGATGATATCTTGCAAAGTCGTATCCCAAGCGTGACCAAGGTGAAGTTTCCCAGTTACGTTTGGTGGTGGAATGACGATTGAATAAGGCTTAGCCTTTTGATCTCCTGAAGGCTTGAAAACATCCGCATCAAGCCATTTTTGGTAACGACCAGCCTCAACCTCGGCTGGATTGTATTTAGGTGAAAGTTCTTTAGACATGTGTGTGTCCTTTCTCTATTGTATTCATTTTATCTTGAATCTGCTTAGCAACTTCTTCTGCAGACAGATTCGTATTATTTATTTTAAGGTAGTGGTGCAACTCATTCGGTTGATGTTGGGAATTTAATTGAAGTGTTTCAGCGGTCTCCAAAATTTCTCTTTCAGATACCTCAATATGTCGTTTTAAGGGTTTGTGCTTCAACCGATTCTCCGTTTGATTTCGACGTAAACGCTCCTCAAGACTTGTTTCCAATTCAACAAAAAGAATCTCTTGATGATAGTCATTCAACAAACCTTGAATTTGCTTCAAATACATCATCTGGTACTGATTTGAAAAAAATCAATTACGTCTGTTAAAAATCACTGATCGCTGATTCCTAGCACTTGCTCCAAGGAAAGAAAAGGTAATTCCACGAACAAATTCCCACATTTCCTCTGTAAAGTCCTGATAGATTTCTAGTGCAAAATCGATGGCTTGATGGTTATAAAAAGAGGGTAGCATCTGTCAGTCGAGATAACTCTTGACCAATCGTCATTTTCCCAGAAGCTGGAGCACCAATGATGAAAAGATGCATCAAATTACCTCCCACTCACTCCTCAGCAAACCGTATCTCAAATCGTCACAGCGGTTTCCTTGAGCATCTTTGCGGTCTCTTATGCGAGCTTCGAGGGTAAAGCCAAGCTTTTTCTGCGACTCGTTGACTTTGGACATTGTAGCCAAAACAAGTCAGCTCAATCTTGTGAAGACCCAGTTCTTTAAAAGCTAGATCAATCAAGGCACGCGCTGCTTCTGGTACATAACCTCGTCCCCAATAGTCTGGGTGCAAGGTATAGCCAATCTCCAGTACATCGTCTTCGTGCCGATGGTTGAAATCAACAGAACCAATGACTTTATCCGTTCCTTTGACGACAATCCCATAGCCAGCTGGGAGATTTTCCTTTTTGATTGCGTTCAGGGAAGGATATGCTCTAGATAGTAAACCTCATCTTCCAAGGTCTTGACTGGAGGAAAAGCCTGCTGGATAGGCGACCTCTGGGAGACTAGCGTAGTCATGGATATCCTCAGCATCCGCCACAGTACGGACTCGTAAAGACGAGACGTTCTGTTTCAATGCGTTCTGGCAGTTCAGTTCTTGCCATCCTTTCTTCCTCGCTTTCTTTGATGAAGCTCCCCATAGGGTCGACACGATCATCTAAATAGCGATAAACGCGCTGGTGACCGTCCCCCATAAAGTAAGTCGGTGAAAAACGGTCATTTTTAAAATGTCCCTTATCATCCAAGAGTTCAGGATCAGCCAGTCGTTCGATAATCTTGGCAAAGATATGACAGATTCCATCTTCCTCGATAATCCGATCTACCTGACAGTCCAATACGACTGGACAAGTCTCTAAAATCGGAGACTGAGTCTGTTCAGAAATCTCGTAGTCTAGCCCCAGGTGTTTCAATTTCTCTCGATGACTGATAAAACCAGCCTGCTCCATCGCAAGCATGGAAGTTTCATCAGGGATATTCACAGTAAACTGTTGATAATGCTTGATTTGCTCAGCTGCATTTTCCTCAGCTCCGATACCAATGACTAGCCAATCTCCCAAGCTATAAGAGGAGCTACAGGTCGTAATATTGTGTCCAAAATTCTGATCCTGATATCCCAAAATGAAGATAGGAAAACCATAATAGAGTTTACTTGTTTTAAAAGATTGCTTTCATAACAACCTCCTTTTTACTAAGACGCAAAAGAAAAGCCCTGCCATCTACATGACAGGGACGAATGTATTTATCCGCGGTACCACCCAATTTCGGGCAGGGCCCTGCAACTCTTGTCTTTGAAGGATATACAAAGACACTTTTATTTCATTTTTCATCCATCAGCAACCAGTTTTGACACATTTGTGGACTTCTCAGCACCGCCACTTTCTGTAAAATGTGGGATCCAAAACACCTCTAATGGCTCTATTGTAGCAAGTTTTTCTCGGAAATGCAAGGGGCAAGAAAGATTACTTGAAGCTGATTCCGTGCTCTTTTAATTTCTTAATGGTAGCTGGGCCAATTCCCTTCAAGGCAAGGAGTTCTTTTTCAGTCCAGTTTTTAAAGTCAGCAGCTGACTTGATGCCTTCATCATAGAAAGTCTTAGCACGATCTACTGAGAGGCCACCCAAAGTAGCTGCGAAAATCTTCTACTGAATTGGCTACTTTTTGAGCTTGTTCCTTAGTCGCTTCTACTGCTTGTTCCACTTTTTTAGAGACAACTTTTCCTGCTTCGCTGGCAGATTTTTCTGCGTGTTTCACAACTTTCTTGGTCTCTTCTACAACCTTGGTCACCGTACTTGAAAATGCACCTGAGCGACGAAGGCTATTTCGCAATTGTTTTTTACGTTGGAGTTTCTTTGACATGATAAAATCCTTTCAATAAAAAATCCCTGCTCTGACAAGGATTTAATAAAGATATTCTATCAAGATTTTGGGAAAAAATCAAGAAAGTATCTGTATTTTAATAGTTTCTCTCACCAAACAAGCCTTCTGGCAAGTCATGGAATCCCTTGCCTGCCTTGAAATTTTCAAACTTACCAAGCAAGAACTGGTAGGCATCCAAGCGACTCTCGTAGCGAATCATGGCATCTTTGGCACGTTCGTCTTGGTCTTCTTCGTAGACTTTTTGACTTTCCTTGTGCGCCATGTCGTTGATCATGATCTGGGTATTGACCCAGGCCTCAAATTCCTTCATAAATTCCTGTTCGTAACTCATTGGTTCTCCTTATTCTAATCCACGGAAATAGTCCGTATCAATCTCTCGGTAGGGCTGGATATCCTGAACATACTCTAGCACGCCTTGGAATTCCCCGTTTTCATCGTGTACCGCAGCATAGGTAATGTGGACAAACTTGCCTCGCGACTCTGACTTGAACCACATTTCATACTTGTCCTTTTTACCTTCACGAAGACCTTTCATAACAGCCTTCACCTTTTCTAGGTACTTAGGCGGATGGCAGAGTTCAACATTGCGCCCAACTTGGGACGGTGTCCGTTTGAAAATCATCTCATCAGCTGGCGCATTGTCATTGTAGTACTGAAAAATGTCGTCTTTATTGACAAAAGTGATCTCCATAGGGAGGTGATTGAGGATGAGATTGGCCTGCTCGACGGAGAGATAACCATTGCCAAAAGCCTGTTGACTATGACGGTCCAGCACCACTTCCTTTTTCTTAGGGGTAAAGGTAATGGTGAACTGTCCTTCTGGTGTATCGATAACTTGCTGAACTTGGCCTTCAGCCGTGTCTAGCTGCACGGGCTCCTCTGCGCTCTTTTCCTCAACGAAACTCTGGCGCTCTGGCACCCATTTTTCAGACGGACGAATGATGGCATAGCCATAGGCGTCACTCTCCTCCGCAATCTGAATCCAGTCATCCTGAGTGAAAGACTCAAGGAGAATCATGAGGAGGATGGACTCTTCCTTGAAAATCATACTTTCAAACTCTGTCGCAAAAGCTTCAAAAGCTTCCTTTACACTGTTAATCGACACTTCTGGTAGTGACTTGGCTGTAGCTAGAGCTGTCTGAAAGAGTTCTCTGATCTGATCATCCACTCCCCACATAACTTTTGGGGGTGAATCGTGACCATAGCGCTCCATGATGGGAAAAAAGAGCTCTTCCTTGCGCTGATAGTGGATGTCAAATTGCCCCAACAGCCCCATTTGACGGACCAAGCCCTTGCGCATCTCTGCCAGCATTTCCTCGTCTTCCATAGACTCATAGGTATCCAACAGTCTCCGAATGCGAATCAAAGGCTGCACGGAGAGCCAGATTTTCATCCTTGAAGACGCGAACGGGGTGGCCAGGGTGTTCAGTATCCTCCACTTCGACGCCCTTAACAGCATTTTTAAAAAGATTGGCATGGACATCACAGAGCTCCATGACATCTTCAAAGGTGACACCTGAGTCTGAGTTCATCAGCTCGTGCTCCATGAGGGAAATCTCGATGGCTGAAACACCCTGTAAAGGTCGCATCAAAACGCTCCTGAACTGACTCGGGAGAGGCGCCATTGTGCAATTCTAACAAAAATATCCCGTAGGATATGAATCCGTTCATCTGCCATTAGTCTAATCCAATCACTTCGTAGCCATTTGCTTCTAGCGTGCGGACAATCTTGTCCATAGGAGTTCCTTCAAGCTTAGAACCCTGCTTAAGCGACACTTTGCGACCGACTGTGTTGCGCATCAAGGGATTAGCAAGTGGTTTAAAACCGAGCTCTACTAGGATTTCCAAAGACTTCTGGGTGCTTTGTCTACCACTTCTGCAACGGGAATTGACACATCGATGATATTGTCCATGACGACCTCCATGTATGTTCTAATACTCAATGAAAATCAAAGAGCAAACTAGGAAGCTAGCCGCAGGCTGTACTTAAGTACGGAAAGGTGAAGCTGACGTGGTTTGAAGAGATTTTTCGAAGAGTATAAAAATGATTTTACTGCTTATATTATACCATATGGGAAAGAGATTAAAAACTAGCAGAAGAGTTCCTGCTAGTTTCTTTTCATTTCAAGTTATTCCTTATCATCTGGTTTTGCGAGCCACTGGGCGACATCCATCAACTTGTCAGCAAGCAGTACTTTCCCGAAAACCTACTAGAGCATTGTCGTCTTTTTTTCATGTTCTTCAGGACTTTGACGCTTTGCATCACAAAAAGTAATTCCCGTATGTCTTTAGCTAGAATTTTTAATGAATCCCATATTACTCTCCTTCGATGATTTCGACCTCTTTTTCGGATAGTATCAACGTCTCTTTGATATTGCACTTCATTGTAGTTGACTAGCTTTGGACAATTCCTGTTGCAATCTTTCTCCCATCGGTTTCATGGTCGCAAAAGGTTAAGCCACCAGAAATGACTCCACCTAGGATAGGAATCACTTTTCCCCATCCCTTTGGCTAGGCCTCCTTTTGTCAGATTGACTCCAAAAAAATTTTTCAAAAACTTTTTTTCTAAAAATTGGATACCAGAGCGTCTTTTGTCAAAGGCTTTCTTGTTCACTACTTTTTATGACTTGTTTGGCTACTGTCACACCGCCTGATCGAAGCAGAGCACCTGCGCCATTTACTCCCAGCATCACACCGAGATACAGTAGAGTGTGTTTTTAGCTTCCTCACTCAACTCATTGCGCGATGCCCAGAGATCATCAAATCCGTAAATATACCCTAGTTCTTGAGCTAATTTTCAATGAAAAAGCATAAAACTGGGCTACATCTGTCAGGATAGTGATCGCCATGACAAGGCCTCCAGGTAGACCTGCCAAAAACCGAAGTTCCACTGGCCAACAGGACATTATCCTTAATACAGGCCTTTGCCACTCGATCCAAGCTTTCTTGAGGCAACAAAGAAGTCGGTCCTTGTTCTAATCAAAGTTGGAATATCCTTACGGTCTAATTCCTTTGAAAAACTTTTCTACTAAAAAAATTTCTCTCGATCAACTTTGACTACGGGTAATTTTTACCACTTGTTGCAGCACTTGCATAGCTATATCTTGTTTAGCCATATGTCTCTCCGTTTTTCATTTATATCAAGCTTTTATCATATCATACTATTTGAAATATACAAATTTTTTTAAACTGATTTTTATCAGATAGATACATTGTCAGATTAGCAATTATCATACTCTGGCAACAAAAAGAGGGTTCCCTCCTTTCTTAGTTCTTATCCAGATTGCGTAGCATCTCGTCAATCTTGTTTCCATATTCGATGGATTCGTCTTTGACGAAGGTCAAATCTGGGATTTTGTACAATTTCAAATTGCGACCAAGTTCACGTTTGATGGTACCAGTTGCTTTCTCAAGCCCGATTTGAGCTTTTTTTGGTTATCCGAAGCAAGGTTACTCAAAATGGTGTAGTAAACCTTGGCAACAGACAAAGTCACCCTAGCATCTGAACATCTGTGATGGTCACACCTTGGACACGCGGATCACGGACTTTCTTTTGCAAAAATCTCATTGACTTCACGCTTGATTTCCATGCCCACACGATCCGTACGGAAATGATTTGCCATGATATTCCTTTCTCTACTTTTGAACCAAAAAGCTAGGCCAGCAGACCTAGCTATTTTCTAAATTTATTGATTTTTCAGTCAGAACTGAGAAGTCCATTTGAACTCATCGACATCTTTCGCTGTGGGGAAAGTGATGGAACTGATTTATCGGGTCCCATCAAGGCGATTTTTGAGACACTAGGCTCAAAAATAGCATGAAACCATCGTTTTGCTTCGTCCTCACCACCCTGAAAGGAGCAAAAAAATCTACGTTTGATTTCTTCCATGACGTATGCCTCAATCACATCATCCAGTCTTGATATCATTGTAGCCATCAATCATCAATCCACCTTCACGACCGTTTGTAACTTCTTTAACGTCGTCTTTGTAGTGTTTCAAGCTTGCAAGTTCACCATCGTAAATAACGACACCGTCACGGATAACACGGACTTTAGAATCACGGGTAACCTTACCGCTGATAACCATAAATCCACCGATAGTTCCCGACTTTAGACACCTTTGAAGGTTTCACGGATAATCGCTTCACCGATAACTTTTTTTCTTCAAATTCTGGGATCAAGCATCCCTTTCATGGCTTCTTCCATCTCTTCGATAACCTTGTAGATAATGCTGTGAAGACGGATTTCAACATCGTCAGCTTCGGCTTGTTGACGCGCTTGTGGTGTAGGGCGTACGTTGAAACCAACGATAAAGGCATTTGAAGCTTCCGCAAGAGTCACGTCAGATTCATTGATAGCACCGACCGCTGAGTGGACAATGGTGACTTTGACACCTTCTACATCGATCTTTTGAAGTGAGGCAGAAAGGGCTTCAACAGAACCTTGTACGTCGGCCTTGATGATAACATTAACTGACTTGAGCTCACCAGCTTTAAGCGTATCAAAGAGGTTTTCAAGGCTGACACGTTGGGTAGCTTGACGTTGCTTTCATAAGAGCACGTTTCGCACGTTCTTCACCGGCTGCACGCGCAGATTTTTCATCTTCGTAAACGGCAAAGTGGTCACCCTGCCATTGGCGCTTCGTTCAAACCTGTGATAGAAACTGGTGTTGATGGTCCAGCCACCTTGACACGACGACCAAGGTCATTGGTCATAGCACGGACACGACCGAAGGTATTTCCGACAACGATTGGATCTTGGACATTCAAGGTACCTTGTTGAACAAGAAGGGTTGCGACCGCACCTTTTCCTTTATCCAAACGAGCTTCGATAACCGTACCGATAGCACGAACTGTTGGGTCTGCTTTGAGTTCTTGGATTTCAGCCACAAGAAGGACTGTTTCCAACAATTCTTCGATATTTTGGTTGAATTTAGCTGAGATTTCAACAAATTCAGAATCTCCACCCCAAGCTGTTGACATAACACCATGCTCTGCCAATTCACCGATAACACGTTCTGGGTTGGCACCTGGTTTATCAATCTTGTTGATAGCTACGATGATTGGAACGTTGGCCGCTTTTGAGTGGTTGATGGCTTCGATAGTCTGAGGCATAACCCCGTCGTCGGCCGCTACAACCAAGATGGTAATATCGGTAACAGATGCACCACGCGCACGCATAGAAGTAAAGGCCGCGTGTCCTGGTGTATCAAGGAAGGTAATCTTCTTGCCATTTTCCACGATTTGGTAAGCACCGATATGCTGAGTGATACCACCTGCTTCACCTGTCGCTACACGAGAGTTACGAAGGGTATCTAAGAGGGTTGTTTTACCATGGTCAACGTGTCCCATGATGGTTACAACTGGTGGACGCTCAACCAATTCATCTTCATTGAGATAGCCATCTTCGACGAAGAAACGTTCGATGTCGGCATTATCCACTTCAACCTTTTGTTTGGCTTCGATACCGTAATCCACCATGAGGAGTTCGATGGTTTCTCCATCCAAGGATTGGTTTTGTGTGGCCATGACACCCATCATAAAGAGTTTCTTAACGATTTCTGCTGGTTCACGTTTGATACGTTTTGCGATTTCCGCAACAGTCATACCATCTGTATACTCAAATTCTGTTGGCAATTCGTGGAACTTACGCTCTGTAACAGGTTTTGGAGTCTGGTTACGGTTGTTTTGCTTGTTCCCTTTTTTATTTTTCTTGTTGTTATTCCAGTTACTATTTCTTTGATTTCTCACTTGATTCTGACTACTTCGATTCTTTTGTTGTTTTCTAGGACCATCTTCTTCGTGATCATAATCATCACGTTCTTTGTCTGGTCGAGCTTGTTTTTTACGACGTGTATCCACTGGCGCTTCTTTCGCTACAGGAGCTACTGTTACTGCTGGCTGCGTTTGTTCAGCTAGCTTAGCAGCTTCTTCAAAGATTTCCTCTGGTTCCTTGCGTTTATTAGCTTGAGCCAAGGCTTCTTTGGCAGCTTGCGATTGTTTGAAGCGCTCCTCGCTTGAGCGTGCGTACTCTGCATTTTGCTCTGCTTTTAGGGCTGCTGCACGGGCTTTAAAGTCAACACGTGGTCCAGCTTGTTTTGGCTGGAAGTCTTGTTGCTGACGGCGATCATTGCCACGATTCCCTTGACCTTGTGGTTTTTTCCCTTGGTCGTTAAATCGGCGATTGTCGCGGTTCCCTTGACCAGGTTTGCCACCATTACGGCCGTCGTTTTTCTGACGGTTGCCGTTTTGTTGTTGGTCACGGTTGTTACCCTTATTTTGTTTGCGTCGTTCTGCCTGCTCTTTTGCACGCGCCTCACGCTCCGCCTTGAAGTTTCGACTCTGTGGTCTTGCGGCCACTACTTTTTCTTCCTTAGGAGCTGCAGGTGTAGCTGATTTACTTTCTTCCTTAGCGGCTACTGGTTTAGCTGATACAGACTTTTCTGCTTTCTTTTCTACACTTACTTTTGGTGCTGCAGGTTTTGCTTCTGCCTTAGGAGCAGGTGCAGGTTTAAAGCTAGCTGCGATTTGCTCAGCAGCAGCAGCTTCCACGCTCGATGAGTGGCTTTTCACATCCAAGCCCAACTCTTTTGCACGCGCTACAACTTCTTTACTTTCTTTTCCAAGTTCTTTTGCGATTTCGTACAATCTTTTCTTAGACAAATCATGTCCTCCTCTTCTATTCCATAAGAGACCCTCATTTTTCTTTGTAAATCCAGCATCTGTCACAGCCAAAACCTTTCTCGATTTTCCGACTGCTATGCTTAATTCCAGTGTTGAAAACACGGTTATAACTTCTACTTGATAATAGTCACTTTTATCTTGAATCTTCTTGGTCAGATTGGGACCAGCATCATGGGCTAGAAAGACTAGCTTGGCTTTCTGGTCTTGGATGGCCTTGACCACCAATTCCTCACCCGATACAATCCGGCCTGCTCGTTGAGCAAGTCCCAAGAGATTGCTTATCTTTTTGCTTATTCAAGTCCTAACTCTTCTTTTTCACTTTGTGATCCACATAAGCGATCAACTCGTCATAAAAGCTTTCTTCCACTTCCATGTTAAAGCTGCGGTTAAAGACTTTCTTCTTTTTTGCCTCTAGGGCTTCTGCATTGTCTAGCTTGATATAAGCGCCACGGCCATTGGCCTTGCCTGTCGGATCGATAAAGACCTGTCCTTCTTTGTTCTTGACAATGCGGAGCAAATCACGCTTATCAATCACTTCGTTGGACACAACAGACTTGCGCAAAGGGATTTTTTTCTTGTTTTCATCTTTCCCTCCTCTAGCAGCTTTTTATTCTTCGATCAATTCGTCCGCAGCTGCGTAATCCACTTTGACCTGCTTCTTCCATAGCTTCAAACTCACTGGCAGACTTGATATCGATACGGTAACCTGTCAAGTGAGCTGCCAAGCGAACGTTTTGTCCACGACGACCGATAGCAAGAGAAAGCTTGTTATCAGGTACAACGACCAAGGCACGCTTGCTGTCATTTTCATCAAAGATAACTTGGTCAACCTCTGCAGGTGCGATGGCATTGTAGATAAACTCAGCTGGATCTGCTACCCACTCGATAACGTCAATGTTTTCTTCAACAGGAATCATACGGTCGCTCTTAGCATCATAACGAGCTGGGTGGAATTTGCTGGTGATTTTCTTGATATTGGCACCACCACGCCCAACGATTGTCCCGATAGCGTCCACGTTTGGATTGTGGCTACGAACAGCAACCTTAGTACGGTCACCAGCTTCACGGGCTACGCTCATGATTTCGACAGTTCCATCGTAAACTTCTGGAATTTCTTGCTCCATCAAGCGTTTGATCATTTCTGGATGGCTACGACTGACAAAGACGTTGACACCACGAGGGTTGTCTTCAACCTTATAAACGTAGACTTCGATACGATCATGGGAAGCAAAAGACTTCTCCAGGGATTTGGTCTTGTTTTGGACAATTGGGCTTCGATGCTGCCAAGATTGACATAGATGAAACGGTTGTCAAAGCGTTCTACTGTACCAGACATGATTTCTTGTTCATGTTCCTTGTAAGTATTATAAGTGATGGCACGTGTTTGCTTTGCGCATTTTTTTCCATGATGGTTTGTTTTGCAGATTGGGCTGCTACACGACCAAACTCAGCTGGTGCTTCTTCAAACTTTGATTTTGTCACCAAGCTCATAGGCTGAATTAATGGCAAGGGCATCTTTCAAGCTGATTTCCAAACGGCTATCAAATACTTCATCAACAACTTCACGGACAGTATAAACTGTAAAGTCACCTGTTTTTTTCGTTAAAGTCGATAGCTACGCTATCAGATTGACCATAGCGTCTGCGATAAGCGGAACGAAGCGACTCTACTACTGCGTCGATGATGTCTTCTTTTTTGATTCCCTTGTCTTCTTCCAAAATGCGGAAGGCCTCTAGCATTTCTTTACTCATGTTTTTCTTCACTTTTGAATCCTCAAAAGCTATCCTTTCTTTTCTATAGTTTTACTGCTAAACGTGCTTTTGATACTAAACTGTATGGAATTTGGACGGTTTTTCTTACGCGTCTTGTCCATATATTCCATGGTCAACTCGTTCTCTTCGAAGGCCAACAAGGTCCCTTCAAAGACTTTTTGTTTATCGATGGCTTGGTAGAGCCCGACATGGATGTATTTCCCAACTGCTCCAGCGACGGCATCCTTGGTTTTCAAAGGACGTTCCAAGCCTGGACTGGTGATTTCTAGGAAATATTGTTCTGGGAAGGGATCAGGCTTGATGGTGTCTAGGACAGGACTGATGATTTCTGTCAGGTCTGCCGTGTCGTTCAAGGTAATTCCTTCAGGGTTTATCTACAAAAAAAATACTGAGAATCATGTCACTGCCAATCTTTCCATACTCGATATCCACGAGCTCGAAAGGCGCTTGGATGACAGGTTCTACAACTTCTCTGACTAATTCTACGATTGTTGCGATTGCGTCCACCTCCTCATAAGCAAGAGGCGAAGATATTTCCCCGCCTCTCTTTCTCATATTCTTACTATCAGTATAGCACGTTTGTCAATTTATGTAAAGCATTAGCACTCAAACGAGCTGGTTTTCAAGCTATTTCTTTGAAAATTCTGCCTCAACTCGGTAGATCACTTGACCCTTGCTGGAGAATTTTTGCTCATACTCTGTCATGACATTGCCTTCAAAATCACTGGCATGCAAGTCCAGCCAAACACCATTGAGTTTCATCCCATACTGAGAAAAGCTCACTAGACTGTACTCAAACAAGCCACGGTTATCTGTCTTGAAATGGATTTCCCCATTCTCAGGCAAGATGCGCTTGAAGGTATCCAAGAAACTCTTGTAAGTCAAACGACGTTTTTTTCATGGCGTTTTTTTAGGCCAGGGATCTGAAAAAGTTTAGGTAGAGACGATCAATCTCACCGTCTTCAAAGTAGTCAGTCAGATCTGAACCATCTACCCACAGCAACTTTGATGTTGGGCACTCCAACTTCTAATACCTTATCCAAGGCATAACTCAATACCGACTTTTTGGATATCAATCCCGATGTAGTTGATGTCAGGATTTTTGCTTTGGCCATTCCTGATACGAAGGCCCCTTTTCCCACTTCCAACTTCAACATGAATAGGATGATCATTTCCAAACAAGTCTCGCCATTTCCCTTTAGTTTCCAAGGGATTGAGGACCACATACTGAGGATTGGCCTCTAGTAATTCTGTCGCCCCTTTACGATTTCTAACTCTCATCTCTTCTTTCCATACTTGTCACGGAAGACGCGCAAGGCATAAATCTCCCGGTTTACATTGTCTAAATCTTGATTTTTCACAGTATTTGGCAATCTGGTTCAAGTAAGAATACTGACCATACCAATACAATTTATCTAACACTGTCTGATTGTACTTATAGCCGTAGTCTCTCAACCATTGGCGCCACTGATGATCTGGAATGTAGTGGCATAGCAAATGCGCCACATCAAACATACGATCCGTCAGACGAACCGAATCCCAATCCACTAGATAAACGAGTCCACTCTCTGTCTCAATCCAATTACTATGACGAAGATCCCCATGCACAATCGTTGCATGGTCTTCCCTAAAACCTGGAACCGTCTTACCTAGCTCAGCAATCACACTGTTCAAATAGTGGTTCTGCTTCAAGATTTCTGGAACTCCTTGCTGCCAAGAACGTAGCAAATCAACTGGTGTCTCCATGGTATATCCCAAACGGCTCAACTGCTTCATCAAGGGACGCGAGCGGTGAAGGCGGTTCAAGATATTGATAATCTGCTTGCGATTCATATCGTGCGGTGTCAAGATTTTTGCCCGTCAGCCATTCCTGGGCACACATATCACGGCCATCTGGCAAACGACGAGTCCATAGTAATTGAGGAGCGATTTGTTCTCTGGCTAGGCCAGGTAGGATTGGAGAGGTGTTCATTTTTACAAAGACGCGCTTCCCATCAGGGTAGCTTCCCATATAAGCTTTGCCACTCTTCCCAGGGATAGGGGTCAGCGTTAGCTCATTATCACCCAAGTCCATTTCTTTCCTCCGTATAAAGTTTCCTTACTATTCTACTAGTTTTTGGTCTATTCGTCAACCAGTCCACACCCGATTCTCAAATAAAAGCCTCTAGATCGGCTTGAGCCATTATTATGAAAAGAAAAAGGCAAGCATCATCGTCTGCTTACCTTTTCATGATTTTTATAAATAAGTTAAGAGTGGTAAACTGTTGTAAGACATGTGGACTAAAGTGGAAACCCATAGGTTTTGGCTCTTTTTGTAAGCAAAACCCAGCAACAAGCCTCCAAATAGATAATAGAAAAACGAGGGAACATCATAAGGAGCATGCAGAAAAGAAAAGAGAGAGGCAGTCAGTACAAGACCTAGCCAAGAATTCTCAAAAATCGCACCTTGCAGGATTCATCTGAAAATGAATTCCTCTTGGATAGGTGCCAAAACTGTGACACTTACAATAAAGGAAAGTGAAAGTCCGTTACTAGTTTCCTCAAGGTGTTGGATTGCTGCACCAGAAGAAACTGAGAAAAAGGTATGATAACCTATATTTACTAGCACAGTAAGAAGAAAGATTCCAATGAACAGCAAGAGTTGTTTCTTGCTTAAAATACCAAAAGAAATCATGTCAAACCATTTCGCATAGCCAAAACTAAGGAAAAGCAAGAGACTCTTTACAACAATGAATGTATACTGGTGTTGAAAATAATCCCCTTGATTGATGGAATACCCCGCTGCACCAACGATTGCAAATACTAAGAATCAAAAAAACAAGGCATGAAATTTATTAAAAATGGCCATAAATACAACCTCTCTCCGATTAGAGTCAATCAAAATAAGGATTCAAGAATTTTTATTTATGAATTCTTTGTCTCCACTTAATCATACCTGAAGTAATTAAGAGTGCAACCGCTAGACGTAATAGATTGTAACTTTCTTCCAATCCTGTATTAGGTAGTAATTGTTTACTCAAATGACTGGTTTTGGAGGGAGAATCATTCCCCTCAACCTTGGATAAAGGAGTTTGTAACTTCTCAGTATTTTCAGAAATCGTCTGAGATGACTCCCTTGCTTCTTCTTATCTATCATTACCAAATCTTCAGACTGAACAGTTATAGTGTCAGAAGGAGGAATATTATTCTTCAATGGCTCTCTGTTATCACTGTTATTAGTCGAATTTTCCTTTGAATTCTTCACCTCTCCTGTTTTATCATCACGGACACTTCCAGTTACTGTATCCTCAGAAGATGCCACTGTCTCCGTTTGCTTAGGTGAGTTTCTAGAGTACATATAATCATAAACCTGTTGTGCAGTCGCTTCCCCACCAACCCATCCAGATATCGGATGTCCGTTTCTTAAATACAAAATTGTTGGTGTTCCTGGAATCCCGACTTTTTTAAATAGAAACTCTCTCGCCTCCCCATCAAAAATCTTTTACCATCCAAATCATAATACTCTAACTTCTTTTTCAATCAAGTTATTAAATTCTTTTCAATTCAGGAGAAAATTGACGACAATGAGAGCAAGTTTTTCTACCAAAATAAATGGTATGTTCCAATTGATCCTCTGTAAAAGATTGACGAACGGCTTCAATATCTATCTTTTTAAAGTCAGCAACATTCTGTTCATACTCCTCGGGAGTTACAACGGAAGGTTTATGCTCCACATTTTCCTTAGCCGATTGCAAATCTGGTGCCACAACAGAACTATCATTAGCCTGAATAGAGGAAGAAGTAGTCTGTTCTTCTGCATATACAACACCCGTAGTAATAGATGCAAATACAAGTGGTACAAGTAATAACGATTTTATCTTTTTGTTTCTTCATAAGAATACTCCTTTACATTTGTTATCTTTATCTTACCTTATTTAAGATTACAAATTCATCTAAATCTTAAATGGTCATCGAAACGTCTTGAATTGCTCAAAGAGCACAATTTCCTCAGTCAACTAATAAGAAGTGAATAAGATTAGATTCTATTATTCAGAAATCTAATCTTATTCACTCTTATAATCAATAATTATTTTTAATCTATTATTTTTTTAGCTAAATATCCTGTGTAAAAAGTCAGCAAAAATGGTAATGTTATGAAAAATATTATTAATCACATGCACCGTATAGGATGGATAAATGCTCTTGGTATAGCGGGTCAAACCAGCAAAAGATGATTCCAACTGTTGCAAAAGACGAAGATATCTAACAGACTAGGCAGGCTTGAAAAATGAGGAGAGCAAATAAAATAGAAGGAAGAAGCAAATCAAGACCAAATCGCGAATGCTTAAAGAAAGCGTGTTGCAGTAATCCTCTATAGATTAACTCTTCCATCAGTGGAACCAGAAAGAACAGGGCTATATAAATACCTAGCTCTGCAAAAGTTAGTCCCACTATAACCAATCAATACAGCCCAACCTTCCGCAGTTGACTGGACATGTTTAGCTGTCTGAACATTAAAAAGAGATCTGGAACACTACCACTAATACTGTCAAAATCGAATACCAAAGCCATTTTTTTCTTGGAATGCGAAAGAGATAACCATGGCCTGTCTTAACCAGAATCCAAATCATGACTCCGCTAAATAGCAAACTCAAGATATTTTGAATCCAGAATAAATTGCCTATCTGAGAAGAAAATTGCCAATAGTTTTGGACGATAAGCGTCAGCTGAGAAAGACCAAATACGAAAAATAGGTAGGATAAAATTGCACTTGTTTTGAATAGAAGCTGATACTTTTTCATAGAAATTCTTCCTCATTTCTTATATTTCAGCCTATATTCCACATAAATGAAAACCTGCTCCTATATAACCAAGGTCACGATAACCACGCGGGCAGTACCCACTTACTGGGAAAGGACCTGAATTTTTTAATATAGAAGGGTAAGAACCAAATGGACTGTCCTGATAAGCATACCCTCTATAAATACCAGATACATCCCCACCCTCTATACAAGCAAGCATTTCAGTATCCATAATTTCAAATTGTTCCATCATTTTTGTATTCATGACAAATACTCCTTTTTATTTTTTTAATTTTTTTGTCCTGTTGCAACCTTGACAAGTTTAGTATAGCACTGTTTTAATTTTTCACTCAAATCCAGAGTCACAATAAAAAAATATTAGGAATACATAAACTATAATTAACATATCACTTGGACTACACCCTAGTATCCATATCTAATATTAGATAATTCTCTTAATTTTTTTATCTGATCAGACTGAATTTCAGACAAATGTAGTGCATTTTCAATTAATACATTCGAAATTTCAATGTTCATTCTACTAAGGGTATAAGGAATCGATATACTTCCTTTCTTTAATTCATATTCGTAAGAAATCAATATTTTTTTCAAAGGGAGAAGTTGAGAATCACATTTTATATTTTTGAATAAGTTTTTCTAATATGATGATAGCTTCACAGCGTCTTTCAACTCCTCCAGAAAACCACTTTAAACCTCTCATTATAGAGGTCCCCCCGAATTCCAACCTGCATTCCCACCTGAAAATCCATTAACAATAGAATTAGTAAGAATTTTATTTATAGCTTCAGGCCAGTTTACCCAGCAACCTTTAGAGTTATCACAATATAAACCATTACCATAATATATTGTTTTTCCTCCTACTTTACTCGCAAGCATCTCTGTATCCATAACCTCAAATTGTTCCATCATTTTTGTATCCATGACGAATACCTCCATTTTAATTTTTGTCCTGCTGCAACCTTGACAATGTCAGTATAGCACTGTTTGTTAAAATTTTTCATCCAAATCTTGAATTGTCATCGAAACGTCTCGAATTGCAAAAATTTCATTATAAAAGGGTGAGTATTTCGAAAATACTCACCCTTTTATACTTCATTAGCTTCTACTTTTTATAATACTTCAATCCCCAAATAAGCAAAAGCATGATAAGCAAGCATAGAACCGCGCCAATATAAGCGATTAGTTGTTGGTAAGATTCTCCTGCTGTGATACCTCTATACAAACAGATAATAGACATAAAGCCTGTCAAGCCGATGAACATGAGTTGATTGGTTCTAGGACTAACCAAATCATCATCTTCAAACTCTCTTATCCTCATTTCTCTAGTGAGATAAACAGTAACCAAAATGGAAGCCAAGTTAATAACCACTAAAAGAAATTGGAGGACTAAGGAAAAATTTAAAAACTGACGAGATAGAAATAGATAAGTGGAGACAAGTAAGGGCAACTGACCTAGGAACAATCTTGCAAGCAAGATGTTCCATTTTTTAGCAAGAAAAGTTTTCATTTCTTTGCTCCTTTCTTATGCTAACAGTTCAAAGCACTGTATATAACCTCTGTTACGTAGCTATGTAACCTTATTCAAAACTTAAGTAGCCAGAAAAAAGAGACAGGTAACAGTAGCATTCATCAAACCATGTATAACTACACAGGAATATAGGTTTCTCCGCTTTATATAGAGACTTCCTAATACAATTCCTGACACAAGATGCTGAGAAATAATCTCTCCATCATGAGCAAATCCAAAAAGAACAGCCGAAAGGACAACAGCAAAAATAGGAGAATATTTTTCTAAACTTCCTAAAATGATTCCTCTAAAGAGCATCTCCTCCAAAAGAGGTTGAGTAAAAAAACAGTTGACAACCAAAATAGAACTGTATAAAAGAAACCACTAGTTTCAAAATGTTGAAAAAAGGTCAAAGAACTTGTATTATCGTGGACTTTTCCAAGGACGGTAGTAAAAAATATAAAACTAACTACTAAAACTAGATTAGCCAGATAAGCAAAAATAATCCATCTTAATTCTACCCACTTGATTGGTAAGCGATCTAAAGCAGTCTCATCCCCCATCTCTTAACAAGATATACAATAATTGTTAAACATATAAAGAAAGATAAAAAGTAGACACCAACACCGAATACTTTCTCCCATCACTCCGTCATAAAATCGTCTAACAACAGATAATGGCACAACTTGAATAGCAAAAGTAAGTAAAAAGCAAGTAAACACTTTTATAAAGATAAAACTTATGTTTTTCATAGTTTATCCTTTCTTTAATGTCTAGATGATTTTTTAGCATTGTCCCCTGTTTGTAGATTTGCTAAATCCATCTATGAAACCACAAATTGAACCAAGAAGTTGGTCGTAATTAGGAATTATGAAAGTCCACCAAGGCATCCCACCTCCTTGGACTTGTGTTAGTTCTTCTGCACTTAAAGTTTCAAAATATTTATTCTTCATGATATTATCTCCTTAGATACACAGTGGACACATCGCATGCAATCTTCTTTGATTTTCAACATACAAATCGAATCCATCTCTTACTAAACTACCTACTCTATACCAGAATCCGTATGAATTATCTCCACCTTCAATACAAGCAAAGCATATCAGTATCCATAATCTCAAATTGTTCCATCATTTTTGTATTCATGACAACATTCTTTTTTTATTTTTAATTTTTATCTTGTTGCAACTTTGACAAGCTTTAGTATATCATTGTTTTTTTAAAATTTTTCATCCAAATCTTGAATTGTCATCGAAACGTCTTGAATTGCAAAAACTTCATTATAAAAAGGGTAAGTATTTCAAAAACACTTACCCTTTTTATACTTCATTAGCTTCTACTTTTTATAATACTTCAATCCCCAAATGAGCAGAAGCATGATAATCAAGCAGAGAATAGCGCCAATGTAGACAATTAATTGCTGATAGGATTCTGTTGCTGTGATACCTCTATACAAACAAATAATACACATAAAGCCTGTCAAGCCGATGAACATAAGTTGATTGATTCTAGGACTAACCAAATCATCATCTTCAAACTCTCTTATCCTCATTTCCTAGTAAGGTAAACAGTAACCAAAATAGAAGCTAAATTAATAACCACTAAAAAGAAATTGGAAAACTAAGGAAAAATTTAAAAACTGACGAGATAGAAATAGATAAGTGGAGACAAGTAAGGGCAACTGACATAGGAACAATCTCGCAAGGAAGATATTCCGTTTTTTTAGCAAGAAAAGTTTTTCATTCCTTTTCTTTCTTTTTTTAATTAAAAACAAAAATAGATCATAACCGCAATCAGATAGGCTATGGTATAAAATAGATGATACCAAATACTCTCCTAAGCGGATAAAAGAAAGATGGACATGATCAGATACAAGGTTAAAAATGATTAATATCTTCATAAGATTTCCTCCCTAAATGTATGCTTTTATCTTAGTTTAGCTACAACCTTTACACTGCTAGTATAGCACTCATTTTGATTTTTGAATCACTGAAATCATAAATGATCATCAAAACATCTTGAACAATAACAAGATTTTCATCTATACAAAAATAGTTATACTCAACAACAATCCAACTAAAGAACTAAACACATATAGTTTAAAAATACTTTTTGAGATTTCAAACAATACTGACAAAGTTAATAATAAACCTGTGGTAGTATTTCCCAGTTCTACTGCTTTCTAATTTTTATAAGTGTATTAATTAAATAATGTATTAGAAAAACGAACAAGACTGTGTTAATAACCTATCTTATTCGTTTAATTTATTAGACTTGTTCAAGAATTATTTGAAGCAAGATTTGGTTAAACAGTTAATTTTTAATGTTCCAACTAGCCATTAGTTTTTAGTTTTCACCTATTTAAATCAGCTAAAACAATCCTTAATAACACCTGTATATTATAGTTCCGGAGTTTCAACAAAATACCGAACAAGTCGATTATTCAATTTTTATAGAAGTTTACAAGCACCTTTTAACATGGAACTGGAGGTGCAGGATTCCATGAACTTTTTGGAATGCATACTGGAGGAACATATGGACCAGGTTTTATCATCCCTCCGATACTCTTCAAAATCCCCCAGCCAATACATCCGATATCTCCAATAAAACAGTCATCTCCACCACTAATTGTCTCTAATTCTACTTCATTCAAAGCAATATAATCAATTTTTCATTGTTATAATTCATTCCTTTCGTTTTACTCAAGGCACAACACAGAATGAAAAAGTGTTGTGCTCTTTATTTTGTTTTATAATAATAATAATGAGAAAGCCTATCACTACTACAAATCACGGATAGGTGAATAAATGAGTGGTACAGCCACTACCTCGTATTTTTTTATAGGTGTCATTCTTTCCATCAAGCACAAGAACTGTGACTAGGAGCACGTAAACTTATAATTGAATAAGCGACTCGTTTGCAAAAGAACAGTTTCTATCCGTACATAGGTCATTAAGTTATATATATTCTTATACAATACAACACTATTATATCTATACACGAACACAGAACCACTGATGAGGATTTTTTTCCGGCATTGATTCGTAAAATCACCAATTGCTGTATCAACAATTCTACCTACAACATAGCCACTCACTGTCCAAAAACACAGCATCGTCAACCCCAAATATTCCTCCCTCTATTCTATCAAGCATTTCATTATCTATAACAGAAAATTGTGACATCATTTTTGTATTCATGACAATATTCTTTTTTTATTTTTTTAATTTTTGTCCTGTTGCAACCTTTGACAAGTTTAGTATATCATTGTTTGTTAAAGTTTTTTTCATCCAAATCTTGAATTGTCATCCAAACGTCTTGAATTAGCTTTTTATTTCAAATCACACCCATAGATTTTTTTAAAGAAAGATAGTTTCTAATCACTTTTTACCATTCAGGAAGTTTCAATGACAATTCAAGATTTTTATAAAAATATGGACTTAGTATCATGGTATAATAAATTTATATTTTATATGAAAGGATTTGCCAATGAATTCTTATAAACGTACATTTGTTCCTCAAATAGATGCTAGAGACTGTGGTGTCGCTGCCTTAGCCTCGATTGCCAAATTCTATGGTTCAGATTTTTCTCTAGCTCACTTGAGAGAACTTGCAAAGACCAATAAAGAAGGGACGACTGCTCTTGGCATTGTAAAAGCCGCTGATGAAATGGGATTTGAAACAAGGCCTGTTCAAGCAGATAAAACGCTCTTTGACATGAGTGATGTCCCCTATCCATTTATCGTTCACGTTAACAAAGAAGGGAAACTCCAACATTACTATGTTGTCTATCAAACAAAGAAAGACTATCTGATTATTGGTGATCCTGACCCTTCTGTAAAAATCACAAAAATGTCAAAAGAACGCTTTTTCTCTGAATGGACTGGAGTAGCTATTTTTCTAGCTCCCAAACCCAGCTATCAACCCCATAAAGATAAAAAGAATGGTCTACTGAGCTTCCTCCCTCTGATTTTCAAACAAAAATCTCTTATTACTTATATTGTTCTCTCAAGCTTATTAGTCACTATTATCAATATCGGTGGTTCTTATTATCTCCAAGGAATCTTGGATGAGTACATCCCAAATCAGATGAAATCAACTTTAGGAATTATCTCAATTGGTCTAATTATCACCTATATCCTCCAACAAGCCATGAGCTTCTCCAGAGATTATCTCCTAACTGTTCTGAGTCAGAGATTAAGCATTGATGTAATTTTTGGCCTATATTCGTCATATCTTTGAACTTCCTATGTCTTTCTTTGCGACACGTCGTACAGGAGAAATCATTTCACGCTTCACAGATGCCAACTCTATTATAGATGCCTTAGCTTCTACCATTCTCTCTCTTTTTCTTGATGTTTCCATTCTGATCCTTGTAGGGAGTGTCTTACTGGCACAAAACCCTAATCTCTTCCTTCTTTCTCTTATTTCCGTTCCTATATACATGTTCATCATCTTTTCTTTTATGAAGCCTTTTGAAAAAATGAACCATGATGTCATGCAAAGTAATTCTATGGTTAGTTCTGCCATTATCGAAGATATCAACGGGATCGAAACCATCAAGTCACTCACAAGTGAAGAAAATCGCTACCAAAATATTGACAGTGAATTTGTCGATTATTTAGAAAAATCCTTTAAGCTCAGTAAATATTCTATTTTACAAACGAGTTTAAAGCAGGGAACAAAGTTAGTTCTTAATATCTTTATCCTATGGTTTGGTGCTCAATTAGTCATGTCGAGTAAGATTTCTATTGGTCAGCTGATTACCTTTAATACACTTCTTTCTTACTTTACAACTCCTATGGAAAATATTATCAACCTACAAACTAAACTCCAATCTGCGAAGGTTGCTAATAACCGCTTGAACGAGGTCTATTTAGTCGAATCTGAATTTCAAGTTCAAGAAAATCCTGTTCATTCAAATTTTTTGATGGGCGATATTGAATTTGATGATCTTTCTTATAAGTATGGTTTTGGACGAGATACCTTAACGGATATTAATCTAACGATTAAACAAGGTGACAAGGTAAGCCTGGTTGGAGTTAGTGGTTCTGGTAAAACAACTTTAGCCAAAATGATTGTTAATTTCTTTGACCCTTACAAAGGACATATCTCCATCAATCATCAGGATATTAAAAACATTGATAAAAAAGTCTTGCGACGTCATATTAATTACCTACCTCAACAAGCCTATATCTTTAATGGCTCTATATTGGAAAACTTAACCTTGGGCGGTAATAATATGATTAGCCAAGAAGATATTCTAAAAGCTTGCGAATTAGCTGAAATCCGTCAAGATATTGAAAGAATGCCTATGGGCTATCAAACTCAACTTTCTGATGGAGCAGGTCTGTCAGGAGGACAGAAGCAACGAATTGCTCTCGCTCGTGCTCTTTTAACTAAATCTCCTGTTTTAATACTAGATGAAGCTACTAGTGCTCTCGATGTTTTGACTGAGAAAAAGGTTATAGATAATCTTATGTCCCTAACTGATAAAACCATTCTCTTTGTAGCCCATCGTCTAAGTATAGCCGAACGGACTAACCGTGTCATTGTTCTTGACCAAGGGAAAATCATTGAAGTTGGTAGTCATCAAGAGTTAATACAGGCGCAAGGCTTCTACCATCATCTATTCAACAAATAAGGAGAATGTTATGAATCCTAATCTTTTTAGAAGCGTCGAGTTTTATCAGAGACGTTACCATAATTATGCGACAGTATTAATCATACCACTTTCATTACTGTTTACTTTCATCGTGATTTTCTCCCTTGTTGCTACAAAAGAGATTACTGTTACATCGCAAGGAGAAGTCACTCCTACAAGTGTCATTGCATCCATTCAGTCAACCAGTGATAATACTATCTTAGCTAATCATTTAGTGGCAAATCAAGTAGTTGAGAAAGGTGATTTACTCATCAAATATTCTGAAATAATGGAAGAGAGCCAGAAAACTGCCTTAGAAACTCAATTACAAAGACTTGAGAAGCAAAAAGAAGGACTTGGAATTTTGAAACAAAAGCTTAGAAAAAAATACCGATCTTTTTTTCTGGTGAGGATGAGTTTGCTACTATAATACCTTTTATGAATTTTTACTAAAACAAGCTCATGATATTGAACTAGGTATCTCAAAGACTAACACTGAGGTTGCAAATCAAGCCAACCTTGCTAATAGCAGTTCATCAGCTATTGAACAAGAAATTACAAAAATGCAACAACAGATTGGAGAATATCAAGAGCTGAGAGATGCTATCATAAACAAAAGAGCGCGCTTACCGACTGGCAATCCACACCAGTCAATTTTGAATCGTTATCTTGTAGCCTCTCAAGAACAAACACAAGAAACTGCAGATGAGCCATTTTTATCTCAAATCAATCAAAGTATTGCAAATCTTGAATCATCTATCGCAAATCTCAAAAATTCAGCAAGCTGGTATCGAAGTGTAGCAACTTATGATAATAGTTTAGAAACCAAAATTGAAGTACTCCGCACTCAATTTTTACAAACAGCTTCTCAGCAACAACTAACTGTGGAAAATCAACTAACAGAATTAAAAGTACAACTAGATCAAGCGACACAGCGCTTGGAAAATAATACCTTAACCGCTCCAAGTAAAGGTATCGTTCATCTGAACAGCGAATTTGAAGGTAAAAATAGAATTCCAACTGGTACAGAAATTGCTCAAATATTCCCTGTCATCACAGATACAAGAGAAGTACTAATTACTTACTACGTATCTTCTGACTATCTACCTCTACTAGATAAAGGACAAACTGTAAGATTAAAAACTTGAGAAGATTGGAAATCACGGCATTACCATCATCGGCCAACTTCAGACAATTGATCAAACTCCTACCAGAACAGAGCAAGGCAATCTCTTTAAATTAACCGCTCTTGCAAAACTATCTAATGAGGATAGTAAACTCATCCAATACGGCTTACAAGGTCGCGTCACTAGTGTAACTGCAAAGAAGACATATTTTTGATTATTTCAAAGATAAAATTCTAACCCATTCTGATTAATTTTTCAGATAACACTCTATAACTATTTATTATCTTATCAAAAAGGAGAATCATAACATGGATAAGAAACAAAAATCTAACTTCATTTCAAGAACTAACAACTACTGAACTCAACCAAATTATAGGTGGAGGATGGTGGGAAGATTTCTTATATAACATTAATAGATATGCTTATAACATCGCACAAGAACTTCATCATCCAATACAACTATAAAAAAAATAAGACAGAGAAACAAGCACTCTCGGTCTTATTTTTCATCATTCTGTATGTATCATAGTAAGCACATGACGAAAGACTTGATCTTGACAGGTGGTATTGAGGCTAGCATTGGGATAACTTTCAACAGTCTTCATGACGGTATAGAGACCAACACCTCGGCCCTCCCCTTTAGAACTAACTCCAAAAGAGAAGATTTCAGAAATATCGATGCCCTCTTCTTTGATGGAGTTTTCAATGATAAAGGTCTCTTGTGCCCCATTTTTTAAAAAGGCAATTGAAACGTGAGGTTGACCAGCCTCTGCACTGGCTTCAATAGCATTGTCACAAAGGATAGACACAATGGTTAGAAAATCAAGTAGGCTCATACTCTCAACTTGAATCTCCTCAGGAACTTCGACATTAAAGACAATATCCTTTTCTCTTGCTTTTATAAATTTTCCTGCTAAGAGACTTTTGAGGGCACGATCCCGAATATTCACCAGTCGGCCCAGGTCATATTTATTGTCCTGCAATTTCTGGCTGGAGTTCTTTAAAACGGAGTTGTAGACCTCTTTTATCTGCTCCATATCCTCCTCTTCAATACCTAGGCGTAAGCTGGTCAAGAGGTTGGTATAATCATGACGAAAGCTCCGTACTTCCTTGTAAAGTTCCTCTATATGTCGACTATACCGCTCCGTATCTCTGTAGCGCAAGGCCTGCTCTTGGTTCAGTTTTTCCTGAAGTTTTTCCTTCAAATAGGTATCCAATTTCTTGATAATACCCATAAAAAAGAGTAGGTAAAACACTAGGATCAGATGGCGAACTATCTTTGATTGAATGCTTTGTTCATATTCAAAAAAAGACAGACTTTCCATGACTAGATAGTAACCCCCCATTATCCAGTTAATTTTAGTTAGGGACTTTTGAAAATCTTTATCTAGAATCTCCCTTCTCAAACTAGTAAAATCATAGTCCAACCATTTCAAAAAAAGCTAGAGAAATGAAGAAATTGAAAAATTATTATACATAACCCAGTAAATGAGTAGCTATCATATACTTGCCCTTGTCCCAAAAATGGAAGCACAAAATAGGAGACTCCTCTATAAAAGAGATTCACTAATATCATTGGAAAGAGACCATAAAAAGAAAAGGAGTTTTTAGGAAGCCCTCTTAACAATAAGAAAGACAAGCTTTATGCCGTACAAGGGTTCCATAAAATAAGATAAGTAATCATTTCTACTATATAGATAATCATTACAAAAACAACTGCCAAAAGTATCTTAAAAAGAAAAAGCCTTAAAAAAATCCTCTCGAAAGTGAGACCAATTCCATCTACCTTAAAAGAAAAATGACAATTTCAGCCCATTAGTAATAAGTGTATACAACAATATCCAAGTAATATTCATAAACTCTCCTAGCTCAGTGTAAGTTATTAATAGCCCTCAGACACTTCCCTGACCTTATAACGCGCGATTAGACAGCTTCCACCATTGGGAAAGAAAAAGGAGTTTTTTTCTTTCTTATCAAAAATGAACCACATTGGCAGGATTGATGAGAAAAGAGCGGTGGCACTGCAAGAGACGGGGTTCCTGTTTGAGAACCTCCTCCAAACTCGCTGTAAACTCCAGCCTATCCGTCTTAGTATAGAGAATGACACTGATGGGCTCTGGACGACGTTTCGAGATAGTAAACCTCTTTAAAAGGATACTGGAATTGAGCGAATTTTTGATTTAAAGTAAAAGCAATCTTCCGCCAGGCTTTTTGTTGTCTTGACTATCGGCATAGAGAAGAGCTGTCTCGATACGAGACTCAAACTCCTCTGCCGACAAGGCCTTATCAATGTAGTCCAAAGCTGATACCTGGTAGCGAAAGGACAGGGGCATAAACTCGAGTGAGTCGTCACAAAGACAATCAGGGCATAAGGATCTCGATCCCGAATCTTTCTTGCCACTTCTAGGCCTTTCATCTCCTCATTTCGAATCTCAATGTCCAAAAAGAAAAGCTGATGTGCTCCCTTCTCATGCACCTCTGCCAGCAGTTGGTCTGGCTTGCCAAAAACTTCAAAAAGAACTCGGAGTGATATGATGTTCCTTCAAGAGTTTCTCAATCACCGTTTCAATCCTAGCTTGTTGGGAGAAATCATCTTCTAAAACAAATATTCTCATCTTCTTACTCTCCTTGTTTCAACCATCTTTGGCGAATATCTCTATAGCGACGTCTGGCATACTGAACAGCATATCGACCTTCTTCTCCAAGAAAAAAAGAGTCTTTGATTGGATATCCATGGATTCTACTCGTTCAAGGTTGACCAGACAATTTCGATGACATCTCGTCAAGGTTTCTCCATATTGTTTTTTTCAAGATTGCTTAAATTTTTGAAAATAGATCAAAGCTAGCGTTTTTCTGTAACAATCTGCACGGTATGGGCTTTGTTTGGATGCGTTTGGATATAGTAGATATCCTTTATGTTTAATTTGAAAAATTTCTTTCTCTTTTTGGATGATAATGTAGCTCATGGATAAAACCTCCCTAAAAAAGAGGATAGCATAAGTCTAGAAACTATTTTTTTCACCAAATCCTAAACGGTTCTCAAAAAAATTCCTAAAGTGTCGAATCATTCGCAAAAATAGCTATGATAACCTTACAATTATTTTATCATAAAATCCTGCAATTACCATTCAGGAAATTTCAATGACAATTAAAGATTTGAAGGTAAAAAAAGAGTTAAAAGTGATAAGCTCTAATTATAGAAAGAAAATCACTTGAAACAACTTTAGAACCAGCACAAAGGAGGCATTCTCATGACGGTTACAGACCCAATCAAAAAAGCTCAGACACTGATAACTGAGTTAAACAAAGCCTACCAAATCTGCAAACAGGCAACAGCTGATGATGTCCGCTTTCAGGAGCAGCTGGACAGTATCCTTGACTTTCTCTCTAAAACTGAGACAGTGGATAATCGATTCTTGATTGAGCTGGAAAAATTTTACCAGACTTCCAGTCTTCTCCTGGGTCTCAGCGCTCTCAATCCAGATGCTCCTACTCGCGCTGCTTGGCGGGCCTATGACCGTTTCCACTTTGACCAAGTCAAAACCAAGCTAAGTCTCTACGGACCAACTATTATCTTGTAGAAAATAAAAGAAGCTGAGACAGAACTCAACTTCTTTTTTAGTGTCCTATAAGTAAGATTAATCCTGCATCTGACGTTTTACCTGATAAGGCAAATACAAGATTTGTAAGACCAGTGCAGCTCCAAGCAGGGCTAGAAGGGCTAGTTTTTCTTGGAGGGTAATCAAACCAACTATCAGTTGAACCATTAAAACAAAACCTGTCAATCCTCGGATAACTTCCTGTAGTCCCTTCTCTTTTTCACCCTTTTCTAAAGGAAAGAGATGGGTCAAGTACTGGTAGTCAAAAGTACGATAGAGAGCCAGCAACTGGAAGAGCATAAGGTAATTAAACAGGGCAACCACTGCTGTCGCAATCCAAGACTGCTCGATAAAGATTTCAGCTAACAAGGATAAGAACAAGAGGCGGAGACTGAGGGCAAAGAGGTCTCCATTTCGCAGATAAGAACGAAGATAGAGGTTTTGCCATATCTTGCCAGGCACCTTTTGAACAGTCTTTAGGATGAAATCCAGATAAGCGCGACGCTTGACACTGTTTGAAACGCCCTTGACCTGAGTAAAGAGAGCAAAGAAACGAAGCAAGACTTGCTTGCGCTTGCTTTCTTGGGCAATGATATAATCCCAGTCCAGTCCAGTTTCAGTGAAAAATTTGCTGGCTTTTTGACGAAAGAGGAGGTATTTCCCAGCTCCTAATAAAAGCACATAGACAAGAAAGACTGGCAAGCCATAGCCCATGGCTAAAAAAACAAAGGCGCAAACAAGAGTAAAAAGAGAGTCTGTACACTAACCCAAAAGATGAAAGAAACTAGACTTTGCTTCTGGATGTGTTCTCTCACTTCTTCTTCAGCTACTAAGAGAAAGAGCTTGTCAGGCACTTCTATGTAGGTCGCGATTCCTCCCCAAGCCAAAAGTAAGGCAGATACAATTCCCAAAAACAAGAGGATAGGCCAATTATTTTCAGGAAAATCTTGCAAGAGTTGACTGTACTGGTAGGCTAGAAAACCGATGAGAACCAGCAGGAATAAGACAAAGTGGTCATTGAGGACATAACGCAGATAACCGACACACTCCTTACGAAAAGCCTGCTTTCTCCTTAAAAACAAGTCTTTCATCGGTCCTCCTCTTTGGTCAGAGCCAAGTAAATGTCGTTCAAGCTAGCCTCGGGCATGTCAAAGGCCTCGCGGAGTTGCTGGAGGTTGCCCTGAGCCCGCACCTCTCCCTTGTGGAGGATAACAAAGGCGTCACACATCTTTTCCGCCGAATCCAGTACGTGGGTACTCATGAGGATGGACTTGCCTTTTTGCTTTTCCACTTCCAAAAGCTGAATCAAGTCAGCAATCGCCAAGGGATCGAGACCAAGAAAAGGCTCATCCACGATAAAGAGGCTCGGATCTACCACAAAAGCACAGATAATCATAACCTTCTGCTTCATCCCTTTGGAGAAATGGACCGGAAACCAGTCTAATTTTTGGTCCAGACGAAACATTTTTAACAAAGGTTCTACTCGCTCAAAAGCTAGATTTTGTTCAATACCATAAGCCATTGCCACCGTTTCGATATGCTCTCTGAGAGTCAATTCCTCATACAAGCTAGGCGTTTCTGGGATGTAGCCAATCTGCTTGCGGTAGTTGGTCGCATCTTCTCGCAGGGTTAGGCCATTAATCTTGATTTCCCCACTATAAGGTGTCAAAAGACCGATAATTTCATTAATCGTCGTTGATTTCCCAGCACCGTTGAGACCAATCAAACCGACCAACTGCCCACTTTCAACTGTAAAGGACACATCTTTCAAAACAGGGACATGAACATAGCCACCTGTCAGGTTTTTAATTTCTAACATATTTTCTCCGAATCTGGTATAATGTAGCTATATTATATCAAAATTCAATACAGTAGAGGTGGATTTTATGTCAGATTGCATTTTTTGTAAGATTATCGCAGGGGAGATTCCTGCTTCAAAAAGTATACGAAGATGAGCATATCCTTGCCTTTCTTGATATCTCTCAAGTAACGCCTGGACACACCCTCATTGTACCAAAAGAACATTATCGCAATCTTTTGGAGATGGACGCTACTAGCGCCAGCCAACTATTTGCCCAAGTGCCAACAGTGGCTCAAAAAGTTATGAAAGCTACCAAGGCTGCTGGTATGAATATCATCGCCAACTGCGAGGAAGTTGCTGGTCAAACGGTCTTTCATACTCACGTGCACCTCGTACCTCGCTACGGTGCAGAAGATGACCTTAAGATTGACTTTATCGCCCACGAACCAGACTTTGACAAACTTGCCCAAGTCGCTGAAACCATTAGAAACACCTAAGGAGTTGCCATGAAACTATCAAATCTACTGCTATTTGCAGGAGCTGCAGCTGGAAGTTATTTTGTTGTGAAAAATCGCCAAGCCATTCAGGATGAAGTGCTAGATACAACTAACCGCATCGAAGCTATCAAGGATGATTTGGATATCATCCAAAACAGCCTACAAATCATCGACCAACAAAAAGCCCTTATCAAGGAATACCAAAAAGATTTAACCTATAAATTCAAAGTCTTGGAAAAAGATTTCCAAACCAGAATGGCGATCCTCCAAGAAGAAAAAAACAAGAATAAGAAATCCTCCGACTTTCCTTAAATCCATTTTTGTATTACTAGATTCGAACAGAAAAGGGAGGAGGGAGGGAAAAATGAAACAGTCTTTTTAAAAGTTCTAGCGAAGGTCATCGCGATCCCTTGTGGCTGTCTCTGCCTTCTTGCGGCCCCTAGCATTTCTACTAGTGGCCAATCTTTTCAAGGCCTCACCGAGTGACATCCGAAAAGGGAATGAAGCCTTAAAACAAATCTTTATCTCCCTTGACCTGCATCCTAAGAAAGTAGAATCAAATGGACACTACCAATTCGAGGGTGGAGGCTTAAATTTTTATGTTACTTTCTCAGATGAGGTCATCAATAGCCACCCCTGTCCTAAAAGAAAGTTCAAAAACTCACCAAAAATCGACTCGAAGTCTATGTCCTCCAGACAGGAGAGATTTCCTACTATAAAGTAGGGGATAACTTGTTCAATCATGGTTTATTGCAGTTTTTAGAGAAAGAAAGCGAGAAGTATTTCCAAGAAATCGGAAAGAAATTTAATCCCAATTACTCAATTCTCTTTTGGAATGATCAGGAAAGTCTAAAAAAGGGAATTGCATTCTATGAAAAAGCTTTGACCTTAGTAGATATTCAGGATAATTCGGCAATCAAACACATTGATACTATCACAGTTAAGCCTGGCAAAGAAGCAGAAATCAAGCAACTCATTCAGGACATGGATGCAGCCGGCTTGCTCACTCAAAAGTATAAATAGTAGACCAGCTGGAAAATGATTTCTCGACGCTAATTTTTCCAAGACAACACAAAAAGAGCCAATCGGCTCTTTTTGTTTTATTCTCCTTCAAAGGCATCTTTTATATGGTCAAAGAAGCCTTTTTTCTTTGGATTGACTTTCAAGTCACCCTGCAGCTGCGAATTCCTTCAAGGCTGCTTTTTGACGGTCGTTCAAACCTATCGGAGTCACGACATTGACAGTAACGTATTGGTCACCAACAGCACCGCCACGAAGGCTCGGTGCTCCCTTTCCACGTAGACGGAATTTCTTGCCAGTCTGAGTTCCTTCTGGGATGACCAATTCAACATCGCCATGCACGGTTGGAATTTCCACAGTATCTCCAAGGGCTGCTTGGACAAAGTTGAGGTTCAGATTGTAGAAGATAGTCGTTCCTTCACGTTCAAACTTATCACTAGCTTCAACTGAAACCACCACGTACAAGTCACCATAAGGACCACCGTTAAAGCCTGCTTCACCTTGACCCGCTAGGCGGATTTGTTGGCCTGTTTCCACACCAGCAGGAATCTTCACATGTACGCTATGAGCTTGTTTTTCATGACCTGTTCCGTGACAAGTTGTACATGGATCTTTGATTTCCTTTCCGCGACCATGACAGACATCACAGGTTACTTGGCGGCGCATCATACCAAGCGGAGTTTGCGTATCAACGTTAATGACACCAGCGCCATGACAGCGTCCACAAGTGACTGGACTTGTCCCTGGCTTAGCACCAGAGCCATTACATGTACGACAGCTGGCTTCACGATTGTATTTAACTTCTTTTTCCGTTCCAAAGATAGCTTCTTCAAAAGTCAAACTCACACGATACTGGAGGTCGTCTCCTTGACGAGGAGCGTTTGGATTGCGCGAAGCTCCGCCTCCACCAAAGAAACTTGAGAAAATATCCTCAAAACCACCGAAGCCACTTGCTCCGTCAAAGCCACCGAAACCGCCAGCACCACCAAAGCCACCGTTGGCACCCTGCAGCCCCATATTGGTCGTAGGCTGCACGTTTTTGGTCGTCACTCAAAGTCTCATAGGCCTCTTGAACTTCCTTGTATTTTTCCTCAGCACCAGGCTCCTTGTTGATATCTGGGTGATATTTTTTTGAAAGCTTACGATAAGCCTTTTTGATCTCGTCTGCCGAAGCGTTTTTTGACACCCCCAGACGATCATAAAATTCAGTATTGTTCATACAAGATACCAAGAGCGAACAGAAAGCGACTGAAATTTAGGAAACCGACAAGAAATCCTGATTTCTTAGGAGGTTTATCTAATTTCCAAGCTTTCCGCTCGGGTTCAATTACGAACACCCTTATTCCTTTCTGTTAATATTACGGAACGAAACCACGATTTAGGTCGGGTTCAATTCCTTTCTTTCATTTTGAGTAAGAATTTATGGAACCCGTGTTCAGTTGCGAACACTCTTTGTTCCTTTCTATAATTTTCATGTAATCTTTAGAGGATATTTTCTATACTTTGCTTCACTTCATCAAACTCTTTGTCCGATAGAGTAAAAATCAAGTCCTCTTCTGAATATTCGTTCTGTTCTTTAAAAATAGTTGTCAGTATTTTTCTGCCAAACCTAGACCAAGAATCACTTTTTCTTGCAAACTCTTGATGTGCAAAGCCAATAGCAGTAATGATATTTTTATCTTGCAGGACAGCTTTTTGCTTCGAAATTTTTCCCTGAGGAAGAAATTCAAAATAGTCAAAGAAGTTTTGCCAAATTCCACCTGTAAATTTCGTGTCGTTCAACAAAACCTGCTTTTCGCCAATAAAAAGTGGCGCTGAAGAAATGGCTGCAATTAGGATATCTTGCTCATCGAGACTTCTCAAAAACGAGATCAATTTCTCATCTTGTAGAGCAGGACCCTATATTTACCATTCCTGGCAAAAATCACACAAGAATAATCTTCTATACGGATTTGATCCAATGTCTTTCGTCGGTCGACAAGGCAAAGCCATCCTCAGAGACCACCATTGAATGATCAGAAGCTACATAATCAATCATGATATCAAAAGACAGAGCTAAAGTACTCGTTAAAGTGGTTATCTCATAAAGAGAAAAATTAGGATAAATGATACAAAGTACTTTTTTTCATACGTAACATCCTCTATTTTTACCGGAAAAACAGAGGCTGGGTTGCAACCTCTGGATTTCTTCTTATACTTACTAGTTCGAGTTTTTAAAAATCAAACTAGCATGTTTAACTTCGAGTTTTCGGCTAAAAACTTCGGAAAAAGATAGTTATACTTTTTTGTGCATCGCTACAAGGGCGATGGCTTCCTATTTTTCTTTTCGTTTTTCAACGCTCAACATCTCATCTGAATTGAGCACGCCCTTCATCTCTTGGTGAAAAAGACAAATCTTTCTAGAAACCAAAGTTTCTGCGTCAGATTTCCATATTTCACTCGTGAGGTTTTTAACGGGCTTTGTCATCTTATTTCTCCGTAAACTCTCCGTCTACAACGTCATCGCCTGCGTTTCCTGTTGCTTGCGCTCCTTCTGCTCCCTGCTTGAGCTTGTTGAGTTGCTGCGGCTTGTTCGTAGAGTTTAACAGCAAGTCCTTGAGCTTTTTCGTTCAAAGCTTCAAGTTTTGCTTTCATTTCGTCCAAGTTGTTGTCTTCTTGGGCTTTTCTTAAGGTCATCATGGGCAGCTTGAGCAGCGTCACGTTCTGCGTCGAAGCCTTTGCCTTCAGCTTTCCTTTGATGGTCTTTTTCAGTCGCAAAGATAGCTTGGTCTACTTCGTTACGAAGGTCTACTTCTTCTTTACGTTTCTTATCGGCTTCAGCGTTTGCTTCCGCATCTTTTCATCATGCGGTCGATTTCTTCGTCTGTCAAACCTGAGTTGGATTGGATGACAATGTTTGTTCTTTTTGAGTTCCAAGATCTTGGCCTTAACAGACACGATACCGTTCTTATCGATGTCGATGTCACTTCGATTTGAGGAATTCCACGAGGTGCAGCTGGGATATCTGTCAATTGGAAGCGTCCAAGAGTCTTGTTATCTGCTGCCATAGGGCGTTCACCTTGAAGAACATGGATATCAACGGCTGGTTGGTTGTCTGCTGCAGTTGAGAAGACTTGTGATTTAGATGTTGGAATAGTCGTGTTACGGTCGATGAGTTTTTGTGAAATACTCCACCCATTGTTTTCGATACCAAGTGACAATGGCGTTACGTCAAGAAGGACAACGTCTTTGACATCACCAGTAATCACACCACCTTGAATCGCAGCACCCATAGCAACTACTTCGTCAGGGTTTACTGATTTGTTTGGTTCTTTACCAGTTTCAACTTTCACAGCTTCTACAACGGCTGGGATACGAGTTGAACCACCAACAAGGATCACTTCGTCAATTTCTGACAAGCTCAAACCTGCATCTGAAAGAGCTTGACGAACTGGAACTTTTGTACGTTCTACAAGGTCACGAGTCAAATCGTCAAATTTCGCACGAGTCAAGGTCATTTCCAAGTGAAGAGGTCCAGCTTCACCAGCAGTGATAAATGGCAAGCTGATTTGAGTTGAAGTTACACCAGAAAGGTCTTTCTTCGCCTTTTCAGCTGCATCTTTCAAACGTTGCATTGCCATCTTGTCATTAGACAAGTCAATACCGTTTTCTTTCTTGAATTCTGCTACCAAGTGGTCGATGATTTTTTGGTCAAAGTCGTCACCACCAAGTTTGTTGTCCCCTGCAGTTGACAATACGTCGAAGACACCGTCACCGAGTTCAAGGATAGATACGTCGAATGTACCACCACCAAGGTCAAATACCAAGATTTTTTCTTCTTTGTCAGTCTTGTCCAAACCGTAAGCAAGAGCTGCTGCAGTTGGTTCATTGACGATACGTTCTACTTCAAGACCAGCGATTTTACCAGCATCTTTTGTCGCTTGACGTTGCGCATCATTAAAGTAAGCTGGAACTGTGATAACTGCCTTGGTTACTTTTTCCCAAGGTAATTCTTCAGCGTAACCTTTCAAGTATTGAAGAATCATAGCTGAGATTTCTTGTGGAGTGTATTCTTTTCCGTTAGCAGAAACCTTTTTCAGAAGTTCCCATCTTAGATTTGATAGAGATCACTGTATCTGGGTTTGTTACTGCTTGACGTTTTCGCAGCGTCACCAACGATGATTTCACCATTTTTGAATGACACTACAGATGGAGTTGTGCGGTTACCTTCTGGGTTTGTAATGATTTTTGCTTTCAGTTCCTTCAAGAACTGCAACTGCTGAGTTTGTTGTACCTAAGTCAATACCGATAATTTTAGACATGTGTTTTTCTCCTTGTTAGTTAATTTTTCATTTTTTGATATTTCCTTATGGTGGGGACGTGAGCAACTCCCTTCGGGATTTCATCACTTATTTTTTGAGCCTATTGTCTCAAAAATCTCTGTTTCAGCAGCTGATGCTACTGAAACTTTCACCACGGTGGGAAATATCTTCCTTGCAAGCCTCCGGCTTGCTCTTTACTCTTCTTCATAGTTTAGTGTCATTTCGGACAAGGTTTTTAAGTGCTCTCAGCCTAGTTATACACCACCACCATTGCTGGGCGTAAGATGCGGTCATGGAGCTTTGTAGCCTTTTTGAAAGACTTGGGCAATGGTATCTGCTGGATGTTCATCGTCTGCTGGGAGAGTTTGATGGCCATATGATAGTTATGGTCAAATTCTCCGTCCGCTGCGATTTCTTCGATTCCCTTCTTCTTTCAAAGCATGAATCAGCTTTTCTTGCACCATCTCCAATCCTTTTTGACGTCGTCTGTCAAACCTTCAACGGCAAGTGCGCGTTCAAGATTGTCCAGAGAAGGAGATTGCTTTTGCCAAGTCCTGACTACGATAACGTTGCAAGTTTTGACGTTCTTCATTGGCACGGCGTTGGATGTTTTGCATTTCTGCATGAGCGCGAAGGTATTTGTTTCTCGAAACTCGTCCGCACGTTCATTTGCCAAGTCCAACTCAGACTTTCTCAGGAGTTGTTTCTCAGCTGTTTCCACCACTCTCTTCTTTTTACTTCTTCGTTTTTTTATTTCTCAGACATTTTTTTCGCCTCCTTTTTAGGAATTTATGTAATTTCATGTTCAACTCACCTCATAATGATTACTACTCAAATAGCGATAGAAATCTGTGAGTTTCATAGTTAGAAACTCGATTGACAACATTGACTTGATTGACCAATTGCTGGTAATCCAGATTGACTGGGACCGATAATCGCCAGAATTCCAAAACCACGATAAGGGATGAGGAATTTACTGCTAATCACTGCTAGATCAGCTCAGACAGGATTCTTGACTATCTGCAACACGGACATTTTGCATCTGATCTTCATGCAGACCCTTCACGAATCTCCAGAGCCACCTTTCTGTGGTTGGTCAAAGAACTGATAGGCTGCTAGATTGGCAAAATTCAAGAGATTGACCTTGCCCGACACCACAATGTTTTTCATTGAACATTTCTTTAAAAAAATGTGTTCAAAGAGATCCATAACATTGTCCGTTGTTGTAAAGTAACGCTGGATAATCTGCGGAATCTCCGTCCGAATCTTGTAGTGAATATCCAGAACGGTGTGACCCCGAGGAAACGTTCCTGAATGATGCTCTTCAGTTTCAGCAGATCTCTCCCGCAAGAAATTCTTGGGATCAAAAACTGACTGGTAACCGTTCGCGACTCGTCTAAGGTGAAATACTGCCAAGGCTGTATGTTGTCCTAAAAATAACGATATCAAAGGCTGTCAACCGTTGTCTGCTCGGGCTCAACATCTAGCGCTACTACCGTAGCAGCCACTCAAGTCTGTCAGTAGATTAGCAGCCTCTTGTAGAATATCCTCCAGTTTGAAGAATTTCTGATCAAAGGCTTTGACAATCTCATAAACCTCATTTTTCAGCCAGTCTGTCGAAAATCCAGTGAGTGTTTCACATAGTACTGAAAAACCAGCAACACTTGGCATCCGACCACTTGAAGTATGAGCTTCTCAAGCAAACCTTGCTTTTCTAGAGCCGCCATATCATTACGAATGGTTGCACTGCTAGAGTTGATAGACTCTTGCAAAGGCTTTTGGATCCGACAGGTTCGTGCGTTTTGGCAAAGATGTCAATAATCAGATTTAAAATATCCTGCTGACGCTCTGTAACCATTTTCATCGCTCCTCTCCGTCCGATCGATTAGCACTCAATACACTCCAAGTGCTAAACTCATGATTCTATTATACACCCTTAGAAGAGAATGTCAAGACAAAAACTCGAAAAATTAGCACTCTTTTATCAAGAGTGCTAAAAATCAGTCTGAGGACTCTAGAAAAAGACCGCCCTCAGGCAATCTTTCTTCTATATTAGTAAAGATCAAGATAATTATCAACTTCCCATTGTGACACAAAGGTCGCATAGCTAGCCCACTCGATACGTTTGGCTTCGAGGAAGCTAGTGTAGATGTGGTCTCCGAGGGCAGCCTTAACCACTTCATCCTCAGTCAAAGCTTTTCAAAGCGTTGTGAAGAGTTGATGGAAGGTCTGCTATTCCAGCTTCCTTACGCTCTTCAGCTGTCATGATGTAGATATTTTCTTCGATAGGAGCTGGTGCTTCAATTTGTTTTCAATACCATGCAAACCAACTTCCAAACAGAACTGCCATCGCGATGTATGGGTTTGCCATTGATCCACTGAACGCAACTCAAGACGAGTTCCCATACCACGTGAAGCAGGCACGCGCACAAGTGGCGAACGGTTACGACCAGCCCAAGCAATGTAAACAGGCGCTTCATAACCTGGAACCAAACGTTTGTATGAGTTAACTGTTGGGTCTCATGATGGCAGTATAGTTATAAGCATGCTTAATCAAACCACCAAGAAAAATGATAGGCTGTTTCAGACAACTGCATTCCTTTTGGATCGTTTCTGGATCAAAGAAGGCATTATTTCCTTCTGCATCAAACAAGGACATATTACAGTGCATACCTGACCCAGCAATACCAAATTTTGGTTTTGCCATAAAGGTTGCGTAAAGACCATGTTTACGAGCAATGGTTTTTTTACAACGAGCTTAAAGATTTGAATCTTATCACAGGCACGGAGGACTTCATCATACTTGAAGTCAATCTCATGCTGCCCAACCGCAACCTCATGGTGACTTGCTTCTACTTCAAATCCCATTTTAGTCAAGACATTCACAATCTCACGACGCGTATTGTCCGCAAAGGTCAGTAGGTGCCAAATCAAAGTAGCCACCCTTGTCATTTACCTCAAGAGTTGGGTCTCCATTTTCATCCAACTTAAATAGGAAGAATTCTGGTTCTGATCCAAGGTTGAAAGATTTGAATCCTACTTCTTCCATGTGACGAAGAGCACGTTTGAGATTACCACGAGGGTCACCTGCAAATGGTTCACCCTCTGTTGTATAGACATCACAGATCAAACCTGCAACACTTCCATTCTCATCTCCTCAAGGGAAGACTGTCCATGTATCCAAGTCTGGGTACAAGTACATATCTGACTCATTGATACGTACAAAACCTTCAATAGAAGATCCATCAAACATAGCTTTGTTTGACAAGACCTTGTCTAACTGTTCATCTGTAGCAGGAATTTCGACGTTTTTCATAGTTCCCAGGATATCTGAAAACATGAGACGGATAAAGGTAACATTTTTTCCCTTGACTTCACGACGAATATCTGCAGCTGTGATTGGCATGAGTTTTTCTCCTTAATGTATGACTACTTGCGATTACCTAACCGCGACCAAAAGGCGACTGTGCTGAAGCAAAGCGTCCCTGTTGGAGGAGCTCATTATGAAGCGCACGACGCACCTCCGTTGGGCTCACTGCTTTCTTGGATTTCGCCTCACGTTCAGCATATTTTTTCTTAATAGCAGCAATATTGAAACCTTCAGAGATATAATCTTTGATTTCAAGCAAACGATCCATGTCATTCAAAGAATACATGCGACGGTTCCCTTCGTTTCGATCAGGCTTTATCAACTCTTGATCTTCATAATAACGAATCTGACGCGCCGAGAGATCGGTCAATCTTCATCACACTGCCGATAGGAAAAACAGCCATATTTCGGCGAAATTCTCTTCCTTCATTTACAATTTCCTTCTTTCTGTCTATTATAGTCTAAAAAGTACATACTGTCAATTGATAATGTCACAAAATGTAACATTATTTTTCTCTCTCAAAAAGATTTCTGAAACGATCAATATCATAATTTCACGAGTATAGCCACAAAAACACCCATAAAATGTTTCAAATACACGCGCAAACACGTACAAAAAAATGTTTCTCCGCTCGGTATTGATAGGGTAATGATCAACATAGCTGCTACACCACCGATAACTCCTGCCTTGTTGTTCATGGCAACATTTGTCATAATGGTTAACTATGGTGCAAATCGGAACAACTAGCAAGGTTACCCAAAAAGGCTTTCTTGAAATAGAGTGTTTAAGAGGAAGAAAGACAAGAGCGTAGAAACCACTGATACTGTTTCCTAGAATGCGTGATGTTCCAAAAATGAACACTCTTATCAAAAGCTCTCTCAAACTAAAGACTGCTGTCAAAGCCCCAATTTGAAGTCCCCTTCCAACCAAAAGAAACCAAAAATCAAGAGAACTAAAAAACAGCAATACCGGTTTTAAAGGTTCTGCAGACCAAGCTTGAACTGTGACTTATCAAATTTATATTTTTTAAAAATAACCCATAATCTCAACTTTCTATTTCCATTTTATCATAAATTAGTTGATTTTTATGAGCCAAAATCAATCGGAAACGTTTTTAATTCAAATAATAAGAAAAGAGGAAACAAAGTTCCTCTTTTCATCATTTCATTTACGAAAGCTTATTTTTTTCTGTCAAGGCAGCAAGTCCTGGCAATACTTTTTACCTTTCAAGAAGTTCCATTGATGCTCCACCACCAGTAGAGATCCATGAGAACTTGTCTGCGCGACCAAGGTTGATAGCTGCAGCAGCTGAGTCACCACCACCGATGATTGATTTCACGCCTGGTTGTTTCACGATAGCGTCCATGACACCGATTGTACCAGCTTGGAAAGTCAGGGTTTTCAAAGACACCCATTGGTCCGTTCCATACAACTGTTTTTGGCACCAGTCAAAGCTTCGTCAAATTTAGCGATTGATTTTGGACCGATATCCAAGACCAAGGAAACCTAGATCTACTGCTTCACCTTCAGTATCTTTTCACTTCAGTGTAGTCAGCAAATGCGTTTGCTTTTTTGAGTCAACTGGCAAGATCAATTTACCGTTTGCTTTTTTTCAAGAAGAGCTTTAGCAACATCCAATTTGTCTTCTTCAACAAGTGAGTTACCGATTTCGATACCCTTGTGCTTTGTAGAATGTAAGTCATCCCACCACCGATAGGACTTTATCAGCTTTTTCAAGCAAGTTTTTCGATAACACCGATCTTGTTCTGAAACTTTTGAACCACCAAGGATCGCTACGAATGGGCGTTCTGGAGCTTCAACTGCTTCTTGATGTAGGCAATTTTCGTTTTCAAGAAGAGAATCCAGTAACTGCTTTTTTTCAACGTTTGCTGAGATACCAACGTTAGATGCGTGTGCACGGTGAGCTGTACCGAATGCATCGTTTACGAAGATGCCATCTCCAAGTGATGCCCAGTATTTACCAAGTTCAGGATCGTTTTTAGATTCTTTCTTGCCGTCAACATCTTCGAAACGAGTGTTTTCAACCAAGAGAACTTGTCCATCTTCAAGAGCGTTGATTGCTGCTTCCAATTCAGCACCACGAGTGACACCTGGAAGGAAAGCTAACGTCTTGATCCCAATTTAGCTGCCAAGTCAGCAGCTACAGGAGCAAGTGATTTACCAGCTTTGTCTGCTTCTTCTTTACACGTCCAAGGTGAGAGAAGAGGATTGCACGTCCACCTTGTTCAAGGATGTACTTGATAGTTGGAAGAGCTGCAGTGATACGGTTGTCATTGGTAATCACGCCATCTTTAACAGGTACGTTGAAGTCAACACGAACGAGAACTTTTTTCCTTTCAAGTCAACGTCTTTAACAGTCAATTTTGCCATTAGATATGACTCCTTCTTTTTTATACGTGTAATTATATCACAAAATCAACAAAAGAGATAGCAAAACCCTAAACTTTTTCGAGTTCATTCTTGCAACTGAAACTACTTTTTAAAATTAAAACTAGAAAACCTCATCAAATAAGTATCAAACAAGGCCTGACTAATCTACAGTCAAACCTTATTTTAGTTTTATATGAGAAGATCCAAGAATCTCTAAACTGATTAATCTTCTCTTTTCAAAAGCTACAAGTCCATAGCCACTCATCACCCTGAGGAGGCCCAGCGCTACTAGACTAGTATCTCTTGCTGCTCCCTGTATTTGGAAGCTCTCTGCTTGTTTCTTCAACTTTGCTGGTGCTACTGAAAGCGCTCGATCCCTTTGTTTGTGAGACTTGCTCTTTCTTCGTTCCAACTTCAACAATTTCTGAAGGGCTTCTTTGAGAACCCTCAATAGAATGAAGGGTGCGTTTTGCCCCTGAGCATCAACTTCTACAAAGCGACGAACCTGGCCTTCAACTCCTGCTTGAACTAGCTGCCGCCATCTCTTGAGAAGGGCTGCATTTGGTCGTTCCTGACGTCTCGAAGGAAACTGTCCCCTTCAATTTCCAGTTTCGGAATTTCTAAAACTTGATCTTTCACACCTTCAGCTGGTTGGTTGCTTGATAGAACTTTGTACCAACTTCGGTGATTTCTGGGATTGCTTCTCGACTAGCCTCAGTCGAACGAAGAGTGCGTTTGCCTTGGGCATTTACTTCTACTAAATGACGAATCTGCCCTTCCGCTCCTGCTTGAACTAGTTGATGCTGACCTTGAGAAGGTCGGCGTTTGGTCGCCCTGACGTTCAAAGGCTGTTGTTTCAGTTTCAATAATCTAGTTCAGGGAGGGCCTCAACCGTCTGGAGCCACTTTCATTTGGATCCATACTTCCAACATGGTGACTTTTCTGCAGGAGCTAGTTTCTTATTCAGCTTTTCTCTTCATGTCCGGCAAAAGCTTTTGTGAGTTGGCATCTCTGAAGCCAACAAAGTTTCTGCTTGTTCAATCAACTCAGCTTTTGAGGATCTTTTTCACGAACGGATTCTGAGCAAGCCTTCCAATTCTTCTCTAGCAGTTTGGTAACGTTGATTTTCATCCAGGTCTGCTCTCGCTTGTTTCAACTCATTCAAAGCCCGGTTGACTTCTTCTTGACTAGCATTGTGGTTTTCTGCCACAGCTTTCGCTGCATTGAGCTCTCTACTAGTGCTGCTTGTTTGTCCTCACTTGGAGAAGGTATAGGCAAGGGCTGACTGGCGACCTTGGGCAGAGTGATTTCTTGTTTGAGGTACTGTCGCTGACAGCTGCTTTTTGAGAAACCAAAACATCAAACCCAGCGATGTGCCCTTGTAATGCAAGGTCAAGGTTTGACGGCCAGTCTTTGAGCATCGTAACTCTGTACTCAACACCTCATCCGTGAAGGCACGGCTTTCTTCTGTCTCATCATCATAGAGAACCCGAAGCGACCTTCAGCATCCAGTCGATCACCCACTAGATAGTCTGTTTTTCGGTTTCTGAGTAATGTACAATCCTGCTACTTTTGGTTTTCCTTCATCTCTACCAGTCACTTTGTACCTTCAAGTCACCGCTTACTGGAAGTCCAGATAGCTAACCGTGAGCTTTTTGTTCCCCTTTGATGAGCGTCGCAGCCAGATACAGTCACACCTGAGTGAGTAAGGTCGATCAGCTCATCGGCTTGTCCCCTTCGTATTGAACACGGAGTGTTCCGCCTCTGAGGTCAAGTTTTTCTCCTCTTTATAAACCGTCTTTTTAGGTCCTTTTTCAAGGCTAACTGCAGCAATTTTTCTCTCATCCTGTGGAATCGCTACAGCCAAGGTGTTACTGATTTTTCTGCCAGGTAGTTGGGCATGATAGTAGAGGAGAGTTGGTTGCTTGTCGAAGCTCAATGGTGTTGTTGCCAGGTCACCGCCTGTTTCAGACTTCCAAAAGCTGCAATCGGTGTTTTCAGAATCTGCTTTGTCGTCAACGGTGATAGTTGCACCTGCTGGAACATCAGAGAAACCAAGTTGAACTTGATGGTTTCAGTGAACGGGCAGCTACCAGCTATTGGAATATTTTGACTTTCTGTGTCCAAGGTTTCGTACATCTTCCAGTTGTAGATACGAATGGCCTTCCAAGGTGTTCCGTTATCAGATGTAATGACATGCAAACGCCAGTCTTGGGCAGTGATTGGTTTGTCAAGAGTGATATCTGTAACGTGCGCTTTGTTGCCACGGACTTCCTTAGCTAGTTTCCATTCACCATCTGCATCTTTATAATAAAGATCAAAGTCCTTGGTATTCATCAAACCATCGTTAACAGACTCACCACCAGCTCCTGCACTGCATCCATTACCCATCTAACAACGGTACGTGGCTTCGTCAAGAATATCCACACTACCGCTCAACTGAGCTGAAGACCACTTATCTGACAAGCTAGTAATGGTACCGTTCAACATACCTTCGATGCCTTCACCACCTTCAGTATTTGGGAAAGTGCTACCGATAACCTTTGCACCTGGAACGATATTTTCAGCCAAAGGTCTTGGGAGAGTCGTATCCTGAACTGTCATCCCCAGTTAAAGGATGCTGTCGCTGCTTCAGAACGAAGGCTATTTTACCAACTGCAACGACTTTCAATTCCCTGAGTCGTGCCAGTCGCATTAGCAGAACGGCTAACTTTGGCAAGTAGATGGTTGAAGCAGACGATCCTGTCAACAAAACGCCAGTTATCCCTCATCTTTTTCGTAGACTTCATAGAAGTCCGCATCTTGGTTACCCGCAAATTGGACCACTGCTCCAGCTTCTTGGGCATTCTAAGAGATTGTCTCACCACAGAAAGGCCCGTAGGCGCTTGTGGTGCTCGGTGATTGTCCGAAATGGTTAATTGACCTAGGTTAAACTGATAATCTTTTACAGCTCCTTCATGCTCGAAGAAGAGTTTGACTGCATAGATGGTTTTACCTGCTAGTGAGCTGAGGTCAAATTCTTCATTCTTCCAGTCATCAGAGAGAGTCAGTTCTTTCCATGAGTCTGCATCCTCAAATCCCAGTTCGAGTTGTAGAGAGGCCATAAACTTTGGAGCCTTTTTCTCCCTTGTGAGCAACACGAAGTTTGCTTTCTCAGTTACTTCTAGTTTGGTAGAATACAAATTCACATCCCGATCTGTCTTGCCAGCTACATCATCTGAGAATTTAAGAGAATTACCGCCATTATAGGCATCTGTAAAGTCGTATTCTGCACGAAGTTTATCCCCCGTTGAAGTCTGCCACCAACGCCATGTTGGCAAGACTCCTGAAACAGAACGGTAGTTCCACTCAGAATCCTTAGAAACTTTGCCGTCTACAAACCACTTTCTACCATGACCTGTATTAAAGGAGGTGGGTGAAGGTCCGCCCACTGCTGGTGTGCGATCCGCAACCAAATTGGCAATCCCATACCACTCTTGTCCGCTGGTTTTTGAGCCTGCGATCTCCTTGGTAACCTGTAAAGAAGATGTCTTTCGTTCTTATGGTAGTCTTCCCTGTTTTCCCTAGACTGGTAATCGTATCTGGTGCAAAAGTCCCTAACGACAAACGCAACTTGCCTTTTTCATCTAAGAGGGCATCCCATTTGACTCTTTGGTCTTATAAGAACCACTTTGTTGCAATCTCCAAGCCTGCAAAGACATCATATTGACTACGTTCTAGCCATTTAGCCATCTCTACAGAATGGTCATTCTTTTTCCTTGTTCCAGTTGAAGTTGGCAAAGAATTGATCGCAGGGACCTTGTCACCTTCTCTTTTGCATAAACTGGTAGTTGTAATCACCAAGACCATCTTCGTGGTAACGCCCGTATTTATAGGTCATGTAGCATCGTACCAAGCATACTTGATTGGATGGTTGACTTTGGCTGCGTATCTTTTGATAGAGCATGAATTGGCGCATTTTTCACCAAGAGGTCTCTACTAATCTCTCGTTGTTTCTTGGTTGATGAAATAGCCATCAAAGCCATAATACTTTAGCAAGATCGATGTTTTCTTGGTGATAGGGAAGGTCCCATCTGCATCTTGTTTCACAGGCAGCGGCAAATTTCTCTTGGTCAGCGATGCTATTCTGACCAGTTGAAGAAAAGTGTTCCATAAACGGGAACCCGCAGGTGGCCTGCATCAATCAATATCTGGAGTTGGAACTAGACCTTCCCAGAAGACCATTGAATCCAAGTATTGCCAGTAATCAAAAAGTGTAGGCCTTGAATTCTTCTCCACCTACAGAAGCGTGGTCTTTGGCCTTTGAGTTGGTATTTGCTAGAGCTTGAACCTTGGCTCTTCTGCTTGCTTTTTCATTAACCAACTGGCCTCTATGGCGCTTGGCGAGTTCAACTGAGGAACGGTTGATGGAATCATCCTCACGCGCACCCGGTTCCTATTTCAACAACTCCCATGTATCAAATTTGATTTCTTTTGGTCGGAGACTTTTTCTTTCATTTTTAGGAAACGTCTGCTAGAGTCGGTTTGTCGGCTTTCTCTCAGTCACTTGAGGAGTCCCTCTGGTTTGACTTCTTCTTTAGTTGGTTGAGCAGGTTTTTCAGTTTTATCTGTCGGAGTTGGCTTTGATTCTTCTTTTTCATTAACCAGATCCGTTATTGCTGGAGTGTTTTCTGAAATTGGTTGCTCAGCTACTTTGTTCTCTGTTTCCGATAATTGTTTTTTCGATAGCTGTGGTATCTGGATTTAGTTGATTCACTAGCACTCTGTCGCGTGAGCACTTGTATTAGCAACTGTCTCAGGGACTCGTAACCCTGTTCGGCAAGAGCCGGGCTAGCAACAGAGTCGATCCAATCATTAGGAACAAGCCTCGATTGACAATCTTACGAATACTGTAACGGCAACGTTTTTCAAAAATAGATCTTTCATCTTATCCTCCTAATAAAATATAAAGTAAGCGCTTCACTCTTTTTGATAAAAAGTAACTGTTCTCAGTGCACACCACCAGAACAAGTGATCACTCTTCATTTTATCCTATATGAAAGCGATGTCAATCTATTTGACAAATAAACTATAACTAGGATAAGAAACAGTTTAATTTCGGATATAATCCTTGCAGACATTTATACTTGAGGTAAGAACTTCATTTAAGGAAGAAATTTAAAAAGAAGGATTTCTTACTAAAATAACAGAAAAACACTTGTGGGATTTCCTATTATCCTTTAAAATAGAATAGGAGAAATTCTGTTATTATTTTTCGGAGGAAAAAGAAATGTCCATTAATTGGCAGGAAATTTTATTTCACTCTTTTTAGGAGGTCTAGGACTGTTTTTATACAGTATTAAGACCATGGAGACGGTTTACAACAAGCTGCTGGAGATCGCCTTCGTTTTTTATCATTGACAAGTACACCAGCAACCCTTTTTAGGTGTTCTAGTCTGCATCGTCGTAACTGCTCTCATTCAGTCAAGTACAGGGGTGATAGTTATCACGGTTACTGGTCAGCGCTAGTCTTCTAACTCTTAGACAGGCTATCGGAATTATCATGGGAGCCAATATTGGAACCACTGTTACCTCTTATCATCGGTTTCAAGCTGGCGAGTATGCTTTTACCCTTGATTTTCCTTGGAACCATGTTTCTCTTCTTTACAAAAATAGAACAGCAAACAATATCGGGAGCATCCTGTTTGGTGTCGGGGAATCTTCACGCCCTCAACCTCATCAGTGCCGGTATGAGCCTCGCTAAAGATTTACCACAATTCAAGGAATATATGGCGTAACCTTTGGGACAAAAATCCTATTTTTAGGAGTGGTGAAAGGGTGTGCGATTACCGTCCCTCATCCAGGCATCTTCTGCAACGATCGGGATTTTGCATGCCTCTATGCAGGTGGGTTCTTGACCTGAAAGGTTCGCTACCAGTTCTTCGGGGATAATATAGGACAACCCTAACCGTTATCATTGCGGCAGCTGGAGCCAATGTCTCTGCGAAACGCGTTGTTGTGACCACGTTACCTTTAACGTTCTAGGAACTATTCTTTGCTTTAATCTTATTAGGGCCCCTTCACTGCTAGCGATCGAGTACTCCAGGCACCTTCACCTCTCACCTGAGATGACGACGCCTTCTCTCACGGTGCCTTTAACGTGGCAACACCATTGTACAATTTCCATTCATCGGAGCCTTGGCCTCACTTTTGTAACTCAAGCTCATCCCTGGTGAAGACGAGGTTGTCACAGTACGAGCTCTTTATCTCGACGAACAGCTTATTCAGCAATCTCCTTCTATCGCTCTAGGAAATGCCAAAAAGAACTTTTGCACTTAGGGAACTATGCAGCCAAAGCTTTGACCTTTCTTATACTCTATATCATCGGTTTGGATGAAAAGGTAGCTGAAAAAGGGCACAAGACAGAGTAGCCATCAACACCATCGATGAAAAACTCACTCGTTACCTCATCAGGCTCTCAAGCGAATCCTTGAGTCAAAAGGAAAGCGAAGTGTTGACCAACATTCTGGATTCATCTCGTGATTTGGAACGGATTGGGGACCACGCAGAAGGCTTGCTTTCAACCTAACAGACTCACTCCAACGCAAAGATGTTCATTTTTCTGAAGCTGCTTTCTAGAGGAATTAGCTGATATCTATCAAAAAACTACTGCATTTATCAAAGATGCCCTTGATAGTGTTGAGAACAATGATATTGAAAAAGCTCAAAGCCTGATTGAACGCCATAAAGAGATTAACAATATGGAACGCATTCTCAGAAAGACCCATATCAAGCGCCTTAACAAAGGCGAGTGTTCAACACAAGCAGGGGTCAACTTTATCGACATCATTTCCCACTACACTCGCGTATTCTGACCACGCCATGAACCCTAGCTGAAAAAGGTCATTGCTGAACAAATTTAATAAACAAGAAGCCACCTTGACTGTACTGACCCCAAAAAGTTAGACAAATAATTATTGAAAGGATTTAGTTCTTGTATTGCACAGGACTGAGTCCTTTTAGTTTGACTTTAATTCGTTTATTGTTGTAGTAATCAATATAGTCTACAATAGCTTGTTCCAATTGCTTAAGCGACTGAAACGACTTCTCATAACCATAAAAACATCTCAGACTTAGAATACCAAAGCAAGGACTCCATCATACCATTGTTCGGGCTGTTGCCCTTTGCGTGACATAGATGCTTGAATTCCTTACTCTCTAGGAATCGATGATAAGAATCGTGTTGGTATTGCCAGCCCTGGTCACTATGGAGAATCGTATTCTCATAATGTTTCTCCGTGAAGGCCTGTTCCAACATGACTTTCACTTGTTCTAAGTTACAAGTAGAAAGATGATACAATACTTGCTGCTAAACCATCTAAAACAGGCGATAATAGAGTTTCGTGTGCTATTTGAATGGCAAACTCTGTCACATCCGTATAGCACTTTTCCATTGGTTTCGCTGCTTCAAACCGAAAGCTGAATGAGATTTTCTGCTTTCGCCAATCTCTCCTTAGGAAGAATACTTTCGTTTCCGACGAATTCGAGCACTTAAACCAAGAATCTTCATCAGACGTTGGACCTTCTTATGATTCACTGTAAAGCCAATGATTTCTTTAGTTCAAGAGTAACTCCGATAGCCATACTTTTATGCTCACTATAAATGGCCTGAATTTCGGTTTTTAAGCTCTTTATCTTTATCAAGCCCATCCAGTTGCTTCAACTGATAATAGTAAGTCGAGCGAGCTAAACGTGCTGTTTCAAGAAGAAAATCTAGTCGAAATCCTCCTGAAACCATTTCTCTAACTGTCTCTGCCTTTCTGCCTAGGCTTCTCCCTTCCTCTAATTCTTTTTAACTTTTTAGGTAGGCCACCCAGTCCGTAAGGTTCATTCTCCTCCCGAAGTCGCTCCAGTTCTGTCATCCTTCCCAAGTTTTTCCGTTTGCGTCCCATTTTAGCTGGTCTCCTCTTGTTTTCTCAAGAATAGTATACCTGTTTTTCCTGTATTGCGCCAGCCAATTTGGAAGCATTCCTTGGTTTGGGAGAGCATAATCAAGACTGACACTTTTTGCGAACGACCTTCAAGAAGAACTTTTCAACCATTTCTTGTTTTAATTCAGGGAATAGTGACGATTCTTCCCTTTTTTGACGAACTCCATTCCATAACGGTCAATCAATCTCATCATGTATCTTAGGCCAGCAACATCCACTCCAAATCTTTTTGAAAGCTGCTTGAAGCTTTTGTCCTTGTTTTCTAGTTCATAGATTTGAACTTTATCCTCATAACTCACTTTCATATTAGTAAACACCTCAAAAGTTAGATCTGTCTCAACTTTTTGGGGTGCAGTTCATGACCTAGGGTGGTTT
>BNJU01000533.1_pt1 | contig 65715 bp, 94 predicted proteins | sample 8539281 | NCBI WGS metagenome assembly BNJU01 (sample SAMD00202456, study PRJDB9452) | human saliva metagenome | isolation source: human saliva | place: Japan
CACAACGCAAAGACATCCCCTTAGAAACCCACCGTGCCTATAGTGCCAAGATTAAGCAGCAATTGCTCGATCGCTGGGTTTCGATGTTCCCTATGTTCATCAGACGGAAGTTGGCTTTTTCAAAGGCGGTACGATAGAAGCGCATTGCCAACGGCCAACGGAGAAAAGCGACATCGAGAAACTTAAAAAGGTGGTAAACGAATATAATGGCAGGGTAAAGGTCCATACATGGTAGCCGGGTTCTACCCCGGATGGCTTCGCATCGAGGCAGAACCTTTCCACAAGTGACACCGAGTCGATAGTGAAAAACAAACCGCCAAATATCTTGAAAACGGCATCAGCTTTAACTATTATACATGGTGCATGGCGGAACAAAACTTGGCTTTTACGTCGGTGCCAACTACACCACCGCCATCAACTTCAGCGTCCCGACCTCACCTCGTACGACTACGATGCACCCATCAGCGAGGCTGGTTGGATCACGCCTAAGTACGACGCGTTGCGCATTGATGATGAGCGATTGAAGTCATAACGTGCCTGCCGTGCCCAACGTATCTCCGTTGGTCAGCCATCTCCCTAAACATCTGGCTGAACAAAAGAGCTGACGTTGAACTGCGCACCAAGGGTGAAAGCTGTTGAAAGCGATAAGCTACTTACTTGAAGACCTGAGCAAGGGCATGGCTATGCTGTTATACAGAAGACACTTTAACGCAACCCATCGGCGGAATGCTGAAAGTTGCCGGCTTGGCAGACTACGCTTTGGTTTACGTAAACGGCCAGAAGGTGGGGCGAACTGCAGATCGCGTTAGCGATGTGAGACAGCATCGAAAAACGTCCCGTTCAACGGCGTGCTCGACATCTTGGTTGGAAAACATGGGCCGAATAAACTACGGCGCACAGCATCACCCAAAGCATCAGAGACATTAACGGCCCTGTGGTTATCGACGGAAACGAGATAACGGGCAACTGGCAGATGTACAAACGCGCCCATGAACGATGCTCCCTGACGTTAACGCCTTCGCCCGACGGCCAACAACAAGGGGCTGCTACACTCTGCTCGGGAACGTTCAACCTAGACACCACGGGCGACACTTTCCTCAACATGGAGTACATGGGGTAAGGGCATCGTACTTTGTTAACGGCATCAACCTGGCCGCTATTGGAAACGCGGACCGCAACAAACGCTCTACCTTCGGTTGTTTTCTTAAAGAAGGCGAAAAACAAGATTGTGGTGTTCGAACAGCAAAACGACACGCCTGGAGACAAGCGTTGCCGGACAAACCACACCCATATTGCAAAAAGTTGGTGAAGTAACAGCAGCCACTCGAAAAGCTCACTTTTAACAGGGCGCATCGTGCGTATCTTTAACACTATATAATGAGCAGTGAGTTCGACGGGCTGAACTCACGCATTTTTATCAGCGAGTCAATAGTTGCACATTTTAATATAAATTTTCGGCCTTAATCTGTTGACAAATGATAAAATTATTGCTACTTTTGCACTAAATAGGCTGTATTTCGCAAAAGGCCAAACAAGCACCTTGCAGGCACTAGCGGCACGCCACACACATCTGGTCATTGACATAACAACATTGATGACCACTGCCGACTTAACGCGCACGCTCGGACCCATATCGCGAAGAGCTTTTCGGACGCCACAGCATTGAAAGGCATTTTTCACCAACACAAGGATGGAAACCCTATCCCTCGGGAGAGGTTCTCGCGATTGTGGACCTGTTGCGTGCCATTATCTTCCCCGGATATTACGGCAAAGTCTCACCGATAACTCGCGCACCATCAAGTTTCATATCGGTGTTAACAGTCGAAAAACTCAACCAACTTCTCTACCGACCAGATGCAGGCAGGGTCTGCTGCTTTGCCAGCCGCGACGGCTGCGGACATAACGACGCACGCATCGACATGCGCGCACAGCCGAAGAAAATGTCCATCGACCTCGATAAAAAGGCTGCCGTGCGCCAAATGCTGACGCTGTACGACCGCTGGCTGCCATATACAACGGCGACCCAGCAGCAGGCAGCTTTCGGCGAAATAATATCGTGCTATCCTGTCCATCAAGGCATTAGTTAACCATCGCATTGCGCACGAACTGCTGCTATGGGCGTGCCACTGATACCGCGAATGCTAACCGAAATGGCGATATCGGAAACGGAATAGACATCATCCCGCTGCGCGCGCAGTTGAGCAACACTTCTGCCATCGACCACGGTACGGGCGTTGTTATCGGGGCTACCTGCATCATCGGCGACAACGTTAAGCTGTATCAGGCGTTACGCTGGCGCACGAGTTTTCCAAAGACGAAGACGGCAAACCTATCGAAGGGCGTGCTCGACAGCACCCGATATTGGAAGACGATGTGGTGATACTCTACTGCCCATCCTGAGGCCGTGTAACCATCGGCGAGCAGGCGTAGTTGGCGCCAACGTGGGTAACCGATAGACGTGGAGCCTAATCACGCACATATGTGACGAAAACGAAATAACAACAACTATATACGAATGGAATTCGAAACTCCTAGCCAAAACTTTCATGGGCCTGGAACCTGTTTGTGCCAAGGAGCTACCCAAATGAAACAACGTCACAAATTGGCAGGCGTATGTTGTCGTTTACGAGCGACAAAGAAACTGATGTATCGCGCCAATTTCAACCTGCTACACGGCCATAGGATTTTAAAACCCATCGCCAAGTGCAAGGCTAAAGTCGGCCGACGACGTGTACGAGGAGATACAAAAAGATTGATTGGAGCAAGCATATCAGAGGAAAAGACTTTCTCGGTCGACTCGGTGGTGTACTCGGAAGAGTTCCCGCAACTCGCGTTTCGTGACCTATAAGGTGAAAGACGCCATCGTTGACCAGTTTCGCCAGCGCACTGCAAAGACGCCCCAACATATCGGTGAGCAACCCAGACATGACGTTTGAACATCCAATATTGCCGAGCACGACTGTACGCTGTCGCTCGATTCGAGTGGCGAAAGTCTGCATCGCCGCGGTTACGAGACAAGAGTCGGTGGAGGCTCCGCTTAACGAAGTGTTAGCCGCGGCATGATATGATGACTGGATGGCAAGGCGAACCGACTTTATCGACCCCATGTGCGGGTCGGGAACGCTCGTAGAGGCCGCACTTATCGTTTCTCGCAACATCTCGCCAGGCGTTTTCCGCAAGAGCTACGCTTTCGAAAAAGTGGCCCGACTTCGACCAAGAGCTGTTCGACAACATATCATAACGACGACAGCAACGAACGCGAATTTACCCACCACGATCTACGTTTACGACATAGACATGAAGGCCGTGAACACAGCGGCGCCTTAATCGTTCGCGCTCGGGACTTACCAAAGACATCACCATTGAGCGAAAGCCGACTTCAAGGATTTCAAGAACCTGAGAACACAAAGCATATCGTGTACCAATCCGCCTTATAGCGAACGCATCTCTACACCCAACCTTCTTGGGACATATAAGACGATTGGCGAGAGAGCTTAAACACCAATTCATGAGGCAACGATGCGTGGGTGTTGAGTCTACTGAGAGGAGTGTTTTCGACCAGATTGGACTGAAAACCATCCATCAAAATTCCCTGTATACACGGGTCGTTGAGTGCAATTTCGCAGCATGCCATATTCGACGGGTCGCTTTAAAGACTTCCGTCAGGATGGGTGGAGGAAGACCGACGAAGAAAAGCGTCAGAATGGCCGAGAAAATAGGTTTAAGAAGAACCGCGAGTAAGAAAAAGGCTGGACGACGACGGTTCCAGAGCACCGACGACATACGTCTCGTACACCTTTAAAAACCACTTCGCATACACCGAGAGCGCAGCGAAGAACGCAAACGCAAACGAACGACATCGTGGCGCCGACCGCGATGACAAACGCGCGGTGGGCCGTTCTTTCGAACGTGGCAGGCAAGCCCTTCGCAGGCAAAAGGCAAAGACTTTTTAACCGCAAAGGAAAGAGCTTTCTGAACGCACAGACAAGCGCGGAGGAAAGAAACTTTGGACGCAATTCTGCTAACTTTATAGACCATGACGATTAAACAACACTTATCGTGGAGCGATATATCATACACGTGATTTTCGCACCGCAGTAATGTCGGCACAGAAACATATTCACACTGGAAGACCTCAATTTTGGCGGTAACAACTTCCCATAACATGGTGCCCAAAACCGCTACACCGCATGGTGGGGCGACCAACAGCATGCTGTACCGACGCGGAGTTTTGCGCACTGATAGACAAGAAACTCGGGCAAAGAAACCCGCCTGTTCAGCTCTGCAGACGACGCTAACCAATGGGTTGAATCGGCTGGAAACATCAAAAGTGCGTTCATTCTATCATGCCACTCCCCTACCCCCAACTCAGCCGCTCGTGCTGCTCAACGCAAGCAAAACGCATGCTGGTGAACTGGAAAACCAAACAGCTGGTACTGGAAACAAGAGGCTAAAGACGAGAGTGCTGCCGATTGAACGCCCAATCGCACGCCGTTGCCTTTGTTAGAAGGCGAGAACCTCTGTATGTAACGCGGAAACAGCATAAACAACTGACGAAAGACGGTAGTCGCGACATCGTTTACGGACAAAGCGTGCATCGCGACGAGTTCGGCATATATAAAGGAACGTTTTGGGAGCAACGACGGACAGAAAGCTTGCGTTTTACAGAATGGACCAATCAATGATGGCCGACTATCCTTTGGTGAGACATCGACACACGTATCGCCACCGAAACACCCATTCGTTATCCCTATGGCTGGCGAGAAATCGCACCTCGTAACCGTAGGAATATACGACTTGAAGACGGATAAGACAGTGTATCTCAACACAGGCGACCCCACAGATAGGTATTTTACCAACATCGCTTGGGCGCCCGACGGCAAGCTGATATACCTTATCGAACTGAACAGAGCGCAGAACCACTACTCGCTTGACGCTTACGACCCTGTAACAGGAAACAAAAGCGGCCACCCTCTACACCGAATCGAGCGACAAATACGTGCATCCCATGCACGCAATCACGTTCTGCCCTGGGATAATAGCGCTTTATATCTGCAAAGCGAGAAAGACGGATACAACCATTTGTACCTATTCGACACGAGCGGAAAGCAAATTAAGCAACTTACAACGGGCAAATGGATTGTGATTGACTTGATGGGATTTAACGCCAAGACCAAAGAGGCCATCATACTTTCTGCCAGAGACCAGTCCTATTCAGAACAATCTCTACGCCGTTAACCTACAAACGGGCGCACGCCGACTGCTGGATAATGGCAGGATGCCACGCCAACACCACTGGCGCAGGTGGTTCGCACAAGATAGCACTAAGCTCTTTCGGGGCAATGGATACTCGATAGCTACACCGAACCCACCGTTCCACGCAACATCGACATCGTGAACGTGGCCTCGGCAAAGGCAACTCGCTACTCACTGCCGACAATCCTTGGAAGGTTACACCGTTCCCGAATACCTTGCGGAACAATCAAGGCAGCCGACGGCACCACCGACTTGTATTACCGCATGGTGAAACCCACCAATTTCGACCCGAACAAGAAATACCCCACCATCATTTACGTGTACGGAGGGCCAGGTGTACGCAACGTTGAGGCACGTTGGCACTTTTGGTCGCGTGGTTGGGAAACCATATGGCACAGAAAGGCTACCTGCTTTTCATTCTCGACAACCGCGGAAGTAGTGCACGTGGTCTTGCATTTGAGCAGGCTACGTTCCATCATCTTGGCGTAGAAGAGGTGAAAGACCAAATGAAAGGTGTTGAATATCTCACCTCGTTACCCTACGTAGACAAGAGATCGCATGGGCGTTCATGGATGGAGTTTCGGCGGATTTATGACCACTAACCTCATCACCAGCCACCCGAAGTGTTCAAAGTAGGGCGTTGCTGGCGGTCCTGTTATCGACTGGAAGTGGTACGAAGTGATGATGGCGAACGCTACATGGTCACGCCACAGAACAACCCCAAGGGCTATGCTGAGAGCAGTTTGCTGCCCAAAGCCAAGAACTGAAAGGGAAAACTGCAAATAATCAACAGGCATGAACGACCCCGTTGTGGTGCCGCAACACTGCCTGAAACTTCTTGCAAGAGTGCATCAAAGTGGGCGACAGCCCGACTTCTTTGTGTATCCGGGCGAGCCACACAACATGCGCGGACACCAAAGCACCCACTTGCACGAACGTATTTCACAATATTTTTGACGATTATCTAAAAATAAAACGGATGAACATTTTACTGTTGGGAAGTGGCGGAAGAGAACACGCGCTTGCCTGGAAGATAGCACAAAGCACCAAGGTTAGCAAGCTTTTCATCGCCCCCGGCAATGCAGGAACAGCCACAGTGGGCCAAAAACGTGACATCAACGCCAACGATTTCGATGCCTTTAAAGCGTTTCACGCTCGACAACGACGTGCAGATGGTGGTGGTAGGACCCAGAAGATCCGCTGGTGAAGGGCATCTACGACGACTTCAAGAGCGATGCTCGCACGGCTCATATTCCCGTCATCGGACCATCGCGAAAAAGGCGCAACACTCTGAAGGCAGCAAAGACTTCGCCAAGGCTTTCATGGCCAGACACGCCATACCCACAGCGCGTTACAAAACCATTACCGCACAAAACATCGACGAAGGATTGGCTTTCTCGAAGAACTAAAAGCCCCCTACGTGCTGAAAGCCGATGGATTGTGCGCCGGTAAAGGGCGTACTGATATTGCCAACACTGCAAGAGGCGAAGTCCGAATTGCGCCACATGCTCGACGGCATGTTTGGAAACGCCTCGGCATCCGTAGTTGTCGAAGAGTTTCTCAGCGGCATAGAATGTTCTGTTTTTCGTGCTTACCGACGGCAAAGACTATCAAATTTTTGCCCGAGGCTAAGGACTATAAGCGCATTGGCGAACACGATACAGGCCTTAACACAGGCGGTATGGGCAGCGTTGGTCCCTGTGCCTTTCGCCACCTCAGAGTGGATGAAAAGGTGGAAGAGCGCATCATTCGCCCCACGATAAACGGCTTGGCAGAAGAGGAGATTGACTATAAGGGTTTCATTTCTTTCGGACTTATCAACGTAGAAGGGCAGTCCCAATGGTCATCGAATACAACTGCCGAATGGGCGACCCCGAAACAGAAAGCGTGATGCTTAGGCTCAAAACCGACATCGTTGACCTCTTCGAGGGCGTGGCGCAGGGCAATATCGCTAGCCGAAATGTAACTTTCGACGAGGCGTGCAGCTGTCTGTGTGATGCTCGTTAGCGGTGGTTATCCCCAAGAATATGCCAAGGGTTATCCCATCGAAGGCATCGACAAACGTGAAGAAAGCATTGTGTTCCACAGCGGAACAGCCCTCAAAAGATGGTAAGCTTGTTACCAACGGCGGGCGCGTTTTGGCTGTTAGCTCGTATGGAAAAAGACAAGGCCGAGGCGCCACAAAAAGTTTCGAGTCGGCAAATGCCATCACGTTTCACCGACAAATATTTCAGAAAAGACATCGGTCAAGACTTTAGTACACTGCACACTCAGCGAGCAAATGTACAGCTAAAAGTCCTATTAGGGAATTCTAACTCGCTGTGGCACGCAACAAACGATGAAAACGGCAGCCAACGAAACTCGCTAGCAACATCATAGATATGGTAGTAAAGAGATTACAAAACAAGATTGCGGAAAGCAGGATGACACTCTCCTTCACGGCCGTTTACGCCGTGTTGGTGTTCTTGGCAAGCGGACTAGTGGGCAAAAACCTCTGGTTCGAGTTCGCATGCCTGGCCGTTTCTACCTACCTGATGGTAGAGTTCAACAACGTCAATGCCCTGATTAGGTTTATAGCCGCATGGTTTCGTGCGCCTTCCTTGTGCTGGCGTGCGCAATCAACTATCTTTTGCCTCGCCGTCGGCCGCCTTAGTACAAGCCTGTTTCGCGGCTTTCTATCTCATTGTGTTCAATGCCTACCAAGAACGAACGGCATCGGGCGTAACCTTCTACGCCTATTTGTTCATTGGCGTGGCCTCAACCGTGTTCGTTCAGATTCTCTTCTTCGTGCCATTGCTATGGATTTTTGCACGCCACCAACGTGTTGTCCAGCGAGTTGGCGCAACTTCTGGGCTATCCGTCCTGGGGCTAATCGCCCCTATTGGTTCGTTGATGCTCACTTGTTTACAGGTCAGCCCGAAGTTTTCGTGCAACACTTCACCCACTTGGCTCTCTTCGCCCCCTCTATTCCAATATCAAGAGATAGACCACAACCGCATCGCCACCTTCCTTTTCGTTGCATTTGTTTCGCTGATAGGTATTATCCATTACTGCGAAGCAGCAGAAACGACAAGATACGCAACCGCATGATTTACGAGATGGTGATTGTGGTAGACCTCTTCACCATTGCCTGCATCGTGCCACAACCCCAACACGCAGACAACTTGCTGCCCATACTCATCATTAACACGGCAGCACTTATCGCCCATTTCATCACACTCACCCGTACAGCAGCCACCAAACATCGTGTTTTGCGTGTTGTTGCTGTCTCAGTCTTGACTCACCGTCTGCAACTTTATGGATCCCTTATAGCCCTACTCATCAACTACGGATATTGGGGCATGTTTCTCTCGCCGTGTTGGCTGGGCAGTGTCATCCCTTTCAGCAGCGAGGCCGTTATGGTTGGCTTTACAAGCTGCTGGCTTAGAGGCGTGCCACTCATTCTTATATGGCACCGCAGGCAAACGTCATTGGCGGCATGATAAACTATGGGTGGGCCGACTGGGTCGCACAGACTGGATGAAAAGTACCTGCACGTTAAGAAAGAAACTCCAACGAGCCGAGAAACTTCATGGCGGAAGGGTGCGTGGATGAGTTTTTGCCTTCTGCCCCATCATCGCAGTGCCATAACCGTGGTATTAGGCTTATGCGCGCAAACGTAACCATCACCGTGATCTAGCATGACAATAGAAAATTCATTCGCTTTCGCCTTACTTGTGTTTGGCGCAAGCTTTTCTACTTTTAAATGCTTATGGTACAAGAAAAATTTCCTTTTCTGCGCTTTCGCGGTTCTGTTGCTCGCCTCTTGCACGATGGTTAGCGGCGGAGCAAGCGCACGGTTATGGTAACTATCGAGCCGTTGAGGTATTTTGTCGAGGCTATTGCAGGCAATCGTTCGAGGTTAAGACGATGGTACCCATCGGCGAAACCCAGAAACTCACGAGCCTACCGCGCAACAGATGATGAGAACTATCCCACAGCGACCCTCTATGTAAAAGGTAGGGTGCATCGGATTTGAGCAGAGCTTTGGATGAAAAAGACTGAAAGCAAACGCTCGCATACCATCATCGTTGACTCGTCCGAAGGCATCGAACCCATCGAAAGTACCGATGGCAGTACCCGACCCACACACGTGGATGAGCTGCAAAAATGCGCATCATCGCACAAAACATCTATAAAGGCGTTGCTGCAAATAGACAGGAAGACAGCCTTTACTATAAGGCGAACCTCGAAACGCTGCTCGCAAAGATTGAAGAACAAGCAACCAAATTCGAGAAAAACCTCACCTGAGAGAAGTCCACCTTCCTCATCTACCATCCCAGTACTCACTTACTTACGCCAGCGAGTTCGACTTTGCACCAGATTTACATTGAAGACGAAGGGCGATGAACCCTCTGCCGCGTAGATAAAAGATATCATCACAGCGCAAAAGCTCAGTCAGGTGCGTGCTTTTTCATGCAAAAAGAATTTGCCAACCGCAACTCGGAGACCACCCAAACGCTGTGGGGCTAAGTAGTTGAGTTTAACCCACTGGCCTACAATTGGGAAAAAGAAATGATAAAGGTAGCCAATCGCTGAAATGACCGCGCGAAACAACCTCATCAAACTGAGGAAATACGTGTTTTGCAGGCTACTGAAGAAGGTGGCGCTGCAAGACGTGTCGCCAGTGTTCGATCACGACTTCCTGGCGTCATCGGCCCAACGGTGGCGTGGCAAAACCACCCTCATGCGCGTTATTCTCGGCACGATGAAACCCCTTCTCCGGCAAGGTTTCTTACTTCCGAAATGAGTGGGTGCACCGAACTCACCATTGGCTACCTGCCACAATACAACGACATCGACGCCAATCTCCCCTATCGCCGTTGAAGAAGTGGTGCTGTCGGGACTTAGTAAAACAACAGAAAAACTGCCCTTTCTGGATGCCAATCACAAACAACAGGTGGTACCAAACGCTCGAAAAAGTTGGGCATGAGAGACTTTCGCCAAACGCCCCATTGGCGTCGCTCAGCGGCGGACAACTGCACGTGTGTTGCTGGCACGTGCCATCGTGTCGCGCCTCGAAGTGGTGGTGCTAGACGAACCGAACACCTACATAGACAAGCGTTTTTAAACGCAGCAAATGTACCAAAATGCTCGACGTTATCAAACCACGATTGCGCCATCATCATCGTGAGCCACGACGTTGGAACCATCTCTCAAAACGTAAAAAGCCGTGGCTTGCTGTCAACCGAACTACTACCTATCACGATACACCAGAGATTTCGAGCGACGAGTTGAGCGGAACACTCGGCTGTCAATCGAGCTGCTAGGGACATGCGCAGTGCCCCACCGCGTGACCGAAAGCACACGAAGACTAGCGGGCGGCGGCAGGAAACAAATCAAGGTATGTTGCCAAAACAGAAGAAAGGCGAACGTTTTTCGACAAGCCACCGTCATCATTCAGAGAAAAGTTAACTGCCGCCAACGCATAAACTTGTTGGCTTATCTTCTGTGTCTACCCCAACTGTTAACTCCCAAACTCGTCAACCAGTCTTCTGTCAACTCCCAAACTTGTCAACTCCCAAATTTGTCAACCCATTAACTCGTCAACTTGTCAACTTGTTCACCCGTCAACTAGCCCACCGTCAACTCCCCTTAAATATTTATCCACACGCATACAATAAATACAACACAAGGCGTTGCTACTATATACACTATATTATGAGGTAATATCGCCTATGAAGTATTTTACACCCGAAGAGCTTAAGCCCCTCAGAAAAACCCTTAACATGATAAGGCAGATTGCCCATTGTTATAAAATCCATACAGGTAAAATGGCCAACGTTACACATTTGCTCCAAAACTAAAACGCATGATGAAAAGCCACTGATAGCCCCTTCCTTGCTCTCGGCCGACTTCTTAAACCTCAACGCCGAGGTGCAGATGATTAACGAAAGCGAAGCCGACTGGTTGCACATGGACGTGATGGACGGCACATTTTGTACCCAACATCTCGTTCGGGTTCCCCATTCTTTGACGCCGTTGGCAAGGCCTGTAAAAAGCCTTTGGACGTGCATTTTCATGATTGTACTCCGAAAACTCACATCGAACAGACGGCGCAAAGGCAGGCGCAATGCTTTGATGTGCGTGCACCAAGAGGCATCGTGCACCCTGCACCGAACGGTTGCCAAAATACACGAAACGGGCATGAAAGCAGGGCGTGGCACTCCAACTCTTCTACACCCGTGAGTGTGCTCGAAGACATCATCAACGACGTTGACCTTGTTCTACTGATGAGTGTAAACCCTGGTTTCCGGTGGTCAAGTTCATCGAGAACACACCTTAACAAGGTAAAACGCCACGCCAACTTATCGACAGCACAGGCGGCAAAGCACTTATCGAGGTAGATGGCGGCGTGACAGCGCAAACAGCTCCTTACTTGTGATGAGGCAGGTGCAGACGTGCTTGTGGCAGAGCAACTACGTGTTTAAAGTCCGCCAATCCCAAAGAAACCATTCACCAGCTGAAAAAGCCTGATAAGCACTGTTCGGCATCTTTCTCCATCACCAAGCTGGTATTACAATGCGCACATAGCATGCCCATAAATACGATAGGCATGTGCCATGATGCCCCACTACAGGCACTACAGGGAAATATCAGACGGATGCCCAAACGGTGCATCCTCTTTGCATTAAGCCCTACTCCACGCATCGGCATAGTCAACTAAACGCCCTCCGCAACAAACTAAATGGCATCGAGCATAAAGGCTTTTCCATGCAATGTCGTAACTTTGCACGCGCTATGCTCATCATTCTAACCATACTGCATATTTTGGGCTTGCTCTTTATATTTAGTGAGCTTACCCTCTCGGCGTGCCGACAACGCCACTCGTGCCATCAAACGTTCGCCTTGGTATATGGTGGCCTTCGGCATGGTTGGCGCATCCATTTCAGGGCGTTACTTTCGTTTCCGTTCCCAGGCATGGTCAATGCCATCGGCATGACCCACATGCAAAACTGCTTAGGTTTCATCGTGGGATATTTTGCCGTAGCCTTCCTGCTTCTCCCCGTTTACTACAAGTTAAACCTAACCACCATCTACACCTCATTTAGCACAAAAGGCTCGGTTTGTTCGGCTCTATCGCACGGGCGCGAGGCTTTTTCATCCTGTCTAAAATCTCTGGTGCAGCCGTGCGTTTTCTATGTTGTTTGCATGCTATTGCAACGCTTTTTCGCTCGATGCTTTGGGCATTCCTTTGCCCTAACCGTGCTTGACGATGGTGGCCTTTGATATGGCTTTTACACGCGCAAAGGCGGCATCAACACCTCTTGTTTGGACAGACACCTTTCCAAACTTTTGCATGTTTACCGCCCTCATCCTCATCATTTGGCAGGTTATTGGCGCACTGGGTCATGTCGCCAACAGAGGCCACTACAGGCCGTTGCTGCCGACGAAAGAGTAGGATGTTTGTGCTAGACGATTGGGTTTCGAAACAAAACTTCTGGAAACAGTTTGTCAGTGGTGCCTTCATCGTGGTGGTAATGACGGGACTCGACCAAGACATGATGCAGAAAAACCCTAATACTGCAAAAACCCTCCGCGAGGCCCAAAAAGGACATGTGCATATACGGTTTTCGCCTTCGTACCGCCAACTGGTTGCTTCCCGTGCCTTGGCGTATTGCTCTCCATGCTGGCCGCTCAGCGAGGTGTGCCGCTACCGACATGGGCGACGAGCTGTTTGCCCCTCTTCGCCGCCAGCGGTTCGTTGGACACTCGGTGGTTGGCTATTCACCATCGGCATTGTGGCTCGCATCGTTTCAGCAGTGCCGACTCTGCACTCACCGCCCAACCACCTCGTTTTTGCGTCTGACATCTGCGGCAAACCCAACGACGAGCGTCTGCGCAAGCGCGCCCACCTAGGCATGGCGGCCGTAGTTGCACTCTTCATCCTCTTTTTCCGCGCTGTAAACTCCACCTCGATGCTCGATGCCATATACATTCTCTGCTCGTACACCTGACGGCCCATGCTGCTCGGACTGTTCGCCTACGCGCTATTCACTCGGCAGCAACGTTGGCGGCAAAGTGGTGTTGCGCCGCGTTCTGCTGCGCTCGCCCTACTCTGTTTCGTCATCGAAACCCTCACGCAACAGTTCACCACCTACCGCTGGCTACGAACTTTGATGCTCAACGGCGCACTAACTTTCATCGGCTGTATGGCTCTGACAGGGCAACAACGAGGTGCCAAACCGACAAAAACAGTATGTTTCAACACCGTTTGAAACCTTTAACGCCAATGGGCGTCAAAGCATTAAACGACTGAGGACGAAAAACAGGCAGGCGTATCCCTCAGCTCTCACCATCGATGTAGAAACAAGCCAACGCACCGTCTGGCAGACAAGCTTCGGCTTGCGAAGAGGCTCGTGGCGCGTCGCGTCGCACCATTTGTTTAGGCAGGTCGCTGCAGAATGGTTTCCGCATATCCCACCCTTACAAGGCCATTCCCTGCCGGAGTTTGCATCAACCGAGTAGCAGATCTTCTAGCTTGTTGGCTTGTCTTTTCGTTTTACCAATGTCGGCGTTTCTATTAATTACCTTTGATGGCTTATCGAGGTTGTAGCAGTCACGTTGCGCTTACCCTTAAAAGGGGCAAGCAGAAAACGCCGTAAAAAGCCATTAAACAACGGCTACACACAACAAGCATGTAGCCTGGCGCGTTTTTAGAACACGACATAAATGCTTAAAACAACTCCCATCATGGAACAAACTGGAACATTCGGCCGATGCCAATCAACAGCCTTTCAGCGTTCCAGAAGCGTTATTTCGACAGCCTACCACCTGCTGTAATGCAAAAATAGACGGCCAAAACAGAGTACCCTGTCCCCAAAAGGCGCACCCTCAGCTGCTACGCCCCATTTTCATTGCGGCGGCAAGCCTTTGATGCAGTCCATATTTGAGTTGCTGTATATTTGGGTTCGAAACTCCCAATCGCCGTCTGCCTCACGTCTGTCCCCCACATCCCACCATCGCCACTCATCAGCAGCAGTGCCGATAAAGATGCTGGGAGCCGACTATACGATGATGGATAACGAAGACATATAGTGCATTATTCCAGAATAAGCTGATGATCTTACTTGCATTACTGTTTGCATTGTTAGCCACAGCGTCATGGTGGCATCCGCCACAAGTTCGACCCGAGCAGTTTCAAAGCCGAACTAGAAAAATTCATCACCGAGATGTGTCACTTTCGCAGAGCCGAAAGCGCGGCTCTTCCCTGTTTATCGCAGTTGCGCAAAAACAGCGCAACATATTCAAACAGATTAAGCGCCACTAAGCACGTTAAAGCCCACCGACAACAAGGCAGCTGCCGGGAGGGCCATTAAACAGCAAGACAAGCTGGAATTGGAAGAGAAGAGTTTGCTGAAAGACTACCACATCAAGTTTATGGCCTTGTTGCCTGCCACTACGGTCTTTTCAAATCCTCAAAAGCCGAAGACAAGTTTCACGGCAATTGTTTAAAGGGAAGAAATAGAAACCTAACGGCACCAAAGCCATAACCAATGGCTACTCCGGTCAACACGCAAAGCCATGCACCGAATAAAGCGCATGGCTTGCGTTTCGTTTAGAACTCGATTGGTGTCCGGGTTGTGCAGAGAGTTCAGTCACTTATCGATCAAGGGTTTAATTCAAGCACGCAAAAGGCGAACTCCCAGCAAACATGTCCACAAAACCAACTACCTTCTACTATAACGGCTCGCAAACGAGGGCAACTCTGATAAACTCAACGACTCAGCACAGTGGACGGCAGAACTTAATAGAGTCACGAACTCATCAAAACGAACCAACTCATAAACTCAACTAGAAACTGAAGAACAGTCAACTCACTGAAATCCCAAACAACCAACTCATAAACTCAACAACTAGAAACTGAAGAACTCAATAACTCATGAACTCATAAACAGAAGCGCTCATAAACTCAACAACAAAAACTTAGAATTACGATATACTTTTACAAAACACACTTCGTGCCGCCTCCACTAGGGAAAAAAGGGTGTGAAAGCATGTAATTAGCCACATTTTCAGCCTTTCGCAATTCTGTTTAGTCCATTTTGCGAACATCACCTGCATTTTGCACCATTTTAGCCTTTTCTAGTTTGGTTGAAGCGCCCATAAATTTTCATGCCCAAATACCTGCTTTTAGCCACCTAAAAACATACTTTTTAATGCCCATTTTTGCCCTTTTTAAGCCCTGTATTTGATGGCTCAAGAGGGCTATTTTATCTAATTGCAAGTGGAATTTCTATACTTTTTGTCTCACATTTAGCGGCATTTTACCCTGCGTTTAGCACCAAAACGCACTGCGTTTGTACCAAAAATGCCTTGCGTTGCTTTCATGGCTGCAGTGCATTTAGCAGCATATTGCACTGCATTTGGCAGCAAATCGCCCAAAAACTTCAATTGCAAATGGCTGTTCTTTTTAAATAAAAATTCATTTACCGCATTCACAAACTACCCCCATTGCACCAAACCAACCTCCGCAGTGATTTTTGCGGTCAGGTTGGCGGTGTGGCGGATAAAGGCACAATGTTAAAATTCTTACCAGAAAAAGTAGACAAAACTGATGAGTTGACAGGTGATATAGAATTAGATGAGCAGTTAATAATTGACTAGTAACAAGCAGTCAGACGGAAATATAAAGTAATAGTCGCAGCCATTTTTCACCATCATCAGTTGACAAGTTGCCATACCAACAACGCTGTAACAGCTATCTATCAAGGGCTTACACAAGCCAATAAAACGAACTAATATTTACGAAGAAAAGAAAGCATAGTTATTCAAAAACAAGAACATAAAATCACAACAAAACATAATAAGTTTCCCAAAACGAAAATATAAATACACTAATAATCAAGCGTTTGACAAATATTAACGTTAAAAGTTATCAAAAACGAACAACCAACGAATATTTAAAGTAACTTTTGCAGTAGAATACAATAACAAAATAAAGAACCTAATAATACACCTCACGAGAATGATACAGACAGTTGTAAGAGAGATGGACGCATCGTAGGGCTTTTAACGAGCAAAAAGATAATGGCTGCCGTACGCAAAGCGATGCTCCACACCGACAAAGGCGAAGACGAAAGATTGGTTCAGCAGATTGCAGACCGCATCTGGATTTGTGGAAAACCGCAAATGACGGTGAAGACATCCAAAACCAAGTGGAGATGGAACTAATGAAAGAGTAGCCGCAAAAGATGTGGCTGGGAGCTTACATTTCCTATCGAAACCAACGCAGCGTGGCCAGAAAGGCCAAGACGCGCGACGTGTTTTGAGATTATCAACGTGAAAAACAACGACATTACGCGCGAAAACGCCAACATGAACGCCGACACGCCCTGCGGAATGATGATGAAGTTTTCGAGCGAAACCACTAAACCGTTTCGTTGACGACTACCTGCTGAGCGAAGAAAGCAGAGAGGCCGTACGCCAAAATCGCCTGCACATACATGATAAGGACTATTACCCAACAAAGTCGCTTACCTGCTGTCAGCACCCGCTAGACCACATTTTGGAACGTGGTTTCTCGGCCGGGACACGGCTCGTCGCGTGCTGCCAAGCGCATCAGAGACAGCCAGTGTGCTGGCTTGCATCTCGCTGGAAACGGCACAAAAACGAGATGCATGGCGGACAGGCAATACCCGCTTTCGACTTTTATCTCGCCCCTTACGTTCGTGCCAGTTTCGTAGAAGAGGTCAAGGCCTTGGAGGAGCTTACGGGCGAAAACTATGCCCATATATATAATAAGGAGATAAACGACTATCTGAAAAAGCCGCTCGACGGGCTTGAAGGCGAGCGCGCATCGATGCAACATGCTATCACAAAGACCGTGGCTCGTGTGCACCAAGCTATGGAGGCCTTCATTCACAACATGAACACCATCCACTCGCGCGGTGGAAACCAAGTGGTATTCTCGTCGATTAACTATGGCACCGACACTTCGGCAGAGGGTCGTTGCGTTATCCGCGAATTGCTGAAACAGCACCTACGACGGCGTTGGAAACGGCGAAACCGCCATCTTCCCCACTCAGATATGGAAGAAAAGCGCGGCGTGAACTATCTGCCCGGGCGAGACCCAAACTACGACCTTTATTGCTCTAGCATGCAAGGTTACGGCACGACGTTTCTTCTAACTTCCTCAACTTAGATGCCACCTTCAACCAAAGCGAGGCATGGAAGGCCGACGACCCTAAGCGCTACATGCACGAAGTAGTTTCACTGATGGGCTGCCGAACACGCGTTTTTGAGAACAGAGTATGGCATGAAGACGTCGGTGGGAAGAGGCAACCTGTCGTTCTCTACCATCAACATTGTGCGGTTGGCCATCGAGTGTATGGACATTGCCGACAAGGATGCGCGCATAAACAGTCTTCTTTGCAACTAGACAACATGCTCGACGTGGCCGCAAGGCAGCTTAAACGAACGCTACGACTCAAAAGACGGCTATGGGCCAAAGCAATTCCCCTTGCTGATGCGTAGCCTTTGGACAGGCGCAGAAAATCTTTCGCCCGACGACACCATAGAAAAGGTTATCAACCAAGGCACTTTAAGCATCGGCTTTATCGGTTTGGCAGAATGCCTTAAAGCCTTACTTGGCGTGCATCACGGCGAAAGTGACGAGCACAGCAGCTGAGGGTTGCGCATTGTAGACTACATGCGGTGCTCGCTGCAACGAGTTTTCGGAGAAGTATCACCACAATTTCAGCTTGCTGGCAACGCCTGCCGAAGGTTTATCGGGCAAGTTCACCAAGGTAGACCGCAAAAAGTTTGGCGTGTTGGAAGGCATTACCGACCGCGACTATTACACCAACTCGAACCACGTGCCTGTATATTATAAGTGTAGCGCGCGCCATAAAAGCCGAGATGGAGGCGCCTTACCATGAGATGACGAGGGCTGGACACATCTTCTATGTAGAGATGGACGGCGACGCCACACAATCCGCAAGCCATCGCGAACGTGGTAGACATGATGGACCACTACAACATGGGCTATGGCAGCGTTAACCATAACCGCAACCGTTGCTTTGGACTGCGGATTTGAAAAATGCTGAGAGCCAAACTTTGGAGTTTGTCCGCAATGTGGCAGCAAAGCACCTAGACAGGTTGCAGCGATTACGGGTTATCTTGTTGGAACAACAGACAGGTGGAACAGCGGTAAGCTGGCCGAGCTGAAAGACAGGGTGATACACGAAACGGAATAGGCACGCACTATAACGAGCGTGGCGGCAGCTTGCAAGGCAGAACGATAGCTCTGCAAACAAACACTCGAAGTGGCGTCGATAGAGCTGCATCGCTTTCGAAAGCGGTACATATAAGCACAACACGATGATGGCTCACAACAAATATACATTGCGCGTGCTGTCTATTATTGAAGACACCACCGTAGACGGCCCCGGTTTTAGAACCTGCATATATTGTGCAGGGGTGCACTCACGCGTGCAGGCTGCCGCAACCCACAATCGTGGAACAGGGATGGCGGCGAAGAAATGAACATCGGGCGCATCATGCGGGTGATTAAAGGCCGACCCGTTTGCCAATGTTACGTTCAGCGGTGGCGACCCAATGCTGCAAGCAGAGGCGTTTACGGCATTGGCCAAAGAGATAAAACGACAGACGAAGAAAGACATTTGGTGCTACACGGGCTTTACTTTCGAGGCCTTACTCAAAGACAAAGGCAGGCGTGCTTTGCTCGAACAGCTTGATGTTCTGTAGACGGACCATTTGTCGCTCACTCTCACGATGTGGGATTTGCGCTTTCGTGGCAGCTCTAACCAGCGCCTTATTGATGTACAAACATCGCTGGCAAGGGGCAAAGTGGCTCTTTGGCAAGGGTAACAGATGGGGAAAAGCGTTGTGCTAAACGTTAAATGATAAAGGTTCCGTTTCGAACAATTCGAAACGGAACCTTCAACTATTGAGTTAAAACGCCATCGCATTGAAAATCACCCCTTATCAACAGGGATTTTCAAGCCCCTCAAACGATGTTGGGGCATGTTCTTTGCCGCCTAGCGTTTTGATGTCATGGGCATTGGCGCACGTGCTTTGCTGCAAAAGGCAGCCACGGTCGCGTTTGCCACAGCTTGTTTTTAATCTGATTGCAGTGCAACACCATTGGCGGCGGCCATTCGGCGCATGTTCATCACCGCAGCAGCGCATGCGACCGAGCCGCACTGATGCTCACAGTGGTGAGTTCGGCCATCTCTTTGAACGACAGATTTTGGTAGAAACGCATAAATACAACCTCTCGCTGGTGATGGGCAAAAGATTCATCATGCAGTTGCATATCACGCAACACCTCTTTAACAAAGTGGTTTCTATATTCGCGTCGAGAACGCTAGTCGAATCGCCATAGGGTCGTTTTCATTTGTACACCTCCATCGTCTTCTCCGTTCTTCTGACGCCTGTGCCAGTACTCACCGCATTATGTGCAATGCGCAGCATCCAGAAACAAACTTTCCGCTAGAACTGTACTTGCCTTCATGAAGTTTGGAGATGATTTTAACGAACGTTTCTTGGAACAAATCCTCCGCCATACTCCTGTCGTGTACAATGAACAAGATATAAGAAAACAGCCTCGATTGGTTGCGTTCAAGCAACAAGTCAAGCTTTTATTGTTCCCATGGTAGCAGACGCGGCAATTCTTCGTCGGTCATTTCGCTAATCTTAATCATTTTCTAATGGTTTTTGATATGGAGTACACTTGTCGATAGGCTCTACTTTTTAGTTATTGTATTTCTGGCGTTAAAATTCTTTTGCAAAGTTGTGTATTTTTGCGGTCTTTACCAAATGTTTTAACGTAAATCGCCTATTCAAAGCGAAGAAAGTAGACAAACTGCGCTTTACTGAAAAACAGAACAACCGTTGGCACGCAAGCATTTGAGCAACAGGACGGGATGAGTCTAGCTGTGGCACAATTTTTGAGCTTGGATATTAAACAAGTGAACAAAGGCGAAATAACCGGCACAAAAGAGGTTGGTGCGGGATGCTACCAGCCTCGGAATGTGTTACGACAATCTCAAAATCGAGGTAGTGTTCATGGAAATTTGGGCCCTTGCAATCGGAATAAACCGACTTTTCGGATATCATATTTTAACGCGATTAACTTTCGTACTGAGGCAAAGCATAAAACGCGCCAGCGAAACAGTTTTGTCAGGCATTTCTTGAAGTCATCCAGTTCACCATCACTTCATCTTACCTGCTTAAATTCTCCTTATTTGTTGGGTACAGGGTACAGAAAAGGAGCAGGCGCGGTGCCATGAGTTGCTGAACAACTTGTCCGATTCTTCCATTGAGCAATTTGAATTGTGCGTGCTATGCAGCAGTTTTCTCCCAATCTGCGATCGGAGAAATCGCCTTTAACTTAAATCAGTTCATTCGTTTTGCTGAAAGTAATTTGTAATTGGGACACCAAGCTCCATGGAGCTAAAACATCGTGTGTTGCACTTAGATAGAGATTGCAGGTTTTTCAATCTGTTCTTACCTGCCTGGCCGCCATTCAGATTTAGTGCTAATACAAGTTAAACATCTAACTCCAGCTGATTTTAATTAACTCGTAATGTGTGCCCACGTTTGTCAGGAACAGAGTTCGCGATAGCGTTCCTTGTTCTGTAATCTTACCATTATCAAGAAAAATAGTAATCATGTCGCTGTAACAACCGTGCTCAATCGATGTGCAACCACTACATCACGGTACGTTCACGAAAAGAATGAGGATAGGTTGTCCATGATATGCCGTTCATTTACTGTGTCAAGGGCGGACGTTGCCTCATCGAAATAAAGCAATTCTGGGTTTTGCTACCGTGGCTCTAGCAATTAAAATCCGTTGTTTCTGTCCTGACTAAGTTCAATACCACCATTGCCTATCTTCATATTGAATTTGTTGGGGAAGCCTTTGTATAAATTTATCTATGCACGCCGTTCTTGCACTGATGTCCACACGTTCATCATCAATTTCTTTGCACCCGCAATGCAATATTTTCAGCCAATACTCCCACTAAAAACATACCCATTTTGGAGAACTAACACCACACTTGTTGCGCCACTGATTAATGTCTAATCGTTTCCAATGGGAGACCGCTCTGCCAGAACAGCACCTTTCTCAGGTTGATAAAATCCAAGTATAAGCTTTAGAAGTGTACTCTTACCACCACTTCACTGTTGCCTACTAATAGCTGTTGTCTTATTCTTGAAGAAGGTCACATTTGGGTCTTTGAAAACGAAAGGATTGAAACTGCCTGCATATTTGAAATCTACATCTTTTAATGCTGTTGCAGAGTGAGACTTGACACAGTCAAGCATCATTATTAGAGTCCTCGCTTTCCTGTAAGCTGGATTTCTGCAAGTCTTTCCATCGAGCTTTTCATGGATTGAAAAGTCTTGGCACAAGATGTTGGAGTTTTTGAAATGGGTGCAGAAAAGTTGACCTAGAATTGACTTACACTCATTAACGTTCCAAGCGTGCATGTCTCCTCAATCACAAAGTGTGCGCACACGAGCAATCGTGCTCTCGTAATCTATTAATGGTTGAGCTTCCTGTGTACTTGCTGTATGGAAAAGTATACTGCAGTAGTGCTATTTTGTTAATATGCTCTTGATTCTGCATCCAAGCTTGAGTTTGCGTGTCTTGAGCGTTGTTAATTTTCCTCCTGCATTCCATTGATTAACTCGTGCAAGATCTTTCTGTTTCACCAGCTTGCTCTATGAAAAACGCGTATAGTCCTCATACTTTCTTTCTTGCATACGTTCACGTTATAGCCGTAACTGACAGTATGGAGAAAACAACAGAGAGATCACTATAGTTAGCAAGTAATACAAATACCAATTACATTGACAATGGCAAAGGGTTGCTCTACAGCGGTGAGGTTAAGAATTGCTGTCACTCGACCAAAATCGTCAGTCGTTGTATGAAATCCGTGTTAAGTCGTGTATCAAAAATACTTTTGATTGGCAATCTAATTATCTTATGCAATAAACCAGACAGATACTCTATGCCAATATAAAATTAATTTGTAAAATAAAAATAGAGCTGATACCATTACCAATAACATATCCCAGTTGTACGAAAAACAACTTCCTCACAACAGCCATGTCCTTTTTGGAGGACATAATATCAATAACCCTCTGATGAATATCGGTGTGCCCAATTACACCCTGCGCAACGACTAAACAGGTTATTGCCACAGAGTTTTATCCATTGCCCACTTATTTTATGCACCAATTGTCGTAACGCAACAGTTATCTTTCTCTTTTACTTCTGGATGTGAATAATATTCGGTAGTTGGCCTTCATATAATAATGTCTGCCCATTACTCTTAGTGCACCAATGCTGAATTCCCTCTTCTTCAAATTTCAGCAAAGCCCATGGGAAGGGTCTGCAATATAAAGTGTCGCTTCTTTTTATGCAGCTTTACTTTGTACAGAACTACAAAAGTGATTTCCTCATAATGTAGATTACTGGCTGCTAGTTTCTCAATTGGGCAGCATCCCTTGAGCAACAATAGCTTTAAGACCTAGCTGTTCGGAAACATTTTATGATCGGCAACAGCCCTAACACCAATTCTAGACATATTGATACTCTGACTAATATAACACAAAGGTTACTTTCTTCCATAATAGTATGCAATCATTTTCCGCACATGCAGGACTACAATCAGTAAGTTCCAATTGACGAAAAAGCTTAAATCTTATTACTACTTTTAATAATCATTATTTACCCCGAATCAAAACCACGGTTCATGTCAGTGTACGGTTGCCTTTCTTATATTCCTTGCCATACCCTAATGCGATATTGCATTGAAGTTCTACCATATTGGCAAAAGTCGACGATACGATATTCTGTATGTGCCGAGTTGATGTTCGAGATGTTTTCAGACACTTGTACAAAAACCATCTTTATTCAATGGGTTGTCGCTAGCGACAACCAAACGTCAATATTTCATGTTGTAACACCTCCCACATAGTTGTATCTCACTCCCCCGATAAACATTGGTTCAAAAACTACAGCACTGTGGCGCGCATGTCAGAGATTGGCGTACAGCAGTGGTTGTTCAGTGAAAGCACTTAGCGAGACAGGAGGCGTATGGCTGAGATTTGACTATGGTAGCCTTCACCCTGCGTCAGAATCGTCCCAACCCATCACGGTTTTGAAAAGAGCGAAATGATTGAGTTACGTTTTTGCCACCAATAGCGCATTCCACATTCAGACGACTGTCATAATCTGCGTTCTCTGTTCTCTTTGCAGTGAGACATGTTGTGGTAAACATGAGATGGGTCTGCAACATGTCAGCCGAGCCGAGGCAATTGGTTTACGTGATGTAATGATGGTGCCTTGCAACGAAATGCGTAAACTTATCCGTGCTGTTCTCATCGAAGCGGTTTCTGGTCACAACGCGCTGCACATTCACTGTTTCCCGCACTTGCAGCGACACCTTATCTATGGTTTTGCACAACATCTGAAAAAGCTGGACAATGGAGGTAGCGAAGAGTCTGAGCCTACAAAGGTAGCCAATGCTCCATCCCTTGCTTAACGGATTAATTAAAGCGATGCCGTTGTCTTTGCATTAAAGAAATTCTTGCTTTTATTTAGGTCGCCATGGTGCTAGTGTTTCAGGCCAATCCCCAGGTTATGCCCTATTTTTCTCAATGTCCCGTAACAATTGCATATCCATAAACGTTATCGCTGGTCCAGTTTGTCTATCAGGGTTGCCCACCATCCGAATAATCATTTTTGCGCGTGGCTGTGCGTGTAGCTCAACTTTTGGTTGCTGGCGCGCGCTTAAACGATTCAGAATTGCTGAGGGCTGCACCGTTAACGTTGATGCTTTTGTTTTGGTTGCATTTCGCTATGTGCGTCGTCCCACTATCGTTAGGTCACGGTTATGCCAATCGCCAGCCGCATCGATGCCCACTGCATTGAGTTTCTAACGTTTGGTTGTTGCCCTCGCAGTCTTGAAGAAGGAAGGTCAGAGGCAGTTAGTGGTCTCCGCTTTCGTTGTAGTAACGTCTTTTCAAAACGTTTCTGTGTTCGCGCCTTGTCGCTCCAACGATGCGGTATGCCTCTTTTATCGTCCTTGTCATGATACTTCAGTCAAACCTTGGCCATAAAGAAAGGCGGTAGAAGGGACTGGTGCGATATCGGTATAATCCATCGCCAAGCTGTTGTCGAGAGTCGGTTATTGCCAGTCCTGTCTGGCTTCGTATGATGTCATCGGTCCGCACAAACCGCGCTCGTCCCGTGTCGGTGTATTCATTGTCCCGATTTCCGCCATAATGTATTGGTAATTACCTCTCGCTCCGACCTTCCTACATGGTAGTGCATTATGTTCGCCCGCGGTTACGAAACGTCGTCAGTGCGTTATTGGTGTTACCGACGCAAAGCCGCCATCATGCAAGCCGTTCATGTGAAATTCTCTCGCACCGTGCACTGCCGGTCTGGATAGCGAATGCCAGAAACATTGCTGTATTCTATGCGCGAGTATGCGTCTATGGTCAATATGTCGTGTCTTGTCCACTCTTGCTTCCTTTCCGTTAACATAGAAGTGTGGGCTTGCCGCCGTCCAGCTTATAAAGGGTTTGTTGGGATTCGGTTTACTTTCGAGTCGGGCATATTTATTTTTCAACTCGTTCAACAGTTCAGATAGGTTCAGATGTCCTTTTCAGTTCTTGTTCTGTGGGAAAATAAGATGCGTCGGCTAATTCGAGTGGTTCTGCTACCGTAACCGTCACCTCGTCTAGCGTTATAAGAGCTGGGCTTAAGCGGTTGGCTTGCGCAAGGTCCGAGTCTGTATTGTTCCCCCGAACTGCTGGTACTAAACGGAGGCTGCATGCACTGCACTTCTATCATGTGTTTCTTGCGACAAAGTTGGCAGAGCACCGACTTACCGTCTACATCGGTTTGGGTTTGCAACAAACGCTGAGTTACCGGTCTGTTTTTCACCCTTGACGTTGACGCCCACTAGGTTAATTCCTGAGCATCAACAACTCGTCCACTGCAAACGTAGGCTGCGTACGTGCACGAACAACACTAAACAGAATGATGCAAAGACATCTAATAAAATCGTAGTTTTGTACATTTCTTAAAGTTTTGTTCTTAGCGCCCGTGAAAATTGTGATTGGGTTCTAAAATTTACCTTTTCATCTCTTTAACTAACTAGCTTGAGGGCGGGTTTTGCCTGCTTCTTGAAGGGCATGGTGGGCTGTGTGCTACTGAAAAGGTAAGCGAGGTCTCAGATCACTCAAAACAAAAGGCAGTGAAAGGCACGTACGAGGAACAACGATTGAACCTTTGTGAATTTTTAGAACATACCTTTCAGTCCCACCTATACACCTTGTTCTTCTTGTTTGTATTCGTCAAAAGTTAGATTTTGTTTTTAATTATAAAATGCAAAAAGTAAAGAATTAATCGCTCAAACATCATAATTCAACAACATGCAATTAAACAAAGTTTAATCAGCTATTGTTGGTAGGGACTAGAGACTTCATAACCAACCCAATAATACCTACGAACCACATCAAAAGCGAGACGTGTGCAGTTTTCATTTTGTACAATATTTGCTTAGAAATCACTTTCTACTGGGAACTCGTTCTTCCTTTGTCTTTCCTTGTCTGCTCTCAGCTCTAGTTACTTTTGCACACTACAAGCAGTACTAGCACAACTTTAAAATACAACAGAACGATGAAGAAACAAACTTTATGTGTGCAGGCAGGATGGGAACCCAGAACGGCGAACCTCGCGTACTGCCCATTATTCAAAGCACGACTTTCAAGTACGACAACACAGAAGAGATGGCCATGCTTTTCGACTTGAAGAAAAGAAGGCTACTTCCTGCACGCCTGAAGGTACCAACGACGCTGTTGCGAAAGAAAATAGCCGCATTAAAGAGAGGTGGTGTGGCGGCGGTTTCTCATCGAGCGGACAAAGCCGCCAGCTTCTATGCCGTGTTTAACATCTGCGAGGCGGGCGACCACTTGTTTTCCTGCAAGCGAGATTTACGGCGGAACGTTCAATCTCTTTGCGGTAACGCTTAAAAGCAGCATCGACTGACGTTTGTTCATCCCGATGCCTCGGACGATGAATACAGGCCGCTTTCCGCCCCAACGCAAGCTGCTCTTCGGCGAGCCATTTCCGTCAGCTGTGCGGTGCTGAGATATTGAGAAGTTCGCACGCATTGCACACCGCAATGGCGTACCCATAATTGTGGTCAACACCTTTGCCCGCCCATCAATTTGCAACCCTTTTGGTGGGGATGCGACATCGCTTACCACTCTACAACGAAATATGGACGGACATACCCTCGCTGTTGGCGGCGTTGTGGTGGATAACGGCAGCTTCGACTGGGAAACGAACGCCGAAAAGTTCGCGGTTATGCGCCCGACAGCTCATACCACGGCCTGACCTACGCCAAAGCCCTTCCGGAAAGATGGGCTTATATCACGAAAAATGGTGGTTCAACTGATGCGCGACCTCGGCTCGATTCCTAGCCCACAGAACCTTTTTCTGCTCAACATCGGACGAAACGCTGCACCTACGCATGCGACAGCATTGTCAAAACACAGAAAGTGGCCGAATATCTACATAATAGCCCACATGTGGCGCACGTTACAGTACTGCGGTTTGGAAGACGATGCCAACCACGAAAAAGGCCAAAAGTATCTGCCAACGGCTCGTGTGGCGTGCTTTCGTTCGGTTTGAAGGGCGACGGGGCCGCAGCCGTGAAGTGGATGGACGCGTTAAAGATGATTGCCATCGTTGCGCGCAGCTGATGCAGCACTGCGATGCTGCATCCTGCCAGCCATACGCACCGACAACTGTCTGATGAACAACTTCGCGGGCTGGCGTCACCCGATCTCATCCGCCTTTCGGTGGGCATCGAAGATGTGGAAGACATCTTGGCCGACATCAAACAGGCGTTGGAAAAGCTGTAACATACCCTGACGCACTACGTTAAGTGTGCGTTGAAAGAAAGGGAAGCATGGAAAGTGTGGCTAACCCCTATTGTGAACAGGGCTTTTGCTTTCCCCACCCTACCAACAAAACGAAAAGCGGTATAGTTGGTAATTAGTGAGCAGGTAATCTTCTGTTTCCACCCACTTATCAGCGAACCTCTATAATAAGAAAAAATTGATTAGAAACCTCTCTATCGATTCAAACAAAACATTTAGGGTGAGTGTACTTTCGAGAGTTTTTCAAACGCCTGAACATGAACATCAAACTTGAAAAGGAATAAAACAAAAGACAATGCCTCGCTTTTATGTAGAGTGGTCTAATGAACAGGAAAAGCGTTTCAGGGCAATGGATGGTCCCAAAAATCTCTTATCCGTTGGTTATGGTAGGAAATAAAAGGATCTCGAAAATGTATTTTCCATATTCAATAATAGAGAATTTGTCGGAATGATACAAAGAAATACAAATTGGCAAAGACAACGTACACATAGGCAGATTTGTAATAAATCCTCACAGAGATTGAGTTTAGGCACAGAGCACTAAAAGGTTTGTGATTTCATTTTAAGGATGACAATATTGAAAGTATTTCTTTTGACAGTCTTCGACTTCAGCAAAATGCAAAAGAAACTCTATGAAAACTTGGCTTTGAAATCAACGAGATAATTGAAGTCCCCAAAGCTGAAATACATTATGGGAAGGCACAGATAGGGATTATGTCGGTTCGGTGTAAAGCCATAAAGAACAAACCAATAAAAAGAGGAAGTGTCAGAACTGCCCATCCTCTTCTTGTACAAGCATAATGCGAGGTGGATAAATAAGTTTGTTCGTCTACTATCTTGCAGATAATGATGGAAGCCAAGTTTGCAAAAGCAAATACAAGATCTATACCTTGAACAGTGTTATAGAGCCCTATTGTTCTATACTGTTGCTTATCTTTTCTTCTTCAAATGAAATACCATTTTATCGGATAGCCAGGTGGTATGCAGATCTACACCTTCACCACATGGCACCAACACGCCTGTATCAGTCACCTTTGCATGTCCCTCTTTAAAAGGATAAGCAAATTTAAAGCGTGGTGAGATGACGATATTCCCCAGCGTATCGGCAAATCACAAGTGCGTTATCATCTACAATTCTAAAACAACCATCGGCAGGATAATCGGGTCCGTTATCGTAATTAAAAAGACCAAAGAGAAACTCACCTTTGTTGTTAAAACATTTAATTGCGCCCACTATCTGCAACGAAAACCAATGCGCGAATAGTATCTGTATAAGCGAGGGAATGTACAATCAACAATAAAATGTCGCCTTGGGCGTTTATATACCCATAAAGCCCATTTCGTTTCAGCAACAAAAGTCGGTTATCTGCATCCTTGCGGTTACCGCAAAATAATACCACTGCAAGAAAGAGACGACGACGATACACCAACCAGAGAATTCTCCATATTGATGTTATTTAGTTCATATAGCCGAAAAGCCAGTCACGCACTCATCAAAGTACCGTTACCTTCGACTTCTTTCCCATCAAACAAATCAATGTAACCTTAGCAGCATCGTCAATCACTGATCGGAAAAGATAATAACACCTTTCTTCCCTCGAAAATCTTTTGCTGCATGCCCTTTATTGGAGCCCTCCCTGTGTAACAAACCTTTTCATGCCTGCTACTCGATACAAGAATTACATATCTTTCCCCGAAGAGACACTCATCATACACTATAGGCATGCAGAATAATTAAAAGCATACGACATTCTAATGTGCACAAGCATTTTTAAAAATGTTGGCTGATGTTCACTTCACGACTTTACCACCAATCAACTTCCCCACTTTCGAGGGTGCAAGAGACTTTACTCGTGCAAAGTTAGAGCTAAGTGTTGAATGAAAATTGCCGTCATATTAAATTACTTTTTAATCACAAAAGATACTTATTATCCTCGAATACTCAAAAGAAAATGAGAAATAAAGCGAAAGAGAGAGAGAACAGTAACGTATTGACACACTTCCTCTTTAAGCGAGGTGCGTACAGGGAATTCCGAACTCGCTGACCTCCTGCGTGACAGGCAGGCATTCTAACCTACTGAACTAACGCACACCTTTCCATGTGCGAACGGTAACTGCTTTGCAGTGCGTGCTGAATTCGAACTCGTGCCTCCTGCGTGACAGACGGGCATTCTCACCTTCCTGCAGACTAACGCACCTTGTTAGCTTCTGTTCTTAATTGCGGTGCAAAAGGTGAGACATAATTATTGAAACCGCAAAATGTTTATCATATAAAGCGCGCATTTAAGGTAGAGCGGCGAGGGTTGCGCAGTTACCGCCGCCATAGCAACACGCTTATCGTTTCCGTTTCTTCGCTTTTCTACAAGAAAGTGTTATATTTGCAAAGCAGCGACACAAAGCAACTGGCGTCTGCGAATTGCCTCTTAATGGGAACCAAAGAGACCCCAAACATAAACGCACTATTTCAACTTTATACTACCGATATAATATGCATTAACAGCCAGCAAGCGACATTTCGTTCCGGCCATACTCCTGTTCGGCGTGTTGTCCACAGCCTGCAGGTGTCTACCGCAGCTCCCATCGACTTCATGGAAATGGCAGCGCAGAACATCGCCGTTGCACTGTGAGACGGCGAAAACAATGCTGCCCTACTTCACGGGAGAAACGATCACATGCCTACTACACCGTTTTATTTTCTTGGGTCGCACTGCGCTAAGGAACGAAGGATTTTGGGACGTATATAATAAGGTGTTTTGGAAAGACCATAAAGACAATGAAACGCGCACCTATACACGCCAAGACATAGAGCGACACATAACAACAGCAGTACACAAACAGTGCGCCAACATTTCGCCATCGCCATTGATAAAGGGCATGATAAAAGACATCAAAGGAACGATTTCACACGCCTAACGACGATGCTGACATACACTACTTTCCTATTAAAGAGGAAATGGTCGTGGTGAGACAACTTTAACGTGATGCAATCTCCCACAAATACGGCCGGAGTATCTTATGAAGGTGCTAAGACAAAACAAGCCAAGAGCCAACGCACAGTTTGATTGAGAACAACAGTGTGTATCTTCTCCAAAACTTCGCCCACACTGTTGGCACATAATGAGGAAAAAGTAAAGCGCATTTCTTTATGTTTCTATCTGTTCTTATGTCAAAATGGACGTATTTATGTCAAAACACGAAAAGATGAACGTTTTCGTTAAGCCAAATGAACAATGTCGAGCTTGCTCGAACATTGTCATGGCGGAGCACTCTTCTAAAGGACGAGAAAAAGAACGATTAACTCGTTCACTTGCCCTCGTTAACTTGTCCGTTCGTCCCAGTCCTAACAGGTCTAACTTGTCACTGGTCTAACTCGTCAACTTGCAACTTACCGCACTTTAGCCAAATGATGTAAACTATTCAGCAAGAATTTTAACATCTATGAGCTGCCTTTTATCCACCAACCGCTCACCCTGCCGCATCGATTCTCGCGGAGGTTTGTTTTGATGCAAAAGAGGTTAGCTGTGAATACGACAAAATGAATTTTTATTTAAAAACGCCATCTGCACCCAGTTTTGCAGCTATTTACTGCATAAATGGAGTGCAATATGGTGCAAAACGCAGTGCGTTTTGGTGCTAAATAGCAGTGCGTTTTGCTGCTAAAATGCAGTGCGTTTTGGTGCTAAACGCAAGGTAAAATGAGTGCTAAAACGCAGTGTAAAATGCCGCTAAATGCAAGACGAAAAAGCATAAAATATCCACGGAAATAGTATAAACTAAAACCTTTCTAGAACCATTAAATACATGGCCGAAAAGGGCAAAATAGGCGTTTAAAAAGTAGGTTTTAGGGGGCTAAAAGTGGGTAATTTGGGGCTTGAGAAATTATGAGCTGGCAACCAAACTAGAAAGGCTAAATGGTGCAAAAATGCAGGCTTTGTTTTCTTAAAATCGAACATATCGAAGGCGTGAAAAGACTGAAATAGGGCAGAGTTTACCCGCTTTATGGCCTATATTTTGCGCTAGAACAGCGCGAAACTGAAAAGCGATATTGTAAAAATAAAGATAACAATTTAGTTTTTACCCTGACGTGTTTGTGAATTAGAGAGCTAATGTCTTCCGGGAGTTGTTGGAAACTTTGTTGGTTGATAGGCCCGATGAGTTGACTTGTCACGTCCTCTCAATTTGGGGTATTAAAAGTCAGAGACTGCTGCGACGCTTGTACACACTACAAGCGTGTTTGCATACACTGGTACAAAGCAGTTTTCACTATCTTTCTCATTGGCAACCAAACGGCGTGTGCAACCCACATTTCAAGCACCGTCTTTTCAGCTTATTAATTATCGGCACGCGTTAAAGCTAAAGCATGGCTGAGTGCGCGCGCCCTGCTCTCTGGTAACTTGCCAGATTCGTAAACTTGTCAGCCTATTAACATCAGCTGGTTAGCTCGTGACGCAGCTGTTAACTGGCGAGCTCATGAGACTTGTCAGCTCGTCCAGCGCAGTCAACACGTCAGCATTGTTAGCTTATCAGCTCACGTCAACACGTCAACTTGTTAACTCGTCACCTACTACAAGAACAGCTGCATCAAACAAAGCGTCACTGTCGCGCCCTCTCTCTGCAACCACTGTTTAAGCAGAGCCGTTTGCTACAAAAGCCTGGTTTCTCCGAACAGCCGCAAACAGCTTCCGTTCTCGCAATCAGCCCTCGAGCAGCTGCGAAGGTTGCAACCGTTGGCTAATAACGCCGCCTGGATTTTGTCAAAAGCTGCCGTGGCACTTATCCTTTGTGGCGATGAGTTTTCCGCGCCAACAATACCCGCTCGGCACGACTGTAGTGAGCGAAAAGTTCATCAGATCAGCCATGATGCCCACGGTTTCGCGGCTTCATCGGCCTCAATCGTCGCCGCACTGTTTGTCGGCGCATAAGCATAAACAAAGTCGTTAGTATTGGTCATGTTCGTATTCACATTGCAAAAGCGTACGAATGCGGAACGTCTGTCGCGCTATCGGCTGCAAAAGTGTGATTGTTCTCTATTTTATAAAAGCGTGTCCAGTCTTCCGGGTTCCATCGCACGCAAAGTTTACAATAGGTTGTTCATTTGATCATGTCGTGAAGTGGTGAAGTAAAGCAATTTGCGTTCCGGGTTGAAAAGCAAGGTGACGTGTGTGTGTGTTTCGACATGATTTCGAGAATGGTTTGATAGCGGTACGCTGCTCTCGTAAACCGATTACAGTGGGTTGTGCGAGCGTTTCTGAACTGTGGCGTGGCCCAAGGGCAGTGTTTGCTCGTTGGCCACGGTGCGTTCCCACGCTCAATCCCGCTTACGTTTGGCGTCTGCAGGATAGTACCAAACGACGATCTGCGACCCGACGGTATGCGGCTGCTGTTTTTCGCCGTGGGCGTAAAGGCCAATGCGCGGCTGCACACTCGCGCGTCTGGATGTTTAGCTGAGGCCGTTAACGCGCTTGAAATATATGGCCGCCTGTGATGGGCAACGACGCAAAAGCGCGATGTGCCGGTGGTGTTTGCGAAAGGAATGACAGCGTAACGCGATACAAAACACATGCGCGTAACCGGAAAGACGTTGTGTCTTTCGCCCTTATAATGAAGTATTTGGCACGGTAAATGCGTTTTTCGTATTAACCAGCTTTGGGTATGCGGTGAAGACAAGTCTGATGTCTTACGCCATACATGAAATAGTCTTCATCTAGCAGCCCGACCTTGTCGAAAACGCGCGTCTCTACCATCATACACGCACCACTTATCACCTCGATGCGGGCAGGAACATCCCACGGCAGATACGAAAGGTAATGCTCGCGAAACGTTTGCTCTGCGGGAAAACGGGCGCAAAAGGCCGACTCATTTTATAGAAAGACACTTTTCATTGGCGAGGGCAAACCACGGCAGATTCCATGCCTTTTGTCCGTCGGCACCGAGCATTTGCGCCAATACCGCCAGCTTGCGGATGTTCGTCCGCATAAAGTTCAGCATCGTTTGTATGGCGTTTTCGGCCACAAAGGTGTCGGGATTGAGCAACATGCATACTCGCTTTGGCTCTGTTTGATGGCCACGATTTGGCGCCAGCAAAAGCCATGGTTGTGCATACAGGCGATGATGTTTTGGCTAGAAACCGCTCTTGCGGGTATTCCACCGACCCATCGTGCGAATGATTGTCAGCCACACACACCTCGGCATCCAGCCCGCTTGAGGCTTTGCGAAGTGAATGCAGGCATTGCTCCACATAATACTTCACGTTACGGTTAACGATAACCACCGTAAGTTTAGGCATTTTCGGGCTGTTGTCGGTGGTTTGCAAACTAGCTTTCTCGCGTTCGTAGCGATGTACGCGTTGGCGCTACGAAGGTAAAGCGAGAAAAAGGATAATGGCCATGTAGCCGAAAGGCTGCACCCGCGAAGGCGTAATAGGCAAAGAGTGTTGAGCAACAAAAGGCGAAAGCCCAGCACAACGCCGGGCGCAAATATGGCACGGCAATCGTAACTCATCCTGCCTGTGTTAGAATGCCCGGGACGAGACGAAAACGGAACGCCACAGGGATGGCACAAAGCGAAAAGCAGTTCGAGAATTGCGGTGCAAGAGTCGGCCGAGCGGTTGTCGGCACCATCCGCTCTATCAACATGTCGGTTCGAACAGCAAAGCTGCCAATAACGACAACCTAGTGCTGGTGCATGATATTGAGCGTTTGTTGGGGTTTCCATATTGTTTTGAGTTTTTAGCTCGTGAGTCTTTGAGCTTATGGGTTTTATGGGTCTTTGAGTTTATGGGGTTACGGGCCTACTGGGATGTGAGTTGGGGAGTATTGAGTTTGTGAGGCGGAAGTTAATGTTTTTATCGCCTTCATCGCAAGCTAAACGCTTTCAGCGAACTTTCAACTAGGGAGGCGCGTTCGGAGGAAGAGGAACTCATAAACATGAACTTAAAAAGACTCATAAACTTACAAACTTATGAACTTAAATAATCATAGCTCACGAGCATACGAAACTTACAAACTCACGACTCAGAAACTCACGAAACTCAGAAACTTAAAGGCTATTATGTTTCTCCTATTGATGTTCTGTTGATGAGTAGAGCGGCACATCACCTCATCAGTATATTCTATCTCGTCGCCCACTAGAGATGCCACGGGCAACAACGCTCGTCTTCTACCTTGTGAGGCAATCTTTCGCGAGATATAATAGTTGGTGTGTCGCCGCTCCATCGCTGCTCAGTGCCAATATCACTTCATTCACCCGCCTTTTGCCCTCGTTCAACTGGGAATTAATCTCAATGTCGTTCGGTCCCACGCCATCCATAGGCGAAATAACACCTCCAGCACGATGATATAGGCCGTTGTATTGCGCGTATTCTCACGAGCCATCCGTCTTGGATGTTTTCCACCACACAAATGGTGGATGCATCGCGAGCGTGATTGGCGCAGATGGCACACGTTTCAGTGTCGCTGATGTTGTGGCAAACTGACAATGCTTAATGTCTTTACGCACTTTGAGGATGGATGAGGAAAAATTCTCCACGTCCTCAACGCGTGTTTTCAGCAGATGCAGCACCAACCGAAGAGGCCGTTTTGCGGCCAATGCCTGGTAGCCTACTAAATTCGGACACCGCTTTTTCCTAGAGGGCGGAGGATATTGTTGTTCCATTATGCGATGAGTGAGCTGCAACTGATGCAGCCCAGTTGTTCGTTGGGTGCGAAGGGCGTGAACGAGCGTTCTTCGTGCCGGATGCACATAGCAAGAAAACCCATTGAGGCTACTGCCTGTTGGGGTTTTTACCCGACCCCAAGCCACGTTCGTTTCTACTTATACTTCTTTATCAGGTCGTCGGCCCGTGTCGCCCAGTTCATAGCCTTGTTCAATGCAGCCAGACCTTCGTTTTGTTGTCGTTTGCAAAGGCCAAGCCCTTAATGAGGTAAAGATCAGGATAATTGGGAGCAATGCGCAAGCCCAAGTCGGCCATGTAGCAGCGTCGTCTTTGGTTAACGCGCAACTGCAATTGGGCTAGTTCAGCATCATAGGTGGGCTCTGCGCGATTAGGACAATGGCGTGGGCAAAAGTCGTTGAGCGCCTGTTGGAAACTGGCGCAACTGCACTCGCACAGGGCGCGCGTATAATAGAAGTCGTGCGAGGCACGCCCCAGCATCAAGCTATCATAGCGATTATGGTCTGCATGGCCTTTCTTGTATTGCTGCGCGCCATGCAAAAGCCGTACCGCGAAACAGCGTAAGGGGCAGAAGGTGGGCATCTTGCGCATTGTTCGGCACTGTCGAGCAAACGGTTAAAATCTCCTGCGAAGGGTGCTTTTAGCTGTTGTTTGCACTGCGCTGCCTCGTAAAACAGTTCGCCATTGCGAAGGTTGGTCTTCGTCAGAGCCATAAACTGCTCGTAAGCCTTGGCGTATTCGCCCTATGAAATAGACGATTTGTGCCTCAAATGTTTGTACAAGGCAATGGGTTAAGGGCGTAGGCCTTGTTTTGTTTCGGCCAATGCAGGTCTAAGTTCCATTGCGGATAAGGCATGTTGGCCTGCTTTATCTCTTCGATAGATAAGTTTGGCCGAGGTTTATAGTGCTCTCGTCTTCTCTTGTCGGCCATGCCCTAAAGCCGTCTGCATGGTGGCGTTGGCCTTGCCAAAGTCGTTTTTGGGCGAGGTGACTCAGTCTCTGAGGACATATCCTTCAACCGACTTGAGGAACTTATGGATAAAGTCTTCCACATAGCGCAGGTGAGCGCGAGGGTGACGTTGCCCGCTCGAGCATCCGCAGAAGTAAGGCTTGGTCTTGCTTATCGGGCAGAGGCCATACGTGAGTGGTTTGCTTTAAGATGGTTCGTTTACCGACAAGCCCGTGGTTTTAAAGGTTTCGGCCGGACGAACGTCAACAGAATTGTAGTCGCCGCTGAGCTTTTGAGTGCTGCAACAAGCCCATAACCTCGCCTTTTTCGTTGGTTGCAGGACGGCCTACGTGTATGCTCTCGGGTATCGTCGCCGTACTGATAGAAGTAGCAATCGGTCATAAACGGCTCGGCCTTCTTCGCTTTCAATGCGCTTGTTTGCGCTCTTCTGTGGAATACTGCACGGCAAGCACGCGCAGCCACTCTGGGTTTTAGCGGCTGGTCAGGGCGTGGTACTGGCGTTAACCTTAAACACAAAGGTCGTAAACCTCGCTTGCACCATATGTACATCCACGGTAGTGCTATTGCCATTGGCATCAATCACAGATGGCACTGTCGGCTCCAACAAAGGGTGCCCACGTGCTCACGGCCTCGCCATTAGCTCCCCACAAACACGCCCCTACCTGAGGCAAGGAGACTTCCGTCTTTCTTAAATGTGGTGAGACTGAACACCGATTTCAAAACTTTCTACATTAGCCGACTGCGCCTGCGCACCGAGGGCAAAGCATGTGAAGAGCACAGGATAAGAAAACTGATTTCATATATTACTGTTTCTGTATTTTTCATTGTATGCCAAGCGGTGTCTTGGCGTTGTCTATATCACGCAGCCCGATACGTCGCTACCGCTCAACATCTTGGCTATTTCGCTAACGCGTTCGCTTAGGTTGAGCAAAGCACATGTCGCTCACTGTGCCTTGGTCGGTCTCTTCTTTCGACACCATATAATGGGTTGTACCCAGCGCGGCAATCTGTGGTAAGTGGGTAATGGCAATCACCTGCCTATCTGTCTTGCCATGTCGGCCATGATATTGGCCATCTTTTTCGGCCACTCTTCCACTAACGCAGTGTCTATTTCGTCGAAGATAATCGTAGGCAACTCAACCGCATTGCTTATCATCGCCTTCCAACGAGAGCATCACACGGGCCACTTCTCCACCGATGCCACTGACTTACGGGCTGTAAAGCCGTGTTGGTGTTGGCACTAAACAGAGAAGAAACCTTGTCGCAGCCGTTGGGCGACAGCTCTGACACTCAACGCTATCTGAACTGCTACCTAGGGATGCCCAACTCCATCAGCATAGACTGCAATTGCTGCTCAATCTGCTGCGCCTTTTCTTGACGAATGGCGGTTAGTTTTGCGTACTTTCTCGGTGCAAAAATGGTAACATCCTGCTCCATCTTCTTGTGCATTTTCTTCCAAGTCGGCGTCGCCGTTTGTCGATGTGTTGCAACTGTTGCTTTATGTCGTTGGCGCAGCGGCGATGAGCTCGGCCACGCTATCTAGTCGATATTTCTTTTCAAGCGAATAGATGATGTTCAGCCGCTGATGTTATCTCGTCGAGAGCGTTGCGGGTCGAAGTCACGATCCTCTACCTGCAGAACAAGTCTTGGGCAATGTCTTTCAGCTCGACATAACAGCTATCCAGTCGTTCGGCCAATTCTTTTACGTTGGGATATATATCTTCGATGTCGTGCAGCTTGCCAACATGGATGCAAGTTTGCCAAGTCATGCTATCGCTTTCGCCGTCGATGCTTCAACAGCTTGATAAAGTGCCGCCTTAATATCTTCGGCATGCGACATTGGCTCCGACTCCTGCTCCAAACTCTCCTGCTGACCGTCTTCATGCTTGGCCTCTTCCAGCTCGGCGTGTTGGAAAACGCAGGTAATCTTCGCTTTCTTGTTGCCACTGATAAGTTCTTCCAGCTGTCATAGCTCTTTCTCGGCTCGCCTTATATTTATCGTATGCCTCCGGCGTCACTCGGCAAGTTGAGCTGAGTTTTTGGGCGATGAGGTCGATAACGTTAAGCTGAAAATCTCCTGTATTGAGCAACAGATTTTTGGTGCTGACTGTGAGATGTCGATGGGCGTTCGCCCAACTCTTTGACCAACGCTAGCGGCGCAGGGGCATCGTTAATGAACGCGCGACTCTTGCCCGAAACGTTTTATCTCGCGGCGAATGATGCGGTCGTTGGCGTCGTGGTCTAGGTCGTTCTGCTCGAAAAAGGCTCTAACCCATAGTGGGCGATGTTGAAAGTGCGCCTCAACGGTGCACTTCTCGGCTCCGTGCTTAATGCTTTTTTCACGTCGGCCCGCTGACCCATAACCAGTCCAAGTGCACCAAGTATGATACTCTTTCCTGCACCTGTTTCGCCTGTTATCACCGAAAAACCCGAACGAAAGTCCATGTCAAGCTCGTCGATAAGCGCGAAATTCTTAATATAGTTGTGTTAGCATGTCATTCTTTTTATTTTTCCCAAGCGTTGTTTTGGCTTGCATTGATTTTTAAACAGCAGGTCGTACACGGCTTGTTTCTCTTTTTGTGTGCCTTTTCCTTGGTAAACCTGCACCAGTTCGTCTCGCTTATAGTCGGTCCATATCTGCGGCAACATGCTCAATGGCTTGTTTTCCTTGCTACGTTTCAGCCCCTCTTCTAGTGCTGTGGTGATGTTTACGCGACCTCGTTCGGCATTGTTCAGCCATCTCGTCTGTCCCTTTCTGTAATAATCGTACTGCAATTGGCGGGAAGGGTTGCATGCGCCCATCAGGTAATCGTTGATGATGGCGAAACGATTTCGGTCGTTGTCAAACGATTTCCAACCAGCAAACGGAAGGTTTTGAGCATTATTCACAAGGGTCATGCAACGTTGAAGTACGTCTTCGCCGCCCATAGGCGCAAAGCTATCGAGGTCTAACCCGATGATGAGATAGGCATAATAGGCCAACAGGGCGGTAAGTTGGTTGGAGAGGTTGTCTTCGTTTCAGCTCAATTGGTCGAACTGCGAGTAGTCGAAAGTGAAGTCGTTGTCGGTATTGTTGTACAAAATAGAAGAGTAAGAGGCATTGAACACGGGGCGGTTGGCCTGTATCAAAAGCTTTACACGAGAAACGATTGGCCTCGCGGTCGTATTGCTGTACGGTGATGTTGAAGTTGCAAACAATGCGTTCGTTCTCCCTAAACTGCAAGTGAGTCCATTGCGGTTGTTCACAAACTGCTCGATGGCTTTGTTGCAGTTGTCGAACACAGCGTCTCGGTGGTTTGCACCTGACTGGCGTTCACGGTGACTTTTCGCTCGCAACTCTTGTGCGAACGCGCTACGGCAAACCATCAGTAAGCCCAGACAAAAACGCACTTTATCTTCATTTGCAGATACACCTTATTATATATAGGAGTTATGGAGTTTAGGAGTTAGGGAGTTAAGCCAAATGTGTAGGTGGCGTTAGGGTGACAGGACAGGTCAGACTTAGTCAGAGCAGTCAGACGGTCTGACCGGTCCGAAACTGGTCCGAATGAACTAGATAATTCAGAAACCGCTTCAAAGCAACTTTTAGAGGGCGTTAGCCATTTTTCACCTTTTCACCCTTTCACCTTTTGAGTTAAAGCCAACGTTTGCGTCAAGTGTCACCCTCTCCCCTTGGAGAGGGTTGAAGTGAGCTTCTTTCTCATCTTTTCATCCTTTCTGCACAGATAATCAACAATATCTTTGGCCACTTCGCCTTCGATTTCGCCGAAACTGCCTTTTCTCGAGTAGCCGAAAATAATGTTTCACCATATTGTTGTCTGTTCAAAAACAAGTGCCCCTCATTGCGCAGAGGTTCAGCACAATAAGTCTAAGTTCTTGCTTTCTGAGTTTCTTTTGCGCATTCGTTTCCTCGTTATTGGTTTCCAAAAGCCAAAGCCAACCAGCACCTGATTTTCTTTTTCTCCCTACCCAAACGCCGCGGCTATGTCGTGCGTAGCGAGCAAGTTTCTAAAGATAAGTCCATCGCCTTGCGCTTTATCTTTTGTGCAGCAACGGCAGCAGGTTTAAAGTCGGCCACGGCGGCACACAATATTGCGGCATCGGCATGGGCAAACTCGGCTTCACGACGGCGTGCATCTCGTCGGCACTTTTCCACGTCGATGCGCCCTAATGGCGTCAGAACATTGCAAGCTTACAGGCCCAGCGACAAGCACCACGTCGGCACCTCTTCGGCTAGCATTCTTCGGCTAAGGCAGCCCCATCTTTCCGAAGGTAGTTGCCGATAAAGCGAACAGGTCTATCTTCTCGTAAGTTGGGCCGGCCGTAATCAGCACTTTTCTTGCCAGCCAGCTGCCCTTAGGCTGTACAGGTACGGTCGTTATCCTCGCCTTCAAAATACTTTTCAAGCGTGGCCACGATGTTTTCGGGCTCTTCCAGCGTCCTTTTTCCTTCAACCCACTGGCCAAAAGCCAGCTTGCGGCTCGATAATGATGTTGCCCACCTGCCTAAGCCGGTCTATGTTGGCCTGCGTTGAAGGGTGAGCATACATGTCAAATCCATTGCAGGCGCAACAAACACAGGCGCTTTCATCGAGGAGATAGGTTGTGATAAGCATGTTATCGGCAGTGCCGTGAGCCATCTTGCCCAACGAACTGGCGTGCATGGCGCAATAAGCGTAGCATCGGCCCAGATACCTAGGTCGACATGCGAGTGCCATGTGCCGTCGCTCGCTGCGAAAAACTCGCTCACTACGGGTTTCCACTCAATGCAGAGAGCGTAACGGGCGTGATAAACTGCTTGCCAGCCTCGGTTATCCTACCGCGCTTCGGCTCCTTGCCTCACCAACAGGCGCAGAATAAGGCAGGCCTATGAGCGGCTATGCTACCGTTATGCCTAATACAATTTTTCTTTCCTTTCAACATGTGTCGCAGAGACTTAAAAAAGGCAAGCCGACATCAACGTCCGCCAAAGCCCTTTAACCTAATACGCGTAAGAACTTGCTTGGTGTTGTTGGTGAAATCGGCCTGTAACATCCAGTTATAATAGCCGGGATCGCGCTGCAACACCTCGTCAACGGCACTACCGCTTAGCACTTACCGGTTAAAAGTATTCTTTCTTTATCACCTTTCCCTTGCTGTCTAGCATCTCGTTTCCCTTGCCATCGAGCACTGGGTCGCCACACACTATTCGGCCCGGCGAAGTCAACGTTATCGTTGTTCTTTGAGAACTCAGCTAGGGTGGTCCATGTCGTTAGGCAACACGCGTTCGGGCTCTTCTTGGTTGGCCTCCGAGTACTTTTTCTAGTTCGCCCAACAGCACACGGTAAGTGGCTTCTGCGTCTTGGTCGGCGCGATGAGCCTCAAAATCGTCTTCCATCTTTCTACCACAATAAAACTTGTAGGCGGCGGCAGGGTTGCGTTTCTCCATCTTGTGGAAGATGGTTTGCGCATCGATGAGCCGTGCAGAAGAGAAATCGAAGTCTATTTCGGCGCAGAAAACTCCTCGGCAAGCATGGGAATGTCGAAATGGTTTGGAGTTAAAAGCCTGCGAAGTCGCAGCCTTTGAACACCTCGTTAAGGCGAGGTGCAGCTCTTCGAATGTGGGAGCATCCTCCACCAAGTCGGTTGTGATGCCGTCAACTCGCTCACCTCGTCAGAATAGGCCTTTGAGGATAAACCAAGAGTTCTCTCGCTCTTCCTTTCCGTCGGGATAAATCTTGATATACGATATTTGTATGATGCGGTCGTTGACCAAGTCCAGCCCTGTTGTTTCCAAGTCGAAGACAACAAGCGGACGGGTTAGGTTCAGTTTCATTTACACTGTTACGGAGTTAGTTTGTCAAAGGCGGCGCGGCAGGGCAGCAAAAGCAAGTTACACCCCTACCCACCACATGGTTGCGCGCTATTGGCATCAGTTGTCGTTGAGCATCATGGGCATGATGAGCATCAGCACCTCTTCGTTCTCTGGCTGAACAGCAGGCAATACCAATGCGGCCTTGCTGGGATCGGCAAGTTGTACCACCACGTCGTCGCTGTCTAGGTTGTTAAGCACGTCGCCCAACACACTGCCTTTAAAGCCTATGTTCATGGAATGCCCACGTAATCGCACCATACTTTCTTTGGCACTGGTGGCGAAGTCGAATATCTTCGGACGAAAGTTCAATCAATCCTTGTTCTATGTGCGGGCGAATGAGCTGGCTGCTCTCGCTGCGCGAAAGCAAAAACGCGGCGTAGCACGCTCACCAAAACCCCTTGCGGTCCAGGGTATTTTGGTTGGGATTGTCTTTCGGTATAACCGATTCGTAGTTGGGATAGTTGCCCTCTACCAATCGTCACGACAGCATTCCGTTGGGGAAATGCACTTCTGCATTGCGGTCGTCGAACTTAATTTCCACCATCGTGGCATCTTTCGTGAGGATAGTTTTCGCAGCAGCGATGCAGGCTTTTGGCCAACACAAAGAGCGTTTCACGTCTGAACGGATGGCGCTGTTCTTGTTTTTCACCAACTTATGCCCGTCGGTGGCAACGATGGCCAACCCATCTTCCTTCAAATCGAAGTAAATTCCGTTCATGATGGGGCGCAATTCGTCTTGCCCTGTGGCGAAAAATCGAACGCACAATGCTGATTGAGCAGCACAGCCGACTCCATCTGTATGCTTGCCGCATCGGCAGCCAATTCCTTGTTGCGAGGATATTCTTCGGCCGTCTGAGCCGTGAAGTTGTACACGCCGTTCTGGTAAAGTTATCTGCACAGCCATAGTCTCAAGTTGATGTCGAGTGCAAAAGGCTGGTCGGGCAGTTCGCGAGTTGCATCGAGAATGGTACGACTAGGCACGGTAAAGCAGCCGTTGCTGTCGCTTTCGTCTGGTTTCAACGCGGCCTTCATCGTTGTTTCGCTGTCGCTAGTGGTAGAGTGTCAGCACGCCGTCAACCACCTCAAAAAGAAAAGTTATTGAGAATAGGTATAGACGGTTTCGCGCTTAGCGTCTTGGCCAAAGTTTTGCAATTTGCTATAATGCCGAACTTGAGATTGAAAATTTCATCAGTATTTATCGTTATTTTAATTATGGCACGGTTACACTCCACCGCACAAGACAATGTAAATTGCCCTGCACAACATGAAGTTTATAAGCACAAAAATACTAAAAATCGCGCTTATTAGCAGATTGAAAAGTTTAGTTTTCAGAACTAAATTACTATCTTCTTTTGCACTACAAAAACGGGCCATCGGTCCCCAGTTTCGTGTAACAACTAATATATCACATTAAACATATAAGGACATATACAATGGACATACAAGGTAAAGTCATTGCTGTACTCCCCGAGCGGGGTTTCTGCCAAAAAGGAGAATGGAAGGTGCAAGAATACGTCATTGAAACACACGAGGCTTATCCCCACAAGATGGTTTTCTCGGTGTTTGGTGCCGATAGAATTGCGCGTTTCAACGTGCAAGTGGGACAAGAGGTGATGGTGTCTTTCGACATCGACGCTCACGAATATCAAGGACGCTGGTTTAACAGCATCCCGTGCCTACGACGTTCGTTTGGTAGACCCTGCACAATTTCAGTGTGCCTGCCGCCGCGCCACAAAGCTACGCAAGCTGCACCAGCAGGTTTCCCGCCACAACAGGCTGCGAGTGCTGCGCCTGCCGGTTTCCCACCAGCGCAAGATGCACCCAGAAGACGGTTCAGACGACCTGCCGTTCTGACGAACGCGCTACATGAAATAGCAAAACACGCCCTCACGCGGTTGCAAAACAACGTGGGGGCGTTCACTACTAGGGTTATGAGTTTTTAAGTTTCTGAGTTTATAGAGTTTTCTTAAGGTTTATGAGCTTTTGAGTTTTAAAGCTTGAGTTTGATGTTTGGTTTAGACAATGAGCAAACCAGCAAATCCCTCAAAACAGTTTATGAATTTATTTTGACGTTTCTAAGCTATCTGAATTTGTTGTACGCAACACAGCAAACTAACAATTCCTCGAAACAATAAGCGCAAAGGACAGTTTAAAGACAGAGAAACAGCAAGATTAAAAACCCAGAAGTTCATAATTCCTAAGCTAACATCCATAGAACCCCACAACCTCAAAATTCAAAGACATGAACTACATCCACTGGAATCCGCCTACGGACATTATCAACCTAGGCTTTTTTGCCATACGATGGTATGGTATGCTTTGGGGTATCGGCCTTGTCGGTGCCACTTATATCGTGGCGCGCCTCTTCAAAGCATACAAAATAGCCGACTCCAAGTTTGCATCACTCTTTGTTTATGTTTTCTTCGGGGTGCTATTGGGGGCACGTTTGGGACATTGCCTGTTTTACGAACCTACATATTTCTTCGGAAGTCTCAAACATTTCGTTGAGATGTTCCTCCCCATTCGCTTTCTTTCCGAGGGCGGATGGCGGTACACGGGCTACGCAGGACTAGCATCTCACGGAGGTGTTATAGGACTTCTCATCGCACTGTACCTGTATTGCCGACAAATGAAGATGGAAAACCTGTTTGTGTTGAACTGCATAGGCTTTGCCGCTCCCATTCACAGCAATGGCCATTAGGCTTGGAAACCTAATGAATTCGGAGATTATCAGCAAAGCAACAGACGTGCCTTGGGCTTTTTGTTTTCACTCGTGTAGACCCACTTCCACGCCATCCTGCACAACTATACGAGGCCATTTTCTATGCCATTGTGTTTTGTTTAGGCATGTTGCTCTACAAAAACGCAAAGGAGAAAACCACCATCGGCTCTGGCTTTTTCTTTGGCTACTGCCTAACACTCGTATTTACTTTTCCGTTTCTTTGTTGAGTTTATCAAAGAGGTACAGGTAGATTTCGAGCATCAGTTAGCACTCGACATGGGCCAAATCCTATCCTTACCACTCGTTGCAATCGGCTTATATTTTATGTGGAAATCAAAGAACAAAGCTTTGCAAAACAAACACAAGTAAGCTACTGCTTTCTCAAAAACATAGCAAACATAGCCTACTTATATCCTTAAAACTTCCGTTGGCAACCCCTTTGAAAAGCTCTGTGCGCAAGGGTTTAGTGCTATCGTGTTAGATTTCTCATGATTATCCTCTCGTTGTCGCTCAGCTAACTTTAAATATTAAACGAAGACGTCGTGACTTTTAAAGTGTAGGACAAAACAAACTCACTGACTTTATAAACTCACGAAAACCCAACAACTCCCAAATGCAACAACGTACAAATTGAAAATCATCAACTCAAAACTCACCAACTTAAAAACTCAGACTCTCAACACAACTCATCAACTCAAAAAAACTCACCAACCCAAAAACTTAAAATCCCTATCTTTTTATTTTTACAATACTACTCAATTTTCGCTCCGTTCTAGCGAAAATATAGGCTAAAAAGTAGGTAAAATAGCCACTATTTCTACGCTTTTCACGCTTTTCGGGGATTTGTCTATTTTTAAGCATAGAACCTGCATTTTGCACCATTTTGCCTTTCTAGTTTGGTTGCCAGCTCGTATTTTTCAACTCCAAAATACCTGCTTTTTAGCCCCTAAAAACCCACTTTTTAGCGGCTATTTTGCCCTTTTCGGCCATGTTTTTCATGGTTCGAAAAGGTTTTGTTTATACCATTTCAGTGTGATATTTTATGCTTTTTCGTCTTGCATTTTAGCAACATTTTGCACTGCATTAGCACCATTTTACGTTGCGTTTAGCATCAAAACGCACGCCATTTTGCGGCAAAACGCACTGCGTATTTAGCACCAAAACGCACTGCGTTTTGCACCATTTTGCCTTGTATTTAGCGGCAAATAGCCTCTAAATCTGGTGCAGACGGTGGTGCTTTTTAAATATAAATTCAGTTTTGTCGCATACACAAACCAACTCTTTTGCATCAAAACAAACGCTTCGCGAGAATCGTTTTTTGCGGCAAGGTGGGCAGTTGGTGGATAAAAAGGCATGCATAGTGTTAAATTTCTTACCGAATAGTTTACATCAATTGATGTATCACCGAGTGGACAGGTTAATAAAAAGACAAGTGGATAAGTGAACTAGTTAACCGTTCTTTTCTTGTTTCTCTAAAAATGCGTTTTCTCGGCATGACAATCTTCGAGTAAGCTCGACATTGTTCATTTGGCCTAACGAAAACATTCTTTTCTCGTGGCTTAACATAAATACGTTCATTCTGGACATAAGAACATAGAAAACATAAAGAGACTGCGCTACTTTTTCCTCATTATGCGCCACAGGAAAGATGCTTTTCAACTTGTAAAGAATGTGTTGAAAGAACGCTCACTAGGTTACTTTTTGAGGCACAACCACGTTTTGCCACAGACAAATGGTACAAACTTTAGGGTTTTTGTATCTTAGTCCAGCACTTCGTACATGAGCAGGGTGTTTTATCTTGGTTTTACAGCTACAGAGTAATAAACTGCTCTATTTGTGAGAAATGATTAGATAAGTCAAAGACAACTTCTTTGAGTAAAAGCTAATTTCGTTCCTTGTTTTCATTCAGTTACTCGCCCTTATACATAACGAAATTAAAGAAAGGTCTGATAATGGTTATCTCGGCACAATAAACCATCTCTTTTTGAATCACTTTCGATGTAATTTGCCTCTCTGAAATTTTATGGTGATGGTATATGGCTCATCATTAGAAGACAAATAGAAAAGGCGAGGTATGCAAATTCTCATCCCTACACTTTGCCTTTCGCCTTTGTTTATGGAGCGGACAAGCGACGCTATGTTAAGGGAAGAGTAGTAGCCATCATTCTCCTCCTGATTGGAAATTAAGCCATACATATCCGTTTCAACCCTTTGAAACAGGGCGAGATGAGTCTTTCCGACCGTGTGCGTACTTCAATAGACTTGACTTTCTCGTCTATACCTCAAACCAGGCTTCTATGCCACCACCGAAAGCACTGGTTTGCCACCAGTCCAGCTTTGTAATGAAGTTAATGACAAAGATATTTTTCCCCATTTACCAGCGAATCGGTAAAGACTATCGGCTGCATGACGACATTATCAATCCTAAAAGTCTCGTAATGGCATTCACACGAAACAAGTATGATTGCCATGAGCGACATAAGTAGACGTCTCATTGGTACAAACTTTTTAATCCTTTATCTTCGGATGTGTGCCTCCACTTTAAGGTGCTTTTTAAGGTGATTTCTGATAATTCTCGCTTTTGTGCAATGATGACTTTCCAAACATACTCCTTGTAAGCCTTGGGGTTACAAAGATATCGAAATTGCTCTTACCATTTAGGCTAGTCTTCAAAACATGGTTTCAACACCTCATTCCACATCCATTATCTTCCTTAATTTTTTCACGGCCAAATGATAACTAGCCTTTCAATGCGCCAACGCTAGTTGAGAGAATAACGCTAATTTCCTCGTATTTCATTTCGTCGAAATAGCGCAGGTTAAACACTGTTCGCTGCACTTCGGGCAACTCGGCAATGGCCTCTTGCAGTCGGGCTTGGGTGGCATCGCCGTCAAAGTAATCGTCGGCCATAAGCTGTTGAGCCAAAGTAAGGTCGGCAGACGATTGTAACGAGGTGGCATTTTTCTGCTTGCGAAGAAAGTCGAGTGCCTCGTTAATGGCTATTCGGTACAGCCACGTGGACAGTTTGGCCTGCTGCTTAAAGTTATCCAGCCGTTCCAGCCCTTTAAAAACACGTTTTGCACCAGGTCGTCCGGCATCTTCAGTGCACAGCACCATGCGTCTTACGCTTCCAATAAAGCGGCTGGGCATAAGCCTTTACCAAGTCTTGAAAGCGGCATGTCGAGTGGCTAGGGTCGGCCAAACGCTGCAACAAACGTTGTTCGTCTAATTCTACTCATTAAGCCATAGGGGCTAAAAATAACTGTCAAGAATGTTTTAAGCACCAACAAACACGAGGCAGGAAGACAATATGCGCCGATACTAAATAGCGAAATCTGCGAGGTAGCTGATAAAGCACCTTGTCGTAACCATAGACATCAGCGTATGTCTGCATTTTACCTGTAACGTCGGGATAAAGGGTGTAGTAGGTAATGAAAAGCGGAACGTTGGGGTTTCACTTTCACACTATTAACTAATCGTCGATAGTCTCACGCGCGTCCGTTTCTCTTCGCCCTCTTTGGGCTTGAGACAAGTCGGCCTGCATAGAATAATTTATCTTATCAATCAAATCGTCTTTATCTTTCTTGTCGAGCAAGAAAACAGCCAGTTCAAAGGGTTTCTGAACACGTATGCAACCATGCGACACGCTGCGGCTGCCACGGTCGAAGGCCCATTTTGACGAGGTGTCGTGGATGAAAATGAGAAATTGTTGTTGAAACGGAACACCACGCGGCCCAAGGGAATTGCCTTCGCCGCCCTCTTGAATACAAAAATAGTCGGGGTTTAGCAGCATGCCGGCCGACACGTTGGCGAGGTCGACACGTCTTCCCGACGAGCGGTTGAGTATGAAATAACGGTGTCGCTCAAAATAATCGAGGGTTTCCTGCACGGCAATCACCTCTTTTCCTAATGATGCTGCGAGGGTGAATAATCCATTGCGGATTAACGTCCATACGCATGATATGGCTGTTGTAGCAGGGCGTTTTTGGTGTCTAATGTGCCGCGGACATACGCATGGTAAGCACGCTATCGCCCTCTATGGCGTCGAGATGGTATGAGGTACGTTCACCAACACGTACTTACGATGGTTTTTGCGGATAGTCATTTTGTCGCCAACGGCTGCGTTCTATGTTGCAGTAACCGTACGCGGTCGGTCTCAGACAGGTTCTTGCCCTTAAAAATGCTTTATCAATTGGGCATAAAGTGCGTTTTGTGGTTGCGATCTCGCGTAGGAAGATGGAAACAGAATCGTTATACACCTTGCGCAGGCTGTTGAATAAAAATCTTTTGGTGGGCGTTTAACAGGAATGTCAAACAACCCTCGATAAGTGGTGCGAACAGAGTCTTGTTCGCGTATGCTAAGTTATTGAATATCTGTTTGGGGGTTGGTAAAGCCGAAGTGTTGCCTACCGTATAGCGCAAGAAAGCTTTGGTGAGGTTGTATTCAAGGCGTGCCATCCACGATTAACATCGCGAATGCCCGTGTCTACATCTAGTGTTCGAATGCGTTTGCAAGTCGCGTTCTATCTGTCCTACCACAAACACCCTTTTGCTAAACCCCATTTCTTCTACCGTGTTGAGGTAAGCCAATAGGCTATCAGCACGCTTATCAACTCAAATCGGTCTATCCAAAGCAGGTTTTCCGCCATCGCGATAGTAACGGCGAGTGCGCGAATCGGCCATAAGAGAGTCGCGGTCGGCTCTAGCCAGCAAATCAAGTTGCTTTCTGATTTTACTATTGTCGAGCCGATAAGACTGTTCTGCCAATTGACTAACAGTTTTCCAACGTGGGCGAGGCGTTCAATGAGAACCTTTCTCGTGACAAGCCACGAGAAAACACAAAAGAAAAGTAGCGAAGAAGAGAACTACCTATAAAAAGTAGAAGAGGGACTTACCTAACTCTAAAATGTATTTCATTGAAATGCCGCCTACGATTTGTGCGGCCGTTTATATTCTTTATCCTTATGCTTGTTGCGCATGTCGTCGTTGCAGGCTTGCGTAAAAACTAATTAGATTTTGATGAAAGACTACACCGACATGCCGTCGGGCCAGCCCCACTTCCATTTCGACTGCTTCAACAGGCAGGCGAACCACCCAATGCGGGTACTATCTGACTGCTATTTTACACCACCTTGCCTACTTTCACGATGTAGCAGCCTTTGGGTGAGGCCCAAATCGAAATGTTTCTCGGCACTGTCTATCTTGAAATGAACCACTCTCACACCAGCCAAGTCGTAGATGGCGAGCATCTGCCCTGCACCTCCCGACACGTGTATGGTGACTCCGTGACACTGATAACAACATTTTTGAAGTCGTTATCAATGGTTTCGAGTGCAGCGCGTTAGCCCTCGAAGTCAGCGGGTTGCCCATCATTAGGGCGGTTGCGAATAATATTGTAAGTAACGTCTTTGTCATATGCGGGATGTTTTCTGGTTTCATCTGCAAATATAGTGCTTTTTGATGTAAATCAAGAAAACTAACCAACTACAAATCATTTACGTTAAAGCTATTTAACAATGGTGACTTTTGTGTTCGCAAAACGAATTAATTCGAGACCATTTCACGCACTTTTTAAGGTTGAATGGGTTGTTAGTTCACTAGTTTACCTAGCCATACTAGCCAACTCGTTCATCAGCAGGCGCAGCCATTAGCACCCTATTTGGTTAACAGTCTAGTAGGCGCAGCCATTTTTCACCCTTTCACCCTTTTTCATCTTTTAGGAGTTAAGGAGTTATGGAGTTAAGTTAAGCCAAATGCCTTGATGGCGTTAGCCATTTTCACCTTTTCACCTTTTCATTTTTAGGAGTTAGGAGTTATGGAGTTAAGGAGTTAAGCCAAATGCCTGTGATGGCGTTAGCCATTTTTCACCTTTTCACCTTTTCCACCTTTTCACCTTATAAGCCTTTACAAGGCATTCTTTTCCCCATCAAACATCAATTTCCAATCCCTCTTGGCCTAAGATTGTGTTTGGGAAAGATAGCCCCTAGCCTCAGCTAACAAAACCTCTTCGGCCTCGTATCGAGCACTATAATGCCCCCAAAACAAGCTTGCCCACGTCTGCATCGCGTGCCACCTTAGCCGCCTCTTCGGCCGTGCTGTGGTAGTAAAGTCGTGCTCGCGAGGCCATCGAACTATCGTAAAGTGGCCTCGTGATAAAGTGTTCACGCCTTGCACAGCCTTAGTGTAGCTGCGGCATATAGCGCGTATCGCTGCAATAGGCGTATGCGCGGGCTGGGTCGGCAGGCGTAACTAGGCGCGCATTGGGCACGGTACGGTCCTCATCGTCTACCCAATCGGCACCCAACTTGATGTTGTTTATCTGACTAATGGGTATGCGATAGAAGTCTATCATGTCGCGACGGATGTGCGGCAACAACTCTTTCTCGCGGAAAAAAGCCACAACAGTCGATGCGATGCTCCAAAGGGATGCTCTCTACGGTAAGGCTCTTGTCTTCGTAAATCACTTGTTGCACCTTAGTGTCTACGGCATGGAACACCACTTCGAACTCGATGCCATTGCAAAAGAAATCTGGTTGCATGCGGAGCATCGGTCCGAGTTCGGCGGGAGCATACACATGCAGGGGCCGCCGTGCGTCAAGTAGGCCGAAAGTAGAAATCATACCGATGAGCCCGAAACAGTGGTCGCCATGCAAATGCGAGATGAACACCGCCCCGATTTGGTGAAACGTATGCGCGAACGGCGCAGTTGAACCTGCGTCCTCGCCGCAATCTATCATAAACAGCTTTCCACGGATGTCTACTACCTGCGATGTGGCGTTGTGTTTTCAGTGTTGGCAACGCGCTGCCACATCCCAGGATATGCACTCTAAATGGTTCCAAGGGCGTATTACTTTTGTCGCGTGAAGGTGAAGATGCCGTGCGCGTTCTCCAAATAGAGCGAGTCGCCACCCAAGGCGTTCACTGTAAAAGGTGTCTTTATTGAGCAAAAAGTTGTCCGTTAAACACGCTTCCACGATGTCCAAAGGGTGTGCCTCTTCGCTTCACAGCCGACAGCACTGTGCCGTCTTCCATCAGTTCGAATTGTTTGTCAATGCTGCGCCATTTGCCCATTAGTGTGGTAAGATTAAGACGCGGTTGGCCTCATACTCGCCGTCGGCGTTCTTATATCCCACCACTGCTAGCCTGTCGCCCGCGAGCAATCCGCCCTTAACGGCCGATTCATCGTCGACATCGAACAGGTAGTTAAGCGTGTCGCCCTGCACGGTAACTACGCTCCAAGTTGTGCATGGCGGTGTTAATGCCGCACACGCCGTAAACGGTGGTGTCGCCCTTACTTTCTTCTGTGGTTGCAAGCGACTGCTTTCCGTCCCTTTTTTTCTTACCGTCGCCGCATGCCACTATAAATAAAAACGGCCATAACAGCAAACAATATGGTTGATACTCTCTTATCCATACGCTATATATATTAATGTATTAGTATTTGAGTTCGTGAGTTTATGAATTATTGAGTTGGTGAGCTTATAAGTTATTGAGTTTATAAGTTGGTGAGTTTATAAGTTGGTGAGTTGTCGAACTGGTGAGTTATTGAGCTTACTAGCTGGTGAATTTATAAGTTCGTGAGCATGTAGCTGGTTGAACAACTAAGTATATGAGCCTACAGTTTTAGCAAATTGTATGCGATTAAACTCAAAAAGCTTAGAAACCCCAAAACTCAGGAACTCAAAAATCAAGAACCCATCTCTCCTCTTCTTTCTTGGCCCTGTTTCCCACAGTTCGTCCATCTCTTCGAGCGTCATCTCTGTGAGCGGCTTGCCCTCCTTTATGGAATGCTGCTCCACATAGTTGAACCTTCGGATGAACTTCTGGTTGGTTTGCTCCAACGCGTTGTCGGGATTGAGGTGGTAAAGTCTTGCTGCATTGATTACGCTAAACAAGAAATCGCCCAGTTCTTGGTGAGACTTTTTCCTTGTCTTCGCGTTTCAGTTCGGTTTCCAACTCGTCAATTCTTCGCGCACTTTCGCCCAAACGTCGTTCTTTTCTTTCCAATCGAAAACCCACGTTTCGGGCCTTATCCTGTATGCGATAGGCCTTGATGACACTCGGCAGCGCATCAGGCACCCCCGAAAGCACCGTCGTTGCCATCGCTTCTCTTGCAACTTTAGCTGCTCTGAGTTCTTCAACACCTGCTCTTCGTTATCGGCTTGCACGTCGCCATAGATGTGCGGATGCCTGAAAATCAGCTTGTCGGCCTCGCGATTGCACACGTCGGCAATGTCGAATTCCCTCGCCCTTCTCGCTGGCCAACAGTGCATAGAATGCGTGTGCATCAGCACGTCGCCCAGCTCTTTGCAAACATTGTTCATGTCGTTCTTGGCCAGTGCGTCGCACAGTTCGTATGTTTCTTCTATCGTGTTTGGGCGCAGGCTCTCAGAAGGTTTGTTTCTTGTCCCACGGACATTTCTCTCTCAAATCGTCTAGCACATCGAGCAACTCGCCCAAAGGCCTCCATCTTTTTCTTCTTTCGTATGCACTACTATATGTTTGGTGTTGACAAACGCCACAGCCAAAAAGGCAACATGGCGAATGTCGTTCTGCTGATGCAAAAGATAATAAAAATAAACTGTAACGTTGAATAAAAAGTGCTACATTTCGGCATTTCACATTTTATTCGTACTTTTACACCATCAAAAACGCTAAGCAGAAGAATGAATTTTTACAATCAGGGAAGAGGCTCGACAACGCATGAACAACTTGGCCGATGCAGGGGCGTTCCTTTCCTTTTTCATCGCAGATTACGAGGCAAACGCGCCGTGGTGGAACCCGAAAACGAGGTGGATGCAACGAGTTGAAGTATTGTTTCAATCGGAAAAGCAACGCCACACAAACCGCCAAGCCCCGCCAACAAGGACATTGAATGGGCATTGAACCACCCACCGAGGACGAATATCAGCATAGTTTTCAACATCGTTAGAAACGCCATGTTGGCCCGGGAACAGCTATCTGGCCAACCTTACTTGCCGCATGGGACTGCGAACCAACCTCTCGTTGCTCGACCTCTACCATGCGGCCGAGGCGCGTTATCGGCTTTGGATGAAAGACAAGCTGGTGTGTTTCTCGCGAAACGTTCGTCAAAGATTGCGCAGGGAGAAATCAGTTCGTACCCGATGAAAGGCACAGCGAAGACGTTTCGCCATCGTCGGCCGAACAATTGCTGGCCAACGAGAAGAGGCTGCCGAGCATGCAACCATCGTAGACCTTATTAGAAACGACCTGAGCATGGTTTGCCAACGACGTACATGTGGGACGTTACCGATACGTGGAGCGACTGAACACCCACCGCGGACCGCTTTTGCAAACCAGTTCTGAAATAAGAGGGCGGCTCATGCCCCACCTCATGCAACGTCCGGGCGACGTTATTTTTTCGCAATTGCCTGCCGGTTCGATAACGGGCGCACCCAGGAAAGAAGACCGTGAGGTAATTGCCGAGGCCGAAAACTACCACCGCGACTTCTATACAGGCGTGATGGGACGATGGGATAACGGCGAATTAGATAGCGCAGTGATGATTAGGTTCATCGACCAATGCCACGGAAAGCTATTCTTTAAGGCTGGCGGTGGCATCACGGCCAAAGACAGTGGAAAGACGAATACCACGAAGTGATTGAAAAAGTGTATGCACCAATTTGTGAGACCATCAGGGATTGAGGGCGGTAAAGCCATGAACCTGCGCTTTGCACGATGCGCGAATAGAACGCCACGCGCTTGCATTTTCGCCCATGTTGCACCCATTGGTCTGCAAAAGTGGCTCGACGATGCGCCTTTAAGCGAAGAACGCATCAAGGCAAGAGTGGTTTACGACGCTGATGGCGTATGCGAAACCACGTTCCAGACATACAAGCGGCGCGAAATGCAGTGGCTCCGCATGGTGGAAGACAACGACATCAGCTACACATTTTAAAAGCACCGACCGACACGAACTCGACCATCTGCTGGCTCTTCGCGATGGTTGCGATGAGGTGCTTATCGTCAAAAACGGACTGATTACCGACACATCGTTTACCAACGTAGCGCTTCTTCGATGGACATAAGTGGTTCACGCCTGCCCAACCGCTACTAAATGGCACCATGCGCCAATGGCTTTTTGCAGTGTGGCCAGCTAACGGAGCACAGATTACACCCGCCTCTCGCCTCGTTCCAACGCATCATGCTCTTCAATGCCATGCGATTGGCGCACACGAATTGGAACTCCCACTACACATATTATATAAAGAATAGCGCACCACTTGGTGGCGTTAATCCAATGTTTTAGTAAATTTGCAGTCTGTACACGAAGTGAGACTTTTATAACAATAACACAGGATATGGAAATAGCAAGTAAGTATGACCCCAGAAGTGGAAACCAAATGGTATCAGTATTGGCTGGACAACAAACTCTTTGCCAGTAAGCCCGACGGAAGGGCTCCCTACACCGTGGTTATCCCTACCGCCCAACGTAACGGGCGTGCTACACATAGGGCCACATGCTTAACAATACGATACAAGACATCCTCGTTCGTCGCGCACGAATGGAAGGAAAGAACGCTTGTTGGGTGCCTGGAACCGACCACGCATCCATCGCTACCGAGGCAAAAGTGGTGGCCAAGCTGGCCGAAAAAGGGCGTGAAGAAAACCGACCTAAGCCGAGATGAGTTTCTAAAACACGCGTGGGACTGGACTCACGAACACGGCGGCATCATCCTAAAGCAGCTTAGACGATTGGGCGCATCGTGCGATTGGGACCGAACGGCATTCACAATGGACGACGAACGCTCGGAAAGTGTCCTCAAAGTGTTCTGCGATCTCTACGAAAAGGGACTGATTTACCGCGGCGTTCGCATGGTTAACTGGGACCCGCAGGCGCAAAACGGCACTCTCAGACGAGAAGTGATGTACAAGGAAGAGCACTCCAAGCTGTTCTACCTTAAATATATGGTGGTTGAAGAGCCTGGAAAATACGCCGTGGTAGCCACTACACGCCCCTGAAGCAATCATGGGCGACACCGCCATGTGATCAACCCGAACGACCCGAAGAACGCTGGCTGAAAGGCAAGCACGTTATCGTGCCGCTGGTTGGCCGCGAAATACCCGTGATTGAAGACGATTACGTGGACATCGAGTTTGGAACGGGATGCTTGAAGGTAACTCCTGCACACGATATTAACGACCATAACCTGGGATTGAAACACGGATTGGACACCATCGACATCTTCAACGACAACGGTACGCTATCCGGGGCGGCTGGTTTTGTACGTTGGCATGGACCGCATGGACGTGCGTAAACAAATCGCCAGCGACCTAGAAGCGGCTGGTTTGATGGAGAAAACCGAAGATTACAACAACAAGGTGGGCTATTCTGAACGTACACACGTGCCCATCGAGCCGAAATTGTCTGCCCAATGGTTTCCCTTAAAATGCAGCATTTGCCGACTGGCACCTGCAACCGTTATGGACGACGACATCGCTTTCTATCCGCAAGTACAAAACACCTATCGCCACTGGCTGAAAACATCAAAGACTGGTGCATCAGCCGTCGGTTGTGGTGGGGACATCGCATCCCAGCCCTACTACTTCACGGCCAACGGAAAGCGCGAATCGTTGTGGCACTCACCGCCGAAGAGGCGTTAGCAGGCCAAAGCCGTGTGTAGCACCCTCACTGCGGCCGACTTTGGAACAAGATGAGGATTGTCTTGACACGTGGTTCTCGTCGTGGCTGTGGCCCATCTCGGTGTTCAACGGCATCAACCAACCCGATAACGAGGAGATAAACTACTATTATCCCACGAGCGACCTTGTAACAGGACCCGACATTATCTTCTTCTGGGTGGCCCGAATGATTATGGCGGGGTACGAATATCGTGGTAAAATGCCTTTCAAGAACGTGTATTTCACGGGTATCGTACGCGATAAACTGGGGCGTGAGATGTCGAAAATCCTCGGCAACTCGCCCGACCCCATCGAACTGATTTGAGCAATACGGCGCAGATGGCGTTCGTATGGGCATGATGCTTTCGGCTCCTGCCAGCAGCGATATTCTTTTCGACGAGGCACTATGCGAACAAGGGCGCAACTTCAACAATAAGATATGGAATGCGTTTGGGCTCGTTAGGGGCTGGGAAGTTAGCGACCAACCCGACAACCCGAAGCTAGCCGAATTGCTTGTCAATGGTTTGAGGCCAAACTCGCCAAACCAACGAAGAACTGAACGACTTGTTCTCGAAATACCGCATTTCGGAGGCACTCATGGCTGTGTATCGACTTTTCTGGGACGAGTTTTTCAAGCTGGTATCTCGAAATGGTGAAACCTGCATACGGCTCACCCATCGACAGCCAAACCTACAACGCCACGTTGCGCTACTTCGAAACGCTGCTCAACATGCTGCATCCGCTTCATGCCTTTCATTACCGAAGAGCTGTGGCAGCATATTGCAGAGCGCAAAGAGGGCAGATCGATTATCTGCCAATGCCTGAAAATAGATGCGCCCTACGGAGGCCGACAATAAGCTGAATGCCGACATCGAAGTTGTAAAACAGATTGTGAGTGGTGTGCGAGATGGTGCGTAAACCAAAAAGAACATTGCCCCAGAGCAACTTTCGCTGCAAGTTATTGGCAAAACCATTACGCACAATACGACGAAGTGGTGACCAAAATCGCCAACATCGACAAGGTGGAAGTGGTGAAAGAAGTCGGCCGACACGGCACAGTTCATGGTTGGCACAGACGAATACGCCGTGCCCATTGGTAACCTCGTAGACGTAGAAGCCGAGATGAAAGAAACAAGAGCGCAATTGGCGCACCTCAGAAAGGTTTCCTTGCCGGCATCAAGAAAAAGCTGTCTAACGAACGCTTTGTGGCCAACGCCCCCGAAGCCGTCGTTGCTTTGGAACGCAGAAACAAAAGCGACTCGGAAGAAAAAGATTGCCGCCTAAAAGCATCTATCGAGGAATTGAAGAAAAAGTAAAAGAGGGTGGCGCAACGAAACGCGCCATCGCCCACCAACAAACGAAGTTCCCTGAACCGCTCCGCACCATCAAACACGCGCTGCAAGCGCAAAAACATGGCGATGCGGGCAAACCAATAACAGCGAACGGTGCAGGAACTCTCTCATTTAATCCCCAAACATCCCATTCATGCAAAAAGAAACTCACCTCATTACTCATACATCTGGCAACGCTCTTTATTGTGAGTTGCCACTGAGACGTACCTGCGCCCTACCCCATCCCCGCAAGGATTGCCAGACAAAAACCATCTTTGTCTACATGCCGTGGGTGCCTCCAGAAACAACACAACAGGTAGTCTGTACAACAATTTCTGCAGAACATCAAGGATATAGAGGCGGCCATCGAGGGCCGAAAAGGGATTGGGACGTAACAAGCTGATGGTGTTTCATCGCCACATCGGTCCCAACAGCGCGGTGCTGATGAGGTGAAATGCGCACCTATGGCGCACCGGCGAGACACGCTGCAACGTTACGACCAGCACAACATGCCCGCTTACACCACAACTCAACGGCGGCAGTATATTTAACGAAGTAAAAGCACAGGCCAAAGCCGACAAACACGTGCCCTCATTGTGGGCTGTCACGGCACGGGTTGGCTTTTCTCAGAGGGCAGAAACGGGCCCGCACACGCTATTTCGGTGGGAACCGACCATTATTTTCAAAACCAACATCCCACGTTGGCTGCGGCCGCGAGAGCAGCTAAGATGCCCATGCAGTTCGTTATGTTCGACGACTGCCACATGTCTAACATAGAAGTGGCCTACGAAATGCGCCACGCCCCAACTATCTTATTGGCTGTTGCAGCGAGATCTTTGGCCTACGGCATGCCCTATAAAGAACATTTGGAAATACCTGATACAGCAAAAACCCAACTATCAGGCCGTGGTTAACGAGTTCCACAAGTTTTATTCTATCTACCAATGGCCATACGGAAACATCGGCGTTACCGATTGGCAGGTGGACGAGGTGGTTACGCGCATGAAAAACGATTAACGCTGCCACCGCAAGCAATGCCAACCTCATTGATTGGGAAGACGTTCAGCGACTTGATGGTTACGAAAAGACCATCTTCTTTGATATGGGCGACTCCGTAAACAAATCTGCACTACGCTTGAAACGCAGTTGTTGGCGCGTGACTTTTGCACAGCACTGGCCCAGTTGGTGCCATATAAGTCTACAACGCCATATATCTACACAGCTCTTGGGGAACTTAACTACAACACAATCCGCGTAAATGCGTATGGCGGAATAACCATCAGCGACCCCACAAAGTCGGATTTTCGAAGCATGTAACCACTAAAAAGGCAACTGGCTGGTGGAAAGCGACACACTAAAGTAGTAAGGAGGGAGGAGTTTGTTCAAGGAGTTAAGGAGTTAGGGAGTTAAGGAGTTAAGCCAAATGCTTGAGTTACAGCGAGCCAATTCTCCTTATCAACTCACCAACTCGTTAATTCTTCAACTCGTTAACTGGTCAGCTGCGAGTGATAAAAAGCATATCCTCCCTCGCCCTGAGAGGGCAGAGTGAGCTGATTGTGGGGTGGTGTGAGGCCAGTTGTGGGGTGGTGTGAGGCCAGTTGTGAGGCTTTATCCCCTACTCATAATCGTCAATCACATTATTCATAAAGTCCATCATGGGCTTACCCACCTTAAATATGCGTGTCATCTCGTCTATCCAGCCATCGCCCTTCAAAGAAATTGTCGGGCACTTTCACCCATCCGCAATAATCCTTTCATGCGCAAATACTGTATAAACTCATAGTCGCGAGGAAATCCACTGGGTGCACTTTTAAGCGAATCGAGCCCAAAACCGCGCGTCCCTTCACCCCATTTGGTTTCGTTGGGCTTGCCAAACAGGTCTACGAAAGCCTTATTTTCCACAATGCCACGCCATGTATCAATGTTACCCATAATCTCATTGCGACACGAAGTGAGGGATATTCGTGGGCAGCCAATAACCACCCACGGCCAAAAGGCAGTGTCCTTGTTCCACATGCAGGTAATAACCGCCGCGCAAAGCCTTCTTACCCTTGGCACACATGTATGCGCCAAAGTGGTTTTTGTATGGCGACTTGTCGGCCGAGAAACGCGTATCGCGGTTAAAACGATACACACAATCTTTTACTTGCAGGTGACTAATCTCGCTATCGAACACCGAAATAGCACCGAGGGCTTGGCGAACACCCTCCTCAAAGTCGGCCCCTACATGCCGTATATTCATCCTATGCGCCTGATACCAATCGCGATTGTTGTTCGCCGACAGCTCGGCCAAAATAGTTTTAAAAATACGCTTAACGTTCATCTTCTCTAATATTTATTTGTGTTTTTAAAGGCTATAAACGGTAATCGCCTCAGCCCTCATTATATTGGTTTTACATTATTCGCTATAGTTGGCGTTATGCTAATAGGACCAGCTCAGACCAGTCTGACAACACTGACCAGTCCGACTAGTCTGACTTGTCCGAACTCTGACCAGTCTGACCAGTCCGACTCCGATGTCCGAAAAAGCTAGAATGAACTGAAATCTAGAAACCGCTAGACAACTTTTGAGGGCGTCAGCCATCTTTTCACTCTTTCACCCTTTTCACCCTTTCACCCTTTTCACCCTTTTCACCTTTTTCACCCTTTCACCTTTTTCACCCTTTTCACCCTTATTCGAGTTTCGAACCCTCCAAAAGCTTGGGGCAAATGTCGTTAAACACACACTCCTCGCACTTGGGTTTGCGGCTCACGCACACATATCGGCCATGCAGCAGCAGCCAATGGTGTGCCTTGTTCACATCCACGCTGGGTATGTGGCGCAACAATTCTTGCTCTACTTTCAGCGGCGTGGTGGCCTTTTCTTGCTCACCAAACCCCATTCTATGACTCACGCGATATACGTGCGTGTCTACCGCCATGTTAGGTTTGTCGAACCAAACGGCCTGCATCACGTTGGCCGTTTTGCGCCCAACGCCAGGCAATGTCGTCAGTTCGGCCGTCGTACTGGGCATTTCGCCCTTGAAATCGTCTACCAATTTGCGCGCCATAGCCACCAAATGGTTGGCCTTGGCGTTAGGATAGCTCACCGACCTAATGTACTCGAACACCTCTTCCACCTCGGCTTTTGGCCATTTCTTCGGCCGTGGGAAAACGTGCAAACAAGGCAGGCGTAACCTGATTGATGCGCTTATCGGTGCATTGCGCGCTGAGCAGCGTGGCCACCAACAGCTGAAAGGCAGAGCCAAATTCGAGTTCGGTGGTTACAACTGGGGCTTGCGCGCGGAAATAATCCAATATGTATTTGTATCGTTCGTTTTCTTGTCATCGCTAAAGATAAGTGCCATGTGGCACAGGTTAAATATGTTTTGCGCCTCACATCAAGGCGTTAAAGCTACGCCTGACGTAGGGCTGTTTAGAAGGGTAAACCCACGGCGAAGTGGAAGGCGAAATCGCGTTTAAAGTTGGGATAGAGCAGCGGATAATGCTCGCGCGAGGTTTCGTAGGCAGGGTTAACAGCCTTCATGCCGAAGTCGAAACGCAGAATGAAGTAGTCGAAGTTGAGCCTTAACCCCAATCCGTAAGCCACGGCTATTTGCCGATAGAAACTGTTAAAGCTGAATTGTCCGCCAGGTTGTTCGGCATAGTTGCGCAAAAGTCCAGATGTTTCCAGCGTCCACAAACACCGCTCCCGTGCAGTTTCCACCCCAAAAACGTGCGGTATTCCAAGTTCATATCCAGTTTCATAGTCGCCCGTTTTGGTTGATGAAGTCGATGCGCCCATCCGTTCCTTTAAACGTTCCAGGTCCCAATTCGCGTACTCGCCAACCCCTCACCGAATTTGCTCCACCCGAGAAATAGCGTTTCTCGAAGGGCAAAATGGTGCTGTTGCCGTAGGGATAGGCCACGCCAAGACCAACGTGGAAAGCCAATGAGTTACGCTCGTCGAATTGGAAAAAGGCGGGTAAAATCAACATCAAACTTCACGTATTGCGCATAGGCAATGTTCACCAAGGTATTTTCCGTCGGCATTTTGCGGCAAACGAAAACAGCTTAGACACCGCCTGCAACATGTTACCGGCCGACTCTACATGCACTTTCAAAGCGTTTTTCGCCATCGTTAAAGGCCAAAACCAAATCCCATTTTAAGGATAAATAGGTCTTCGTAATTGTAGCGAAGAATGGCGTTTCGGCTCGTGGCGTTGTCTAAATAGTCGGCCTTGAAACGCGAACTTATCCACGGCATGTACACGTAGTTGATGTCGAAAAAGTCGTATCGGTAAGAAATATGTTGGCGAGGTTCGTTTCAATGGTACCGCCACGCCGTGGAAAAACACGCGCCGATGAAACTCCGGACGGTTTTGAAGGTTCAATTAAGCGACAATTCGCTGGTGGCTACACTGCGCCTGCGGAACGTACGCGACAACAAAGGGCAAACAAATTGGGGAAAAGGTAAGCTTTTGTTTCCACGCCATACTCCTGATAGTCTTTGTTTTGATAGCCCTTCCAATCCCGTAATGGCCTCGTATGCGGCACGTAGCTGGATGCTCAACAACTCACTGCCCCTAAAAAGGTTTCTGTTTTCGTACGTAACCGAAACTGCCGCCCTAGGTCGCCGGCCGTGTTGGTGCCTTCGGGCTGGAACGAAATGGAGGAAGGCTTGTTGGTACTGATATTGATGTCGCAATCTAGCAAAGTAGTGTCGGGCACTTCGGTAAAACGGATGTTGGTATAGCGTACGGCCCTGCATACGAGCAAAGTTGCCATAGGTGCGTTGCAGCTGCGTGGCACTGAAAAGATCGCCCTTGCTTAATAAGTGTACTTCGGCGCAACACGCCCGGTCGCAAGTGTATCGTAGCACTATCGTTGCTAGAAAAAGTAACGTTACGTATGCTATAACGTGGGATGCAACGTTTCGGGGCATTGCTGTTGGGGCGGTAACGCAGCAGGTGGAGCATCAGGTTGATTTGATTTTTACTTGCGGTAGAGTCGGCTCCATACAGAATAAAGTCTTTATGAAAACGGTAATAGCCGCTATCCAACAGCACGCGTTATGCGTTTGCGTTCTTCTTCGAGCCGCGTAACGGTAAAAAGGGTCGCCGCTTTTAGCTCTTGGCGGCCGGGATTGTCCAAATCGAGCATTCGAGGATGACAGAGTCTTGTATATCATAACGCACCGAGTTGATAAAAAGGGCTTTCCGGGTGCAAAAGTGTAGATGGCCGTAGGCGTTTGCCCTTGGCTCGCGTGGTTAGGTCTACTTCGCCGTTCATGTAACCCATGTTTTTGCAAGGCCAGTTTCAGGTCGTTGCACGACAATTGTGCCTGCAATGTGTCGTACCACAGGTTCTTCGCCAATCTTACGCAGCGTGCGGTTAATCCATCTGGTGGTGTCGCGCCCCGAAAGAGCGTATGCGCCCAAGGGAATTTTGAACACAGAGAACCACTCGGAGTTGGCCTTCTGTCGGATATAAGGTTCGAGCGAGGCACGTTAAACTTCTTCGTGTCGGCCTTCAGTTCCACTTTTTCAAGCAAGTAGCTTTCGTCTGGCACGAATTTGGTTGCGACTACGCCGCCAACAAGGCCAACATGCACCACAAAGACAAGACCTTTAACGCTTTACGCAATAACAGATGGGGTTGATATATATTTGTTCCTGAACGCTCCATTTCCGCACAAAGGTACAACTTTTTGCGTTTTCGGGCAAACACGTATGCAGAAAAGGTGGGGCAAGAAATGTTAAGTATTGTGCGATATGGGGTAAAACGAAAAACCATCGGCCACTCTGTCTATATGTACAGACCTTGTTCTGCCATAAAAATTGGTAACAAATGAAACAAAAAGGCAGTGACACCGAACATGTAGAAAGCAGATATAAGAGATTTAGCTTAGTGGGTAGTATGCGGTTTGTCCTTATCATCCTCTGGCATAAGGTACTCAAAAAGCTAACGCGTACAACGCTCATAAAACTTATCAGCTCAAAAACTAACAAACTTATCTACTCACCAACTCACAAAACTTAGTTATTACTTTTATTTTACAACATCGCTCTGATTTTTCGTTCCATTCTAGCGAAAAATATTGGTTACAAAAAGTTAGTAAAAATGCCTCTATTTTTCTACCCTTTTCACGTGTCTTGGGTGTTGTCCATTTTTAAGCCTAGAACCTGCATTTTGCACCATATTTGCCTTTTCTAGTTTGATTGTCGGCTCGTATTTTTTCAACTCCCAATTTCACTTTTAACCCCCAAAACCCCACATTTTTAACGGTTGTTTGCCCTTTTCTAGCCATGTGTTTCATGGCTCTAAAAGGTTTTTGTTTATACAATGCTGTGGATGTTTATGCTTTTCGTTTCGCATTTAGCAGCATTTTGCACTGCATTTAGCAGCATTTTTACCTTGCGTTTAGCACCAAAAACGCACTGCATTTAGCGGCATATTGCACTGCGTTTAGCAGCATATTGCACTGCGTTTAGCACCAAAAATCACGTCATTTAGCAGCAAATAGCCCCAAAACTGGTGCAAATGGCGGCCTTTTCAAAATAAATATTCATTTTGCCAACATTCACTACTCTTTTTGCATCAAAAACAAACCTCCGCGAGAATCGATTTTTGCGGCAAGGTGGGCGATTGGTGGACAAAAAGGGCACTCATAATGTTAAAAACGCCGAAAAACAGACAAAAAGCGATTATTCCGCATACGCGCTTGCACAGCACAGAGACGTATACGCGTTTACAACTGCCTGCGCAAGCGGTTGCAGTACGCTTTCAACAAGCAGGCGAAAGCCAGCCAGACGCAAAATAAAACGGCGAAAGCGCTTCTTTCCATGTGATACAAACAAAGACTGGTGCATCACTGCAGCCGGCCAAAAATTAGAGAGTTATAAAAATCAGTTGTTTATCTGTGTCTCAGAAATTCAAATTTAGCTTTTTATCTTGCATCACTACATGATACACGTGAAGTTGTTTTCGCGCTGCATCATTGTTCTGCAATGATTTGCTTTACCCTGCTCAACAGCCTCCATGTTCAGCGGTATCAAGTTGTGATAGCGTTCGGGAAGGGTTTTAAAGAGTGCCTTATTCAAAGCCCTCGGTGCTAACCACAGGAGCAAACTTTGAGCAGTCGCATAGTATAAATCATGTTGAAAAAACTTTGGCGTTCTTCATTTCGGCAGCCTTAGTCCGCAGCGTCCATCGATACACCTTAATGTCGGTTCGCGATGGCGGGCAGTAGCTGCCGTTGCCGTCGTAGATAGAGTATGCCGCCGGGCTTTTACGCGTGGTTCGAACTTGTCGAGCGATGGTTGGTTCAGCACAATGGCCACGTCGTACTTGCTCAGAACGGTGAAGAGATGCGCTCGTCGCTTGTGTTGCGTTGGCGGTTCACCGCGTGTTCCAGCTTTGTGATTTCTGCAATAGCCGTGGCTTACAGTTGGGGTTAAGGCTCAACTTCGACGCTATGCGTTTCGACTTTTGGCATGAGGCGTTAACCCTGCCTGCAAACTTCGCGCGAGCATTGTCCGCTGCTCTATCCCAGCTTCAAACGCAGTTGCCTTCCATTTCGCCGTAGGTTCTGCTCAAATTGCGATTGTGGCTTAACAACCAATGAGCGCAAACATATTAACCTGTGCCATGGCACTTATTTTAGCGGTGACGAGAAAGACGATGAATACATATTGGATTGTTTCGCGCGGCGGTTATGCCACTGAATAATTTGGCTCTGGTTTTCAGCTGGTGTTGGCTACGTTGCTCAGCGCGCAATGCACCGATAAGCGCATCAATCAGTTTACGCCTTTTTTGCGTTTCCCGGTTGAAGGAAATGGCCGCCGAGGTTGAAGGGTGTTGGAGTACATTGAGTCTGGCTATCTAGCAGGCCAACCATTTTGGTGGCTATGGCGCGGGGTTGGTTGACGTTCAAGGGCGAAATGCGGTACGACCGAATTGACGATATTGCCTGGCGTTGGGCGCGGCAAACAACGTGATGAAGCCGTTTGCGATAAACCCTAACATGGCGGTAGACACGCATTATGTCGCGTGAGTCATGAATGGGGTTGTGCGAGCAAGAGGTAACACGCCATAGTGAAAGAATTGCTGGCCAGCCCAGCGTTGATGTGAGACAAGGCACCATTGGCTGTTGCTTATGGCCGTTATGTGTGCGAGCCGCAAACCGTCGAGTGTTTAACATTGTTTGCCCCAGCTTTTAGAGGCTCGGCTGGAATAAGGTGGTGAAAAAAGGTGAAAAGGTGAAAAATTGAAAATTGGTGAGTGAAAAGATGGCGGCAACCCTCTAAAA
>BNJU01004601.1_pt1 | contig 65707 bp, 62 predicted proteins | sample 8539281 | NCBI WGS metagenome assembly BNJU01 (sample SAMD00202456, study PRJDB9452) | human saliva metagenome | isolation source: human saliva | place: Japan
TCAGTTACGTATTGCTTCATCATTAAACTGTACTAGCTCTGCATTCCCAGTAATAGCTTACTGCTCGTCAGAATGTCATTGCCACTGGCTTCCATTTGCCCAATCATAACCATAGGTAGCCATACTGAGTATCTATCCTGCATTTCATTCACATTTCGGTAGCCCAGTCGGTAGTTTTTCAACCCATCGTTGTGAACAGCCCGTGACTCTGTGTGCCTATATATAAGAGTTTAATTATCAACGGTTATTGAAGAACTAACAAAGACAGGGTAAATAAAAAGACAGGGTAATAAAAGACAGGGTAAATAGACAGGGTAAATAAAGACAGGCAAATAAAAGATAGGAAGAAAAGACAGGGTAAAAGTAAAGACAGGAAGTAACATAAGAACGTGTGACGAGTTTTTGAGTGCATAAGTCAGCAAGTAGACAAAACAACTCATTAACTTGTCAACTGGTTTTACTTGTTGAGCTCAAAACTTGTTCCTGATTACTTTGTCTTTCTATTATCCTGTCTCTTCTGACAAAGCAACTCGTTAACTTTGTCTCACCCTGCATTTCACCCTACATTACCTCCTTTAAACAAATCACACTTAAAAAGCATACAGCTCCAGTTCATAGGCGACTCTACATACGACAGATCAAGATAGTTTATAAACGAAAGCAAAAGGTTGGCTTAATTGGACTTCAAGGGCGTTAGTAAAGCGTCTGAAGGCATCTTTGCAAAGCGAAAGGCGTTAATTCGAAGATGCACTAACGCCCTCGATATTCCCACAGGTTATGAAATGATCTAACAAAAGTTTACGGACCAGTCCGCCTTTATTGAAACCTTTGTGAGGCCCATAAACCAGATATCTCCTGTGAGTGGAATTTCTCAGGCTTTGATAGGTATCAAAATATGTCCATGTATGCATTGTAAGGAAGAAGATAAATTTTTGAACTCACTGTGTTTTACATTATAATATCCGTAGCCGTTAAAATCTGTTTTAAGTTCCCTTTGTGTTTTAGATTGCTATCTATGCAAAGAGAATCTCTCACTGTTACTTTCTTAAACCGATATACGCAACTATCTTGTTGGATATGCGACTCGCTGAAACGAAATTCCCTGAAATTTAATACTCGATTTTCGCTTCTGCTCGAGTAAATATCCCTTGGTAGTGATATCGTGTGTCCCAGTATTTTCAATATTGTGTAACCGCACCATACGTGTCGCGTGACAAGGATAAATGGATACAGGCATATCGTGCTATCTCGTATATGATCGAGAGTCGAGGTCAAAGCTCTCGAATTAGATTACTCATTCTCTTAGCTGAAGGGTCGGAAACATGCACATCACCTCTATACTTACCGGGTAGTTTCCAGTATCAGTGCGTCTTCACTGCTGATAGTGCAAAAGTAGAGGTGTTGTCATTGTCAGGCTTTCTACCGTCTTTCGGTACATGAAACGGCAAAGCTGCCTACTAGCAGTAGGAAAAGAGCGAAGAGTAGGTTGTGTCGAGTTCTTGCTATTCATAATCTGTTCTTTTATTCATAGTTTATCGTAAAGGAAAATCAGTTTATCCTATGCTGTCTTCTTTGATTTGCATATAAAATAATAAACGTCGTTGAATCTCGCTTTTATTTTATTGTTTGGAATCTAAACTGGTCATACAAACACAGGCATCCGCGAGAGTAGAAGTAAACCGTTAATTCTTTCGCTGTATTGTTGATAGTTCCACAGATATTAAAAACAATTCCAGTCAAGCTCGTAACGATTCTGGTGGTGATCGCATCATATATGGATAAGATGATGGGTCATACCAATTGCCTGCCACTTCTGAGAGATTTTCTGTTTCTTTCAATGAGTGATTGTGCGAAGATCACCCATCTTTCATTCTTCCGCAAGGTTCATTTTTGAGTGACTCGCGTAGGCTGCGGGCGTAAGCGTCATTGGTCCTTCCTTTAACGTGTATAATGCGTAAAAGAGAGGAACAGGATCAGGAGAAATCGATGAGTGTAAATCGAATTCGGCATGCTTAGCATGATTATCAAAATTAGCGAAGATTACCTGCCTATGGTTTTAGGGTCACAACGGTTGGCGCACTCGTGGAGGCGCCCACAGCCGCTAGAGGCAGAAATCGTCCAGCATCGTCTCTCTGGATAAGGTGAACTGAAATTAATTATTAGGTTGCAGGATATCAATAGCTGTGAAATCATGATGTTCGATAGGAACATGTAGGCATGGTCGTTATGCATTTCTTCCATCCTTTTAAACCATGAAGCAAAATCAAAAGTGGAAGGACTCAAACATGCGAAGGCGCAATAAATAACTTTGATCTGGGAAGCTCTCATCGTAAAGAGTCATTTGAGTTTATATGTACAAAGGTACAGAAACCTTTTCTTCTGCACTAGAACTGCAGATTCGTTAACCTGCTGCTCTTTATTAAACTATCGGGTCTTCAAGATTTTGGAGTGATAAGTTTTGCCACTTGTGTTTAGAGTTTGAAAGTAATGTCACGGAGGCATCGGAGCGACGATTTGATAGGACTATAGTGATAGAAAGTACGGAGGCACCGTCGGTTCTGAGCGACGAGCTTATTTAGCTCATTTCTATTAGTAATGTCACGGAGGCTGGAGCGGACGGAGGATTGTTAGCACATAGTGATAGAAGGCACGGGCACCGTCGGTGCATAGAGCGACAGAGCTTGTTAGCTTCTATTAGTAATTTTATATACAAAGCGTTTACCTCAAAATGTTATCAGCGGAATCTGTACGCTGCACCTCCGTTGCTCTTTGTTGCCGGCACCTCCGTGACATTAATGTTATCTCCCTCCTCTCCGTGCCTCTCTGTGCCTATTATATAAGGCTTTTAGTTTCACACCCATATTTCGGAAGAACCGCATTATCACTCCCTATTTTGGAAGAAGCTCGTTTCATTCTTTGTTATTAGAGATAAATTCTGTAATTTTGTAACTACATTATAATAGGAGAGTGTGGAACCATTGGGCAGAACGATTGCGACCACGCACGCTCGACGATTATATCGGACAGGAACACATCGTTGGTGAGGGGGCTGTGCCCGACGTATGATTGACTCGGGGCGCATTGCGTCGTTTATCCTTTGGGGACCACCAGGCGTGGGAAAAGACTACGTTAGCACAGATTGTGCTAATCGCTTAGAAACACGTTCTGACACGCTTTCTGCTGTGACGAGTGGTGTGAAGGATGTCGCGATGTCATTGAAAGAGGCACAGAGTGGCCGTTTTTCAATTCCGTCTCACCGATTCTCTTTATCGACGAAATCCATCGTTTCTCAAAAGTCGCAGCAAGACTCGCTCTTGGGCGCAGATGAAAGGAACGGTGACGCTCATTGTGCGACAACAGAGAAATCCTTCGTTCGAAGTGATTCGTCCGTTGCCTCTCGTTGTCAACTCTATACGCTGAGGTCGTTGGAGAAAGAAGATTTGTTGCTGGCGTCGACGAGCAGTAACGGATGAATAGAATGCAGCGGAATACTCGAACTGCTGAGACGAGGTCTCTCCTGCGGTATAGTGGGGTGATGCCCGTAAGCTATTGAATATTCTCGACTTGATTATTTCAGCCAGGGGCGGGCAACGATGTCGTGGTTACCGATAAGATGGTGGAGGAACGACTGCAAGAGAATCGCATTAGCGTATGACTGAGGATGGCGAGATGCACTATGATATTATCTCGGCATCTATCAGGAGTCGATTCGTGGCTCTGATCCTGATGCTGCACTCTACTGGATGGCACGCATGATAGAGGAGGAGAAGACCCAGTTTATTGCGCGTCGTGTCGTAATCAGCATGCGCAGAAGAGTATCGGACTTGCTAATCCTAACGCCCCATTGTTGGCGAATGCAGCCTTTGACGCTGTGACAAAAGATAGGTTGGCCGAAGGAAGAATCATTGGCTGAGGCGGTAGTCTATTTGGCACGCCTCGAAGAAGGATAATCTGCATATGTAGGCATCAATAAAGCGATAGAGTTAGTGCGACAGACAGGTAACCTCCCTGTTCCCTCCATCTTCGTAATGCGCCAACAAAGCTGATGAAGGACTCAGGTTATAGCGATGGATATAAGTATCCACGATTATCCGGGACATTGCGTCGAGGCAGCGGCATATGCAGATGAGTTAGCCCCCACCCGACCCTCCCCGAAGGAGGAGAGTCTCCCCAGCCCTCCGAAAGGAGGGCGCGAAGCTCAAATATCGCCTCAGTCTCTCCGGGACCAACGGTCACTGACCAAAGGGAAGTAAAGGAGGAGCATGGATGGGATAAAGTGGGATGAAGGTAATCATTGACACCTACCATTCAACACCTACCACCCATCAGCCAATATCTCACATCCTCACCACCCAACATTTAACACCCAACATTTAACACCTATACCCACATGAAAATAGCAATTCTCGACTGCCACGCAGTCAGCCCAGGTGATCTTTCATGGAAACCAGTCAAAAAATAGCAGAGTGCGTTATCTATGAGCGCACAAGTCAGGAACAAGTTGTTGAACGAGCAAAAGGATGCGGACGGTCATCCTCATTAATGAGTTAATATCACGCGTGAAGTGCCTCGATCAACTGCCACAGTTGAAGTATATCGGTGAGCTGGCAGCAGAGATATAATAATATCGACGTTGAGGCTGCACGTGAGCGAGTATCGTCATATGCAACATTCCTGCATATAGTACGGATAGCGTTGCACAGCTTTACGTCTTTGCCCTCTCTTGAACGCTACCATACGTGTTGACCATTATGCTGAGAGCTGTACGTCGTGGCGAACGGAGCAAGCAGCAGGACTTCTGCCACTGGGACACACCACTCGTGGAACTCGCTGGTAAGACACTCGGTATCGTTGGCCTGGGCATATACTGGTCGAAAGTGGCTGATGATTGCTCATGCAATGGGCATGGACATCTCTGCTTGCACCAGCAAGAATAGTAGCGATCTGCCAGAGTGTATTCGTAAGACAACCCTCGAAGGCTTGCTCAGTACGTCTGACGTCATCAGCTTGCATTGTCCTTTAACAGCGGAGAGCACATGGCATGATTAACGCTGAGACGCTGAAGAGGGCACGTCGTGGTGCCATTCTTATCAATACCGGACGTGGTGGACCCACGTTGAGCAGGCTGTTGCTGATGCGCTGGAGAGCGGCTCAACTGGCGCTTATATGCCGACTGTAATGACCGAGGAACCTCCTCGTGCAGACAATCCACTCTTCCGTCAGCCTCATGCTTTCATCACTCCACTATTGCGTGGGCAACACGTGAGGCACGAGAACGCCGATGGCAATCTGCGCTGAGAATATAGAAGTTTATTGCAGGAGAACCACAGAATATGGTGTGAAAGACAGCCCCACTCGACCCTCCCCGAAAGAGGAGTACAGGATAAGGTTCGCTGTATGTCCTGATGGAGTAATAAGACTATCTTCTCATTGTGGAGTAATAAAGAAATTTGATTTACATATTATAATTACTTAACCCCTCTATGTAAGCTATGCTCATTGGCTACATCAATTTAGAGTACTACCCATAGCTATCTGCACTCCCCTCCTTCGGAGGGTTGGGGAGGCTTTCTCCTTCTTCGGGAGGGGCGGGTGGGGCTTTTTATTTATTCAAATATGATCTACACAGACCCACAACTTGTCCGTACACTTAGGGATATGGAGTTTCTGGGACATTGTGTTTGCTCATATCGGGCATCCTATGCTGCACAGAAACACTTCGACTGGGTCGGGGCAGTATGTCTGTGGCTTTGCCGTTGCTATTGGTGGCGGTACGATTCGTGATGCCATGTTAGGAGTGCGCCCGTCGGACAGCAAAGGCTATACGTTCTCTGCACGGGACCTGCGCTTTTCCTCGTCATCTTATCGCGTAGGTGGATTCAACGCCTTAACAATGCGTGGTTTGTCTTCGATACGCTCGGCTTGGCGCTGTTCACTAGTGCTGGTATTCAGAAGACTATCGCATTAGGGTCATCCCTTCTGGGTAGCTGTCATCATGGGTTGTATCACTGGTGTGGCAGGTGGTGTTATCCGTGACGTCTTATTGAATAATATTCTCGTTATCTTTCACAAAGAGATTTACGCTGTGGCAAGTGTGGCAGGCGGTCTCATCTATTGGGGACTCTTCTCTCTCAGAGTGCCTCTTCCGATAACAGTTATTGTGACATTCCTGTGCAATCTGTTTAATTCGTTTTATTGCAGTGGGTTATAGTATTTCGTTACCAATATTGCGTGATGATGAAGAGATAAAAAGATTGCTAAACATTTGGTGGAATAAATAAAAAGCAGTACCTTGCACTCGCAATTCCAGAAATGACAACTTAGTTGTTATCTGTTGCAACCATAATACTGGTTCCGTAGCTCAACTGAATAGAGCACTTGACTACGGATCAAGAGGTTACAGGTTTTGAATCCTGTCGGAATCACAAAAGGAACACTCGAGAGGTGTTCCTTTTTGTTCTTTGACCTTTGAGTATTGACCTTTGACCTTTATGATTTGTGCTTTGAGCAATTACCTTTGAACTATCTTATCCTTTGAACTTTGAACATTGAATTTTTGACCTTTATGATTTGTGCTTTGAGTATTGAACTTTGAGCTTTATGATGTGAGTATTAACCCTTGATTTACCAGTTGCTTTTAGCGATAAAGTTCAGTTAACAGTAGTAATCATAATTATGAATTCTGAATTATGATTTTGAATTAAAATAGTAATCATAATTATGAATTCTGAATTATGAATTCTGAATTAAAAATAGTAATCATAATTATGAATTGTGAATTATGAATTTTGAATTAAAATAGTAATCATAATTATGAATTCTGAATTATAGTAGGGGTATATAAAAAGAAACGGCAGAGCAATCGCTCTTCCGTTATCTCCGAATAACCACTGTCTCGCGACGACAATATTTCTACAATCTTTACCTAAAAATATAACTAAAAACCTAAATCATTACTAACCTAAATAAATCTTTCTTTTTAATAATAATCCTGAGCAATCTTTCAATACCTGTAAAGTCTAAACCTGTAATCAGATATGTTTCCTTGAATTACAATGCAAAGGTATGGAAAATATTCATATTATCAAAATTAAACGAGGAAAAATATCAATCTATCGGTTAATTCTTGATATATATCAAACACGATAAGAGTGCTAAGGTTTCTCTATTCTTATTTCTATGTGACAGAAAGGAGTGGAGATGGCGTTGAGAAAGAGTGGGGGAGTGAGGGCTAGCTGAAAAGCGAAAGAACTTCATTAATGGAGCTTTATTATTTTCTGGGGAAAAGTGATTGGCTTTATAATAAAATATTGTACTTTTGCACTTATAAAATGGGTCATTCCTTTTGCCCTTTCCATCTTCCTGAAAGGCATTAGAAGTTTGGCGTAACAGATTGGAGAGGACTTGTAGGCTGACAGCGAGGCTCATCGTGTTGGAGAATAGTCCTGCAGAGGTTTTTCTTTAGAGATAAATTATTTAATGTAGAAAACAAGAAACAGTTTAAGATACAGGAAGTAGGATGTATAGAAAAAGACAGAAGAATATCATTCTTATGCTTTAGAAACAGTAGTAGGATTGTTAGTTCGCTTTTGTAATACCTATTGTTCTTATAAGTAAGCGCTTTTGTCTGCAAAGAGAAGGTTACAGTTTCCGCACATAAATCTAAGGGATACGATAAAGGGCAATACCCTCATACAAGTTAAAGATACATAGAACTCATCTATAGGACCTTGTCTATAGATAACATTATTGCTTTCATCTAATAAAAACAATGAGTAAAGCAAGTTTTTCAGACGGATTCTCGTCAACGCTGGAGTTATTTCAAGCGGACCTTACGCGTCGTTCTCACGATTCTTTCACTCTTTTGGAATCGTCTTTTTGGCAATGTTTGCCTTGGAAGCGAAGTCCTCAGATGCCTTTCCATCACGATTATCGAAATGCAGTAACAGCATCATCTCCTATACAAAGGACAGTAAGACAGCAAAAGCTTTTATAAGTCTTTCCGTGATTTCTTTTTAAGGAGAAGAAGATGCACAATAACTATGCAAGGCAACTGTTAAGAAGCAACGATTTATTGGAAAGGCGGATAGTCTAACACAGAAATACTTTTCGTGAATGGGACGACCCACGAATAGGTGTGCGTTCGGCATGGTATGTTAACTGGGATAAGCATGCTCATATCTCTCCGAAGAACAATTTGAAGCATCTGAACATGGTTTTGCCAGAGTGGTTCTTTATCAATCCCTAAGACAGACAGGTTAGAATACAGGTTTGACAGGCAGGCGTTGCGATTGATGCGCCGAGCAGAGTATTCCTATTCTCCCGATGCTCACCAATAACTACGAGTCAAACTTCCATCCTGGAAGCATTGGGCGTATTATGCGTGATGAGGAAGAAGCGGGTGGCACTTGTCAACGAAAATGGCAGGGGACGTAAAGCGTTATGGGTTTTTGCGGGTATCAACCTTGACTTTGAGGAACTTAATATTCAAGATAACGACCTTCTTGTAGAATTAGTTAGGGATTTTTGCACGTGTTTTTCATGCTAATGGGCTTTATGTCACTCAGGCGTAGCTCCTTTCAATGAGGATTACAATATGCAGGAGTTGGCGAAGTATATGACTACTCTTCCTCATGGCTTATGATGAGCATAGTATGGGAGAGTCAGCCGGGAGCTGTTAGTCTGCACAACGTTGGGTTGAAAAGGCTACCGACTGGGCTGCAAAGAATGTTCCGAATGATAGATAGTACTCGGTGTGGCTACCTATGGTTATGATTGGGCAAATGGAGAAAGCGGTACAACCGTGTCATTCGACGCGGCAATGGCTATTGCACAAGATGCGAACTAAGGATGCCAGTTCATGATGAGCACCTATAACGTAAAACTTCTCTATCAGAATACCGACGATGGAAAGGTTCACCAAGTATTCTTCACCGATGCAGCCACTGCCTTTAATATCATGCGCTTTGGTGCAGAATACCATCTTAGCAAAGCTATGGCGTGTGGCGTTTGGGTACAGAGGACAACGTATATGGCGTTTCTATGGCAAAAGATATGTGCGAGGTGGCGAGAGCCTGTTGCAGAAGCTAATGCAACAACGGAACCGATGATGTCAACTTCGTTAGCTCTGGTGAAGCGAAGTTAACGGAGACCTCGTCCGAGAATATCTCTGTGATGATTGATAAGGACAATCGTCTTATCTCGGAGGAGTATTATCGCGCTCTGCCTTCTACTTATACAATCAACGATTAGGTAAATGTGAGGATAAGCAGCTTGTTATAACCTTCGATGACAGACTGACAGCCGCTGGACTCCTACCGTACTAAGTACGCTGAAGAGAAATATAATGTCCTGCTGCCTTCTTCATGGTGGGACTGCCAGATGGAAGAATTTGCCTTTGGTTAAGCAAGTCTATGAAGATGGTCATACTATAATGGTGCTGCCTTCACCCACCATAACAGATTGAGAACTCCGACCGCCGCTCTTATGCAGAGTTGAAGTTGACAAGAATGTTGATAGAGAGGTGAGCAGGACATAGTACGATTCTCTTTCGTGCGCCTTATAATGCCGATACTGATCCTAGAACATGAAGATATGGCCAATGATTGTGGCAAGTCGTCGTAATTATCTTTTTGTGGGAGAGTCCATAGACCCTAACGACTGGGAGACCAAAGGTTACAGCTGACCAAATCTATCCAGCGTGTTATGGATGGCGTACATCATGAGGACGGACATATCATCTTGCTACACGATGCGGTGTGTAACTCTCTCAGCTACCCTCGATGCCTACCTCGTATCATTGAGACCCTGCAGCATAGGGTTATCAGTTCATCTCTCGAACAATACTTGGTATGGACAAGCAAACGCTGATGCACAGCTATTAATAAAGGTAAGGCTTATTATGCGATGCAGACCAACCTCTGGTTAGCAGAGATGATTTATCATGTCACAGACTTCCTCACAGCTCTTTTCCCTTGTATTCTTCCTTGGGATTGATGCGCCTGCTATTTATGTATGTGTTGATGGTAAGAGAAAGCGGGCGGAGAACCGACGTAATTATGCACCTATTGATGCTACTACAGCACCAAAGTCTCTATCATCGTGCCGGGTTATAACGAGGAAGTAAACATCGTGCGTCTATCACTACACTCAAACAGCGGACTATCCTAACCTACATGTCTACTTCGTTGACGATGGTAGTAAGGATCATACACTCGAACGTGCACATGGGCTTTCGACGATGATGAGATGGTTACGGTGCTTGCCAAGAAGAATGGTGGAAAGGCTTCAGCCCTCAACTATGGTATTGCTGCCTGCCGTTCAGAGTATGTGATTTTGTATTGATGCCGACACACAGTTGAAGAGTGATGCTGTAGGTCGATTGATGAAACACTTTATAGCAGACAAGGAGGCGTGTTGGTGCGGTGGCGCTGGTAACGTGCAGGTGGGTAATCGGCGAAATATGCTTTCACCTACGGCGGGCTGTGAATATGCAGGTAGTCAGAACTTTTGACCGTATGGCGTATCAAATATCAATGCTATCACTGTTGTGCCAGGAGCTATCGGCGCTTTCGAAAGGAAGTTCTTGAAGAGGTGGGAGGATTTGCAACCGATACCTTGGCGAAGACTGCGACCTGACGATGATATCAACGAGCATGGATATATCATCGAAACGAGAACTATGCTTGGCACCACCGAGCTCAGAGACTCTCCGTCAGTTTGTGGGCTTAGCGTATCCGTTGAATGCTTTTGGTGTGATGCAAACCTTTTGGAGCATCGCTCCTCTCTTCGCACCTTCTAAGAAGGCTTTTGGTCTCTGGGCTATGCCCCTGTATGCTTATTTTTCAATATATCATCCCTACCTTCTCACCATTAGCCGACATGCAATATGCATCGGACTCTTTACCGGTGTACCTGGAAATTCTTTTATTATCTCATCTTCCTTATCGTGACGCCAGTGTGTCAATCATGACTTATATCTTCGAGGGCGAGCGTATGTGGGTACTATCTGCGGGTCATCCTCAACGTTTCTTCTATCGTTGGATAATGTATTACGTCCTCTTAGAGAGTTACCTAGAGAGCGATAAAAGGTGAAGGCTACAGACGTGGGGCGTATTGAAGAGAACAGGGCATGTGGGAGAGTAGCCCCACTAACCCTCCCGAAGGAGAGGGAGTAGATAGCGAGATACCCCTAATAGCCTCACCCCTAGCCCCTCTCCTGCCAGAGAGTGCTAGATCTACATTTGCTGGGGGAGGATGAAGATTTTCTTTTAAGTAGTTTGCTAAAGGCTTTCCTATACAAAAGGTATTTATGAGCCTTTTCTTTAAGTAGTTGTTATAAAGGCTTGCAAAACTAAGGTGTTAAGTAGCTTTCTTTTAACTAATTTGCCTAAGCGCCGACGTTCCCCGAATCAATCTGTTTGACTTGAAAAGATAGTATTCTCTACCCGATAAGGGTATCTCGGTGTTTACGCCCTCCCCTATGGGGAGGGTAAGGAGGCTGGTTGTTGTTGCTGGTTGTTGGTCAGTTGCTCTTTCTATTTTCTCCTTATCTCCAACCTCATCGGGTCCTGTATGTTGCCTTACTGATCAGTTGCAAGTAGCGTTCGCGGAGCGAGACCGTACCCATTCTTTCGAGGCACGGACAGAGGAGATGACCGATGAGGGATTACGGTTCGCGTGCATGAAGCACCCTGCGGATATGATGTACGATGGTTTGAAAGGTCCATAGGCCTACCGCATTTGTTTATCAGTCGCCCCGTTTCCCCATAGCATATGAGCCCAAGTCGATGAGGTCACACTTCAATCGAGTCCAATACAATCATTCCTCTTCGCTTCTATTGATTGGGTCTGCAGTTATCAACAATCCTCTGCCAGTCGAGTCGGTCTTCCTCCTCTCTGAGGTCGAGGTGGTTAGCCTTCATTACTATGTTAACTTTCTTCATCATTGTTCTTAGTGTTTTTGTTATAGAATAATGTGTTTAATCATCTACCACCTTTATATATTCGTGACACAGTGTGGGTCAGTAGGAGGGAGTCGTCGAGGTGGCGTTCGCATCTTCCTCCATGGAGACAGCTACTGGGAGAAGGCTGTTTCGTGAGGTATACTAAAGTTATAACTCAATGGTGCAGTATATGTTTCAATACCAAAAATTTTTCATTAAATAAAACTAACAAAACGACCACTAATCGATTGGGAAGAACAAGACTGTAATCTGCCCTATAGTTGAGGCGTTGGTCTATAAAAACTCTGTTAGTTTTATGGCAAGAATGAAAAAGGGATAAAATGGTATATACAAAATGGAGAAAAGGTATAAACGTAGTAACGTTAAAAACAAAGATTTTGTTTGGTGAGAAACATAGAATGCGATCATTAGACAGCATTTGCTTATATTTGTTATTGCCGGTATGTTGCACTGCTGTGGTCCGATTGGAGGTTCCACTGCAATGCGACATGGTGAAAATCCAATATTCAATTGGATTAAATCTAAATCAGGTTGTGACTGATATCAGTAACTTAAAAACTAGTTGGTAGGTCCTACTGACCTACTCACAACCTGTCCTGGGCTTAGTCATCTGAAAACACAATACCGTTAATAGTGGAAATCTTACATGGTTACATTCCTTTAAAAGGCAGGTATAGAGTCTGTTTTGATATGTGAGTGGAATAATTACCATGTTGCTCCACTCACTCGGCTGTTCTTGCCCTTTATTTCTGAAAAGCCGTCAGTGGAAGAAATACTGCACACTAACTGTATCTTTTCACTAAGTCGTCGCATTTAGAGGAGTGCTCTGATTTCCAAACTTGTTTTCGTTACGGTATACACTTTCTTTGCTTCCTCAATAGGCATGTTATCGGGGAAAGATTAGAAAACCTCACAACTCTGCTGGTTTGCTGTTATCTCTTACGCATTTATTGCCATTCTCATCAATGACATTTTTGCTCATTTAGGGCGTATTTCCCCAAGTACGCTTACTATTTTATAGAGAGCCATTGGAAAACAAGTATTCCCTCTTCTGTTGTTAGCACGCGTCTTTTTAGAACTCATACAACTTATTCCCATGAGTCGTACTGGGTTTCCGTATGTGTTTTTCGGATATGTCGGACCTGTATGTTTATAATTAACCAACGTCGGATTATTCAGGTTCCCCGTGATGGAAGGTCAAAATAACGATGGGTTTCGGAGAATATATTTCTCGCCATTTGTGCATAACTTTATGAATATTTATAGAGACCACCGGTTTTGCCATTGTTGGCGTTGCCATCTCCACTGCTCTGAGTGCTGGTGATGAGTAACCTGGATGAACTGTGCGATGTAGCTGTAAACTCGAGTGGTGCTGAGTTCTTCCATCTAATAGAGATGTTAGCAGTAAGCGTTCTGGCTTCATTTTCAGAGGTATAGGTAGCGATAGGGCATTACATGCTGCATATTGTGAACGTTTGTTATAGCAACTCGCTGGTTGTCACTTACAGAGAACTTCGCCTACAGTTATTCATATATACAAATGACTTGCTTTCGTCATAATTGCGTGTCGCAATCAGACAGTAACTACACTCGTATATGAGCCAGAATAGTGACCAGTCAAAAAGCAGGGCCACGGTACCAGGAACGAAGGTTGCATAAAAATCGGTTATACCGTTAGGGGAAGAGATGTTTGTTTCTGTCTATCTCGTGCACCAATCTCAGAAACACCTGTTACTGCACCAGTACTCAGTCTACGTGACTGGAGACTAAAACACCCTTGCCACGGACCTACTTTTTGTAATGGGTGTAGCCGTTGCTTGCCTTCACAGCAAGTGAGCTACTGCAAACACATTTGACAATATGATGCTTCCCTCTGTGGTAGCCTTTTTACCAGAAACAACAACTTTTACCTGTACCTGTCAATACACAGTTACGCTTTAGTGTCAACAGGTTTACCAGTCTGCTTAGTAAGGTCGATGTTAATACTGCCCATGAGACGCATCAACAGTTCTATCACCATTACCGTCAGATTCTTGACCAACATAGAAGAGCGGTAGCTGCCACCGTAGTTACGCATTTGCTGGTACCTGACAACAAATTCACCACTGAGACCGTTACGGTCTTTTTCGATCAATTTTGAGGTTCCAACCTTACTTGCGATACAAAGGAGAAGTTGAGTCAGCCATCTTCCACTTCCATGGACTTTTAGCTGCATCGGGATTCAATCAGTTCTGCTCTTGATGTGGGTGCATCATCCTCCGTTCCTGCTGATACAGTAGAGGGTTACCATTTGCTCTTTTGCTTCTGGTGACTCAATATCATCGGAAGGAACAAGAAAGCAGATGAATTGATATTGCCATGCACAATATAGCTGGCAAAAAGAATTCTTTTTCATCCTTTATTCGCTTTAGTACGTATAAAAATTCTTGGGTTAATTCATTTTGCTTTCATAGAGGTAGTCAATTCGGATGCGATTTGTGTGCTATCCGTGAAACGAGACTCGGTTTTAACAGCCTTGTTTAATTTTTCCTGTCCAGTGTACCAAGCATCGCTTGGATCCTCATGATCTTGTTCTCGTCGTCTACTCCACCACACAAATCATAGATCTGCCTCAAATGAAGGATTGTGCGACGGTTTTGGTGAGGCTCCTTTCACGCCTTCGGCAGTAGCTCTAATGCCAATGAATTCATTTTTCCTCCTCTTCTCTATTTAGGTCCTTAATACTAAAATTGGGTGAGTTTACATCAATGGTTTTGTATATTTTCTATAAATCTATCGTTATTTTTGGATTCAAAGTTAGTTATTTGTTTGATAGAGAGCCGTGAGTTATTTATAATATTTAATGTTTATTTAGTGGATTAGGCAATGATGTGTAAAATGCTAACAAATTAATAGGTTTTTCCTAATTTATTTTGTATCTTTACAGGTCATACTGCTCTAAGAATTTTATTTACAGTGTTATGAAATAACCCAAAAGTGGTTGGGTTGACGGTGAGAAAAATATGAGGCAACTTGCGATTGCATCTTACGTTATACGGTTTGCTATCGAAGTTTTAACACAGGAATAACATATTGTTAAAAACAAAGCACAAAACATTGAAAATGTCTATTAAAATGTATTTTCATTGCTAATTTTAGCCTCATTGCTATGCTTGTCGTGTGTGAAACAACTCTGGACTACAGATCAGGTGTAAACGCTAACTACATCTACAAAAGCATTAACGACTTATGATGTGAGACATAGAAGCAAGTGCTGAGAACTCCAAGTAATCAACCTGCGACAAGGCGAATATGCGTAAAAGTTGGGCGTTGGTCTATAAAACTACTAATCCTCACGAGCGCGATAACTAATTTTGTTCTTTGTCCTTTGAGGTTTGAACTTTATGGTTATTATCATCAACCACGAGTGCTTGAGATAGATACGGTGTAGAAGACTGAGATGATACAGTGAGGAGAAGGTGGACCTGCAGGAGATATGAAGGGCTAAAGATAATGGTCAGTAACACTCTACTTATCTCTGCTTGGTATCCTGTTTTCTCCAAATAGAGTATAATTCTAAAAGAACACACATGGTCTTTTCTCGATATTACCTTTTGCATCCGAAAATAAAAATAGGTGAGTTTTTATTAGATAAAGGATAACAGTATGAGACTGATCGAAGCAGGATGTTCTTCTCTCGGATGAAATTATAAGCATAAATAATGAATCATTATTAGTTGGTGCAAAGTATTGCTGCGAGAATAATATATCTTTAAAAAGAGAAGATTATACAACACCTCTAGTGGTGAACATGGAGGTGAGACAGAATGGTGAAAAGTGTTTCTCATTTTCAGGGAAGGATGTATCAAATAGGTTTGTACGTACATCCTTTTTCATCGTATTATCTTTGCTTTGTGCGTTTGTGGTGTATCACTAAGCGTATATTCATGGAAAGAAACAGAGCCCTTGTTATAAGGTAGAACACGATGCTATGTCCTAGTGACGTATCTCCGGAAAGACAAAGGTAAAGTGCTAATAGAATTTCACTTAAAAGCTGAACATAAAAAGGAGCTAAATGCTGTCAGAGCGTTTAGCTCCTTTTAGTATACAGTTTTTCTGTTACAGATTAGTACTTGATGAATGCACTGCTTGTGTACTATTCTTTGTTACTACCATAATGCACCTTTTCCGGTCTTTGGAATTTATCTTAAATAAGTACAGTCATCTGCTGCATTTGCGAGTTCCACGCATTTACTTAATACCAATCGTTAAATGCATCTCCTCAGCTGATAGAATAAGTTTCTTACTAACTGGTACGCTTCAGCGGATGGCATTCATGCTTTGTTTGACGATTTTCTAGTATAACCTAGCGGCATCGGTGATACCAAAAGATTTTCAGGCTTTGTCGATCATAGCACTAGCAGTCTAGTCTTTTCCATTTACCTGAGACCTTATATCTTGCTCTAGTAAACTAGGGAAACCGAGTGGGTTGCTTTACTGCATTAGCTTGGTTTTGTTGTATGGCTTCGTTCATGTTTCATTATAGCGTCTGCGTTTGCAGTAGCTTTTCTTTGAGACTATTAGGGTCATAATTGTGATTTGTCTTGGCTGCCTCGACCCTACCTCTGCAAGGTGAGCCAGCATAATTACCAGACATGGAGATACCAATCGCTGAATTTGTCACGAGACTGCATTATCATTCAGAACTAAACCAACAGGAGTCTTACCTGTGCTCAACAATGTACCAACAGTACCATCGCTAAACAAATGCTTTTTCTGAATAATAGATAGTAACGTAAACCATATAGCTCTTACCGCAACAAGATTTCCAGAATTGCATTGGTAATGCTCAAAAGTCTTCCCAGCAACAGCCTTACCATAAACCTTGCCCATCAGCTTGTTTCTGAACTAGAAGCAACTTCGGTATTATCTGGGAGGCAGGTTCATTATTTGTTATGATATAGAGGGTCTTTACATCGTTAGATTGATTAGCGGTGAAGAACCTGCATCAATTGAGCCAGCAGTAGGTTGTTCTCAAGTGCTTGCTGATGGTTGGTCAACGATCTCTGTACTTGGAATTGTGCTGCTGCGTACTCAGAGTTTCCGCTCATGTCGTATTTGAAGGCGTTGCTATATTAATAATCTTAAAAGTACACTAGCGAGATACAGGGTTCAGGTGAAGAACTGCTTCTTTTTGTTGGGGTTGTAATAGTACCCTCATAATACAGCATTTTTCGTTTGCGTTTGCCAATGACTTTACAATCTTGTTATCAGAAAATAACGTCGTTGAATACCATAGAACTTGTGAAACCTGCAAGGAGATGCTATCTGCATTGCCTTCAACCATAGTGAGATTAGACTTGAGGTATAGTTCAATACCACTTTGCCTTCTGCACCATCATATCAGCTAAGATAGTGCACCCACCTGCTGGTGCATTTGATGTAGGCACGTGTAGCTTTAAGCAGGATTCTGACTACTAATAAGCCTCTAAGCCCAGTCACCGAGCTTTTCTGTTGAAGTTGATCACGACCACGTTTGCACTGGCGCGTGTTTGGCAGTGTTATTATAATCTGACGCCCCAGATTGGAAGGGATTAGACTTCCACGTGCGTCAGCAGGTGCGTTTGTCATCATCGTTAGTTGAGTTTGCCTCGTTGGAGCATCCTGAATAATGTTCGCCATTGATAGAATTGATGGCAGGACCAAGCTTGATTTCTTCGTACTTATTTTATGGTCTAGCCAATAGAATAATCAGATATGAGAGATACGTTGCCCACCAATCTTTTTATAAATCTCGGGTTGCCAGAAGGTGCAACATCATATAATGGATGTATAATAGCGTATATTGCATAATAACGGTAAAATATTAGAGAGGCTAATTATAATCTGAATTCCTATGATTATGATTGCTATTGATTCAAAATTCAGAATCCATAATTATGATTACTATTTTAATTCAAAATTCATAATTCAGAATCCATAATTATGATTACTGCTGTTAACTGAGGGTTTGTCGCTACAAAAGCAACTGGTAAATCAAGGGTTAATACTCATATGACTCAATACTCAAAGTTCAAAGGTAATTGTTTCAAATCATGAGTTCAATGTTTAAACTCAAAGTTCAAAGGATAGAAAAGTTTAAAGGCAATCTTTATTTCTACAAACAGTTCTTTATTTTCTCACAGATAGCTTTTGGATGAAAAAGGTCCATAGAAAAGCTCCAGGATAATATACCTATCATAAAGTTCAAAGTTCCAGTTCAAGTTCAAATCTCAAACCTCAAAGTTCAAAGTTCAAAGGATGATGGTGTGATGTAACAAATTAACAATCTTTCCAGTTATTTGTATTTTTGCCTCGTACTGCTCTAAATTTTATTTACAGTATTGTAAATAACCCAAAGTGGTTAGGTTGACGGTGAAAAGAAAATATGAGCAACTCTGCGGTTGCATCTTTACGATATCAGTTTACTATCAAGTTTTAACACGGGATTATCATGTTATTACAAACACAAACAAATAAGCCAGTATTGGCAAGTCGTGTAAAGTATATTGCCCTGTATTAATATTTTATCTGTTGAGTAACACCTTTATTAGCAACTTCAGGACAAGCAAGTGTGGAAGAACATTCATTATGGTGGAATCTGACGGGTGATGTTGATGATCAATGTAGGTCTACAACACATTTCTTTGGTATAAAGTAATTTTTATACTGATTACAGATTGTGAACAACAGAAATTTTAGAACAAACACAGAAACATTAAAAATGTCTATGAAAGTATTTTCATTGTAATTTAGCCTCATTGCTATAGCTTGTCGTGTAGCAGGGCAAACTAGACTACGAGATCAATTGTAAACTGCTACATCTAAAAAGCATTAACGACTTATGATGTGGACATGGGAGCAATGCTGAAACTCAGGTAATCAACCTGCGACAAGAGCAGATAATACCTTTCAAGGTAACTGCGGGAGAATATCGGTGGGAGAGACTGTTTCTATACCCAAAAGTTAAATATTACACGAAGACGATGCGTCGCTCGTAGTTCTCTACAGTAAAAGCGACTCGCGCACGAGAAAGAGTGTGAGGCAGATTGGACCGTATCAAAGAGGGTTCAACAATAAAACTCTTGTTAAATGGAATTATCTACTCATGGCGATTTGGCAAGTGGCGAGTGGTATATCATGTCCTTTGATGGGTGGTGGTGAAAAGAAGGGTGACAACTTAGAAGTCAATACCAAAACCACTATCAACGTGATGGAAAAGGATCAGGTTTACAACATCGTGCCCTTTTCGCAACCTGGCGTCGTAGTTGTTAAGCGAGGAAATAAGTTGAGCTCAATGATGAGAACAGAAGATGATATTCAAGCCACAGGAGTATTTCTTGTTCTGTCGTTGGAGAACCGTGTAGGACTTAACTAAAGGTTAATCGTGAGTTGACATTGAAAATGTCGTTTCTGCTCTTCGGGTGTACTATAAGTTCGATGTTAGCAATAACGTTACTGACGATGCGGACTTGGCATTTTCTTGTTGGCGTAAACAGCGAAGGCTGTTACGCTGATTCTAATGGTGCAAAAAGTATACGCAGAGCGTTGTACGACGGATATCAAGCTAAACTGGGTCAGCTTCGAGGACGATGGCTCACTTCGTCAAGGCAGAGCAGGCTCGATAAGTATATCTATTGGTATACTATAGAGTCTGGACCAGCTGCAATGTGCCACGAAGACCAACCGTGGTTTCTCCTCTGTTTGATGCCCGTTGACTATATAAGAGACGAGGTAATTATTGGACTATTGTCAATGAGACCTTGCTTTTGGTAAGGTAGATGTGACTGACCAAGCAGGCAAACTCACACATACGATAAGTCGGTGTACACTACCAATCCTAATACTTGGAGCCTTTCATGGGCAACCGATATCTCTTAGCCAGCTGGTGATGATCTCAAAGAAAGGTTCCAGCTATAATGTGACGCTGAGAATAATGCGTCCAGCCTTATCAGGCGTTTGTGGGCTTATAGACGAAAACTCTATGCAATTAGAGAGAGACCGATGCGAAGGGTATTGCTGAGGGGACTCAAATCGATAACAATAACTACCTTCACTGAATAATAAACAATATCGACTGCCTAAAGTACTCAGAGGTTTGTTTCCTATCTTTAACAACCCTAAGTTACAGTTAGACAAGAACGTGATGGGTGATGTACAACCAGCATATTGGAGCTGAATGTGGATATGCACTAACGTCAGACGGTCATGGGTGATTCGTAGATATCAATGGACAGCAAAGAAAGTTCTCTAACTGGTACTGCTCCGAGAAGAATAAGTCATGTGGCATCATGTACTATAAACAATTTAGCAGCAGGACCTAATGGGTACAAACAATTACCAGTAGCCGTTAGAATGATATTCCCCAAGTTCTCAAACAAAACAGGGTAATGTAAAGGTAGAGACTTGTTATTTGGGTCAAACTATAACTTGTCTTTGAACATGTGAGAGTTATTACATGTGCCACAATGAGTTTTGGAAGATTAGACCAGAGATATCATCGTTCATGCATTCAATTTAGGCACTTGATGGCGATAGAAAAAGAGATGCAAAAGGCACAATCAGATATAATGATCTCAGCCTTGATGGTGTACCACAGAACGAACATGGCGCAGTCGCAGGCGAGCCTTTCATGCTATTTCCTCATAGCTGAAAAGCCCTCTGTAGTAACAGAGGACTGATAACAGCTTATGTAGGAAAAGGGCGGCTCAATGGGTCAGCTAAACTATTTCTCACAAATGAGCACAGATAAACAGAGTTCATGGACACACAGAACCCTACAGGGTTGTTGATGACACAGAACGTGAAAACAGAAATTCTTACAAGCAACTCGTTTACGCTGGCTGTTATCAAAAGACTTTGTTCCATCTGTTACTGTCTTTTATTTACTCTGTCATTACAAAAATATTCAGAAGAAAAAGGCGGGAAAGAAAGGGCTAAAGACAGTGATGCCGAGCATCCTCATGAGCCTTTTGTTATCAGGTGGTTGCAAGTGGTTTTCAAAAGGTTAGTAAGGCTTCGAGAGGCGTTAGTTGGCGTCTAAAAAGGGCATCTTTGCAAGCCAAAGAACGTGATAAGCCTATACAGCTTTATATTTCATTCTGAATTATCTTGCATGCAGCGTGTCGGAAGAAGACAGAATGACAAAAAGAGACATGACAAAAGACAAATAAGACAGAATGATCAAAAAGACAAAGGGCTTGAATGACGGGAGGGCATAGTATGCACAACAGAGGGAAAGTACAGAGTGACATGGTAACAGAACAAAGAAGGGTGAATAAGTAAGAAACGTAAAAAGACAGGTAACAAGTTCTCCTGTTACTCTGCTATTCATATATATTACTTTGTCTTTAGCTTCACAAACAACTCGTTGACTTGTCTGCTCGATAACTTGTCTAACTCGTCCACTTGCACTACTTTACGGTAACTTCTTGCCGTTACGGATAATAATACCTTATGATTCTTGCTAGCAGTCTTACCTGCGAGGTCGTGCGTAGTGGCATGTCGGTGCTGGCGTGAGACTATTGATGCCAATAGAAGTCTTCTTTACCTCTCCGGAGACGAAGGTTGAACCGCCATCTTTACCACCTGTCAATAGCGAGGTTGCCGTCAGCACGATAGTTCAAGCCGAAGCCTCTGGATGCAGATACGAAACCGCTTTCATCATCTGGACTTATGTCTGATCCATTCGCTGGTGTATCCAGCGTGCAGGTTGTCGTGAGGCAGAAGATAGCATAAGTGTTACCGCCAGCGTTAGCAGAACCCTTTGGAGAGCCGATGTAGAGCTTCATTGTAGGACCCATTGCCTTGTTGATGAGGCGGAAACCGCTGTGGATTACCTGTCAATGCCCAAAGAGCATAATCGGTAGTGATGTGAGTCTCGTCAATGGAGGCGAAACGTTGGCGTATGGTTTCTGGCGAAACTATCTTGGCTGGTTGCTCCTTTGAGTTATACCAAATTATCAGCTGGTGTAGCCACCTTCATTGGGGGCTGTCCATGCGGCGTTGTACGTGCGGTAGCTGGGAGCTTGTGATGGTCTGCTTGTCAGCTGTCAGTTCAGCGTAGTCTCTACGTGGTCCTTCAGGAATCGTCACAGCACCTGTCTTGGCTGGGATGACAACGAGTTGAATATAAACTCGTTATTGAGAATAAACCTCGTGGTCAGCTGTCTTCGCATCGATGTAGGAGTCCCTCAAGTGAAACGTCACCATCCACCATCTAGCGGGGAGGGTGGAGGTGTCATCAACGATTGAAACGCTCGCGTGGAGATCAGTCGTCAACATGCTGATGGGTGCCGTGGCTGATGCTATCGCCAGTGAGGTTGCAGCCGTGGCGCACCTTCAGATCGCTGGAAGTTAGAAGCCATGTTCAGGCTTCATCTTGAGTTATGTAGGGCTTGCCGAATGGGATTGAGATACCGTTTGGTTCAGTATCATCTTCGCAACAACCTTACCATTGAGTGCTGCCTTGATAAATCTTCACATTGTCGCCTTGAACATTCAGGGCGCGTCGATGGCACCACCACCATTATTGGTATTGTTATTCTGCTTCAATGCTGCCTCCCTGCGTCAGCGAGTTCCAATCCACCTTGTCAACGCATGCGGTGGAAACCATGCTAGAGGTCGCTTGGAGGGTAAATTCGAGCGCATAACGGGGTGTTGCGACCATTGCCAGAAATCTCTGCCCCCGCGCTGTTGAAGCCCTGAGTTTTCATCCTCTCACCGAGGAAAGAGTAAGCTAACAACTCGTTACCAGCGTTTGGAACAATCGACGCCCTCTGCTTTTGCTCAAAACGATGCGTTGTTTGCAGTCGAGATAAGCAACTGTTGCATCCGCCACCCTTGTACTGAACAGCTGGGTTGGTGTCTCACTGGTTTAGCTAAGAACGACTGCTTGCTGAGGGTGGTGTAAAGCCGGAGTTGACGTGGTAATGTCGCCATAGACCGTTGAAAGTCTGGTCGTCAAGGCAGATGCCTTTGAGTCCACAGTCAGTACGCGTATGCACTTTTTGATCCTTGTTATAATTCGTCAGTAGTCCTCACGATTGGTCGTTATGGAGGCCTCGTTGTTTGCGACGATATTGTCGATATAAGCAAGGAAGTCATCTCAGTCGTTGGTGTCCTCACATGATCGACAACTACAAGAACTATAGTTTCGATGCCACCTGTCTGCCCTTAACTGGAAACGGCATCTACCCACTGTTTGGCTCAACCTCTCGTGTTGAAAGCTCCCAGAACTGCTCTGTGTCAGCGTCTGACCCTTACGATCCGTACGGCTTTCCGAGTCGATAAGCATCGTGCGACCTGCGCTGACAGTGGATCATCACGTGTACGTGCTTTGTTTCTTTGGTCAAAGCGAATGGCTGCTTAAAGATCGATGCGTGCACCGAAGTGTTTGAGCCAAAAGCGTGAACATGGGCTAACACTTTGTCAAGAGCATTTGGTGTGGTCTTCAAAGTCTCGTCGTATATCGATGTTGCTTCTTGCGTTTTCCTTTAGTACAGCAGCTTGTTTGTTTTGGCTGCGGAAAGGGCGACTTCAGCAGAGTGTCGTGGACACCAATTGATTAATGGTCTTGATTTTCCAAAACCTATTCTAACCTCTTCGTGGTCTGTGCATGGAAGCAAAAGGGTGCAGAACAACAAACCACAGGTTGCTAATATATTCTTTTTCATATTGTTTCTCAGGTCAAAACGATTAATAAGTTGCAATCTCACTCATTGGGACATAGCCATATAGCGTCCTTGAGTATGAACGCGGATATGCTATCATCAAAAGCCCGAACCATAGCTGTTGGCGGTGCTTCCGTTGAGCGAATGATCGCTTAGCCTATGGTGGGTTGCTACTGTTGTGAGTAGCTTCCGTACTGCTGCCATCAGTGGTATATTCGATTGAAACTCTTTACGCTGTCCGTCTTACATACTCCTGCAAGGTTACATGGCGAACTGTCTATGGGCTGTTCCATTTTGAAAGTAAGGTAACATCCTTAACGTCGTCCTCTGCTGCTTAATAAGTATCTGGATTCTCATCATATGGGGTTGTTAACAACATAAGTACGTGTCGCGTTGGCACGTGTATTAATAACTAACAGTAGCTGTCTTGGCAAGATTGGTCTTGAAACGAGCTCTTCAACATCGTTTCGAACTCCTTCAAAGCGTTTACTTGGTTCTCGTATTCGTCCACTTCTGTCTGGAGGACAGTTCAAAATGAGGTTGCATACGACCAACAGTCTCTAAAGTACATCTGGAAGGTGCGTTCTACGCGACATTGGCTCGCGGGATGCAGAACCAACCTTTGTTTGTAAACTTCGCATCGCTCTCATGAGGCCAGAACCAACCATTCTCTGTGCGTACGTACCATTCGCTCTGGAGCAATACCACGATTCTCATTACGCAGTTGGTTTGCACTGCAACCATCCTCATTACCTATCAGCGTGCCTCGTACGACATAAAAGGATGATATGAGGCTGAGCTTATGGATGAATCGCGAGGTTGGGTGCGTCATAAATGGGTTGCACGGTCAATAAGTGTTTCATTCACCACATGGTAGCCATTACCACCATTGGCTGCGTCGACCACATCTCAAACTGGGTCAGAGCCGCCCAGCAAGCTCCGCACACTGCTTCGAAGACGTCCTTCACGTGGCTCCGTACCATAAGAGACTGATTTGCGGTCCCAGAGAGATGACATGAAACCATATTTCATCTTCAAAATCCTGTGCTGTGAGGCAGGCTCGGCGATTCACCTGTGCGTGGGGCTTGATGAGTTCGGGACTCTTATGATCCGTAGTCTCCGTTGGCCTAAGCAGAAACCATCATGATGCTTCCACAACAGCAATACCACCCTTCATACCAGCCTCTTTCACGGCCTCTAACCACTGTCGTGGGTCTGGCTTTGCTGTGAACAAGGTGTTTACATCTTCGTCTCATTACCCCATTCCTTGTTTGGTATGGGTGTTCATGCCATGGTGAAAGAAGGCATAGAACTCTGTCGCTGCCATTTCCACTGGCGGTCGGTCGGGTGCAGGAATACTGGACGTGGTTCGTTCTCCGCATTGGGAGCGATTTGCGTCTTAAAAGGTCATAACGGTACTGGTCTGGGCAAAAGCTCGGTAACCGATGCCGTTAAAACGAAATACAGTAAGCACACCAGTGTAAAATCGGTTATTCATATTGGGTTGTTTAATTTGTGCGCTGGACGTATTTTTATAAATATTTGATTTGACGATGTTTGGTTTAGGGTTTTGTCATTGCGAGCAACCCTGTTTTACCTCTGTGTGCTACTATCAAGGCAACAAAAGTTACTCAAAAGATGGTCGCAAATATACAGAATTAATTTGGATATTCGTGTAGTGGACTATATTTTATTTTTAGTGGGTTGTAAATCTCGATTCATCTTAGATTAATTAGTCATCATCTCTTTCCCCATCCATCTGCTTATAACCGTCCTATATCAAAATTTTCTTACATTTCCTTCCGTGTTTTATGCTTTAAGGGCACGCCTTTTCTCTTGCCTTTGTAACTAACATCTTCTCAAGCGCTCAAAGTCGTCTTAAAAAGTGTATACGTAGACTTCAAAAGGGCGTACTTAGACTTCAAAAGGGCATCTTTTGCAAGCGAAAGGCGTTAACTGAAAATGCCATTAACATGCAATTTTTCGGTCTTTGATTTTTCTTTACAAAACAGAGTAGCGGATGCGATCAGGAAACAAAGTGAAGAAACGAATATACCGCAATTCATCAACTGCTCACAAGGGAACCTCGCTAATCACTCCCTCTCCACTCGGAAAGGCTGAGAGTAAGGCTTTTTGTGCCTCCTTTGCACATTACAATAGTCCGTTAAATATTATGCTGCATCAGCAGCGAGCTAAATATATCATTTATCCTTTCTTTATTTAATAGCGTGTTCGGGCATCTTTCTCGAACAGGTCAATAATTCGTTTACGCGTAATGGCAGTGATCATCTTCGCTTTCGGGCGACGATGGACGCAAGTTCCTTACGCATAATCTTCGCCATATTGAGTGCTGTGAATGAAGTTGAAAAGCAAACTCAAGTTTTTCTCTTGTCGCGTGCCTGACAATCGAGTAGACCGAGGAACTGCTTTGCGTCGCAAAGCAAAACTCCTCTTGAAACGATGTGATTGTAATATTGCACCACATCGCGTCGTCCATACTCATCATGCAGAAATACAGCACCGACTGTTGTTAGTAACATCCGCATTGGGTGTTTGCAATCGTTCGCTTGCATAGTAAAATATTGCAAATCAACGATGTATAAATCCCCATCCAAAGTCCGTCAGGCATCATTATTTTGGGATCTTGGGTGATGCTCTCTCCAGAATTCCTTGTATAAATTAGCCAATCTAATCGAGTGGGATGCTTGGGCAGTCTTTTGCCCCTCTTTTACAGCAAAGACAATGGCCGTATGACCAACCCATCCGTCTGATGAGGTTCTCCTCATCTTGAAACACCTTCGTAATGTTTCAGATGAGGCGTCTTTGGAGCAGTTCTTGGTGAATGCCTACTAGAACTGCTGTCCATGCAAGGACATGCAGAGCCCATTCAGCTCCGAAAGGTCACGAGAAAGTTTCGTGCCTTGTCGAAAGATGAATGGGCTGATGAGGATAGTGGTTATCACTAACTACTTTCTTGCCACCGATGATGTAGATGCCCTCTGGCAGTGACTCTGAACTGTTGCTCGCCTTTGCCTACCACCACACCTTGCAGGTTGTAAATGAGCATTGGCTCATGGCTGATGTGCGGAACAGCGATTGCTGCTGGTGCCTTTTGCCATGTAGAACGGTGTCTTGAGAATACGCTCCCATTTAGGTACGTATATCATTCCACCCCCTACGTAGTCTTCTTCTTTCTCGACCTTGTAGCCATCTACGTAAATGGCATATTGTGCCCCAGCGGCAACGTTGTCTATCGAGAACGGTATTTCCTTCGTGCTGTTGGCGGGAATGATGTCTGTCAGTGATATTTTGTTTTCAAAATAAGCCTCGTCTGTATTGCCTTTCTTGCAACGCAGCTCAATGTCGAAAACCGCCGCAATAGTCAGCACTCTCGCTGTTGATCACAATGAGTTTTCCCCCTCATGGCAGGAGCTTGGAAAGCGTTTTCTTCACTTTGTTCGATTTTCACCTCAACCGAAGGAAGGTTTTGCGACTTAGATTCAGTAATGGTAATGTTTCCTCTGGAGCTGATAGTGGTACCCGATTTGCATTCGAAGGAGTAATCAAACTTCCAACCTCCTTGGATAAAGCTCAAACACCACGTCTGTCGTCTGTCGTGCTGGCAGGAAGGTGGTGGTAGGCAACTATAGTCATACTTGAAGAGCATGTCGAAGGTGTCGTACAACTCGTCGCCCTTATTCTCTATGGTAAGGGTTACGAACAAGGGATGTCCTGCCTCCTTGCTGCCTTTCACGTCTACTTTCTTCACCTCCAAAACAGGCTTGGCAGTGGAGGTCTTCAGTTCCGTGTCGGTAATCTCTATCTCCTGCGCCATATCTCCAATGCCGCCACAGGCTTTCCATTCGCTTTCGCCTTGTATGCGGTAAACGGGCAGCACGGTGTACTTTCCGTTGGCGAGGGTGTGCGGTATGTTGAAGTTCGCTTCTTTCTTTTGTATCTTGCCGTCGGTCTTGAACTTTGAGCTGAACAGCTGTACGGCGTTTATCAATCTACCTCCCTGCCAAAAGCCTAAGCCGCAATCGGCATCAAAGGCTTCGCCGTAATTGTTCACGCATTTTATGGTAACGTCAAAAGCCGTGAAGTCATCGCCACTGTTCGATCGGCTTTGACCTTGTAGGGGTGTCATCTCCTTGACGTCCACAACTTTGGGAAATACATCAGCACCTTTGCTCGGTCTGAATCCGATGATAGCTCCTTGCTCGCGTCTGAAGATACTGGGCAATTGCTTAAATCCATATTCGCGCGGAGAAAGAACCGACAGGCGATAGTAGCCATTGAATTGACCTCCCCAGCCCCAGTTGATGTGAAAGTAGTCGCCTTCCTTGTAGCCATCGCAGACAAAGGCGTGACCATAGTTGTACACCACATCTTCGGCAAAATAATAAACGGGTCGTTTGGCTTTCAACTCATTGTATATCAGGTTGCACCAATCCTCACTGGTATAGTGGTCTCTGAAAAACACGGTGCATGTCTTTTGGCGTAACCAAACATTCGTGTAAGGAACAATATGACATTGTGTAGGAATCGGCACCCGAATCATCAGCGGTATATCCATATACACCGCCTGTCCCAACATACCTCATCAGCTTAGCCACAGCGTCTTGCTGCTGCTGGGTGGTGGAAATGCGGTACGAAGGCAGTAGTCGTTCCACTCGAAGGTACTCTCAGCAAGCTCGGATACTTGCAGGTGAGCCGATGGAGCCGTGTAGGCAGGCATGGCGGAGCCTTCTTTGGATACTGGTAGTAGTCCATAATTTGGGCTGCTGCCGTGGCGACACATCCCGTAACACAGTGTTTGTCGTTGTGCATGGGCGTTTGTTGGTTGTAGGGACCGTACTGACCCATGTGGTTTTTCAGCAACGGTTCAATGGGCTGCAGCTTTCTGCCGGCGCGCGTGGTGGCAGGCTTTGTGGTGGCAGGTATGTTGTTCAGCATGCTCACCTCCCTGTCGATATTGTGCCAAGAGCATCTTGAGCGATGCCGGACATTGCTGCTCGTCGTATGTTCCCTCTTCTGCATAACCCTAACACGTCAGCCGTGCGGTCGTCAGCAGAGGCGATGACGAAGCCCTCGTCCCCGCCTACGTTGAAAATGTAGTAGGCATTGGTACTTCGCCACCTCGTTGAGCGAGGGTGCTGCTATGAAAGCTCGTGTAGCGACCTGAGATGTTAGTACTTGCATGGCTCTTGATAAAAGCCACTGCAGCTTGTCGGGCTTGTTGTCTGCCAACAGGGCGGAAAAAGCCAAAGGTTGTTGCGCACATAGCAACACTAAAAGATGTAAAAATTTTCCTCATATTTAATTTATTAGTATAAAAAGTGATTCTGGTAGTGTCCTCAAAAGTGTGTAATTCATCTTTCCTTTCTCTGTACCATCCACTGCTTTTTCCTGACTTCGTCTATCGTGTCACCCAGAAATATAAATCATCCAATACTTTCTTGGCAAGAATCTAAAAATCAGGTTATTTCTCGTATAAGGGGTCGAGCTTGCTACTTTACTCGCCTTTTTGCACGTCACCCTAAGCAACAAAGATAAGCATTGATTATAAAAGTACTTACAAATATGTCTTGAAAAAGTGACGAAGTCAGGGAGGAATCCAGTCCTAATTTTTAGGCTCAAAAAGTTTTAACGGACAGCAATAGTCTTTTTATCTTGTGTTTTTTGTAACACGAGGTATAGCCTAAGGTAAATTTGATAAAATAAAAATCCCCACCTCCAGTATGTATAGAATAACCTTTGTTTTATGGTGCACGGAATTTGTCTATGCACGTTTTTCTTAGGTACATCTTTAATACATTCTATGGGTGGGGATAAATGAGTGTGTTATTTAACTAACACTTTTTTCCCATTGATGATATAAACGCCACGTTGCAATGTGTTGACTGTTTGTGCATCTGCATGGTTCATGTATCTCTTGCCAGTGATGTCGTATACACCAACCTTTCCTGAGATGCCTTGACACCACGGATACCAGTAGCAATGTTGTTAGCTGCATTTTTTTCCAGCCGTTTGCACTTTCTGTATTTTCTCCTCGCTTCCTGCTGGTACTTCTAATACAAAATCGTTATCAAAGCCAGTGAAAATATCTACCCATTCAACAGGATCTGTTTTCTTCTCACCTGAGATAAAATCGTATACGCCACTTATTGTCTTGGGAGGCTCTACTGCACTACATACGGCTTTCTTCACACCACAGGAAGAAAAAGCACCCTCGTCTTCACCTTCGAAGGTTTTGAGTGTCTTTGGCAAGTACACCTCTTTACATTGATCATTGTGAGCAAAAGCTCCCATGCCAATTGTTTCTACTTGTGTTTGTGAAAGATCTACCTTCTTAAGATTGCAGTTGTAGAATGCTTTTGTACTCACTTCCTTCAAACTTTTCGGGAAAGTAACAGTCTCCAAAGCGCTACATTCTTCAAAGGCACTCTCCTCAATCAAAGTGATGTCATCGGGTAATGTTATGGACTTGAGCGCAGTACAATGTTTGAAACATTCTTTTCCTAACTTGGTCAACGACTTAGGTAGCGTTACTTCTTGAAGGTTTGTAAAGTCCCAACATATGTATTCAGCAAGAGACGTAACGCCTTCTTGTACTACAACCTTTTTGATGTCGTTGCGCTTTACTTGCGTATTTTCACCACCCCATGCATAAACAGAGTTACCATCTGCGTGTTGCATCTCTCCTTTTCCGCTAATGGTAAGTGTGCCATCATCGGTAAACGTCCATTTCAAATTATCACCAATAGACCCATTGTTGCCTGCCAGTGCACCTATGCAAACGAACAGGCTCATTGTTAACATGTAAATTTTTCTCATACTATAAAAACATTAAATTAAACATATTTAGGTAAAACCTATTTTATGAAGTTTAGTAAGAGAAGGCAGGCATTTATAATACCCATGCCTTCTTATTTCGTAGGTACAACTACTTTCTTGACCTCAAAGTCAACCGATGAGTTGTTTGTATCGGATAATCTTTTTCCATTGAAACGTCGAGTAATCATCTTGCCTGCACCAACGTCTATCTTGTCATCAGCCTTTTTCGTAAACGCCATTCCAACCCTTTGTCCAGTGTACCTGATATAGGGAAACTTTTTCAGTAGTAGTTCCTTTGAACCTTACGTTTACAGCATCTACGACCCATTGGTTCGGTAAGAACATGAGAAATTTGTGAATGTGAGTGATGTCCACTCTCGTTCCACATGACATAGCGTCCATACTTTTGCCGTCGGCTCTTCAATTTCTTTTTAGCAACGCTTCATTTACCTTGGCATTGTTCATATTCTCTTTTATCTTCTCGATAGGTTCTGCCAAACGTATCAGCGCTAATGGTGAAGTTACGCTCAAATCCGAAAGGTACATACTCATCGTCGTCTTCATCCCATACTCCGACTTTCGATTTGTCCTCTTTCATTCTGTTTTCCCTGTTCTTTGTCGTTTTCCTTACAATAGAGGAACGTCAGTGTGGAACGTTTTCGTTACCATTCTGTCCCCATTCAAAGTCGGCTTTGGAAAAGGTCGATGTTTTTCGATACCTTTTGTATTTGGTTGATCTTTCTCCATTCTCTGTCAAGTACTTCTGTATCCTTCCGCATGATTGATGGCTCTCATGGCAATAACGATGGTTTTGCCTGCTTTTACGATGTATGGCATGCCACTTTATCTTTTAGGAAAGCCAATCATATTGGAAACGCCCAAACCCTTTTCTGTCTATAATCGCAATTAGGGCTGTCAAAGTTGATCTTGTCAACAGCGTTGTACTGACAGAGTGCCAAAGCCATGTTCTCAAGGCTTATGTCATGGTCGGTAGGGTTGTAGACGGCAAATAAACTTGTCATCCGTTTCTTCAGATTTGTTGCCGTAGGGTGTCTCCACGAAGTCTCCAGCATAGTAAATGTCCTTTTATAATTAGGTCTCGCGCTTTCTGTCTCAGCGGTATTTTCTTTTTTCTTCTGGTTGTCCGTCACGTGTACAGTTTGCGAAAAAGCGCAATTGTTGCCAATGCGCATAGCATCATCTTTTTCATTTGTTAGTTTTTCTTTTTATCAGTTATTGTTGTTTAGTTATTCTTTGTAGTGTCTGCCACTCTATATTTCTTCTTCTGTACGTGCGTTGATGGAGTTGACCTTCCAGTATGCAGTCATGTCTCAATGGTTTTGCCCTTGCTGTCACGTCTGCACAGTGATGGTACACCTTTTCGTGAGTTCAGTGCAGAACTCATCTCGGCTACAAAATCCCTTTTCCAGTTGGTACGACGGATTAGCGCACCTTGTAATTGCGAAGGATCGAATGAGGGATTAGAAAAGTCATTAATGCTAAATATCCGCTTGCAGACACTTGCTGTTCCTCTGTCGTACCACCATACTTTTTTTCTTTTCTTTTTCTTCTGTTCCTTCCATTATAGGGGCGTCCTGTTGCATCATATACAGTTACAGAGCTTGGACCTGTCAGCAAGTCCATTTTCTTATCTGTCGAAGGGCAAATAGTAAGGAAGTCGACAACCCAATTGTAATTCAGCTCAGCAACATAGACGCCAGCCCATGCCAGTTGTGTTATATATCGTGCTAGTATGCCGTTGGGTATTTTTCTGTTTTTTCCAGCTCTCTTTCTTCAGCGGATCTGTCTCGTCATTAATTTGGTCCTGCTCGGTTCCGTACAAATCATATAGTCGATACCAATTGGTGCGTGAACGTGGCGATTCGTCAGGATAAAATCCATTTTCGTCTTTGGTATGAGGCTTGGAAGCATCGCCATCAGGGAGCTTTCACCAAAGCCATGCGCATACTCTGGCTTGGTCCCGTAAATGGAAGTCCATCCCACAAAACAAGGTCACGCATGTTTGGAATATCCTTGTTGTCAAATTTGTCGTTAGGGTCGTACATTCCGTTTTTCAGTTCATGTTGGTTGCATAATTCAAAGGTCTTGTCCTTTGGAAGTTTGCTGTAGTCGGGCAGAGCCTCCCAGCCATAGTAGTTTTTCTTTGCATCTTCTTCTGTAGTCTCATTCTCGGCAAGGAATTTCTTCTTGTGATCGCACGCATATTTCACTACGATGACACTGTCACCAGGCTGTATGATATGTGGCTTTTTGTCACAGGGTCGTTGGGAAGTACGACATGCCTCCAATGCCATAATATCGTTTTGTGAAAATCTCCATTTCCGTCTTTTTGGATGAATATTGAATACTTGGGTCGACAACATGAGAAGCAAGTGCCATATTGGCAAGTGATATTGGTTGATTGGGTAGGATTGTATATCACCAGATAGTTGGCATCCCTCGTATCTGCTATATTGGCTTTTTGAAGCCCATGGAAGACAAATCCCTATAAGTGCAGTAACCAATGTAAAAACTTCTTTGAAATATGAGGTGATCCACTGTTGAATTAGCATCAGTACTCGTCTGGCATGTCTCCATTTCTCTGGCATGCAGTGAATAGAGATGATAAAGCCATGAACGACTAATATCAAGGTATAATTTATTTTTTCATATCCTTGTTTTGTTTATTTGTACTGATAATTTTTGTTGTTTGATAATAATTGTATGAGTTAGAGGAACCAGTTGCCAAATGCGCCAAAGCCATGCGTCTTAACATTTTTGGCTTGCTTCGATGCTTGTTTTCCTGTTAATCCAATCTCTACCTAAGTAGAAATAATAAGGTTCTGCTGGAGAAACGTTTGTTGGGTCGGAATCGAACCTATTGCAATACACTCTTGATTGGTATGTTAAAGCGTATAAGCTCTTTCCATTCAGGAACCTCAAGGGTCGTATTCTTCGATTGCCAGAAAGGGTTATAGAATGGTGCGCAGGCTTTTTCACTCTTCATCCCGTCCCAAAATCCAGCATAGTCCAGCTCCTTGTTGGCAATGGTAGCCTTAGTAATGTATGCCTTCTTTCCCTTTTGACATTTCATAACTCTTACGGAAAGATAGAAGTATGGGCAATATGTATGAAGGACGGCTGTATACTACAGACTCACCAGAAAAACCTTTTACCATGAAAGGCCATGTGTCTTTTTCTCTCCAGTCCCATATCGTCCATCTATTTCAGGTCTAAAATTAGATGAAGGCTCGTTAGCCTCATAGTAAAAGTTGATATGTCCTTTTAGCCCTACACAGTCCTTGTCATAGGAAACGCATGAATTAGCATCGGTGGCATCAAGGGGTGGCAGCAACCTAATGTTGTAAAACTCGCGCATACCGTCAGCCATGGCATTCTGATGCCATGTGTCACGGTAGGCATATTCAAACAAATTCTTGGTTGCATTTTGTCTACGCATAAAGAGATCGTGACCTAAATTTTCGTCCTTATCTACTCCTTCGAAATAAGGTGATACGACAGGATGCTCATCTACTTTGCCATCTTTCCCATTTTTGCCAACTTCCCATGTACCTCTACAGTCTTCGATCTTGTATGGGTTACCCTTATCGTCCACGTCGCTGATGGTAAAGAATATTTGATACTCATCAGAGTGCTTGTATATCTCATCGTTAAGCAACTTTCCATCTTTATCCAAGAAGTACAAGCATATACCCCAAAGGTTTTTATCTCCACCTATAAGGCGAATGTAAGGTTGCTGGGGAGCAGGCTTGCCTAACTTCTTTTCAAAAACAGTTTGAATACTCTTTTCCCATTCCACCTTTACAGTAGGAAACTTTTGTGAGTTGTTTTCTACTATGACAAATTCTTCTTGTCTCCATGGCGCTGCTGGGTAAACATAATTGCCATGAAATTTTTCATCTCCGTGTGAGTGTCCCTCTTTGAACATAACTAAGCAGCGAGCCCAGTTGTTGAATGCGCCATCTTGGTCGGGATTGTTCATGGTGTCACCAAAGGGAGCTTTTTTCTTCAAGCTGTCAACCATGGCATCCGCACCGCTGTGTGGTACTTCTTTGTGTTCAAGTGGGTTTTCGTTGTAATTGATGTTCATGTTACCAAAGACGAAATCATCACATGATGTACATAGCATCAATATAAGAACGAAACAAAACTATATTTTTCATTTTATTATTTTTATGTAAATGTCTTGATTAGATAGTCCAGTATAATTGGCACTTTTGCTAAATACTCTTCTCCTCTTAGCCGTGTATGTAAGTTTTTCCTTAGTTAGGAGAACGTGTCAGCTATATGAGGAATGATGATGCAAATGCCTTCCATTTTAGCTGAAGTCTACATGACGAATATATTCTTACGATTCCTTGACAGCAAATATTGAGGATTGAAGAAATAATTCTTGATTTCATTGGTATCCATGTGCGGATAGAACTTTTGAAATCTTCCACGAACTTCTCGTCTCCATCTTTCATATCTGCAATGACACGGAATGTTAAAGGAATGTCAATGTCGTGATTGCTCCATTCTGATTTTATTTCATTAAAATTATAAAGTCCTCTACCTTCTCCATTTCGAATGTTGGAATTTCAGAACAAGTCTTTGAGTCAGCATCTGGATTATCATTTCCATATTTGGGCCAAATAGTATTCTTTGATTTATCCATTTGTGATACGATGTTGCATAGGCTTATTTGCATAGCAAATTCGGTGTTGGCTTGGCTAAACTGTAGAACTCCCTTGAATCCCATTCTGTCCAAATTGTTTGAACCTGTACCTATTTTCTCCGGCATTGATGCAGCAATTCCACGAAATCGCCTTTGTCTTTTGTCTCAGTGCATTTGTACCATCTGTTACAACACCACCGTCACTCGCTACCTTCTTGATATTCATATCCCAATTGTTTCTCAAATGGGTCGGTATCTCGGCATTTGTATGTAAACAACTTGTTAGCAAGTTCTGCCGCATGTGGCATGGTGAGTGTTTGAAAGAATTTAAAGCCACCTTCTGTCCATGTGGCTTGATTGTTTTTCAGCGTAGGGAATATATTTATCGCTTTGTCTATCAGCGTGCTGTCAAACGGCATGAGTATCTGATTTGTTCCCACTTTCAGGTGCAAGCAGTGCGCTGGTCGTGGTGATGTCGCAAGGCTTTAGCTTGTCGCCCTCCATCTCAAAGGTAAGCTCTGGGTAGTATGTTGGTTTCTTGTCCAGCGTGTGTGGATAAAAACCCTGCTTACTGTTCTTGGATATGGTTTTACCATCTATAGTGTAGCTGTGTTCCAATACTTCGTTGCCAATGGTAAAGAAGTGTTGGTGTTGTACCAATGTAGAATTGTCGAGGTCTGGGTCTCCGTTTTTCTTGTAATAGAACTGTATGAACTCACCGTTTATTTGTTGGTGGTTGGCTCCATAATATGTAAGCTCAAGTCCGTAATAAACGTCATCTGACGCAACTACATCAAAATGGTCGCGCTGGCTGGTAATTTGCATTTGTCCATTGTCGCCCTTACTTATCTCAATTTGTTGCATGAGCGGATAGTCTGTCGGTTTATCCGTGTTCACGCTTATCATGTTGTACGAGTCTTGTTCGTATGTGTTGTCTATACTGTTGTCGGCACCAAAGTTTCCAACTTTTATATTACCACCTTTGAACCCCATTCTAAGTACGGCACTTACTGCATATATCTGTGAGTGTCCCTTGCCATTATACTCAATAGAAGCAGGAGGAGCTTTTACTACTTTTTTCAAGAAATCATCAACATCATTGGCAGAACATGCGGCAAGCATGCAGCAGCATCCTACAGCTAAAATAGTTGAACGTATTATTGTCTTATATTGTAACTTCATTTTCTTAAAATTTAATGATTGTGCGCAAAGAGTAGTTCATGCCACGTTCGTGCGCATAATATCTAAATCGGTCTGTATATTCCTTATATAATGTATTGAGAATGTTATCGCCTACCAACATTACCTTTATTTCCCTGTTGCTGGGCAGCTTGAAGGCAACATCTGCAGTGATGCCAAGCAGGAAGTAGGGGTCGGGCGATACTGCCACTAAATCCGTGTTGGGGTCGAAACGTTCTTGTTTTGTGACATAGTTGCCAGAAAGAGAGAACGATGCCTTTATTTTTTTCTCTGCACCGAAGATATGTTCGTAGCTGGCTGACAGTCCATACTTGTCTGATGGCATGAAAGGCAACCAGTTGTCTCGTGTTATGTTGCGTGCAAATATCCATTCGCCCTTTGCTACGATACTGAGTCCTTTAATGGGATTTACTGTAGCTTCTATATCGCCACCATACAGTCTCACATCGTCCTGATCATACATAAACTTGGCATATTTTCCGCTTGGGCTGTTATGAAAACGATTAGCACCATAGCCGATATGGTCGTATATATAACTGTTAATGTGTTGGTAGAACATGCTTGGCTCTACAGATACCCATGTGTTGCGATACCTTGCGCCCTCAAAGATAGACTTCCAACCACGCTCACTCTTTAGGTTTCTATTGCCCACTACCCAATAAGAACCTTCTTGAAGTCCGACGGCATAAAGCTCGTTGATGTCTGGTGGACGCCACGACCAACCGATGTTTGCACGTATGTCCCAGTTGTCGTTAAACTGATAGTGAGTAGCAAAAGCTCGAGGTGAAAGTTGCTGTAAACCTTGAAGTCATCGTAATAGTCGTACTTGTTCAGCGTCGTAACCGCTCACGCTCATTACTCTAAAGTCGTAACGCAAGCCCAATTCGCATTGTAATTTTTCAAAGAAAAGTCGCCTTTTTGCAACAGGAAACCACCCATGGTGAGAGCGGCAAAGTTTGGTACAAAGGCAGGATTCTTGGTGCCTGGGAAGTTGTAGTTTATTTGGTATGTGTTTGCTACACCTGCAAAGGTGGACATCTTTGTAAGGCTTCCATGAAGTACGATATGACAAGTCGGCCCTTTGTATGTTTTCAATATGAGGTCTTGCATCGGGATGACGCTCCACTCTTTTTCATACGGTTCTCATACTCCTGTCGCAAAATTTTTCTTGAGCGACAACGTCAAATCCAGCGATTGCTTTGGATTGATGCGATATTTCACCCGCCCTTCAGCGTGAAGTGTTGTGATTGCTGGAAGGGTATACCCAATTTCATAACTGAATGGTTGCAATGACGACTCTGTTGGACGACCAATGCGAAATCGTTCTTGTAGTTGTGTCAAGTCGGATATTTGGCTACCAAAATAGATACCAGAGCGTTGGTAGAACAAACTTGTAAGCACCGTTGCCGTGATGCGCTTGTTCTCAAAACCACCCATGGCAGACATACTGATGTTGTTGTAACCCGTGTTGTTCATGATGTATTCGGGCGTATGGTAATCACCACCACGAGTATAGTTGCCGTGCAGGCGCATACCGAAATTCTTCCAACCAGCCTCTATGCTTCCCGAACCGCTTATCCCTCGGGCATTGGTGTCATAGCCGATGTTGGTAACTCCTTTCACGATAGGCTTGTTATGTCCCATAGGGTAGGGGCGCATCGTTGAGCAATACCACACCTCCCATGGCACCAAAACCGTAACGGATACATTCTGCGACCCTTTACAACCTCTACCATGCTGGCACCTGTATAGTCAATCTCCGGCATGGTCGTTACCCCCAACTCTGACTCTCCAATTTTTCACACCGTTGTTCATCAATAGAATACGGCTACTGTGCATACCTTGAATAACAGGTTTAGCCACCGTACTACCGGCACTGATAGAGCTAACACCCAGAATAGACTCCAACATTTTTGCCAACGAGGTGGCACCATCTTTTTCCAATGCTTCCTGACTGATAGCAGAGGACTGTTTCGCAAGACACTCGTGTGTCGTTTCAGTGCGAGTGACAGTGACATTATCTAATTGCTTAGAATCGTCCTTCAGCTGTAAAAGTTATCATGTGGCTGTCGGGGATGCTTTACAACACGTGTCACGGCCTTATAACCCTACGTGGCAACTCGTCAGTTTTATGCGGTCGGTAGCACGTTTGAGCTTTAATCGTACACCTACCGTCTGTGTCTGTCACCGAAGGATTTGAAACGCCTCGCAGCGTACGACAGCACCGATAAGCGGCTCTTGTGATGTCGGAAAACAATCCGAACGGTTACGGATGTTTGACATCTTTGTCCTCATCCTCCACTGTCTCCTGCCCATGCTACAGACGTGGCATGGACGTAGGTGGGTGGAATAAGAACAAAGAACTTAAGAGAGTGGCGGACAGGTAGTATCTGACTCGCCTTTCACTAGTTCCTTTTTTGATTTGTTCATATATACCAAATTATAAATGTTTTTAATGAATAGACACAAATTCCCCCTACCTTTATAGCGGAGAAACGATTCTTTAAGGGTTTACTCAGGTTTTAGACCAAGACGCAGGTGCTCTGCAAATAAAGTCAGCCCTACACTTTTATCTCTTACGATTTGTGGCTACAAAGGTAGATAAAATCAGTACACCGTCCAATACCTACATTTAGTGATTTGCTGTCCGGTGAAACCTTTTTGGAGGCTATCTGTGTTAGTTAAAATAGACTTAAACTTATTATCTTATAATTATCGGTTATAGGTCTTTTCTTGTCAAAATAAGTGCGTTTTATAATACTTACAGTTTGAAACTGAAAACCAAGCCTCTAGATGAGTAAAACGGCTGCAATACCGATGGATAAAGAGATACAAAGCTTTCAGTTTATTTTTACCGGACAGCAATAATTTAGTGAAATTGTATCATCACTATTTTTGGATAAGCAAGAAGCAGACTGATCTTTTAAGCTCTGCCCTCTTTTGTAAGAATAAAGTCACGATTGAAAAATGTGCGGTTCTCTTCGGCAAGCTCCTTTAGTCTGCGCCCCACAGTGTCGGCACCGGGTAATAGCGTATCAGGTCTCTGCCTGAACTGTTCTGTAAGCGCATTGATGTCCTCAAGGCATTCTCCACCACAAAGGTAGCTGAAGAAGAGAGAGTCGAAAAATACTTCCATAACAGAATGCTTTTGCCACTACTTCCACGTTTACCCAATACAGATTCGGTAAGTTTTTCAAAGCCCAACTTTGAGAAAAGCGTCCATAATGTGATAAAACTCCATCGAAAGAAGTGATATTCTCGTTTTTAAATTGCTACCTTTGCCATGTCAGATTTTTGCTTACTTGTTATGTTTGCAGCACCAAGATAGGTGAAAATTTCTGACATATCCAAGTGTTTTGAGAACTTTGTTTCTCAGGCACTTTGGAGTTCTCACAAGAGTTTATGCTGCGGAATTAAGGTCAAATAAAAAATGTCAATGAAAACATCTGAATTTGGTAACACAGTTCTAAGCGTCCAAGAAACTCTTAAAATGCTTCAAGGTTTTTGTTATGAAGCTTTAAGATTCTTGAAGGTTTCTGTAGAGAAGTTTCCCAAGTTTGCTAGTAGGCGTTGCTATGCAAGCAGACGGCAAGGCTAATCCCCTGATAAATAGACTATACGCACTCAAAGGTGTTGGTTTGTATTCCAGTGTTCAGAATATTGTTTTCAGGAGTGACTGGTAATGACGCACCAACAGTGTACCGTTTAATGGGTTATCAGTTAGCTCGTTTTTGGTATAGATTTACAACTGTCGGTGATGAAGGTGCATTTAACAGCATGGACAAAGATAGTATTGTATTTGCCCAGTTCATTGATGATATTAAAAGGCTGTCGGATTAATCCTTTAACACCAGTCTCTGAAGTTTTAAAAAAATGCTTAAGGAGGAGTTTAAAAATAGAGGTGAACTCGTTACTGGTATTGACACACATGCAAAGGTAAAGCTAGGCGTTATAAAGCCAACTCAATCAGAGCATATGAAAATTACTGAACACTGGGAGAAACTTTATGAAGAAAAATATCAATCGCTCATTAGCATCCCTAGCAGAAGGAGACCTTGGTAGCAAGTCGAATCCTTTTGATAATGTTGATGAAGCTGCAGATTACATTAAAAAGATAGAACAAGAACGCCTTTCAACGGACCAATATCGTCAAGAGATTGCAAGAGAAGAATATTTCTATGATGGACAAATTTTTTTCGTATACCATGGGCTTCGGCGAATGTCTCTTACTACCCCATTGAGGGGGCTTCAGATAACTGTTTTGTGGTTAATCAACTCTCTACACACAACAAGTTCGTCTTAAAGCCTTCGTTGGCTAATCATAAATTTCTTTATCGTGGGCAGTCAAGGTTCTTTTTCGCCTTGCAAAGCCAAGTCTTTTTCGGGAGAATAAAGACTATTTCGTAGATGATATAATACAGATTAAAGAGTTTCAATGTCTTCTCAAGACGCATCCACTAGTTCAACTATTTGAAAGGGGTTGAGTTGTTACACGATACCTTTTTATTTCAAAGATTAATTATGATGGTTTGAGCCAGCACTATTATAACAATACTCCTTGGCTTGATCTTACAAGCGACATGGAGGTGGCTAAGTTCTTTGCGGTTACCACTTCAATATGAAGTTGGATTGTTATGAAAAATATACGGGTAATGAATTAGGGTACTATATTACTTTGATTTGAAAAGCAGACTCCTTTCAATACAATGATAAGCGTAACTATATTGTTAATAATATAGGAAAGCAACCTTTTTATGCGTAGTGGAAATCAATCAGGTTTTCTAATTAATATAGCTAAAGATGAGATTTTAATAATTATCCAGAAGTGCGATACGTCCGTCATAATCCAATTATAACAGATAGAATCTTTGCACAAATTCGATAATGGTGATAGGATTATGCCAGAAGAAATCCTTCGTTCTCACTGGCATCGTAGAATGAATGATGAGAAGATAAAAAGCTGATTTCAACAGAGGCATTAAAACTCAACTATAAGGATAATCCTCATGAATCTCATAACAAAATAATAAAAAGCATTACAGAATAAAGGGTTCAAAATAAAAATATCAGCCTTCATTTTACAAAAGAGGAATTGGAACAGTACTATGCAACATCGTTGAAGTTCTGGCATGAGTTTTGTTCAAACATTCACTTTTATAGTCCAGAAGTGCATTGATGAAAGAGCATCTTATAAACTTACCAAATGATCCGCGATATAAGTGGGCATTTATAAAATAATAATTCTTTCACTAGTGTCCACGAAAAATATTTAACACCTCAATTCCGCAGCATTATTCCTTGTGAGGTACTTTTATATATTGAAGTGACATTTTTGGGATTTATCCATTGATATGGGGATTTTATGCTTAGCAAAAAGACCACACACACTGAAGCACCTCATATCAACATATAGAGCCCCAAAAGACATCTCAACATATAAAATTTCTCACAAGATTGGAATTAAGGAATATGATAAATTCCAGCTGAAGGAAGTGACATTCTCGTTTTTAATTGCTACCTTTGTCATGTCAGATTTTTGCTTACTTGTTATGTTTGCAGCACCAAGATAGGTAAAATTTCTGACATATCCAAGTGTTTTGAGAACTTTGTTTCTCAGGCACTTGGAGTTCTCACAAAAATTTATGCTGCGGAATTAAAGTGATTAAAATAATATGGCTTATGTAAATAAAAACTAAAGTAATGCATCAACTATCTCTCTACTTATTTTTGGTTAGTGCAGATGTTATTATATATAAGTATATATTTTTACAAATATTTGTGAGGACAATGATTCAAATAACGTGATGTATGAACTTCCTAATCCTTTCTATTATTACGTTTGGATACCTGGTTGGTTTAATTTGTTGTTCTTTGGTTCTTATATTCTGTTAAAATTAATAGGCAGTCGAGTTATAGAATATGTTTTGTTGAAAAGTTTTGTTTTGGACAATTTTCATATCATTAGATTATGATAGATAACCTCTCATAATATAAAATTTTATTATACTCAGCCTAAAGTTGAAAAACAGGATTACAATTTCATACAACTTATACGATTTGTCCTTTTTCTCAAACAGTGCTCAATTATTATACGTGTATATATAATATAGCACTTTTATCTAAACCTATATCGCATAAAAAGAACTAATTGTATTTTTGAAAAGGAAGAATTAAGGTGTTTATTATTTCAATATGCTTTCTATTTGAAGAGAACTGTTAGTGTTCTTATTCTGTAGAGATTGCACTTTCAGGAGTATCTACATAATCATTCCATGAAATTATAAATCTCCCATTTTTATAGCTTGTTGAAAAACCATCATAACCTTCATTCCTTCATAGAGTTGTATTCTCTCGCTGATCGACATTCAGCGAACTTAAATTATCATAAAGTAACTAGAATCTATTGCAATTCCATGAGAAGTCTTCCTCCATTTTGATTTACAATGATAAAATAAGATCACTAGCTTTATCATAAACTACTTGTTCGAATCTGCCCGTCGAAAACAAAGCAAATCGTATCTCTTACATTTGATTCATTTATATATGTACCGATAGGATCTTCAAAAGATGCTCTCTGGTTCCAAATAAAGAAACCGACAAGCATAATTAGTATAACGATCGCAATTATCTTTTCATCTTCTATACTTATCTATGAATTGCCTCATACGTTTTTGAAGCATTTCAACAGAAATCATTTTCTTGTATAATGTCCTTTTTGTTTCTAACCAAATATATGTCTGGTAAGTATTTCCATGACCAAACCATCTTTGACCTCTTTTTCTTATTATTAATAAATGGAATGTGGTAATACAGAGATAATGTTAGGTTTTAGAAAATCAACTAATATAAATAGAACATCGTTTTCCTAAAATTATACCAAGAGATATTGGCTTCTCCTATCATTTGCTCCACGGATCAAAACCCGCAGAAAGAGGGTTTGTGTATAAAGTAGTTATTGTCATTGTATTCGTACTTATTGATTATCACGAACTTACTTTTTATTTTTATTTGCTGTCATTTTAACATTTTGCATAGAGTTCGTTGTAAATCAACAAGTTACACACCACAACCGATGACAGCAGTGAGAAAGTTTGTTTTGAAGTGCCGAACTACAAATATAATCGACCTTTTACTTTGACATATCGTTATTTTATGTTTACAAATTTATGTTAACACTCTCGATTCCGCAGCATTATTCCTTGTGCGGTACTTTTATATATTGAAGTGACATTTTTGGGATTTATCCATTGATATGGGATTTTTCTGGGGTTCTTGGTTTTTGCACAATCATGAACTTCCACCCAAACCAATGGGGAAGTATGAAAACCACAGAAAGCGTTTGTACAATATGGTCCTGGAAGACGATTACAACAGATAACGGACCTGAATTTGCAGCACATAAGGACATCACAAAATACTTAGGCGTGCCCGTGTACTTCGCTGATCCATATTGTTCATGGCAAAAGGGAGCTGTTGAGAATATAAACAAATTAATCAGGCAGTATATACCTAAAAAGGATTCGTTTGATAACTATACGGACAAGAGAGTTATGTCCATACAAAAGAAATTGAACGAAAGACCAAGAGAAAAATTAAACTTTTCTAATCCAAAGTGCGAGTTCTTTAAACACGTTTTGTAATTTTGCACTTGCTGGTTGACTCTGCGGCTCATGGTTGGTGCAACCGGAGGATAATCTTTACAGCTACTGGAATATGCAATGCCATGGTATTCGCCCGGAAGATACAGAGCATTCTCCTTCTTTCCCTGAGGTGTGGGAAGAGATAGAGCGCTTGTACCTCGATGAGTTTGGCACCATCGTCGGCCATAACCTTCTGCTTTCGAAGCTGTCTTGAGCACTCGGCCAAGTTGTATCGCTTGCATCTATCGGAAATCAATTGGCAGTGTTCACTGAAGACCGCTCGACAGGTATACGACTTTGGCTGTAATACACTCGGCTATCTTTGCGAACAACTTGGCATACCTGAAGGTACACATCACCGTGCTGGGGATGATGCGGAAAACGCAAGGCTTTTTCAGGGAAAATATGGATGCCGAATTGACTATTGCAACTGGAAGATAAAACGAAATACGTATGAAGCTGTTCATTAAACCTACATTTGACAATATCCGAGAAGATCTTGGATATGATGAATTTGAAGACGTTGACGAAGATGCCATAATGTTTCAACAAGGCTATGATGGAGACATAATGGAAGTTGAAGATGGTGAATCATTTGAGATCTGACTACTTGACACAGTATAATTGAAGATGAACCTTATTATATGCTCTTTGAATACTTCGAAGGAAATTGGGACAAAGAAGAAATCTATGATGATTTCGATGCAGGTCGATACTCACTGAATGGGAATACCATCAAAAATCACCGATTCGAACATTATTAACGAGTAAAATCAAAACCATAAAAATGGACCCTATATACATTGATTACTGATGCATGACGCAATACGCATGTACCCAGACAGAAAAATCCAAGACCATCTTTATTATATAAAACGGAGGAATAGATATATCCAGCTTGCAACTGTATATCATCCTCGAGGATTAGGGCATATTCATTACGAGATATGTCCTAATGGTTAGTGGGAACTGCATATAGAAGGCAGGTATGAACAAAAATGGGCTGATTTGGCACAATATCTGTATCGCCAGACACAAAACGACGACCGTCTTTCATGGTTCCCTCGTGAGATTATGAAATTGGTACTTGTAGATATGATCAGATGATAGAGGATGACAACAGATCAAAAGTTCAAAGAGTATCTTCAAGAAATGGTAAATATCATCGATCCGCTTCTTGTGAAATATAAAAATATCATCGAAGTTGCATACGATAATTCCGACTATGATTCAATAACCATAGAACCAATTGTTAATGGGAATACGGATGAAGAGGTTACTGTTGACAACCTCTTGCTCGACGACATATTCCATCTAAACATCAATATACCAGACTATCAACGCATATATTGTTGGGAGTGATGTGCGTAGGTTGCTTGATGATATCCTCAATGCCGAGGGCGCATATAGGATGGGCGCCATTATCCTTCACCATCATGACAATGTATTTGACATCATCGATGGGCAACAGAGGCTTGTTACATTATCCCTTATTCTAAGGAAACTTGGCTATGACGGTTCTCCTCTTTTGAAACTTAGTTTCGCCTCCAAAGAAGCTATGCATTACGTGGCTTATAATCGATTTATCATCGATAACTTCATCAATGCTAACGTACTGACTAGTAGACATGAAAGAGGCAAAATTCCTGCTTCGTAATCTGCAGTTCAGTGTGTATTCTCAATACTGATCAAAATAGATCTTGCGTATACATTTTTCCTCGAACGAAAATTCGAGGAAAGAGTCTGAGCTGATTTCTGATTTGCTCAAAAGCCCATCATCTTAGATTTATCACAGACGATATGCAGGCTGGGCATCTAGCTAAGTCATGGGATAAGATGCTCAGCGATGCGAATCTCCATTACGATAATGATATTGACAAGCCGTATTATCGTTCGCTTGCCTATATATCTTCAGGCTACGCAAATGGATGGGCAACGAAGACTGGGACGATTTCGCTAAGTACAAAATCAAGGATGAATATGAAGCCGCACCTGTGATAGATGAAATACCACCTTTCGGGGAGCAATTTTCTTATAAGGAATCAATTCAGGCGGCACACATTTCTTTGCATTGTGAAGCACTTTGAGTATAAATATCATTTATTTGTACAGACGGATGAATTCAAATCAATTCATAAACTTGACAATCGAACACACTGGAGGTTTCGAGATGTTATAGAAACGTTTCTGTTCGCCTATTATCTGAAATTTGGAGTTGATTATCTAAGCGAAGCGCTATTGTCAATCAGCCGAATCGTCCTTCAATTCCGCTTCAACTACAAAAGGGTTGATTATAGCCGCTTACTCACGTCAAGCAGGAGATTCAGGAATTATCTATATGATTGATTGTCAACTTCGCCTACATTCGCATTGGCTGAAATGGAGAAAAAAGTTCGCTCGCTTCCTTCTATAAATATCGATGTTTCTCCAGTGGCGAGAGATTTCAATCGACAACTTCGCGAATATCTCGCTCCCATAAGAAAGCATATTGTAATCAATAAATTCAAACTTATCTAGCTATGGCCGACTCTATATTTTCAACTCGCCTAACTCGGATTGCCGGAACCGATAATGTATATTCCATTCCTATCTATCAGAGGTTATTCGAATGGGATAAGCCCAGAATAACCCAGCTCCTTGATGATATGTATCGAACATTCATTAAATCGCCAGAGACTCCATATTATATAGGCATGCTGACGAGTAATGATAATAATGAACTCATTGATGGCCAGCAGCGTTTCACTGTAACGATGCTATTAGGGATAGCCATGACAAAATACGATGGTATGGAGACAATCGGAACCCACTGCATTCATTGTGATTGGAAAGGCTTTCCTAAAAACCAAGAGTGGAAGAATGCGATTAACTTTCTCGTCAAGGATGAAGACACTCGTTCCTAAGGAATAATTGTAGTCCTTCGTTAGCTTACGAGAATCAATTCATGAAGGCAGGTCTTGATTGCATTCAAAGCTATTTGAATGAGAAATTTGATGATGATGAAAGTCGGAAAAAATTCTCGACTTATGTATACCGAATATGTCTCTCTTCATATCAAAGTTACCAAACCAGTATTCTCGAAGGCTCTGAACAAATATTTTCGAAACGATGAACTCTACTGGTAAGAATTTGGAAAACCATGAGATTCTCAAAGTTCGGATGCTTCAGAATGCAAGTAACTATGATAAGTTATTCTTTACTCGCATATGGAATGTTGTTAGCGATATGGATCAATATCTAATTAGACAAAGAAAGAATGAGAAAAGGATGAACTTATCACTTAGATTCAGAAGAGCATACGAAGCTGTGTCAAATAAAGATTTGGAGAACCTATTCAGAGGAGGATTCATCAATCAACTGTCCTATAATGAAGGAGACAGCGAGAGTAAATTCATCGTATTGAAACATTGCTATCAGTCCGGATAAGCCTGAAAGTCAACGTTTGTCGAAAGGAAAAGGATTCCATTCTATTATCTTTTTCTGAATCTTGTTACAGGTCTCTCTGGCTTTCAGAATATGAAAAAGCGGATAGTATACAGACAGAGGAATTTCTTTTGATGTAAACAAACTGCTAGAACACATTCAAAAAGTATTGGAATGACATCAATGCTGATGATTTATTCTGACTTTGTTTCGATACAGATTACTCTATGATTGTTATGTGACAACCATATCAAATGATGATTCGAATTATAACCTCAGAGTTGATGCTAACGACAGCGACGAAATGGACAATCCCTCACGACAATGTATTGAAAGCTTATGAGTTCATGTATTTGTAAACTCATCGTCTCGTACATATTACTTCTGGCTTCCCTGAACTTCGAGACTTTGTAGATGGTAAGGGAAAGAAGTTGTATGAACTATACCAGTTTCTAAAAGCGTACCGATGAGAAACGACATCCTCAAAAGGCTATTGAAGACATCTCTCAAAGTTATCCTTCAGTTGTTATGACAGATATTGGTTTTGGAAATTGGATTTCATCATCTGGCAAAAAGACACGAAGATATTTACTAGCGAGAGTGAGAAAAATTACGAAGCAATTACGTGTTCAGACGCAATAGATCTATAGAACATATAGCGCCACAAACTCCCAAAGAGAACAGCACCTCTTTGCCTTTCCAATGAGGATGAGAATTGCTTCGGAAACCTCGTTATGATTTCATCTTTCTCAGAATTCTGGGTTTACAAAAACTCACTTTTTGAGATGAAGCGATCGAAAGTGATTGATTTCATTCATAACAATCTCAAACGGAACAATTGAAAGTCTAAAGATGCTTCTGATTTACCATGCATGAAAACTGGACAACAAAGGAGATTTATAAGCATCAGAAGAATGCGTAGCTATTAAAAGAAAGCTTTGAGAAAGAATGAATAGATGTACATCACTTTAGCTGAAAGGGCCGACCTCACGAACCAAGCCTCTTTTCTCTATGAAAGAAAACCAATATCATTGTTCATGAATTACCTCAAGTCCGCAGCATTATTCCTTGTGAGGTACTTTATATTGAAGTGACATTGATTTATCCATTGATATGGGGATTTTCTAGGATTCTGGTCTACACCATGTAGAAATCCTCACCCAAACCAATGGGGAAGTATGATAACCACACACAGAAATGATGTTTATTCAATGAAACTCGTATAAAACATAGAAAAATATCTGTATTTTTCTGTTGTCTGCAAAGCTACTCCTTATACCAAATGTACTATACATCCTCAGCTTGAAAAGATTATTTGCTCGAAAAGACGCTCTAATTGCTTTCGCAAAGATGCCCTCTTTGAAAGCCAATTCAACGCCCTTTTCATGCCTAAGTAAGCATCTATTAGAAAGTGGTCTTGTAAGTTCTGATTCTATGCAAGTTACAAAAGACGTTACGAACAGTACTTTTTGAAGCTTTTAAGGGAGTGCTTGTTTTGTAATAATTTTTCAGAGTGAGGGAAGGTTATTCTGCAGGTGAGGGATTAAGGTTTATAATAAAAAAGCCTGCACACGACCATGCGACAGACTTTTCAAAACTCAATAACTTTACGCTTTTAACTTAAAAGAGTTTTCGATACTTGCGATTTCAGCATGAATCCTTTGTCAACCTTTAATCGGTCTTCAATCTTTGAACAACTGTAGGGATTACGGTGCTGTGATCACGATTACCCACCAACTTTCTCAATACGACTTGCAGGCATCTTCGCATATTTCTGTGCCATATACATGCTCACTGGCATGTGCCATTACAATGTCTTTCTTACGAGAACGAGAGTTGACTCGCCGACACTGTAACATTATAATGTGAGCAAACCTTATCCATGATATCATCGATTGTCAGCGGTTCGTCGTCAATCTTACAGCACGTTTGATGACACGCTCAGCCAATCGCATATCAATATTACTATTGTAAACGACGCTGTAAGCGAGGAGTGAGTCTGATAACACCTGAAGATCACGCACACTACCATTAGAGTCCGGCGATGAAGCGTACCACATCCTCTGGAATGTTAAGACCATCACGCTTAATCTTGCTGCGGAGAATATCCACACAAAAGCTGTACGTTTGGTTTTTCTAACTCTGCAATCAGTCCACAAGAGAAACGTGTCAGCAGGCGGTCGTTCATGCCCTTTAGGGTCGACTGCGGGCGGTCGTCGCTAAGATGATAGTACGCTTTCCGTTACGGAAAAGGTGGTTGAAGATGTGGAAGAAGGTGTCCTGCGTCTTTGTTGCAGTAACCCATCTCCTGAATATCATCGACAATGAGAATATCGATTGTCTGATAAAAGTTGATAAAATCGTTGGTAGTATTCTGTCGTACAGAATCGGTGTACTGTACTTGGAACAGACGTGCAGACACATATAACACACGCTTTTGTAGATAAAGCTGCTTTGCTTTTAATCCGATAGCATTCTACAAGGTGGGTCTTACCACAGCCCGATGGTCCATAGATGAACATTGGGTTAAACTGTGTTGTATTAGGATGTTCTGCGATAGAAAGACCGATAGAACGAGGGAGTTTGTTGCCACCTTCAACATAGTTGCTGAATGACTTAGTGAGGTCGAGTTGTGAATCGAGGTCCTGTGGCACGCATCCAGCACGGTTGGGCTTTGATTAGCGCAGCCGTAGGACGCTGTGACGAGATATCTTCTACGGTGTCCTGCTCTAAGTCTTGTGACAAGTGATTCTCTTGGTCAACCATTACACGATACGTCAGTTGTACGCCTTGTCCGAAGACACGCGTCAACACCTTACGTAGTAGTCTACGTAATGACCTTCCAAATACTCATATACGACATTGGCTTTGGACCCGAACTAACAATGTCTTTGATGCTGGTCGTACGACTGTAATACAATCGGACGAAAACCAAGTGTCAAATTGCTGCTCGGTCACATTCTCCTTTTATGAGCTGGAGGCAACTATCCCCAAAGATTTTTAGGACTGACGTTCATAATTGGTTATCTATAAATATCATGTTCTTTCTCGAAATAGTGGCTCTGCTCGACTATCTCTGTTTTTAATTTTTGATAGTGCAAAGATAGCTAATTTATTTATAAAGAGAGTATCTGCAATATTACATCTCAAAGACGAGAAAGTTTTGTAAATCGCTTTCATCATGTGGAGGTTGCATCTTCTCTATTATCAACCACTATTTTCACTCAGTTGCGTATTTGTAAGTGCTTTGAAAACAATAAGTTTTACTCACCTTACACCCTTTTTCGACTCAAAAGGTGAAACAAACGCAGGGAAAGCGCAAAGTAGCTGATATTCAAACGGCTTCAAGACGCATTCCCTGCGTGAAACACTTGACAATATTATTTAGACTATATTTAAATTACTGTCTTTTTCTTCCAAAGATAGAGAAGTGAACATAACGCTCGGATGTGCCTTGAGATTTGTCAAAAAGACTATCTGCAGAGCGCATCGTGCTATTAAGATTATTGTATAAAGCGTCATTCAGCATCAGCCCATTAAAAATCTCTCATTGCTATTCAGCTTAGCAGTGAGCGAGTTCATATTGTCTAAGGTTGCATTCATCCCTTAGCCATTGTAGATCTCAACATCGAGTCCGTTCACCTTATTGTAAGGTTAGACATCATTGTATTTGCGCCACGGATAGCACGAGCTCTCTGTAATGCCCTCTGTTTGCGTTCACCATCATGCCGTTGGCATTGTCCATCACCTACCAGCTTTTTGCCGTCACGGGCAAAGAACCATTCACCTGCGCGAGCAATGTGTTGCTCACGGGTGAAGTAGTAAGATTGGCTGTAATGTTGTCAACATTGTGTACCGAGTTCTGAATAGCTGGTCAGCAAGGAGCGTATTCACGCCTCAAGGATGCTATCCAACTTTGGCAACATCTTCTGGATAGAAGGCGCCATACTCTTAAGTCACCTAAAAGCACCGTCATTGATGCAGCCATCTATCCATCCATCAGGACCCAGACAACTTCTGCTATCGCTAAATTTTATACAACCCTTGACATTACCCATGATGCGCTTATAATCTCTGCAGTGGTACCCTCAGGCACTTTCATTGTTTTGTCAACATCAATACCGACAGATAATTGATCTCACCCAACTTGTCATAGTCATACTCAATACCCCTAACGACACTCTACCCTAAAAGCCACGAGCGTAAACTGGAGTAGATGTGGACAAACCTGTAATGTCGTTAGAATCTTAATCTATAATGCATCATCTCGAGAGAGGTGATAAGCTTTTTGGAACTGAATTCCAGAGAACATCTACTGATTGCAAAGTATAGCAACAATTGCTATCTTTACTTGTGGTGTGACAAATTTCTTCTTATATACGTTTTTATTTATTTATTCTTGAGAAACTCTGCTATTGCTTGATTGACATCCATACTGCCCATTTTTTGTAGGCAATACTAAATGATTGTGAAGTCTTTCTGCATCGCAGATCGTACAATGTCATTATAATTTGTGCTGGAGCCTATAAAATACTTATAGAAGTTTCCTTCTTGTATGCATTCAATGTCTGTACGACCATGAAGGAGTTCACTACCTGATCTTAACTGGCGGTTAGAAGCGCACTTGTATCTTAAAAACGGGTACAGCCTTTGATGTTTTACTTTCAGTGTCATTGCAAGGAAGCACTCCGAATAGCATCTGAGATTCTCTTCAGCCTCTTCTCCACCTTATTCATAGGGCGAGCGGTGGTGCGGGTGTGGATGAACGAGGCTGTTCTACTGGTACTGTAGAGCGAGAACGCTGAATAGGAGTTGCAGAACGAGATCTTTCTACTGGCACAACGGGACGTGGTTTGGTTGTTGGAGCTGTTGGAATAACGCGGTCTACTACGATACGTTTATTCTCTGTAAGCCCCGATAAGGAACTACAATACGTGTCATACGTATGTCTTGTATTGTGCAAAAGCATTATAAATACCTTTTTGCCATAGCATCAATACCTTCTGGTGAGTTAAAGTATTCTTCCTCGTCAGCTGCTGTCATGAAGCCTAACTCTATCAAACAACCTGGCATAAAAGCTCTCTCGCAATACGAGAAACCAGCTCTGATGAAACCCCCTTATCAATACGTCCTGCATGACGAACAAACAGAGTTCTGTATCATTCGAGTAACTCAACATCTTTCGCTCCATGTTCGCATTCTGCATGAATTCAAACATGATATAGCTCTCAGAAGAGTTTGGGTCAAAGCCCTGATAGGTCTGCTGATAGCCTTTCTCCATTGAGATTACGCTATTCTCTCGCATAGCCACATCGAGGTTGGCCTTCGCACGGTGCATACCTAAGGTGTACACTTGGAAGCCCTTTACATAGCGACCCGAACCTCTCAGAGTTCGTATGTACGGATATAAAAGGTCTGCCTTTGCTTTATTGGCAATATCGGCACGCTGATGTAAAGGACAATACGTCGGTCTTACGCGTATAAATCACATGTAACATCAGGCATATTCTTCTCAACATAGCGACCGAAGGGCCAAAGCTATATTCAAGTTGATGTCCTTCTCCTTTGATATAGCACCTATCGCACCTGCGTCATGACCACCATGGCCAGGGTCAATAACAGTGAAACGTCCGTCTGAAAGCGAATGAAATGCTAACAAAACATGACCCAAGAAAACAAAGAGAAGCGATATTTCTTAAACATACTCAACTATTTAAAGGACAAAGATACAGCTTTTCATTGAGAAACCAAGACACTAATCCTTGGTTTTATCATTTATTAAAGTGTAATTCACGCCTGCCCGTCACTATCTGCACCCATTGGAGGATTCAGTTTCAAGAGTTTTAAGTCGATACTACTTATCATTGGGAAAAGCCGCACACAATGCCTCGACAATAGATCCAGCAACTGACTCTAACAGGCGAGGCAGGTTGTTTCATGACTTCTCTCTGACGTTAAAAACTTCTGCATAGTTCAACGTGTCAACAACATCATCGCTCTCCATTGCCTTTGCAAACGGATAACCTAACCGCAGATCGAGAACATATTCATCACCAACCACACGCTCTTGTGCCCTACTCCGATACGAGCATGGAAATGAAGACCTTGCAGAAGAATATAACTGTCATTAATTTCATCATTCTTTAAGAGAAGTGAGGGCAAGACGAGCTGCCTGCCCTCTGCTTTAATCCAAGACAGTCATTAGTCTACAATAGGGTGCATGTATGATTTTCTAATGATTGAATTGGGTTTTAATTGAATTTTACTGCTAACCGTTTAGCCACAACGTGAGGCTCCACAGTTGGTACAAATCAGACAACCTTCTTGATAAACAAGGGTTTCCTGACACAGACTGGGCATTTCAAGCCCTGACGCACTCGTACCATCAATGAATATACTTCTTCAAAGCTCGCTCAACACCAATCTTCCATGTGTTGATGCTTTCATTCTTCAGTGCAGTGAACCAACGAGCTTGATGACGTGGTCGATTGGCATACGATAACGCAATACGCCTGAAATCAGCTTGCATAGTTCCAATACTCTGGGTTGAACTTCTCTGACAAACCTTCGACAGTGGTCTTATAGCCACGCTTATTCTCAAAACTGGAAGTCCGTAACGATGACTACCGTCTTCGGCTGTCTGCTTGATAATCTTACCTCAGTAACGCTCTTTGGAAGGGCCATACCCTCCTCGTCGTCCTGTAATCCGGTAAAGATTTTCGTAAGGATAACCATCCAGTAATAAACCAACGAAAAGCCACCCATTTCTCTTTATTGTTTTGGAAGGTACGACGTCACATTCCAACTCGCTGGTCGTACCTCAACAACGTTTGGATGGTTATTGGTATTCTCATGATGCTCCTCTGCTGAGTTAAGGTCTTTTACCTTCTCTCATCAGCAGGCTTTTTCTTCTCCGTCTTATCTTTCTTCGATACCGAAATCGCTCACGCCTGAGCGGCTGCCATCACGATAGATAGTACAACCCTTATAGCCACTACGCCATGCCTCAACATAGTTTGTTCACCAACTCCTCATCAACTTGGTTTGGAAGGTTCACAGTTACAGAGATAGAGTGGTCTACCCACTTCTGAATCTCACCCTGCATACGCACCTTCATCAACCAGTCAACATCGTTTGCGGTAGCTTTATAATAAGGAGAACGCTTCACAAGTTCGTCAATCTCTTCCTGACTGTACTTCTTCTGCGTATCAATTCCGTTCACCTCCATCCATGTCAGGAACTTACGGTGGTAAACAATGTACTCCTCAAAAAGAGTCGCCAACCTCATCAACGAAGTCTACATGTACGTCCGTATCGTTTGGATTCACCTTGACGACGCTTATATACAGGCATAAAGCTGGTTCAATACCCGAAGTCGTCTGTGTCAGTGAGTAGAGTTGTACCCGTAGGGGCAATCGTCAGACAGGCAATATTTCTACGACCATACTTCTTCATATCCTCGTAGAGCTGTCCGTCAGCCTCCTTCAAACGAAGGATAAACGGATTCTTCTCCTCTCGCTTAGCATCATATATCTCAAACGCACCACGCTCCTGTGCCATTGTCACTGATGAACGATAAGCATTCAGCGCCAATGTGCGATGAATATCAACAGAGTCAGTTGCTTCTTGTGTGTTCCATAACGCATAGCCCATGGCGGCAATCCTGCCGCCCTCAGCGGTGATTCCCACACCTGTACGAGACGCCCGCTGACATCTTCTTCTCAATCTTCTCCCAAAGATGATACTCTGCGCTCTTCACCTCGTCAACCTGTGGGTCAGTCTTTATCTTTTGACATGATGAGGTCGATTTTTCTCCATTTCAAGGTCGATGATGTCGTCCATCAGTCACTATACAGAGTTATGCATGACGCTTGAACAAATCCATATCAAAGTGCGCATGGTCCTGTGGAATGGGTCGATAACGTAGAGATAGATTCAATGAAAGGAGTCGACAACTATCGTATGGACAGAGCGGAATCTCACCACATGGATTCGTTGAAACGGTCTGGAAACCAAGGTCTGCATAACAATCAGAATACTCTCTCGGATAATTGTATCCCAGAACAACACTCCCAGCTCGGCACTCTTCCATGCGTTATGCACAATCTTTTTCCCATAATTCCTTAGCTTGAAATCTCCTTCGTTACACTTGGCTACTGCTGTGGTGAGAACTGCTGTACGTGGGTCTTATCCTCAACGACTGCCTGATGAACTCATCGGTTATCTTTACAGACACATTAGCACAGTCACCTTACCTTTCTTCCATCTTTGGCATCGATGAACGCCTCTGAATCGGGATGCTTAATACAAGAAAGCATCGAGGCACCGACGACCATCCTGCGCTACCTCAGGTACTGTTTGAGTAACGCTCCATGAAAGAGTACAAGACCCGTTGAGGTCAGTGCAGAGTTGTTCACTGGTGAGCCTTTTCGGACGGATAGTTTAAGTCGATGTCCACCACCACGACGTCATCAGCTGCACCTGCTCTTCATCAATGCGCATAATGGCATCGTATGAATCGGCATCAGCGTCCAAACCTATTGAAACAGTTGAAAAGTGATGCTACCTGCAGTAGCCATTACGATACCTGTCATCGGACTACCAGCAGGATAATATATCAGAAATGGTCCAAGGGTCGAATACCTCCTGTGCCGTCAATGGGTTCTTATATTTATTCTCAACTGAGCTATCTCGTTAGCAATGCGCCAATGCATCTGTTCATGCGACTTCTCACAGATATTTCCAAAAGCTATCCTTCATCGCATACTTGTTGACCCACACGCGGGCAGCAAGTTCGTCTCCACTCGAAATAAGCTAAGGATGTTGGAATGCTTCATCAAATAGGTAAGTTTGTTTGGTTTCCATTATTGTGCGTTTTGATCGTCTGCGAAGTTACGAATTGTTTTTCCAAATGAAAACATTTACTTAACTGTAGCATCAAAAATTATCTAGAAATAGAAAACTATTAATAAGAAAGACGATAAGAAAATACACCAACAAGGATGTGATCGGAGAGTTTACTGAAAAACTCTATTAGAGAAGGCTGAGACGTACGCCAACGATGGGAAAACCCTGCAACTTTACTCGGTTGTCATCACCCGAAACGAGAAAAAGAAGGCGCAACTCGCACCTGCTCATTTCAATCAACCGATGGTGACAGGGCTCCGGTGGTCACTCACTTTTCTGCGCTGACTTCCGTCGTACTACGCTCTGGGCGGAGAGCCGGAAGAGCACATACAGAGTGCGACAACTTCCTTTCTTTTCCTCAATGCTGCCACCGATGCACTGTAACTGTTGTCCGATCTTCTGCAATCTTGCAGAGGAAGAGGCTTAGGTACTTGCTTCTTGGGTGCGACCATTTACAATCCCAAAAACATCATTGAAGTCCTACAACTACCACGTCTCGTGATGCCTATCGCTACTATCACACTCGGTTGGCCTGCTGAGAATCCACCTCACCGACCAGTCTTCCTATCGACAGTATCATCCACAACGAAACTTTACGAAGACTATACTGAGCGTATCAATGCTTTCTATATACGCCAAAAGGAGCAGTTAAGAGGAAAACAAACACTGTGAAATCAATAACAAAGAAAACCCTCACTGAGTCTTCACCGACCTGCAGTTATACGAAGGAGGCGAGATGAAGCACTATCAAAAAGCTTGTGTAGAAACGTTGAATGAGCAGTGGTAAAGAAAGAAGCCTCACCCCACCCCTCTCCGAAAGGAGAGAAAGTAGCTGAAACAGTTCGCTTGGGGATGACTAAATGACTTTTACCAACCAATAGGGATGACAGCATTCTCCCTCCCTATGGGGAGGGGCGCAGAGAGCTTTCTCTCCCTTTCGGAGAGGGGCGGGAGAGTGAGTTGGAGGGTTGGGGGTGAGGTTTTTCTTATAAATCTGCAAACAAGGTCTTGAAAAATAATTACATATTTTCAGATAAAAACTCTATAAGTAACGGTAAAAACACATACAAGAAACTGGTTTTGTAACCATAGAAAGTCAATTAGTTATAAAGTAGTAAAGTAAAGGTGCTTTATTGAAGATCAAAGGGCGTTAGTAAGCGTCAGTGAGGGCATCTTTTAGCAAGCCAAATGGGCGTCTTTTAGAAGCTAAAAGAGCATGTGTTGGTTTTGAACTGGATAAAAATAGTTTACAAATTGCGACTAATACGAGAATAAGTTATTTGTAAAAACACAGATAGCCATCACTCTAACATATGGTTTGTCCCCCTTTGTAAAACTATCTAATTAGGGTGAATCATACACATGTATGTGGGTTAATCTCATTCTTCATTAACCATCACGCATTTAATGGAAAGAACCTTTATTTATCCTCAACTCGCAGCATTATTCCTCGTGAGATACTTTTATATATTGGTGACATTTTGGGATTTATCCATTGATACGGGGATTTTATGCTTAGAAAAGACCCAAGAAACACCGAGCTATCCTCATATCAACATATAGGAGCAAAAGACATCTCAACATATGTAAATTTTCTCACAGGAATATACTCGGAATTAAACATTAAGGTAGTGCTCAATTGAATTATTTTCATTAAATTTGCAATAGAGACAGTCAAAGCAGGCAAAAATAATGGAACGTATGAAAATCGGATTAAAAAGTAGTGTTGGCAGAAGCAGCGAACAAAACAAGTGGTTGGCTGAAACATTGGGAAAAAGACACTTCAACCGTTTCGAAATGTGTACAAATTCATCTCAGCGATATTCCAAACTTTTTGCGTATAGCAGAAGTTTTGGATATAGATATTAGAGAAGCTACTTGTGGGAACTAAAGATATGCGCTCATTCGGACAATAATGTAACAAGAAGAAATGATGGGAAGACAAAGCAATACATACAGGGCTTTGACGAATACATCCGTCAGGGGCGAACCGCAAGAACGTGAACGAGGCAGAGCATGGCAGACATGCCATGGGTCTGGCAGAGTGGATGGACTGAAAACCTCAAACTATCTATTGCAGACGGCTCATCGACACGCAGTGGGCGACATCAGCATCGGTGAAGCCAAGCAACTCATTGATAGCTACTATAGGTCGCAAACATGGACGTAAAGAAATAGAAGGCGAACGGACGAAGAGAGGCAGACAGGTGTCGGCTAGAATCGCAGAGTTGTGCAGGAACAAACTTTCAACTACTCGCCTGCCCAATACGTCCATTCACCGCCGGTTATTCGGTATATATGTTCACTGGGCGTATCGCGACCTATAACATCACCAAGCAGGAATGGGTGCTGCAGGGCGAGACGGTCTATTATGCCAGTAGCCGACACCATCAGCGAGACGTTGAATATGATATGGGACAGGAGCGCAACTACTAGCTACAAGGGAAGAGTATAGACGAAGCCATCAGCCACTGACTCGTTTCTGTGCTAATCTGTGGCAGATTCATGCCTTTGGAGAAGGAAACACCCGTACTACCGCTGTTTATGATAAAGTATCTCAGGACGCTTGGCTTCAAAGTGACAAACGACCTCTTCGCCACTAATTCCTGGTATTTCCAGCAATGCGCTTGTAAGAGCCAACTACTCGAACCTGCAAGAGAGGCATCACGGAAACGACCGTCTATCTGGAACGTTTCTTCCGCAACATAGCTTCTTGCGAACAGACTCCACTGCGAAAACAGGAAATGCATCTCGACTGGAAGCTAGAAGAGTGAAGACGCAAAGGAAGGATGTTGCCCATCAAAAGTGCAAAACAGGTGTTCTAGAGTGCAGATTTTGCCCAAGGACTACCCGCAAAGTGTAGAAATTGCACTTTGAAAGAAATCGCTGTACTTAGAATCATACAACAGAATCCTTCAGTTTCTCAGAAGATAGTTGCTAGTGAGATTAGAACGTCTGAACGCACTGTTAAGTCTATCACCGCCCGACTTACGGAGCAAGGAATCTTGAAGCGCAGTAGAAGGAAAAAGGGGGTAGTGCATGGAAATAATAGGAGATTAGTCATATAACCGTAATTGCTTTATGTCGAAAGTAGCACTAAAGAAATATCTGAACACCTTGCAAAAAGGTGAGATAGTAGAGATGGTTCTTGACCTCTACGATGCCCGTAAGGAGGCCAAGGAGTACTTGGAGTATTTCCTGAATCCTGATGAGGAGGAGAAATTGAAGGAATACTCAGGAAAATATAACAACTAAACCATCATGGCTAAGAATAAGAAGAAAGCAGAATTGCCTCATCCTTTCTCTGAAAGGGAATACATCAAGACCAGAGCACGACAACTGCCATTGGGCAAATGCTACGCGCTCGGGAACTGGAAACAACAGAAGTATTCGCCCGTAGTTGTCACACGATGCCATAAGCAAGGAACATTCACGATAGGAATGTTCATTGTTGATATGCTATGCCGTGGTGTAACAGATTCAGAATACTTCTTCAATATAACTCGGGAGGAACTGGATGATACACTGAAAACACTCAGCCACCCTCCAGCCTTGATGATGGAGGAAATACCATACGAAGTTGCCCACAATCTCATTTACGGGGCAGTGGCCTTTGCTGAGGAAGCAGGCTTTGGAACCAGACCAAGACGTTTGCTATCTCACAATACGTTCTTGAAGACGATGATGAAAACCATTCCTCTGATTGAGTACGAGTATGGTGAGGACGAGTGTTCATCATCTGCTGCTATGACCGGAGGAAGAGAAGGCGAAGTTTGAGCCTATCTTGAAACGAGTATCTGGGCACAAAATACAAGATACATCGACTTCAGACGGAGCACGAAGCACGGAAAGAGGCACTTCGGCAGGAGGCTATGGAGGCGTGTCATATCAAGTATATCGCGAGTCAATAATATCAAGATATAAGGATGAAATATGATAGACAAGAACAGAAATAACCAAGCAACTTCAGGACTGGATTAACTAGATGGAAAAAGTCTGGCCAGCATGTGGACCTGAATGGCATCGACAAGCATTTGGGTGAAGTCATGCAGAAACAGAACACTGCACCACGAGATAAATTCAATGGCTTCTCATCGGAGCAGATGCACTTTATGCTCAACTTCCCATTAGAAGCAAGATGCCCTGTCCGGCTGCGTCAGCTGACGGAAGAACAGATTGCAAGGATTCCCCGTCATGCGTCAGACTCTTCACCTGATGAATTCGCTCAAAGAAAAAGAGATGAAACTCACCCCCCAGGGCTATACACTCCCAAGATGGTAGCCGCACTCTATGAGATGGGTAGCCATAGCTGGAATTCGGATTGGTTCCAAGCAGAAGAATGAACCCAAGACAGAGGAAATACAGGTACTCAGGGTCACCATGGAGGAGTGTGGACTTGTCAAGACACGCTTAGGGAAAGATGTCGCTGACGGCAAAAAGGCAAAGTTATTGAGCGACCAAAACGAATTGATGCGTACCATCATGCTCTTCCTCCTTCAGCGACTACAACACAGGATGGCTTGACATGTAAGGAAACCGAGTTGGAAATCTTGGTCGTATATACTCCTTGTGGCTTCGCATCACTATGGAACAGACTGGCGAGATACAAGTTTCTATGCGAATGAGGTATTATAAGGCATTTCCTACGCTACAGAGTGGTAATGCTGAGTACTCGGACATTTAACCTGTCTGTTCCGCTTTATCGGCATCTGCGAAATCAACGAGAGTGATGGATTTTAGAGGGTCAACATTTGCAAGAAAACCCGAAAGACGGACATCCTTGATATGATGTTCTCGTTTGATGAACCTGCACGGTAATATGTGATAATTGTATAACCCCCATTAACAACAAACGAATATGAAGAAAGTTTTGATTATTTCTGGTCACACGAATACAGAGAGTGATTCTACAGGCAACAAGCAAATCCTGAACGAACTATAGACACGTCTGCTGCCTGAAGCTGAGTATGACATCCTTGACCGCCTCTATCCCGATTATCGGATTGACGTAGAGGCTGAACAGAAGAAACTTGTGGAGGCGGACATCATCGTGCTGCAATATCCTGTGTTCTGGTATGGTTGGACATCGCTGATGCAGAAGTGGATTGAGGATGTGTTCCAGCATGGCTTTCTCACATGGCAGCAGGGTAAGGGCCTTGGTAGGCAAGAAACTCTTCCTGTCGTTCACCACCTGCGCACCTGAGGAAGCGTATCAGAATGGCAACGTAGATAGTGTAGAGACCTCATCAAACCCGCTGTTGGCATGGCTGCCTGACAGGGCTCGATTTGGTAGGCTATGTTTACACTTGCGGTGTCAGCTACGGTATGCGTCAGGAGGCTGGTGAGGAAATCCTCCGCAAGTCAGTGGCTCACGCAGAGAAACTGGCAGTGCTGGTTAAGGCAGAAGAGTAAGGGGTATGAACAAGAATGAGCTGCCTTGCAAGCGCACAGCTTTTCGAGGCAGGAGTACATTTAGCGTAGAAAAGATAAAACAATAAAACTATGAGTGAAATAAAGATAACCGTTATTCGCACAGGCAAGTTCGTGTGTCGCCTATCTGCCCTTTGGTGGTGTTGTTTCTAAAAATAAAGAAAGGATGAATGATAGTTTAGTTTTCGCTGCTGATGCAGCTAATATTTAACGAACTATTGTTAAATGCGTAGATCTTTAATAGAATAAGATTAATCCACATACATAGTATGATTACCCTCAATTAGATTGTTTTACAAAAGGGGATAAACTATATAATAAACGTACTAGATGCGATGGCTATCTGTATTTTACAAACAACTTATTCCTTATTAGTTGAAATTTGTAAACTATTTTTATCCAGTTCAAAACCAATACATGCTCTTTTTAGCTTCTAAAAGACGCCCAATTGGCTTGCAAAAGATGCCCTTTCAAGACGCTTTACTAACGCCTTTTGAAGTCCAATTAAGCACCTTTTTCTTTAATGCCTTTGTAACTAATTGATTCCCTGTCTCATTGCAAGCTTGCTTTTGTAGGCGTTTTTGCCTTTATTTTAGCTGTTTTGCTTTGATTTTATGTAAATAATTTTTCAAGTTCCTTTTTGGTGGAATTAAGTACTGTGGATGAGATGATTATATGGAATATATAGGATGCGAATATTGTATCAGTAATAATGATGGAGTATTTTGTTTTTATTCGTGTGCCTTTTAATATTTATATTGTACGAATGAGAAATAATATAGAATATACAAATTAAAGGTGAGTTATGTATAAATGATGCAAAGTTGGTGAAAATATTGATATAATTCTTTTTCTTGGACCTATACAGTGTTTTTACATATATTATTTTTATCTTTGCCTTATCGAATATTTTTAAATAAAAATCATTAGTTATAAAAACCATAATAATAGATGAATCTTTTAACCGATATTTTTGGTTTCTTAATACGTTACTGCAATCGATGATAAAAAGAATATTAACAATTAGAAAAAGTAAATATGAGAGCTATTACAAACGAGCATTTACAAGCTCTACCTGGAAGGAGGTTGTTCTACATGAATTATTCAATGTCATCAAGGATGACCCAGAGCTCCTTTGAAATCAGAGTAAAGAATGAAGTTATGATATATTATCATAAGGATAGAATCCTGACGATACGTTTCTGTAAAGGTAAGCTTTTCAATCGAGATTTTATCTGAAAAAGTATTATAAAGAAAGATACGCTCTTCTGTCTCATTTGATGATTTGATGGAAAACCCTAAGACATACAGATCAATTAAGAAAATACTTTAAAGAGGCTAAACAGCTGATAAGTTCTTACAAGGCAGATCTGGAATTTGAAGTTCAGCAGAATATTGCTTCGGGAAACCGTAGTTTTAACAATAGATTTGTTGTTGTGGATATGGAGTGGCAACTTCCACAGTCGGATATCAAGGTAGAGGAAAGGATAAGCAGGACGAGATTTGACCTCGTCGTGGTTGATACGAAGAAAAATGACATGGGGAGAATGATATCTATCTTGGTGAACTAAAGGTGGGAATGGGAGCGACAGGAGGCAAGTCCGGAATAGAAGACCATGTTATTAAGACGAATAAAATTATTAATAACGCTAAGGCTTGTGCAGCTCTGCGGGATGATGTGGAAAGCATCATCCGTCAAAAAGGCAAAGTTGGATTGTTTGAAGGGGATCATACAGGACTTAACTTGTCTGATACGCCTCGTATGATGCTCATTCTTGCATATCGAGGAAATGAGGAAAAGAATGCTTTGGAAGGGCAAGAAAAGATTGCAAAAGATAAAGCAAGAGAGCTGAATATGGTAGAACCTCTGGTTGTTTGGTATAATGCACTAATAACTTCGAAAGTCTTATGAAGATAAAAATACATAGAGGACTTGACCAGATAGGAGGCTGTATAACCGAGATATGGACAGATTCTTCCAGAGTATTCATTGACTTTGGGCAGAATCTGCCGAGCAATGGGAAGACTGTTACACTTGAAGAAGATGCCCTTATGGTTGCTGATATTATTAGGAATAATGAGAAAGAACATCAGGCGGTTTTCTATACGCATGCTCACGAAGACCATGTTGGACTGTTCCGTTATATCCCACTTGAACAGTATATTGGAGAAGAAGTAAAGAACTTTTGTTTATTAAATATAAGACACTTCTTGTGGGAGACGAGAAGGCAATAGATGAGCGTCATCAGCTACAAGAGCCCAGTAAGGAGAAAGAAGAACTTCTGGAAGAGAAATATCGTACAACAAAGGACCTTATAGATAAGTTGAAAGGCTTTTAAAACTTGGAAACGTACAGCTCTCAAAGAGAGTCCTGCCCCATAACGATAGGTGACATTAGGGTTACACCTTTTCTTCACCTGCCATAGCATTTATGATGCTCATGTTTCTCGTTGAGGCTGATGGGAAACGTATTTGGCATACTGGCGATTATCGACAGCATGGCTATATGGGCAAAGGTCTTTTCCCCATGCTGGAGAAGATATGCTACTGACATAGATGTTCTGATAACAGAAGGTACGATGCTTAAAAGGAAAGACAAATGTATCCATGAATGTGAAGTGTCAGGAAGATGGCAAGTGTAATGCAAGCCTTCAAATATGTCTTTGTACTCGCTTCGGCTACGGATATAGAACGATTGGCAAGTATCAAGGTGGCAGCAGAATGCAAAATAAACCTTTATGCATCTTGTCCTTGTTTATGAAAAAGGACGATGAAATTCTTTACAGAGAGGGAGTCCAGTCTATCACGTGGCTTGTTCTCCTTTGCACCTCGGTTTTATACCGATAAGCTCTATGGAAAGCTGAAACACAGAGGATTTACGATGGTTGTAGGGACATCACAGGTTGATAGGGTGAAGAAACTGCTTGATAGTCTCCCACAAGAGGAAACGCTGCTCATATATTCAACCTGGGATGGATACTATAAGAATGCGGAGCAGATAAAAGCAAATTCAAAGTATAAGGAGTTTCGTGAAATGTTCTATAACGTTGTGGATATCCATACATCAGGACATGCGGATAAAGCTACGATAAGGAAAGTTATAGAGACGGTTCGCCCAAAGGAGGTTATTTGTATTCATAAGGAAGCAGGCGCAACGTTGTAAGAGTATTGTTGCACCACAGTTTATTTTGATTCCATAATACAATAAAGACAAAGAAACGATAATGACAATCCTTCAAATCTCTGATACACACAACCGTCATCAGTTGTTGACTAATCTGCCTATGGCTGATGTAATTGTCCATTGCGGTGACTTTACTGATATGGGTACGGAAGAGGAAGTACTGGACTTCCTGAATTGGTTTATATCTCTACCTTATCCGCATAAGTTGTTTGTTGTTGGTAATCACGACCTTTGCTTATGGGAGGCTGATGGAATAGAAGAGCTGCCAGATAATGTCCATTTTCTTCAAGACCGAGGTTGTGAAATTAATGGTGTACGGTTCTTTGGCTTAGGTTGTAATCATCCTGAGAGTTTGATACCCGATGGCATAGACGTTCTTGTAACTCACGAGGCCTCCTGTAATGATATTGGATGAAAGTAACAATACGCATTGGGGAATGCTCCTCTTCGTAATAGAGTGATGAAAGCAAGCCTAAATACCATTGTTTGGTCATGCTCATGATGCTTATGGGATTGAGAAAACATGAGGACATCGTGTTTTCAAATGGCTCTTCGCTTGATGACTATTATGAAGTTTGCCATAGTCCTCGTATGATTATATTGTGATAATATCCTTTTTATAGTATGGTTAATTTGTTTCTCCATATAAAGTGTTATCTTTACGGACGGGTGTTACATAGATTAAAGTTACCAAAAGAAAGTGTTATAGAATGAAGAAGAAGGTATATTTTGCAGGTTCTATCCGTGGCGGA
>BNJU01005090.1_pt1 | contig 65705 bp, 105 predicted proteins | sample 8539281 | NCBI WGS metagenome assembly BNJU01 (sample SAMD00202456, study PRJDB9452) | human saliva metagenome | isolation source: human saliva | place: Japan
TAAGATATCAATACAGCCATAACCGCTGAAACAGCTCTGCTGCCATCAAATAGGTCATTAATTTCCTGCAAACCGATTCGGATCGCTCTTCACCAACTACCATGCTCATCTTGAGAACACCACCAGAGTTGGTCAAATTCATCAACAAAGTTCATTCGTTGATAGAGCCTCAATCATCTCTAGTCATAAATTTATCTAGTTCTGTAAAAACAGTGCCTTCCTTTACAAAACCACCATTCATCGCAGTTACGACAAACTGATCCTGACATTCTCTACCTTTAAAGTGAGCTAAAGCCCTATCAACCATGGCATCATCCCAAGTTTGTGCTTGAATCAATTCATTGTTCTCGAATATCCGAGCACCGTTAGCAACTACGAGAACCACTCTTTCTGCTAGATGTCCCAGTAATTGTCGCATACGATGAACTTCATTTCCGTTGCAATGACAAAACGAAATCACATTGGTCCAACGTAAATTTTTCTAAACGAGGTGAATCAGTTGTCCTTAGGGTCACGGTTCCATCCCTATCCTCGTAATTACTTTAATATCCATCTTTTTCTTCTCGCTCTCCATTGCTACCACTTCAAACCTACATGCTCATTCATTTCTGTATAAGCTGTGTCTATCCGTTCTTTGGTTTCATCATCTAACTGGCTACGATATTTCCCACCCTCAATGAAATCATCTAAGATATAGGTCTGGTATAGATAGAGTGGATAACCTTCTGGAGAATAAGTTCCTTTTGGTGTCCTATTAACCCAGCTAGGATGAGCTTTAGCAGTCTCAATCGTAGTCTTTCCTGCTTTTCTTAATGGTCACGTCCATGAGGCCACGTTCTGTCTGGCATTCCTCATGCATGGTTTCAATGCTGATTCGATGGAAATTCCCAGAGTAGATAATAAGTTTCTTATCCCGTCTTTTCAACTGTCTCAGCTGGTTCAACAGGATGTCCACCGAAGATAATATCAGCTCCCCAGTCAATCATTTTATGGTAGAGTTTCTTTTGCTCTTCAGTTGGTTCCAATTGATACTCTAATTCCCATCTGAGGCATAACAACCGTTATATCTGCTTCTTTCAGCTCTCTTTTCAATTTCGGCCTTCATTTTCTTCGTTGAGGTCAGAAGATGATTGTCGTAATCTTGCTAAATATTCTTCAATACCGTTGGAAACCATAAGAATAAGCTGAAGAGCAACATGCCTTGACTTCCATGACGATAGGCGCCTTATCTCTTGGTTCGTAGTGTAAACTCCGATTGCTGATTCCAGCTTTTTCGATTATCGTCGCAGTTGAAAAACTCCCTCAATCGAGAATCTAAGATATGATTGTGAGCCGACGTCTAACACTTGGTAACCAGCATCCTTTTATAGCATCCATGACTTCTCCTGGTGCATTAAACAAAGGATAACCTGCAAGATAGTGGTCTTTGTTACGGTTCCTTCAAAATCACGATAACTAGGTCTGCTTGTTTGAGCCAGGTTTTACATACTCAAAGTTTTCATAGAAAATCATAAGTCCATCTTCCTTTGGGGCAGTTCGATAAATCGGAATATGATGGGGTCGCCATTTGCCGCGATGCGTACCTCGTTTTCTTCTTCCGTTACGGAATTCTTACCTTTAGATTCTGAATTCTGATTCACTGCAGGGGTGCATTCCCTATTCCACAATGGAACTCCTTTATTCCTTGAGCTAATAAAGGTCAAAGCCATCGAAATCGCATAGCAACAATCAACAACACAAACAAACAAAGGTTTTATTACTCCACCGTCGATAGTTTTTGAAAAATTGGATAGACTCTCTGACAACTGGTAATCCTGAATGCTTTTTCTTCTACTACGTTTTCCATATCTTTTCTCCTTGCTTTTGATGCACAGTCTCCTTACCTTATTATGCCACGCAGACAAGTAGCTTCTTTCCCTTTGATTAGCAACTTCTATGACTTTCTTTCTCAACTATTTTGTGTTATCATGGAATTGTAATGGAAGGAAGGAGAGAAGATGTCTGCTATAGAACGTATTACAAAAGCTTCACATTTTAATTGACATAGAAAGATATTATCCGCGAGGGCAATCCAACCCTACGTGCAGTTGCCGAGGAGGTCACTTTCCCATTGAGCGATCAAGATATCATTCTTGGTGAGAAAATGATGCAATTTTTGAAACATTCACAAGACCCAGTTATGGCTGAAAAGTTAGGTCTACGTGGAGGAGTCGGACTTGCTGCACCACAATTAGATATCTCAAAACGCATCATTGCTGTTTTAGTTCCTAATATCACCGAGGAAGGTGAAACACCTCAAGAAGCCTATGACTTACAAGCTGTTATGTACAATCCTAAGATTGTCTCACACTCAGTCCAAGACGCTGCTCTAGGAGAGGGAGAAGGTTGCCTATCAGTCGATCGTACTGTCCCAGGTTATGTTATCCGCCATGCTCGAGTAACTGTCGACTACTTTGACAAAGATGGCGAAAAGCATCGCATCAAGCTAAAAGGCTACAACTCCATCGTTGTACAACATGAAATCGACCACTTAAATGGTGTTATGTTTTATGATCGTATCAATGAAAAGGATCCTTTCGCAGTCAAAGAAGGTTTACTCATTCTGGAATAAAGAAAATCCCGTTGAAAGACGGGGTTTTATGTTATAATAGAACCATGAAAACAAATGATATTGTCTATGGCGTTCACTGCAGTTACCGAAGCACTGTTAGCAAATACTGGAAACAAACTCTATCTCCAGGATGATTTACGAGGTAAGAATGTAGAAAAAGTCAAGGAACTGGCAACTGAAAAGAAAGTATCCATCTCTTGGACTTCAATCTACTTTCGAGATGACTGAAGGAGCTGTCCATCAAGGTTTTTGTCCTACGTGTTTCTGAATTTTGCCTATACTGAACTTGAGCAGATTCTTGCTCAGACTCGTCAAGAAGAAAAACCCACTAGTATTGATCCTCGATGGACTAACTGACCCCTCATAACTTAGGTTCTATCCTAAGAACAGCCGATGCAACCAATGTTTTCAGAGCGTCATTATTCCCAAGCATCGAGCTGTTGGTGTGACACCCGTAGTTGCAAAAACAGCAACGGGTGCCATTGAGCATGTGCCTATCGCTCGCGTTACCAATCTCAGCCAAACCTTGGACAAGCTAAAGAAGAAGGCTTTTTGGACCTTTGGAACTGATATGAATGGAACTCCTTGCCGCAAATGGAACACCAGTGGAAAAGGTCGCCCTCATTATCGAAATGAAGGAAAAGGTATCTCAAGTAACATCAAAAAGCAAGTGGACGAGATGATCACCATTCCAATGAATGGACATGTACAGAGTCTCAATGCAAGCGTTGCTCTGCTATTCTTATGTACGAAGTCTTCCGCATCGATTATAAAAAGGAGGTTGGGACAAAGATCCCGACCTCACTTTTTCATTAGCAATCAAACTTTGACGCGGTAGCTGATTGAACTTTTGTTCGTCTCTTTAGACCTCAAAAAGCTCCTAATCATCCTCATGAGGCTGGGACTCACGAAATCAAGACTTTGTCTATCGATTTCTGTCCCACTGCCTTTTAACTATGTTCAGTAATATATTTATAAACTGCTTGACCTGCAATGCACTCATCTCCAACTGCTGTTGTAACTTGGCGAAGGTCTTTCTGACGAACATCTCCAACTGCAAAAGACACCTGCAACACTTGTCTTCATGTGGTCATCTGTCACAATCCAACCCTGCCTCATCTTGGATTTGTAAATCTTTTGTAAAAATCGCTAACTGGATCTAAACCAACATAGATGAAGACACCTCCAAAGGCATGTTCAGTCACTTGATTTGTTTTAACATTTTCAATGACAACTGACTCCCACACGGTTTTCACCCTTGATTTCTTTTGACAACAGAATCCCAAAATGAAGTTGATTTTTTTCATTGTGCAAAAAGGCGCGATCTTTGCAAGACTTTTTGAGCACGAAGTTCATCACGACGGTGAACGATGGTTACAGATTTTGGCGAACTGTGTTAAGAAGATTGCTTCCTCAACCGCTGAGTCACCACCACCTACAACCAACAAATCTTGGTCACGGAAAAAGGCTCCATCACAAACCGCACAGTAGGAAACTCCACGACTATTCAGTTCTTCTTCTCCTGGAACTCCCTAAGAGGCGATGTTTTAGAACCAGTCGCTACGATAACTGTGCGAGTTTCAAATTCTTCATCGTCTGTGATTACTTTCTTAACATCACCATGGTCCTCAATATTTTTCTACAAAGCCATAGAGATGTTCAACACCCTAGATTTTCAAGAGGTTCAAACATCTTTTCTGCTAACTCAGGTCCACTAATGTTAGCATAACCTGGATAGTTTTCAATGTCAGAAGTATTGTTCATCTGACCGCCAGGAAGACCACCTTCAATCAAAGCTACTTTGAGATTGCTGCGAGCTGCATACAAGGCTGCAGTCATCCCAGCAGGACCTGCACCAATAATAATCGTATCGTACATTCTATTTCCTTCTTTCTTGTTGTAACTATTCTTATTCTAACGGATAAAAATCCTGTTTGACAACTATTAAGCCTTGAGAACCAACAAGATGCTCATGGTTGCAAAAGACAATACTGGAATTGTTAGAACTCCAATCATAATCATATCATAGAGGTGAGCTTGACGCTCCTTAGCAGTTTTATCCACACCTGATAGAGCTCTTAAACCAATCCAAATCCCTAAGACAACCAAGACTAGTAAAATCGTCAAAACCAAACTCTCTAAATACAAAGCAAATAGCTGAACTAGCATGCTCTCTCTCATTTCTATTATTTTTAAAAGAGCAAAACCCAGTTAGCTTAGCTAACTGAGTTTTTCTTATCTTCTATTATATCAGATATAGGTCCGTTTGTAACTAGCAAAGAACTCTTTTGTTCGTTCTTCTTTTAGGATGGTTAATAATCTCATCCGGTGTTCCAGATTCAATAATCTTTTCCTTTATCCAAGAATAAAACCTTATCCGCTACTTGAGCAACAAAATGACATATCATGACTAACCAAAACCATGGTTTGACCTGATTTTGCGAGCATTGGCAATCGATCTTTCTACCTCACCAACCAATTCTGGATCAAGTGCTGAAGTCGGTTCATCCAAGAGTAAGACGTCTGGTTTCATAGCTAGGGCACGCGCTATAGCTACCCGTTGTTTTTGTCCCCAGACAAGTGACGCGGATAATGCTGTTCACGATCAGAAAGCCCAACCTTAGCTAGCTCTTCCTTAGCAATTTCAGTCGCTTCTTCGTCCGATAGTTTTTAACGACCACCAAGCCTTCTTTTACATTGTCTAACGCTGTTCTACGCTCAAATAAATTAAACTGTTGGAAAACCATCGATAGTTTGCGACGAAGAGTTAGAATTTCTTCTTGCGTAATTTGAGAAAAATCAACTTTGAAATCATCAATCTGAATACTTCCACTATCAGGGTTTCTAGATAGTTTTAGGCTACGAAGAAAAGTTGATTTCCCAGCTCCTGAAGAACCGATTAAGGCAACAACTTCTCCTTTTTGAATATCTAAATTCAGATGATCCAAAAACGGTCTGACCTGAAAAGGATTTGCTTAAATTTGAGATTTTAATCATTAGCGAAGCTCTCCTTTCACATCTGTCTCAACATTATCTGGTGCTGTAATAGCCATTTTTCTTTCAATGAAACGAGCCAAGATTTTCAATAACGATATTTACCACCCAGTAGACAAGAGCAACTGAGATAAAACGTTCAAAGTAACGATAGTCTGCACCACCCAAAATCTGAGCTTGGGCAAAGACTTCTACAACACCTGCACTGAAGGCTAGGGAAGTCCCCTTGGTCAAGCCAATCAAGGAGTTAATCAAGGTTGGTGTTGCAACTACTGCTGCATTGGGAATAATCACACGACGATAAACTTGCGCACGTGTCATACCAAGACTACGAGCAGCTTCAATTTCCCCTGGATTTACAGAAAGAATGGCTGCACGGATAGTTTCACTAGCATAGGCTGCCTCGTTAAAAGCAAATGCCACAATCGCAAATGTCGCTGCTGGAATCGCATTAATGTTTAGAGAAGTTCCCCATTGTTGATTCAAGGCTTTCAAAGCTAATGGAATCCCATAATAAGTCAACATTAGTTGAACTAAAATTGGGGTTCCTTTTAGGAAACTAACAAAAAAGGCTTGTAATGGGTATATAAATCTAACTCGGTTGATTTTAACGATAGCAAAGATTAGGGCTAGCATGATACCAAAAAAGGCACCGAATACCGTTAACATCAATGTTGTAGGTAATTGCTGTACAATTCTTGGAATCCCATCAAAGACCAGAACGCCAACTAAAAAGTTTGCCATCTGGGATATATTGCATCAAATTTTGATACCAATCAGATGCTAAAATCGTTGTAACATTCATAGAAACATCCTCTCAAGATAATGATTCATTCTATCATACTTATGCTCTAATTAAAAATATTTGCTACGAGCATATCAGACTTTCATCTACCTTCTAGTTTATCATACTTTAAAAGTGGGAGGTTATATATTTTATCTATCAAGGAGATAGAAAAAACTAATTCAAATCAAGTCCTTGTATGTCTTACGATAGCCAATTTGTTTTTACAAGACCATTTTCAACAAGTATTGGACGTTTTCAATAGCATACCATCACTAGCCAAAGAGTTTGGCTGCTTCTTTGTTTGACAATGTTCCAACCTTATCTTTCAATCCGAGTTCACGATATTTGATTCCACTAGTATTGAAAAATTGCTTCAATTCAAATCCCGAAGTTTCGAGCCAGTTTAAAATGACCTTTTCACTCAGAGTCTCTTCAACGATATGAACGTCTTTATATTCTAGTCCGAGTTGATCTAATTCTTTCTTAGCTTTTTACAAGTTGTACATTTTGGATATTCGATAAATTCTAACATTTTTCTTCTCTTTCTATTTTTATTTTCTTGATAACTTGCACCTTCATGCCTCAAGAGCCAAGCCTTCTTTTCGAGTCCCCCAAGCATAGCCTGTCAGACGTCCTCCAGCACCTAGCACACGGTGACAAGGGTACAAGGATAGACCAGGGATTGCGACCTACTGCTCCTCCGACTGCTTGAGCAGAAGCACCTGCAAGTCCTTAGCTATTTGCCCATAAGTAACTGTCTGACCAAAAGGAATTCCTCGCAAGTAGTTCCAGACTCTTTTTTTCAAAAGTCACTACCGACAGGAGCTAAAGGTAATTCAGATAAGTCTTGATCTTGCCCCTTAAAATAAGTCTCTAAATAGGAAGTAATTTGATTTAAAATGGGATGACTGTCAACAACAGTCACATCATTTTCAGATAATCCCTTCTCAAAATCGCTCTCTTCTTCAATCCATATCCCAAACAAATAGTGGTCATCTGCTACCAGAGATAGGGGCCAATCGGTGACTTGTATAGCATCTTTACATACTTCTTAGGCATTTGATTTTAATTTTTGATAGGCCAAGCGTTCCCCGTCTACTGGAACTTTACCAACCTGTTTGAAGCCAAGTTTTTCAAAGATATGCTGCATGGCTATGTTTTTAGCGTGCGTATCTGAACGAAAATCTAGGTAATCGAAGCCTTCAATCAAGCCTTCTAAAAAGGTCTGAGCAACACCTTGACCTTTGCGCATCTCTAGCAACAGCAATACGGTGAAATACTAAGTATTCTGCTTCATTTTCCCTCCCAGTTGCCATCATAAATTGCTTTCCATAAGCTTTTTCTGGGCTCTTAGTCACTGCTCGCATAGGCTAAAAGGTCACCTTCGTCTAGGGCTACATAAGCTTGACCAGAGATGATATCTTCAATAATGGTATCTGCATCTGGGTAGCCGTTTTGCCACTGAGTGCTACCAGCTTCTGCCAAACATTTCTTGGCTCCCTCAATCACTTGCATAATTGCATCAACTTCGTTTGGAAGGCTAAGCGAATCTCCATCATTTATCCTCTTTTCATACTATTTTTCTCATCATAGCATAAATTATTTCTTTCTACAAGCACTTGAAACTTGACTTATTATTTCTAATATTTTATAATCTAGTTATTAAAACTAGATAAAAAAGGAGTTGAAAATGAATACTACTTTTTCCTATCCAAAATGGGAAGAAATTCCAAGTATCAATCTCTATCTGGACCAGGTTCTGCTTTATGTCAATCAAATCTGTCCTCCAGCTTCTCCTGACAAGGAAAAGGTTTGACAGCATCCATGGTGAACAACTATGTCAAACACGGTTATATCAGTAAACCTGAAAAAGAAAAATATCAACGCAAACAAATCGCACGATTGATTGCTATTACCACTCTCAAGTCTGTTTTTCTATCCAGAAATTGCTCAAACCCTATAATACCCTACACACAGACACTAATTCAGAAGAACTTTACAATGCTTTTTGTGGACTATATGAATGAAGATATTGATCCAGCTAATCCTATTATCCAGTCAAGCTGTCAAACAGTCAAACTCTATCATCAAACACTTGCACTAGTCTATTCAGAAACCGAAGAGGAGAAACAAATGAATACTAGTTTCAAACTTAGTAAACGACTTAGTTTTGGAGAAGAAATTGCCAACAGTAGTCACCCATGCTGCAGGAGCATTTATCATGCTCATCCTACTTCCCATTTCATCTACTTACAGTTATGAGGCACATGGTTTCTTATCGTCTATCGGTGTTTCCATCTTCGTCATCAGCCTCTTTCTCATGTTCTTATCATCAACTATTTATCATTCTATGGCTTATGGTTCGACTCATAAAGTATGTCTTGCGATCATCGACCATTCTATGATTTATGTTGCAATCGCAGATCTTATACCCTGTGGTTTTAACTCTGATGAACAACTGGTTTGGTTATCTCATTATTGCTATCCAGTGGGGACAACTATTTTTGAGTATTCTTTATAAAATCTTTGCCAAGAAAGTCAATGAAAAATTCAGTCTCATCCTTTACCTCATCATGGGATGGCTTGTATTGGCTATCTTACCAGCAATCATCAGTCAGACAAGTCCAATATTTTGGAGTCTTATGGTATCAGGTGGCCTTTGCTATACAGTTGGCGCTGGATTCTACGCTAAAAAGAAACCATACTTCCATATGATTTGGCATCTCTTCATCTCTGGCAGCATCTGCTCTCAATACAGTGCTATTGTTTTATTACATGTAAAAAGAAGTTGGGAAAAATCCCAACCTCTTTTTATTCTATATTCATAAAGTACTGATGCAGGCGAAGATCATTTTGTCAATTCAGGATGAAATGAAGTCACTAGCATATTCTTTTTCTTGTGCAGCAACGATTTGATGATTCACTACTGCTAGAACATCAACACCCTTACCAACTCTCACTAATAATAGGTCCACGGATAAAGGTCATGGGAATTTTTGCCGACGCCCTTGCAGTCTGCTTCTGTATAAAAAGCTTCCTAGCTGACGTCCATAGGCATTTGCGCTCTACTACTATATCCATAGTCGCTAGATGGCTTTCCTCTTGAGAAGTGATTTGTTTTGCTAGCAAAAATCAAACCAGCACAAGTCCCAAAAGACTGGTAAAGCCATTGAGAATAGCCTCTCTTAGAGGAGTAGCATCTGCTGATCTCGTAAGAGCTTACCCATGACGTTGACTCACCTCCTGGCAAAATCAAACCTGATAGCTCACTTCGATGTTGCTGAAAATCTTCTAGATTTCGCAGTTCAATACTTTCAACTCCTAGTTGAGCAAGCATTTTCTCGTGTTCTACAAAGGCACCTTGTAAGGCCAATATTCCGATTTTCATCTATTTTTCCTCGCTCAGCCATGAGAATTTGGATCTCGTTCTCATTGATACCTACATAGCTTCTCCTAAATCTTCAGAGATTTCAGCTAGAATTTGAGGATTTTGATAATTCGTAACAGCCTTAACAATAGCTAGCGACGTTTGACAGGATCACCTGACTTGAAAATCCCTGAGCCAACAAAGACGCCTTCCGCACCGAGTTGCATCATAGAGCAGCGTCCGCTGGTGTTGCCACACCACCAGCCGCAAAGTTGACAACTGGTAATTTCCCATGTTCGTGGACGTATTGAACTAATTCTACTGGAACTTGGAGTTCTTTTTGCAGACATACGAGTCTCATCCTCACGGAGATTTTGAATGCGACGATTTCTTGATTCATCATACGCATATGACGGACCGCCTGAACGATGATCTCCTGTCCCGGTTCCCCTTTGTACGAATCATTGATGCTCCTTCAGCGATACGACGCAAAGGCTTCTCCTAGGTCTTTAGCACCACAAACAAAAAGGAACTTGAAATTCTTTCTTGTCCACATGGAAACGATCATCAGCTGGAGATAGAACTTCGCTCTCATCAATATAGTCAATCTCGATTGCTTCTAAAATTTGAGCTTCGACAAAATGTCCAATTCGAACCTTAGCCATAACTGGAATGCTGACCGCTTCTTGGTTCCTTAATCATCTTTGGATCACTCATGCGAGAGACACCACCGCTGCACGAATATCAGCTGGGATTCGCTCCAAAGCCATCACTGCTGCCGCACCTGCACCTCAGCAATTCTTGCCTGTTCAGGATTTTTGAACATCCATGATGACACCACCCTTTAAGCATCTGTGCCAAATTTCTTTGTTTAATTCATAACGATTTTCAGTCATTTTTTTCTTCCTCAATAGTTGTATTGGTAGCTACAGTTTTATTGTACGGTAAAAAGACTGCATAACAAGATAAAATAAATCAATTTGTCCGGGTACAATTGTCTCTATCACAGCACCCATATCGGGTACTTTTTATTTCTTAGATTTTTAATACTTTTCACAAGATAAAAGAGATATCCTGAAACCATATAAGCAACAAAAGATGAGTTGCTGCCCATTTAAAGACAAAGCCCTCCCAACCATGTTTGGTAGCATTCAAAAAGAAATAAGGGAAGGGACTATCCTTAGCATTAGGGACATCCATCTTTAGGACAAAACCGTTTAAGAGGGCAAAAATCATATAAAGCAAAGGAAGACTAGTCCAAAGCATGGGATCAACCAACTTATATTGGCGACTCTTTGTCAAAAATAATTGTATCTGCTAAAAACCAGAGAGGGACAATATAATGGCAAAGGAAATTTTCCAAACGGTAAAAATCTGTCGTCAAAGGAGCTAGCATGAAATGATAGATGACACAAGTAATCATAATACTCATAGTGACGCCACCTTTGAGACGTAGAATACCAGGACTCTGCCAACTATCACCACCACTACGCATCTTTAACAAAAGATAACCTGTAAAGAGTACAACCAAAAGGTTAGAAAGTACTGTGTAGTAAAGCAACATCCCTAAACCACCGCGTTTGGTAATCTCCAAGTATACACCGGTAAAGGCTGCTATAAATAAAAAGATACGACTATAAAATATTACTTTTTCATTTTTAATCATGATTAAATTTTCTTCACAAATTCTGATTTAAGTTTCATAGCGCCAAAACCATCAATTTTACAGTCGATGTTGTGGTCACCTTCTACAATACGGATGTTTTTTTACACGAGTTCCTTGTTTGAGGGTCTTTTTGGAGCCCTTTGACTTTAAGGTCCTTAATCAAAGTGACTGTATCTCCATCAGCTAGTTTATTTCCATTTGCATCGATGGCAACAACTCCTTCTTCAACTTCTGCTTGCTCAGCAGGATTCCACTCATAAGCACATTCTGGGCAAACAAGAAGTGTGCCATCTTCATATACGTATTCTGAATTACATTTTTGGGCAATTTGGTAATTGACTCATGTTATCTCCTTAAAAATTTATGATTATTTGATTGTCAAATTTTTCTTTAACAGCAACTATTATACCTTAAAACAGACTATTTGACAAATCATGATAAAAACGACAAACCGAAATTCAGTTCATCGTTTTTATAGTTCTTACTAAATGTTTTTGGGCTTCTGATTTAATTTTTTTCAACAACTTCTAAAAATAGAGAGTCCAGTCGTATCCAAATAGATTGCATCCTCGGCTTGCTTGAGAGGTGAAGTTTCACGATGACTATCTTTATAATCACGCGCCGCAATCTCTTCTTTCAAAAGTTTCCAAATCTGTTTTCGATTCCCTTTGAAAGATTTTTCCTTGTAACGACGTTCTGCACGTTCATCTACAGATGCTACTAGAAAAATCTTCAATTCAGCCTTAGGCAAGACTACTGTTCCAATATCGCTGACCATCCATAACGATACCACCTTGTTGGGCAATTTCTTGCTGAAGGGCTACCAATTTTTCACGAACAGCTGGAATCGCCGCAAAAGCAGAGACAGCGTTGGTTACCTCATTTTCTCGGATTGGATTTGTTACATCTACATCTCCAACGAAAACAAGTTGTTCTCCATTTTCAGCACGTCCCAAAGCTAATTGGATATTGTTCCAATAATTCAAAGAAGTTGAGATGGCTCATCTGGGCTAATTTGGTTTTTCAATGCGATGTAAGTCGCAGCACGATACATAGCGCCTGTATCGAGATAAGTATAGCCAAAGTCCTTAGCAATAATCTTAGCTACTGTACTCTTACCACTGGAAGCTGGCCCATCAATAGCAATCTGAATTGTTTTCATTGTCACTCCTATCTTGTCTTAAGGACATCACCAGGATTTGCAAAACCAAGTTCCTGAAGACATATGACCAGGATTCAAGGCTTCAAGTTGAGCAATAGAATTCCAGCGCGAGCAGCAATGGCTGCTTCACCTTCTCCTGCCATGACTGTAATAGTTCCTTCAGAGTCAGTATGTGCCTCTGTATGTTCTTGTTGAGTTTTTCTCTGCTTCTGTTGACTCTGTTGACTGAGCAGTAGTAGCCACTGTTGTAACTTCTTCTACTTTTTGGAGCTGAAGAATCATAAAAATCTTTTCAAAGCTGAAGTGCGATCACTTCCAGCCCTGATGACAAGTAAACCAATACAACTACCATCCCAACAACAATGACAAAGAAAGAATAGCTAGAACCGTTAAAATACGATTGGCCACGACACCTGAACCTTTTTTGTTTCGTTGACGGCGTTCTGTTCTTGATTCCTCTTCTTGGTTTTCATAAATATCTTCTTGCCACGGTTCCTTTTCCATACCTTACTCCTTGAGTTTTTTTTAGTTTCTTATTACAATATAAATATGAAGATTAGACTTATACCTGAACGTTGCATCGCTTGTGGGCTCTGCCAAACTTATTCAGAATTATTTGATTACCATGATAATGGTATCGTCCGTTTTTACGATGAATCTGAACAATTAGAGCGAGAAATTGCTTGTAACGACGACATTTTAGAAGCCGTTAAAAATTGCCCTACTCGTGCTCTGATTATAGATGAATCTTAAAATTTTAGTGGAACATCGATCTCTAATTTTCCACTCCCTCTAGTTTAGCATATTTTTCTAGAAAATTATAGTCTTTTGCTAGCTATTTTTATACAATTTTTACTTTTATTTGTTCCAGCATTTCAATAATAAATAAACTGTTCTTTTTAAGACATTTTTTTCTATCACTTAAGCACTAATCAAATTTTTTTATTTCAACCACATATAAAGTTATAAAAAGAGAATTACTTCCTCTTTTTGTTTAATCAAACGATTAGTCTTCAAATCCATCTGGATGCTTGCTTTGCCAACGCCATGCATCTTCACACATTTCTGTAATACCAAGTCCAGCTTCCCAACCTAGCTCTTCCTTAGCTTTTGCTGGGTCTGAGTAGCAGTGCGATATCACCCTGGGCGACGTTCAACGATACGGTATGAATTGGGCGTCCAACAGCTTTTTCCATATTTTGGATAATTTCAAGAACTGAGTAGCCTTTTCCAGTCCCAAGGTTATACACTTGAGTCCTGAGCCTTTTTGGAAGCTTCTTAAGGGCTGGCAACGTGTCCTTTGGCTAAGTCAACGACGTGAATATAGTCACGAACACCTGTTCCATCTTCAGTATCGTAGTCATCTCCGAAGACTTGAACTTGTTCTAACTTTTACCAACTGCGACTTGTGTTACATACGGCAAAAGGTTGTTTTGGAATGCCGTTTGGATTTTTCTCCTAGGTCACCACTCTCATGCGCCCTCAATTGGGTTGAAGTAACGAAGTAAGACAACGTTCCACTCTGAATCTGCTTTATGGATATCTGTCAAAATTTCTTCAAGCATAAGCTTGGTACGGCCATAAGGGTTGGTAGCTGAAAGTGGGAAATCTTCTAGGATTGGAACAGTATGTGGATCTCCATAAACTGTTGCTGAAGAACTGAAGATAATGTTCTTACAGTTGTTTTTCTTCCATTGCCTTCAAAAGGCTAACTGTACCAACAATATTGTTATCATAGTAGGCAAGAGGGATACGAGTTGACTCACCAACTGCCTTCAAACCTGCAAAATGGATGACTCCTGTAGGTTCTTCCTGTTTGAAAATATCACGAAGCGTATCTGTGTCACGAATATCTGCTTCGTAGAAAGGAATTTCAACTCCTGTAATTCTTTCCACTACTTCTAAACTTTTACGGCTACTGTTGACCAAGTTATCCACTACAACAACCTGATGTCCAGCTTGGACCAGTTCGATGACAGTGTGAGTTCCGATAAAACCTGCTCCACCTGTTACCAAAATCTTTTCTTGCATCATTTTTCCTCAATTCTTGAATTATTTTTTTCATTTTACCATTTTTGATAGGGAATGTCATTTGCTATCCTAATCCTATCGTAAAAACTAGGTAAAAAGTTTACGATTATTTCTCTTTAATATATCTTTCAGTCGGATAATCCGCTGGATCCAAGACTCACTTTTCTCCCTTGAAGCATTTGGGCTAGGTGATAGCCTATAATGGGTCCAGTTGTCAATCCTGACGATCCTAATCCACTCATAACAAATACTCCTGACAAGTTTGGCACTTGTCCGAAAAAAACGGCGAAAAATCATTCGTATAAGCTCGAATCCCACACGTTCACCACTTATCATTGCATCTTTTTAAGCTAGGATAAAACGGACTTGCTGCTTCAGCCATTTGTTGGAGCAAATTCTCATCAACTGCTAGGTCAAATCCCATGTCATTTTCATGGGTAGCTCCTAGAGATAATTTACCGTCGGGAAATGGTATCAAATCCCACTCACCTTCCGGCATAACTACAGGGTAAGCTCCCATGTCTTGTGGCACTTGGTAATCTCAGGTTGCCCTTTTTGAGGACGAACATCACCTCATATCCTAAAGGGCTCTAAGATGTGGCCAAGCCAAGCTCCTGTGGATAAGATGACTTGGTCAAACATTTGATTGTCTATCTGATAGCCCGATGATAGAGGTTAGACTGACCTCTTTATTTATGACCTTCACTTGACTGGCTCCCAGTAAGCGACTCACTAGGAGTTGCCCATCTACTCGAGCTCCACCAGAAGCATAGAGTAAACGTTCAAATCCCTCTAGACCAGGGAAATAAGTTACTAGCAGTCGATCTGGTCCCAAAATGGCTAATTCTCCAATCAAGGGAGATTCATCTCTACGTTGCAGAGCCAGTTGATAGAGCTCTTCTAGCTTAGAGTCATCGTTTTTAAGAAGAAAGACACCAGAACCCTGGTAAAAAAATCAACATTTTGACCCGATTTTTCTAGGTCAGCTAATAAATCTACATAGAAATCAGCTCCTAGGCGCGCCATCTTATACCAAGCCTTATTGCGTCGTTTAGAAAACCAGGGACTAATAATTCCTGCCGCGGCCTTGGTTGCTTGGCCGTGTCCAAAATCAAAAACAGTTACTTCGATATCAGCTTCCTTAGAAAGATAGTAGGCAGCTGTGGCCCCTACAATTCCTGCACCTACAATGGCAACTTTTTTCATTGTCTTTACCTTCTAACTAGATATGATGGAATGGATTGGTGGACGCTTGACTCGCGATAACCTCTAGAGACCAAGCATTCTCTTCCTTCCATTCATTCAGGAACATGCAATTTTTTTCAACAAAGAGAACTTCAATATAGTGGCCTGGATCCAGAGCCAACAAGCCGTCTGACAACATATCTTGGGCAGTGTGGTAATAGATGTCACCAGTAATGTAAACATGAGCTCCTTTTGCTAAAGCATCAGAGTAGAAAGACTGCCCACTGCCACCACAAATAGCTACTCTTGAGATTGTTTTTTGCAAATCAGTCTCTTTATAATACACCATACGAAGGCTATCTAGACCAAATACTTCCTTAACATGACTAGCAAATTCTTCAAACGTTTGAGGTTTAATATTGCCAATACGCCCTGATACACGTTCAGGACCTGTCTCCTGTAGATAAGTTGTATCCTTAATATCCCAATAGTTGGCAGAACCAGTCATTAAGGCCATTTTCAACAATATCAATATTAGTATGGCTAACGTAGACTGCAATATCATGCTTGATTAGATCAATATAAATCTGATTTTGAGGGCGACTAGCTACCAAGTCCTTTATCGGACGGAAGATAGGCGCGTGCTTAACGATAATCAAATCGACACCCTTTTTCAATAGCTTCAGCTACAGTCTCTTCACGAATATCAAGGGCAACCATGACTTTTTGGATGTCCTTGTCTAAAGTTCCGATCTGCAGTCCACGACTATCACCCTTCCATAGAAAATTCTTGAGGGCAATAGGTTTCATAACGCTTAATCACTTCACTTGCTTGCATGGAGCACCTCCTTGATGGCTTGAATTTTTATCTACTAAAACTTGACGTTCTTCATGATTTTTTTCTGGGATTTGACTAAGGGCAAATTCGAGCTTACTTGCTTCTCTTTGCCACTTTTGGACAAATACGGGGCTAAGTTCTTTAGATGAAAAGGACCAAAACGGGTGTCACTTGCTGACAATTTCATTTCTCCAGCTTCCACTACTAGAATCTCGTAAAAATTTTCCAGCTTCCTCTAAAATACTTTCAGCTACAATCTGAAAATCCATGCTCTTGTAACCAAGCTACGCAACTCATCTTCACGATTATTGGGTTGAAGAATCAATCGCTCAACATTGGCTAGTTTATCCAAAGCCCTCTTCTAATATCGTAGCAATCAAACGACCACCCATTCCTGCAATAGTGATAACAGAGACCTGGTCACTTTCTTCGAAAGCTGCTAAACCATTGGCTAAACGAACCTGAATTTTCTCAGTCAAGCCATGACTTTCAACATTTCTAACTGCAGATTGATAGGGTCCCTCTACAACTTCACCCGCGATGGCAGCTTCAATATGACCTTTTTCAACTAATTCAATAGGTAAATAAGCATGGTCGCTCCCAACGTCCAGCAAAACAGCTCCTTGAGGGAACAAAAAGAAGCTACTGTTTCTAATCTCTTTGAAATCATCTTCTCTCACTTTCAAAAAAACTCTATTTCCCTTTATTATACCATATTTTTATCTGGCTATCCTGCACCTAAAAAGACCGCAATCATAGATTGCAGTCTTTCTTATCTTTTTAACTTGATAACGACTTGTCAGAATGAAAATCACTGTAAAGATCAGCATCATAGTGCCCATAGACAGTCAATGTTTGTCCTGTAAGTGTTGAAATTTCAAGCAATTTTTGGATTCTTGGGAATAGAGCTGTTCCAAGGAAACCTCCAACTGACCAAATAATCAATAGCACACGCCACAGGCTAAATGGCAAGCAAGCTCTAACTACAGACATGAAACCAATCGATGCCAATAGATAATACAAAAGTGTCGAAATTTCAATGGCTGTCCAGCCTTGATTGGTTCCAAAAATTTTAACAAAGAGAACACTAAAGACTACCATCAAGGCACTTGGTAAAGCTCGAAGCATGGATTTTCTGAGGAAGTTTTGTTCCACAGGTTTGATATTTCGTTCAAAAGTTAATACAAACGGTGGGAATCCTTCCACGAACTGGTCAATCATAGTTATCTGAATCGGAATGAATGGGAAAATCAAAATCCATTCAGTACGTCCCAACAAAGCACTGGCAATACAGATAACTGCTAGCAAGAAGGAATAGATTGTCTTAATCAAGAAAATCGGAGCAATGTGGGCAATATTATTGACCACGACGACTGACTTCGAAGAGAATCTCAGGAACATCATTGAAATCTGAATTCAAAGAGAACCAGATTTGCAATCTGACGAGTTGCTGGGTCTCCCTTCAGCCATAACAATGGAACAGTCTGCCTCACGGAGAGCTAGGATATCATTGACACCATCCCCTGTCATTGCTGTAGTATGTCCTGCTTTTTTCAGAGTTTGGATGATGAGTTTCTTTTGATGAGGTGAGACACGTCCGAAAATGGCTGTTTCCTTCAGCCATGGCTATCAATTCTTCATCATTAATTTTTCGAACAATCTACATAGCTGTGATAGTCTGCAAAACCAGCCTTCTGGGCAATACTTGAAACAGTGACTGGATTATCACCAGAGATAATTTTTCAATCCCACTTCCTGAGAACGAAGATAGTCTAGCGTCTCAGCAGCACCTTCTCGAATCGGATCTAGAATCTCAAGCAAAGCCAAAGCCTGAATATCAGATGGCTTTTGTGGCTTGTGATGGTCAAGTTTTTCTTGACTGAGCGCTAACACCAAGACACGAGATCCTCGTTCAAGAGCTTCTCTAGCTTCAGGAACTTCAGCATCCAACAACATCTCCGGTGCGCCTAGGAAAACAGTTCCTAGACCTTCCAACTCCATTGCTCCCCATTTTCGATCACTTGAAAATGGAAGGCTAGAAATCATCGGATAAGCTACCTCTCCCGCAAAACACTTTCGAATAGCTTGGGCAGTTGGATTTTTATCCTCACTGTGTGCCATATAACTAGTTAGCATTTTGGCAATGGAATCTTTGTCGTAAGCTTGAGTAAGAGGAAGGACCGTCTCAACTTGCATCTTCCCTTGGGTGATTGTCCCTGTCTTATCCAAGCAGAGCATATCCACACGTGCCAAGGTCTCAACAGAATACATCTCTGCACCAAAACCTTTTTCAACCCAAGCTTGATAACAGCAGTTAAGAGAGAGGTGATGGTCAAAAGGGCGATACCTTTAGGCAACATCCCCAAAAGAGCTGTAGATGAATTGACTACAGAAGACTTGAGTGGCAGACCTTTTAAGACCAAGGCTTCAAGCAAGAGAGCAATACCAAAAGGAATGATAATTTTCCCAGTAAAACCAGCTAACCGGTCTAGCGATTTCATGATACGAGAGTTAATTGGCTTCACTGTCTTAGCTTCAAGCATGAGTTTAGCAGCATAGTTATCCGCCCCAACATGATGTACCTGAGCGAGGACAGAACCACTTGCAAGAAAGCTACCCGACAACATTAAGTCTTCTACTTCTTTTTGCACCAAGTCGCTCTCACCCGTTAACATAGCTTCGTTGACTTCTGCAAAACCTTCTAATACAATGGCATCACTTGGAATCTGATCTCCTGCTGACAAGCGAATAACATCATCTAAAACAAGCTCTTCAGGGTCCAAAGCGATCTCTTGTCCATCACGAATAGTGATAATCTTTTCTTTATTCAAGAGATTGAGTTTATCAACCATATGTTTGGCACGTAGCTCGGTTACAATCCCAGAAAATGCATTAAAGCAGATAACCGCAAAGAAAACTAGGTTGCTCCAGGCTTGAACAAAGGCGAGCGCTAGGGCAATGGCAAAGTTTAAAGCATTGAATAAAGTAAAGACATTTCTCTTCACAATCTGCCATGTACTAGTACTAGCTGAAGCTTGGAAATCATTGACCTGTCCCTGTTTTCTGACGTTCTTTGACTTCTGATTGGCTTAATCCCATAATTTTATTTTTATCCATAAATTCTATCATATCATGAATATTTCTAATTTCATATAAAAAGCTATTCCGCCTAAACAAAAACATTTGCCTGTCCTAGTATGATAAGGTATAATAAAAAGAAAAGAAAACTGAAGGAGACATCATGTTTTATACTTATCTTCGTGGGCTGGTTATGTTGATTCTATGGTCAATTAATGGAAATACTCACTTTCACAATACTGATAAAAATTCCAAGTCTAGATGAAAACTATATCCTAGTCGCTCCCCATCGTACCTGGTGGGATCCAGTCTACATGGCATTTTGCGACCAAAACCGAAAACAGTTTGTCTTTATGGCAAAAAAGGAACTCTTTTCTCAACCGAATCTTTGGCTGGTGGATTCGTATGTGTGGTGCCTTCCCTATCGATCGTGATAAATCCAAGTTCTTCTGCTATCAAATACCCAATCAATGTACTTAAAAGAGCAATCGCTCACTGATTATGTTTCCAGTGGTAGTCGTCATTCTACCGATGTTAAGGGTGGTGTTGCTCTAATCGCGAAAGATGGCAAAGGTTCGCATCATGCCAGTTACCTATACTGGTCCCTATGACTCTACAAAGGGACTTGTCAGCCGTGAACGTATTGATATGAACTTCGGAAATCCGATTGATATCTCAGATATTAAAAAGATGAATGATGAGGGAATTGAGATGGTTGCAGACCGCATCCAATCTGAATTTCAACGCCTGGATGAGGAAACAAAACAGTGGCACAACAATAAAAAGCCAAATCCACTGTGGTGGCTCATCCGTATACCCTGCCTTGATTCTAGCAATTATAATAGGAATTCTGACAATTTCTCTTTACCTTTTGTTGCAAGTTTTGTTTGGAACCCAGATAAAAAGAGAGAGCAATTACAATAGTCTAATTTTCACAGGCCCAAGTTTATTACTTGGGCTTTTCCAATGAGTTAGCATACTAATTAGCATATTGACAAAAGCTTAAATCTATAGTATACTTTCAAAGTAAGCTGATTTAGCTCAGTAGGCAGAGCGCATCCATGGTAAGGATGAGGTCGCCGGTTCGATCCCGGCAATTAGCATCAATTCAGCAGTTCCTATCTGGGGAGCTTTTTTTCTTGACAAAGTATTGGCTCTATAGTAAAATAAAATCTGCGATGAGTCGATATGTAGCGAAAGCTACAATTGCGCAAAGGAGGTCATAACGCAGGAGCGGACCTTGAGAAATTGTGTGAACCAGTTTCTCACATGGAGATGCCTCTCACACTCTCTGGTTTTTCAGAGAGTTTTTCTTTCTTAAACAAATAGGGTTCTGGACCCTTAGAAACAAAAAGACCTATCATACAAGCTGTAAAGCCTGAGTATGATAGGTTTTTAATGTTAGATTAACGTACTGTACGGATACGCATTGTGTTTGTACGAACAGCTTCACCAAGTGGTACACCTGCAACGATAACGATATCGTCACCAGATTCTACAAGACCTGCTTCAACTGCTTTACGTTCAGCGATTTCAGAACATATCATCAGTTGATGATGGAGCTTCAGTCAACATTGGGATAACACCCCAGTTCAACATCAATCCACGCTCTGTCAATTCGTCGAATGTCAATGCCAAGATATCAGCATTTGGACGGTATTTAGAAATCAAACGAGCTGTGTGACCAGTCTTAGTCAAAGTTACAACCAATTTGATATTCATTGAGTTAGTAGCGTCTTTAACAGCTGAAGCCATAACTTCTGTCTTAGAGTTACGTTCGAAAGTATCTGAGTTCAAACGTCCGTATTCGTTAAGAAGAGTTTGAGCGTTCTTGTCAATTGTAGCCATTGTTAGTTACTGACTCAAGTGGGTATTTACCGTTTGCAGACTCACCTGAAAGCATAGTGCATCAGTTCCGTCGATAACAGCGTTAAATACGTCTGATACTTCTGAACGAGTTGCACGTGGTTTTTCAGTCATTGTTTCAAGCATGTTTGTTGCTGTGATAACAACTTTACCTGCTGCGTTCACTTTAGTGATGATCATTTTTTGGTAAACTGGAACCATTTCGAATGGTACTTCGATACCCATGTCACCACGAGCGATCATGATACCGTCAGCAGCTTCAATGATTTCGTCCAAGTTATCGATACCTTGTTGGTTTTCGATCTTGGCGAACAATTGAACATGACCGTTACCAGTTTCTTCACAGATGGCACGAACTTCTTCAACGTCTTTTGCAGTACGTACAAATGAAATCGCGATGAAGTTGATACCTTGTTCCAAACCGAAAGCGGATATCAGCGTTATCGCGTTCAGCAAGTGCTGGGAAAGGAATTTTCGTGTTAGGGATGTTCACACCTTTCTGCTTAGCAATAATACCGTCATTTTCAACAACTACTTCAAATTCACGAGTTTCATCGTCTTTAGCGAAAATACGAAGACCCAATTTACCATCGTCAACCAAGACTTGATGACCAACTTCAACGTCATCGTAGATATCAAGCCACCAGCAACGTTCAAAGCAATCACTTCACGAGTTGATTTGATTCCTTGTTTAGTAGCAACACGGATCTTTTTCACCAGTTTGTATAAGAGTACTCTTTAGCATCGCCTTCGAACAATTCAGTACGGATTTCTGGACCTTTAGTGTCAAGAAGAAACCAACTTTTTACCTGCAAGTTTTTCTGCAAGTTTAACAGTTGCCATACGGTCACCTTGTTCTTGGTGGTCACCGTGTGAGAAGTTGAAACGGAAAGTGTTAGCTCCAGCTTCGATCAATTGAGCAATGTTTTTTGCTGAAGCTTCAACGTCAAGTTTTCACCCCAATATCCCATCATCACCAAATTTTTACCACCACGGATTTCTACCGCAGGACCCTAAGGTTGCAACAGATTTTACACGTTTGTTCATGATTTTTGTGACTCCTTTATATAATTCGACCTTTTATGGTCATTTTTACCAGATTAGTTAAAGTTGATTATGACAAGCTCTTGTTCAAGTCAGAAAGTTCAAGGTCAGCTTTATGAGGGATTGTGACAACAATCTTACCATCAGCTGTTAAAGCTAAACAAAGCTCCTCTTCTGCTGTTCCAAGAATTGGATTTTCAACCATTTTCTCGTTACGAATACCGACAGCAACACCACCGATTCCTTGTTTAAGGAGTTTAACAGCGTGTGCCCCATACGAGATGCCAATACACGGTCACGAGCAGTTGGTGAACCACCACGTTGGATGTGACCAAGTTCTGTGACACGAAGGTCACTTGTATCGCCAGCTTCTTTTTAGTTTTTGACCAAATTCAGCTGCTGACATGACACCTTCTGCTAAAAACGATAATGTTGTGTTTTTACCGTGTTCATATCCAGCTTTGATGCTTGCTACGATATCTTCAAATTTGAAGCCTTCTTCAGGGATGATGATTTCGTCAGCACCTGTTGCAATACCTGCCCAAAGAGCGATATCACCTGCGTTACGTCCCATTACTTCAACAACGAAAGTACGACGGTGACTTGATGATGTATCACGAATCTTATCGATTGCATCCATTGCAGTTGTTACTGCAGTGTCAAATCCGATTGTAAAGTCAGTACCTACGATATCGTTATCGATTGTTCCAGGAAGTCCAATAGCAGGGAATCCATGCTCAGTCAGGCGCATAGCTCCATGATAAGAACCGTCACCACCGATAACCACGACACCTTCGATACCGTGTTTTTTCAATTGCTCAATCCCTTTAAGTTGACCTTCGAGTTTTGCAAACTCAGGGTAACGGGCTGAGTGAAGGAAAGTACCACCACGTGAAATGATGTCTCCTACTGAAGCAGCATCAAGTGGATAAATTTCACCAGCAACCATACCAGCGTATCCATCATAGATACCAAAAACTTCCATTCCTTCTGAGATTGCTTGACGAACAACTGCACGAATGGCAGCATTCATACCAGGGGCGTCCCCACCACTAGTCAAAACAGCAATACGTTTCATTTGGTTTTGCTCCTTTTTCTTTTAACATTCTAACTGATTATACCATATTTAAAGTTAAAAATTCTTTTTATTTTTCATTGATTTTTAACGATAAATCGTTTTCATGACAATCTGTTTTAAAGATTCTTGTAAGCCAGCGTCTTTTTGCAACTAAATAACCAGGCAAAAGAATATTTTTGTTCATTTTCATAACGAATGACAACAGGAATTTGTCCCTTGTACTGATCTAAAAATATGATAAATTTCAGCATCGTGGTCATGATTGGGAACTTGAATCCAAAAACGCTCACTCACTGCCTCTTTTAAATTATTTAAAACTAATTGAAGTCGATCCGTCTCTAGCCTGAACTTTTCCCATTTAGGTAATAGAAACTTCCTTCGTTCAAAAGATTTTTAAATTGGCGGTACTGTTCAGAAAAACAGTGACCTCCAAACTTGTTTTTACTATCAGTAACTTTCAAAAAGGCCATGTTTTCACCTTTTTTAGTTCGAATCACTCGGATAGACTGAATCTCAACGAGAACTGTAGCTGTCTGTCCCTCGAAAGCTCAGATAAACTCACGATCGGATACAAAGGATTCTTCGCTAAAACCAGCAATGGGTGTTGGCTAATTCCAACTCCTAACCAATCCTGCTCTTTTTGGAATTTCTCAATATTTGAAAAGTCCTCTGTATCTGTCCAACTATAGCTAGAATCTGCAAAGAGGCTACCTAACTCTTCTACAAAGATAAATAGAGTTGGTAGGTTGGTTAAGATTTTTCGACGATTTTTCTCAAAGTTATCAAACAATCCAACTTCTACCAGAGGAATTAATAAACTCTCCTTTTGATAATTTTTGGGTAATCGTGTGATAAAATCTTCAACACTGCTAAATGGACGATGCTCGATAATCCAGTAGGCAAAATCACGGGGCATTCCCTTAATACTCTTAAGTCCTAGATGAATTGTCTTATCTGCTAGTTTATCTTGATATGGAACCGTATTGATAGAAAGCGGAGCTAGTTCAAAGCCCATTTCAAGCGCATCTAGAATATAATCCCGCTGGCATAATTGAGCATGACCTGATAGAAGATTGCTGGAAAATGTGTTTTAAAGTAGGCAAGCTGAAAAGCTAAGGCAGCATAAGCATAAGCGTGCGAACGGTTAAAACCATAACCGGCAAATTTTTCCATTACGGCAAAAACTTCTTGAGCCTGTTTTTGTCCATGCCCTTTTTCGAGAGCGCCTTGGATAAAACTCTCCTCCATTCGATGCATCTCAGCCGCATTCTTTTTCCCCATAGCACGACGCAACATATCGGCTTTTCCAAGACTGAAACCTGCATAGCGTTGAGCTACTTGCATCACCTGCTCTTGGTAGAGCATGATGCCATAGGTCGGAGCTAAGATATCTTCTAGCACAGGGTCCAGAACCGTAACCTTTTCTTTACCATGTTTTCTGGCAACAAAGTTATCTATATAGTCGCTCGCACCTGGTCGGTTCAAGGAAGTCGTCGCCACTACTTCTTCAAAAGTGTGGTTTCACGCTTCAATAAGCGAATGGCTCCAGGTTGTTCAAACTGAAAGATTCCCTTGGTCTTACCAGCTGCAAAGAGGGCTAAGGTTGCCTTATCTTCAAGATCAATATCCTCAATTCTTAGTGAAATACCTTGAGTTTCATATAAGAGCTCCTGCATTTTTTGAGCGAAGGTTAAGTTTCGTAGGCCCAAGAAATCCATCTTGAGCAAGCCATTTCCTTCAACTCCATGCGCATCATACTGGGTAATGAGCATATCCTCTCCATACTTGAGAGGGATGTAGTCTGTTAGATTTTTGTATCACTGATAACGACACCAGCTGCATGGATAGAAGTCTGTCGTGGATAACCTTCAATCTTTTTGGCAATTTCAAAAGGCCTTTTGGTACTCAATCTTACTCTGAATGAGTTGTCTAAAACCTAGATTGCCTTCATAGGCTGTCGTTAGAGTATCTTTAGAGCCTATATTTTTTGTAATAGCCGTCAATTCATACTCAGGGACACCATAACGTTTGAAGATATCTCGGATGGCTTGCTTGGCTCCAAAGGTCGAGTAAGTGACAATCTGCGCAGCATGGATACTACCATAGCGGTCACGAACATAACGAATAAACTCAGGGCGATAGATATCTGGAATATCAATATCGATATCTGGCATGGTGTAGCGTTCACGATTCAAGAAACGCTCAAAGATAAGATTTTTAGCTACAGGATCAATTCCAGTAATATCTAAAGCGTAGGCCACTAAACTTCCAACTGCGGATCCGCGTCCCATTCCCATATAATAACCTTGAGAACGACCAAAACGTAAGAGGTCCCAGACAACCAAGAAATAGTCATCGAATCCCATATCATGAATCACAGACAGTTCTTCTTCTAAACGTTCCTGATAGACTGAATCTAGTAGCCTTTTGTTCCAAGCCCTTGATAGCTCTTTCCCGAAGTTCCTCAACAGCAGGTCTCTCTGGATTGAAACGTGGAAGCTTGAGACTACTATCAATCTCGTAGGAAGTATCCTTGATCAATCTTGCAAGATTATCCAGTGCGATTGGGAACTTCTCTAGAAAAACCTGTTCAAGACGTTCAGCAGGCAAAAACAAGCCCTGTTGAGATTGAACATCAACCTCTCTCAAGGTCACGTTTTCCTTTAATCGCTTTTAAGCATCTGTAGAGCTTTCTAAATCCTCAGACTTCAAAAAGAGTTAACACGATAAAGAGGGAGAATAGGGGTGAGAAAAATTCGATTGAGCTGTATCTGGATACACTCCGATATAGTAGTCATGCCCTAAGTCCAAGGAATCAATTTCAGGATAGTAAGAAACAATGACACAAATATCTTCAAGGTAGGAAGAGAAATCAGCCCATTCTCTTTTACCTGTCATCTTTAGAGACGACAGCTTCATCAGGTTTTGATAACCTCGGTTTGACAGGGCTAAAAAACGTAGATTGATCCATTCATCTTTATGATGAACAGTCATCTCAAAGACCCTAATAAAGGCTGAATCCCCTGTTTTTGGCATTCTTTGATGAAATAATAGGCTCCATAGAGATTATCTTCATCCATGATTCCAAGTGATGAATAGCCATATTCTTTCCCAAGGCTGACATATCTCTTGATTGAAACCATACTCTCCATGAAACTATAGACAGTTTTCGTATCCAGTTGGGCAATCATTCTTTCTCACTCCTTTTCTTTTTCTATTATACCATTTTTAAAAATAGAACAATTTCTTTCTATCAGAATTAAAACCACAGCCCAAAGGCTGCGGTTTTAAGGAGATGAAATAAATCTGAAGAAGAGTTGCCAGGCTTTTTAACTTAGGTCATCAAATTTTCTGTTAAAACATCCTCGATTAGAACTTAGACCAGTGAGATATATGAAACCCTAAACATTCGCCAATCCGGGTCGAATAAAGTCCGAAAGCAACAAACTTGCACTCGCATACACAAGAAATTTCTATTTACTTTTGATTCCTATCCTAGTTAAAAAACATAACGTAAGTAATTAAATTTGAAAATGAAAATCAAGAATAAAATTTCATGAGCAGTAAATAAAGCAAGAGTTATAAATAGAAGAATATAGGCGCCAACAAAATGAGAAGAGCTGAAGTTTCTGAACTGCTTTTGGACCATTTTCATATCTTCTACTGAATTATTTTCATAACACTTCTACCTTGTATCCATCTGGATCTTTAACAAAGTAATAGTTTGGTTGTGTTCCTGGAAGTCCATTTGGATTTGTCACTTCGTAACCCTTGTCGCTATGTTCTTTATGAAGAGCCTCAAGGTCAGGTGTGCTTAGAGCGATGTGAGCAAAACCGTCACCTACAACATAAGGTCCATGATCGTGAGTTGTAAGTCAACTCAATTCATAATCATCACCATCAAGACCTAGATAAACAATGGTAAAAGCGTGTTCTGGGAAGTCCAGACGACGCAATTCCTTAAATCCAAAAGCATCTTGATAAAAAGCAATTGATTTTTCAAGATTTTCTACTCGCAAGCAAGTGTGTAACATTTTTGAAGCCATCTTTTTCTCCTTTGTTTAAAAAAGACTGGGACAAATTTGCACCAGTCTTGTGAATAATTATTTACCAAGTTTTGCTTTAGCTGCATCTGCAAGAGCTGTGAAAGCTGCTGCATCGTTAACAGCCAAGTCAGCAAGCATTTTACGGTTAACTTCGATCTCAGCCAATTTCAAACCATGCATCAATTGTGAGTATGAAAGTCCGTTCATACGAGCTGCCGCATTGATACGTGTGATCCACAATTTGCGGAAGTCACGTTTCTTTTGACGACGGTCACGGTATGCATAGTAGTAAGAGTTCATTACTTGTTCTTTTGCAGTACGGAACAAGATGTGTTTAGCTCCATAGTAACCTTTAGCTAATTTAAGAATACGTTTACGACGTTTGCGTGATACAACGCCACCTTTAACACGTGCCATTTATATTTCCTCCAATATTTCCTAGAATTGTTAACTTACAAATACGCGATTATTTCAAGCGAGTAAGCATTGCTTTGATACGTTTGAAATCTCCTGAATCACCATAGATGCTTTACGAAGATGACGACGTTGTTTCTTAGTTTTTTCCGTGGAAACGGTGAGAAGTGTAAGCACGGAAACGTTTAAGTCCACCAGAACCTGTACGTTTGAAACGTTTAGCTGATGCGCGGTGTGTTTTTGTTTTGGCATGATATTTTCTCCTTTTTAACTTTCTGACAGATTATTTCTTGTCAGTTGCTGGGAGCCAACTGCATGAACATTTGACGACCATCCATTTTAGCACGTTGTTCGATGATAGCAATATCTTGAGTTGCTTCAGCGAAATCGACTAAAACTTTTGCTCCAATCTCTTTATGGGTAATCATACGTCCCTTAAAGCGAGATGGAAACCTTCACTTTGTTCCCTTTTTCAAGAACTTGCGAGCACTGCGAAGTTTCGTATCGAAATCACCCTTATCAATAACTGGGCTCAATCGAACTTCTTTCACGGTCACAACGCTTTTGTTTTTTGCGTTGTTCTTTTTGTTTCTTCTGGTACTCAAATTTGAACTTACCGTAGTCCATAATTTTTCGCAACAGGAGGTTTTAGCTTGAGGTTGAATGAGAACCAAGTCCACATTAGCGTCGTCCGCAAGTGCTTGCGCTTCACCAGTGGTTTGATACCCAATTGTTCGCCCTCAAGACCGATTAAGCGAACTTCACGTACACGAATTTCATCATTGATGAATAAGTCTTGCTTTGCTATGGTTTTCACCTCTTTTTATTTTTGAGAAAAACAAGAGCGGACTTGCTAACGCAAATCCGCTCTACATGATTATAGTTCATTTCTGAAACTTGATCTGTAGGGGCCAGACAACGTTAGTCGCAAGGCGAGAAGTTCTCACTTCTGCTTTTCTCATCTTTGTATATAGTATCAAGTTTTTCCCTTACTTGTCAAGATAAAAAAATAATCTTTTTTATATTATTTGAATTTACTCCAACTATTGGTTACGAGAATAGTATATCTCATGTGGTTTTAAACGATTCCCTAGTACTTTCAGAGACTGTAACAAAGCTATAGCCTTGTCCCTGCAAATACTCGATAACTCTTTGGTAGTGAATTTACTGACGTCTGGTGAATATCATGCATCAATATAATAGAACCATCTGTCGTTTGACGTTGAATTTCTGTAAAAATAGCAGCTTCGTTTTTACTCTTCCAGTCCAAACTATCAACATCCCACATGATAAAGCTCAAATCGAGACTATTACGAATATCATCCGAAATAGCACCATATGGTGGACGCATCAATTTTTGAACTCTTTCCCAAGACACACTGTAATTGATGATTCTGTATCTGTAATTTGTTTCTTAGCATCTTCTAATGAGCAGTTGTGTTAAAACTGGATGATTCCAACTATGGTTTCCAACTTCATGGCCCTCAGCCTGCATACGTTTAAGAATTGACTCATTGCCTGCAATATTTTTCCCTTGGACAAAGAAGGTAGCTTTGATTTTGTACTTAGCTAAGATATCCAAGGCTTGTGGTGTTGTATTACCATCAGGACCATCATCAAAGGTAAGAGCTACCACTTTTTTATGTTTATCCGCTTGAACTTTTTTATAAAGTTCAGCATCTTTTTCTGTTAGATAGGATGTTTGAATATAATCAAAGAAATCTGAAATAGGCATTGCTATTTCTTCTACATTAGTCATTGCTTTGACTGGATATAGAACCAATTGACTATCTTTGTAAGCAAACTTCCAGCTTGACAATTCTGCAGCTGAGAAATCAGCTGAAACTTGGTCAACAACTGATTGATCTACTTTTTTATCTTGGAGAGTTGACTTAACTCCCTCAAGGATTTTTTCTTTGGCTGTGGATGGGTCTGTAAAGAATTGATCCAAGGTAAAGATAGAGCCATCCTCTTTCAGATACAGCTGGTCTAAAGTAGTATTTTCCAATTCAACGACATTAGAATTTGCCAAGTCATAGGCCTGTTTTTTAATCAAACGATTTTCAACCCCAGTTAAAGAGGAATCCCCTTTTTCTGAGTAATAAAAAATCAATTGATCTTTTCCCTCTACCTTGTCAGTGATGTCCTTTATAATCTCATTCTTAACAGAGGAGATAACACTATCTCCAACCATTGGATAATAGGTGATAATTTCAGATTTTTCCTTGCGAAAATGCTCTTTTTGACTTCCTTGGGAGTAGGCGTCATCTTTTTCCTTCTTGAGACTCTCAATCTTCTGTTCAAAGGCTTGCTTGTTCAACACTTTATAGGTGATCACAATACCGAGTGCTAACATTGTTAGAAACAAAAGCAAGACAAGAGTGCCAAGCTTTTTATTATTTTTCTTCTTTACTTTATTCTGGGGTAATCTCTTTTTTGTCATAGTCTTATCATATCAAATATGAACTATAATTTCAATGAAAACATGGCAGGAAAAGATTTAAAATAAGTAAGAAAAGTAAAAGAACCCTAGAAAAATCTAGGATTCTTTATAAATTAGAAACGAATACTTTCTCTTGTTTTTCATAGAAGTAACGAAGCGATTGGTAACACCAGGCTCAGCAACTTCTAATGCTTGAGAGATTTTTTTCGAAAGATGCTTGGTAATCAAATGTTGTTTCAAAGATATTCAAAGCTTCTTGGAAAGCTTGTTGAATACGATCATCAAATGATCTGTAACGGTTCGAATATTGAAGCAATTGTTCTGTCAAGGTTGCATTTTGAACGATACTGTATGTTTCTTCTTCCAACATATTCATATCATTTGTCGCAATCTCAAGGATGCGATTAACAGATTCGATATTCACTTGCGCTTGTTCCAGCTCAGCCATCAAGTCTTCTGTACTGTGACTTGCATCAAAGAAGAGCTTCAAGAATTTTTTTGTGGAATTCCTGGAAGATTTCTCTTCTCCATGTAGCGTTTAATCGTATGCAGACGGTTGACATATACATTTGCTTTTTGACGAGCATTGATGTCATCTTTTTCAATTTGAACGAGACGCTCACTAACACCGATTTGGTCATCTTCAATATCTTTTAATGTAGATTGGAGATTTTCCAAACGTTCTTGTAAGACAGAATATGCTTCTGAAACTTCTGACTCTGCATTATTCATTTCTTCAATAGTAGCATTCAAGGCTGAGATATCAGCTTGAAGACGACGAACTCGATTGACATCGCTTTCTGAAATCAAATAGGTTTTTCCCAAGACGTTCGATATCTTTAACTAGTACCTGATTGTTTTCTTTCAAGTGTTTAAGATAGGTAGGAAGGGTAGTTACCAATTTCTCAAAAGCTTTATGAGCTGCAATTTCACGAGTGAAAATATCATAAAGTGCATTGATTTCTTCTTGGATTTGAGTATTTTCATACTCTGCATTATCCAACTCCAATGTACGGATATTTTCGTGATTATTCTTCAAGGCTTCATAGAGAAGTTGAAGACGAGATTCGATATCAGTTTCTACAAAATGGTAGTTTTCATCTAAAAGCTTGCGGTAACCAGCTTCTAAATCTTCAAGTTGTTCTGGCAATTCAGTAGTAAGCTTTAGTGACAATCGCTGGAATTCTTTCAACGATATGTGTCAAAGCTAAAATATGATTTTCAGCGTTATCTAAAATGCCTGCTGCTTCAACCGGATCTCCCGATGAATTCAAGGTTACAAATTGAGAAAACTCAGATTGGATGTTCTCCAATTGTTTTTCAATTTCTGGAAGAGCTTGACCATATTTTTCAGGATCTTCAGCTACAGTGTTTTGTAGTTTCTCAAATAAATCTAGGGCATGCAGAACACGTCCACTATTTTTTGACTCTTGTTTTTCCAACTCAGACAAGGCATTACGAATTGCTGCAATATCTTCTTCAACAAGTTGGATTTGACTTTCAATTTGATCAATCTGGTGCTTAGCTTTCAAGAAACGGAATGAGTTATTGTATCCTTCAGCTTCAAAGAGGTTATTCTCGATATCTGCAAAAAGAGTTAAGAGACAAATCTACCCATTTTTTTGGTTCCATTCTCTAAAAAGCAATCTGACTTTGACCAATCAGATGCATGTTTTTTTACAACCTCTACCTCATCATTAACAGGAAGGTTATATAGTTCTTCTTTTCTTTCTTCTAAAGCTGCAAGTCTACTCTCATTTCGTTTACGTAGCAAAATAGCTACTGCAAAAGCAATAAAAGCAGGACTGCAATTCCAATCAAAGTAATAATCAACTGATTATTTGACATATCAAACTCCTTTTATACATGACACAATTGTAATGATTATATCATATTTTTCAAACCTTGGGAACTATTTCCCAATATTTTTATACGTCAAGAGTACTGTAAACAGCGTTTTCTTCGATAAATTCTCGACGTGGTTCTACTCGATCACCCATGAGCATATCAAAAATCTTATCTGCTTCTGCAGCGTCATCTACTGATACACGAGCCATGAGACGATGTTCAGGATTCATAGTAGTTTCCCAAAGTTGGTGGTCATCCATCTCTCCAAGACCTTTATAACGTTGAATGGTTGGTTTAGAACGACCTTCGCTGTAACGAGCCAGGGCTTCTTGTAGGCGGATTTCTTGGTCTGCGCCAGGTTGAATATATTCTTTAATCTCACTACCAACTTTGACACCGTAAATTGGTGGTTGAGCGATATAAACATAACCAGCCTCTAGAACGGGTTTCATATAACGATAAATCAGAGTTAACAAGAGAGTACGAATATGTGCTCCATCGACATCGGCATCTGTCATGATAACCAGTTTTTGATAGCGAGCTTTGCTAACATCAAACTCAGCCCCAAATCCTGTTCCCATAGCTGTGAAAAGACTGCGAATCTCCTCATTAGCTAAAATCTTATCCATGCTCGCTTTTTCAACGTTAAGGATTTTACCACGAATTGGTAAGATGGCTTGGAACTCACGATTACGTCCTGATTTTGCAGAACCTCCTGCAGAGTCTCCTTCGACGATGAAAAGTTCAGTTTCAGCTGGATTGTTTGATGAACAGTCCGCTAATTTTTCCTGGAAGATTTGAAATTTCTAAACCAGATTTCTTACGTGTAACTTCACGCGCACGCTTGGCAGCAACACGCGCTTTAGCTGCCAAAATCCCTTTTTCAACGATGCGCTTTAGCAATCTGTGGATTTTTCCAAAAGGAAGTCAGAAAATGCATCGCTGAAGAGGCGATTGGTAATCTTCACAACTTCACTATTTCCCAAGTTTGGTCTTAGTTTGTCCTTCAAACTGAGGGTTTTGGATGCTTCACAGAGATAACAGCTGTCAATCCTTCACGGACATCCTCACCTGTTAGGTTATCTTCGTTATCTTTTAGAAGTTTGTTTCTTTACGAGCATAGTCATTGATAACACGAGTCAAAGCAGTTCTGAAACCTTGTTCATGTGTTCCACCTTCATGGGTATGAATATTGTTAGCGAAACTCATGACATTCTCGTGGTAACCAGTTGTATACTGCATAGCAACTTCTACAGTAATATCATCCATTTCACCATCTGTGTAGATTGGTGTATCAAAGATAACATCCTTGTTTTCGTTGATGTACTCAACATAGCTAGCAATCCCACCTTCGTAGTGATAATGCTTTTGGTTTTGTTCAAGTCCTTCACGTTTGTCAGTGATAGAAATCTGAAGACCACGGTTTAGGAAAGCAAGTTCTTGAACACGTTTGTTTAATCGATCAAAATCAAATGTCGTTGTCTCAGTAAAAATTTCTGGGTCTGGAGTGAAATGAACGATTGTTCCTGTTTTATCCGTATCCCCGATCACCTCAAGGTCTGCAACAACATGTCCACGACGGTATTCTTGGTAATGAATCTTTCCATTTTTATGAACGCGAACATCCAACTGTGTTGAAAGAGCATTTACAACTGATGACCCTACACCATGGAGTCCACCAGATACCTTGTATCCGCCACCGCCGAATTTACCTCCGGCGTGAAGAACAGTAAAGACTGTTTCAACGGCAGGACGTCCTGTTTTTCTTGGATATCAACAGGAATTCCACGACCATCATCGATAACTGTAATCGAATCATCTGGCTCAATAAAGACCTCGATATGACTAGCGAATCCCGCCAAAGCTTCGTCGATAGAGTTATCTACGATTTCCCAGACTAGATGGTGAAGACCTTCTTTGGCAGTTGAACCAATATACATCCCTGGACGCATACGAACAGCTTCCAGACCTTCCAAAACTTGAATTTGACTGGCATCATAATCTTGTGCCTGTTGGTTTTTAATATCTTCTGTCATTTTTCCCCTTTTTCTTACATGTCTATTGCTTGTTTTAAGGACACAACATCCTCAAAGAGATAGGCATCTAAGCCTGCAGCATGTCCTGCTTCTACATCAATGGCACGGTCACCAATGACTAGACCTGACGTTATATGATACTTATCACGTAAATAAATCATCGATTCAGGATCAGGCTTGCGTTTAAAACCTGAACTAGCCGTCACTACTTCTGTAAAGTAAGGAGCTATCTCAGTTTTCGCTAGAATTTCCAATACTTGATCGTTTCGATGAGAAACCAAGAAGTTACGGCCACCTTGGTCCGAAATATTCTCTAAAAGAGTAGGAATCCCATCAAACAAAACTGGGTGTTCAAGCTCACGGGCTTCATTTTCCTTATATTTTTCAAGAAAGTTTTCAATGCCTGGAGCATACTTTTCGATAGCAAAGGCAGTCGAAACCTTCAAAGCTTCGTAAACACTATCGTGTTCCTGCTCAATCCCGAAACTCTGCTAATGTTTCTACAAAAGGCTGCTGTAGAAGTTTCATAATTATCAAGCAGGGTTCCACCTAAATCCCAGATGTAATCGTGATATTTCATACCCTTCATTATACCATTTTTTTATAAAAAGCGATGTTTACCTTGGTTTTTGCCATTAAAAAAAGAGAAGAATCTTCTCCATCAAGAAAGATTCTCCTCCGTTTGTTCATTATTTTTCAAATAGGTCTGTGTAGAGCATGCCATTTCTTAGAGACTCAGCATCTCCGCCCAATGTTTCAACCAAGTGGTAAGCAAAGGCTAAAGCTGTTGCTGGTCCACGGCTCGTAATGATATTTCCATCCACTACGACTGTTTCTTTGTGGTAGTGACCGTCAGCAATTTGTTCTTGGACTCCATCATAGCAGGTGAAGTTTCTTCCTTCTAGGAGACCAGCTCGATTCAAGCAATTGGAGCAGCACAGATGGCTGCCACCTTTTTACCGATTTTCTCAAATTTTTGAAGTTCAGAGATTAATTGTTCATTGTCCCGCAAGTGGGTAGCACCAGGCATACCTCCTGGAAGGACAATCATGTCATACTCTGATAAATTACCATCAAACACTCGATCAGCTTGAACTTGAATAGCATGTGAACCTGTCACTTTATCTTCAAATCCTACCATATGGCAGGTGATATTTGCGCGGCGCATGACGTCTACGACCGTCAAGGCTTCAATTTCTTCAAAACCATTTGCTAGGATAACTGCAACTTTAGGCATAGCGACCTCCTTATTTCACTTTTTTCAACACAACTTTTTTACGTTTGAATCTTGTTCGACCACTCTTTTCATCAGCCAAATGGGTTTGGTAGCTCATCGATAACAGCAAACCGACACCAATTAGATTACTGATAATAGCGGATCCTCCTTGGGAAATAAAGGGCAAAGGAATCCCTGTCAGAGGAAGCAGGCCAGTAACCGCACCAATATTTTCAAAGATATGGAACAAGAGCATCATGATAAATCCAGTTGAGATGTAGGTATAAAATTGATTATTGGATTTTAGGGTAATCTTTAACATGCGATAGATGAGCAGTAGGTATAGTGCAACCACTACAACTGAACCAATAAATCCAAAATCTTCCGCAATTACTGTGAAAATCATATCACTCTCGCGAACTGGAATAAGGAGATTAGACACATTAAAGCCTTGACCAAAGATTCCACCGCTACCAATTGCGATTTGACCCTGTGCCTGTTGATAGGTAGTCGTTTGGGCATAATCAAACGGGTTGAGCCAAGCTAGGATACGGTTAATCTGATATGTCGGCATCCCAATTTGGTGCATAAAGACACGCCCGTCTTTTGTGATAAAGATTGCTAGGAAGCCTGCAATTGCGGACAAAACTGCTACAAAAATTGGAATAATAATCTTCCAAGAAACACCAGACAATAAGACAAGTCCTGCAAAGATTGCGACAAAAAACCATAGCTGTCCCAAGGTCACTTTGCAAGGCTAGTAAAACCATAACTGGCATCGTGAAAAACGATCATCCACAAAATTAATAAAAAATCTAAGCCAACGGTTCGTTCTTTGTCTTTATGTTTCTTGGTAAAGGTTACGATAACGTATGCCAGCATCAAAATATAGGATATCTTCATGAATTCGGAGGGTTGAAAGAGTGTATAACCACCGATTGACACCCAGTTTTTTTCGCACCAGTTGCAGCTACTAAACTCGGGTTGTAGAAGACTAAAGGCAAGACCATCAAGGCTAGACCGAGTCCATATAAATAAGGTGTGGACTGCCAGAGAAATTTTGTGTTAAAAAAACATGACTATGAAGCTAAAAACAATCCCTAGCGATATCCAAGCCAGTTGTTGTCCAAGTATGGGACCAAACATTGTTTGGGTAGTCATGACTAACTGCTATATAAATAGCTACAACTCCAATCACCAACAAACAAAAATACTGGTAATATTAAACTATAATCGACCCTAGAGTCGAGAGAACGTTTCATAAAAAGGCCTCCTTCATTCTTTCAGGTATTCATTTCATTGTTTATTTAAAAATTCTTGAACTTTTGAGAATACTTGCTCTCGGCTAATATTCCTTACTCGACTGGTACGAGACAGAGCCTTGCTGATTTGCTTACCATATCGTTTACTTGCCATACGGCTATCTAGAAATCAGAACTGCAGAGCGTTGACCCCACTCGACGCATGGTTCGTCCAATCGCTTGCTTAAGACGAATAATAGCCATAGGAAGCTGATAATCGTAAAAAGGATTTTTTTCCTTCAAACGAAGTTCTTGATTCATCTTTTTCGTAAAGGGATCTTCTGGATTTTGGAAAGGCAAACGAGTCACCACTTCAATCACTCGAGGATGTCTTGAAAAATCGACACCTTCCCAAAAACTTCCCGCCCCAAGCAAGAGCTCACGCTCGCCTCTTTCAAAGCGTTTTTTCAATTGGGCAGGTTCACCGTGCTTATACTGGGCCAGATGGGGAAACCCTCAAAGCATCTGAAACTTGCAACAATAAATCTTTTGCAGTAAATAAGACTAGAATGGGTTCTTCAAGCTGGAATAATTCTTCTAGAACTTCTACAATTGCTTGTGCATATTCCTCAGATGAAATTTCTGTCACCAACGGAAAATCCTTCACCAACAAGATTTCCTGATTTTCCTGAAACTGTTCGTCCATGCAGTAAAAGGCAGCTTGAGGAAAACCTAACAATTCTGGTAAAGAAACCCTACTACTAATTTCAAGGGTTGCAGAGATTCCTAATAGCTGACAGGATTCTGGGAAAATCTGAGAAAAGAGAAAACGATGATTGCGACTAGAAGTGATTTCAACCTTCTTACTAGACACATCTGAAGTCGATAACCAAAATTCTCCCTCAGATGTAAAAAATCTCTGATAGTCTTTAAATTCTGTAAATTCAACTCAGAAAAATCTTGGCGGAGCTTGTCAATGCTACTAGCTGGACACATCCTACGTTTACCAGATAGAAACTGATCGAGTAGGTAAGAAACTTCAAAACGAATACTTTCTAGCAAGCGTCTTTGAAGCATACCTTCTTCCCTCGATAGAGCTTGATCTAGTTGATCCACCAAATCTGTTAGCAAATAAGTTTTACGAGAAAGATTTTCCAATGTCAACAAGATTTTCTGGGCTTCATCTAAAATCAAGAGACGCCCTTCTAAGAGACTAGGATCATCTTCAAGTCGAGTAACGAGGTAAGCATGATTGGTCACAAGCAACTTGCAAGAACGAGCCTTTTCCTGACCTCGTTTCCAAAAATCCTCCAACCAAAAGAGAGAGGCTTTGTGAAGGTTACCATCATGAACCAAGTTCGGTAAAAACTGCTGGTAGCGATAGAGCTGACCAATCTCGTCTAAATCTCCTGTATCTGTCTCTGTCAACCAAACTAGAAGTTGCATCTTGAATCGTGTATACAGACGATTGGACTCTTCTTCCTCTAGAGCTGTATGAAAGGCATCTAGCTTCAAGTAATTCTGAGGACCCTTAAGACTATGAATAGAGATATGGAAAATCTCTTCTAGTCTTTTAGCCTCCTCTTGCATCACCTGATTTTGAAGGATTTTAGTCGGAACACTGAGTAGGATTCCCCCTTCATTCTCAAGTGACAAGGCCGGTAGCAGGTAACCATAGGTTTTCCCAATTCCTGTTTGAGCCTGAATAAAGGAAATGGCTTCCCCTTGTAAAAACTCTTGAACCTTTTGGGCAAATTCTTCTTGTTGACTTCTCTCTTCCAAACCTAGCAAGGCAATATTAGTTTGGAAATCTTTTGAGAGTTTGCGTGGAGAAAGGACAGGCTTTTCTTTTCTCAAAAATAAACCTTGCACTTCTACCAAATCATGCTCAACGAGGAGAGACTGTTTCTGATAAACTTCCTCGATGACTAGGTAAGATTCATAGAGTAAGCTGTCTGATAAACTCAATAAGCGCTCCAACAACCCTTTTGGCAGTCCAAACATCTTTTGTCTCATACAAAGAAAGAGTTCTGCTGTTGCTTGGGCATCAGATAGAGCTGAATGGGCTTGCTCTAGAGGAATCCCCAACTCTTGGCAAAGAATGCCGAGATTATACTTCTCAAGCTGAGGGTAAAATACTTGAGCCAACTCCACTGTATCGATACGAGGCGTGCGCAATTCATAACCCTCAAAAAAGAGGAATTCTGCCAATAAATTAGCATCGAACTGAACATTGTGCGCAACAAAAATACCGTCTTTGACCAGTTCAAAAATCTTTTTCAGCCACCTGAGAAAACTCTGGAGCCTTTGCCAAACGTTTATCAGTCAAACCCGTTAATTCTTTGATATGAGAATCCAAGTGTTCATGAGGGTTGACATCAGTCGCATACTGCTCAACAATCTCACCATCTTCAATGACTACAATTCCCACTTGGATGATTTTTGCCTTGCTTCCGGTACTTGTTGCTTCTAAATCTACAACTACGTACCGATTATTTCTAAAATTCATCACTAAAAATTATATCAAAATTTGCACCATTTGACACCCCTGAACTTTATTTGAAGAGTCAAGTTTCTTGCAAGATTTCGAAAAAATGATTGAATTGAATTGTAGAAAAGGAGGGAACTCATGAACCCATTAGATTTGTTTAACCAAGTAAAAAGAACTCATTGAGAACAAAGATTTTTTTCTGCAGCAAAAACTTTTGTTGAAGAAAAACAAGGATCAACTCGGTGAGTACCTAAGCCAAGCACAAGCTTTGGTTTCAGGCTCAGAAGGACTTGACGGTCTTGTATATAAGGTCAAAGGTCTCTTCTAATCATCAAAAGACACCTGAAAAATCAGGTGTCTTTTTGTATTTTTTTCATGAATGCAGGAATATGTTGACTAATCGTGGTTGGCAGAACTACAAAGTTGTCCTCAGCTAGTTCTTGGGCAATTGCTGAATGTAGATAGGTCGCTACCGTCACTCTTTCATAGAGATTTGCTTGGAGAAATTGCCCTGCAAAGCCAGCAATCATCCCAGCCAGAGTATCACCCATTCCCCCAGTCGCCTGATAAGGACCACCAACACTCAACTGATAACAATCAGCTTGACCAGCTTGCCAAATTCGAGTAGCAGGACCTTTTTGAACAAGAATCGTTCCTGAAGGAAATTTCTTCAAAGCCTCTCCTGTTTCATCGCTTCCATGGGAATCCAAATCTAATCCTGACAAGACTTGCCATTCCCTTTGGTGTGGCGTTAGAACAAGCTTAGCTTTAGGAAATTTCATCCCCCTCTTAGCAAAAATAGAAAGGGCACCACCATCTAGTATGAGGGTCTGGTCTTGGTCTAAATGATCAAAAACTGTTTGGAGAAGCTCTTCTCCACGCTCATCATCCACTAGTCCAGGGCCAACCAAGACAACATTCGCTTTCTCTAACTGTTGCTCCAGTAATTGCTTATCGTCAAGAGCAAAAGCCATAGCCTCAGGCAGATGGCTATGTAGAGCTGTAATATTTTCTTTATCCGTTGCTACTGTTAGCAAGCCTGATCCGCTATTTACAGCTGCCAAAGCCGACATAATAATAGCTCCCCCATAGGGATAAGTCCCTCCAATCAAGAGAAGACGACCGTAGTCTCCCTTATGACTAGAACGAGGACGCTCGATGATTACCTTTTTCAGTAGAGCTTGATCAATGACTTTCATAAGCTACTCCTTCATGCTTTCTCTTACTTTCATTATACTACAAAAAAATAGAAAAAAACATCAATTGAAATAAGTATCTTTACAGCAAATGAAAAGTCGAGATATCACTATCTCAACCATTTTTCATCATAAACTTAATTTCTATCCAGCGTTCTTAAAGCAGCCTGATAAGTCTGCTCCATCAGCATGGTAATGGTCATTGGACCAACTCCACCAGGTACAGGGGTGATATGACTAGCAATTGGTGCAACAGCATCGTAATCAACATCTCCACAGAGCTTGCCATTTTCATCTCGGTTCATCCCTACATCAATGACAACTGCACCTGGTTTGACAAAGTCAGCAGTCACAAATTTGGCGCGACCGATAGCTACGACCAAAATATCGGCTTTAGAAGCTACTTGGGCTAGATTATGGGTGCGAGAGTGGGTCAAGGTTACAGTTGCATTTTTAGCCAACAGTAACTGAGCCATGGGTTTCCCAACAATATTTGAACGACCAATTACGACAGCATTTTTACCTTCTAAGTCAATCCCATATTCATGAAACATTTCCATAATTCCAGCTGGAGTTGAAGGAATCATAACTGGGTGACCAGACCAGAGGCGTCCCATGTTGAGAGGATGGAAACCATCCACATCCTTTTCAGGGTCAATAGCTAGTAAAACAGCTTCTTCATCGATGTGTTTTGGTAATGGAAGCTGAACCAAAATCCCATGCCATGCTGGATCTTGATTGTATTTAGCGATTAATTCTAACAATTCCTCTTGAGTAATGGTCTCTGGAACTCGCACGACTTCACTTTGGAAAGCCTGCAGCGATGGCAGAACGCTCCTTGTTGCGTACGTAAACTTGGCTTGCTGGATTTTCTCCGACTAAAATAACGACCAATCCTGGAACCAAACTTGTCTCTTCCTTTAATTTGGCTGTTTTTTCAGCCAACTGTCCTTGTAGCTTGGTTGCTAAAGCCTTTCCATCAATCATCTGTGTCATGTATTTTCTCTTTTCTAACAAATATTCTCTATTATAACAAAAAATCGTTCTGCATTCTAACACTTCTTACCTAAGATACCCTATAGTCTGAAACTATAAGAAAAAGCTCACTTGGAGCTTTTCATGATATTCTTACAAAACCTTACTCAAGAAATCCTTGGTTCTTTTGTTCTTGGGTTTTGTTCAAAGACTTGCTCTGGAGTTCCGTCTTCAACAACAACACCATCAGCCATAAAGATGACACGATCTGCTACTTCACGCGCAAAGCCCATTTCATGCGTTACGATAACCATGGTCATTCCTGACTGAGCAAGTTCTTGCATAACTGCTAGTACTTCTCCTACCATTTCAGGGTCTAGGGCAGAAGTCGGTTCATCAAATAGTAGGACATCTGGTTCCATAGCAAGACCACGCGCAATAGCGATACGCTGTTGCTGACCGCCCGACAAGCTTTGAGGATAAGCATCTGCCTTATCTGGCAAACCAACCTTTTCCAAGAGCTCATGGGCTCTCTTCTCAGCAACTGCCTTACTTTCGCCTTTTGTCTTAATAGGAGAAAGTGTAATATTTTCCATTACCGTCATATTTGGGAAGAGATTGAATTGTTGGAAAACCATTCCCATCTTTTCACGCATGGCAAAGAGGTCATTTTTCTTATCGGTAATGTCGACACCTTCAAAGATAACCTTTCCTTTAGTAGCTTCTTCGAGGAGATTCATCGAACGAAGGAGGGTTGACTTACCGCTACCAGAAGGTCCGATAATCACCACTACTTCCCCTTTTTTAATTTCAAGATCAATTCCTTTTAAAACTTCATTTTTCCCAAAGTTTTTATGAAGGTTTTCAATTTTTATAAGTGTTTCAGTCATTATTTCTTATCTCCTTGTCCCATACGATTTTCAAAAGCTTTCAAGGCCAGTGTCAAGATAGAGGTCATAATCAAGTAGTAAAAGGCTGCAAATAAGAGCGGTGTTAAAGGTAGGTATGTGGTTGTTGATACTGTAGTAGCTCCATTCCACAACTCCATAACCCCGATAGCTGACAAGAGCGAGCTATCCTTTGATAATAGTGATAAACTCATTTCCTAGAGAAGGTAAGATATTTTTGATAGCCTGGGGTAAAATGACATAGCGCATGGCATTCTTAGGGCGAATACCTAGTGAATAAGCTGCTTCTAATTGTCCCTTTGGTACTGCATTAATCCCAGCACGAACTGTTTCTGATACATAGGCACCACTATTCATAGAGATAATCAAAATCCCTGGAATCAAGCGAGTCAGATCAACATCTAAGATCCCAATTTGAATAGTCGGAGCACTAATATGCATCAAGGCAAATGCAATCATAATCTGCACCATCATCGGAGTCCCACGGAAGACCCAGATATATAGATTAGCAAACCAGGCAAGTGGTTTAATCTTTGAACGTTGTGCAAAGGCCAATAGCACTCCTAGAATGGTCCCCAAGAAGACCACCAAGATAGATATGATAATTGTTACAACGGCACCATAGTTAAAATATGGTAGATATTTCGGTAAAAAAGAAAAATTCATGGATACTCTACTTTCTGTTTTTTTAATATTTAAACTTAAAACTTGTATAAGGATAACATATATTGCATAAAAATTCAACATTTTTCTCTAATATTTTTCAATAAATTTTCAAAGACGATAGAAATAGCGAGAAATCTTAGTTTTTTTCTAGTCAAGTAGAGTCTGTTTATGGTAAAATAGTAAAGATAAGAAATGGAGGAGAATCAAAATGGAATCACATTTGGTTAGAATCATCAATCGCTTAGAAGCAATGACTAAAGATGGTGGTAACTTGAAACGTAACTTTGAGCGCGAAGGAGTTGTTGTCGCAGAGGTTGCTTTTAACCACGACGAAGAAAACGGACCACTCTTTACACTTCGTGACGTTGAAGCTCGTGAAACATATACATTTGATAGCATCGACCTCATTGCGATGGAAATCTACGAACTTTTATACTAATTGTTGAATAAATGCCGGAGAAGTCTCCTGCTTTGACCAATGAAAATCCTTTTTGCATGACAAATAGGATTTTTCTTTTTATCCCTATATTTCATCTACAAAACTCTTTTACCATGACTTCTAAGACTCAATCTTTTTACTTGCTTTCCCCTTCAATCATGATATAATGAGACTAAAGAACTTTGACTATTTTTGACCTTTCTGTTTTAGTCAAAGCCAAGAAAGAAACGAGGTAGTGGTATGCTCTGTCAAAATTGTAAAATCAATGACTCAACGATCCATCTTTACACCAATCTTAATGGACATCAAAAGCAAATTGACCTTTGCCAAAATTGCTACAAAATTATCAAAACAGATCCGAACAACAGCTTATTCAAAGGCATTACAGATTTAAACAATCGTGATTTTGATCCATTTGGAGACTTCTTTAACGATCTGAATAACTTTAGACCTTCTTCCAATAATAATGTTCCTCCAACCCAGTCAGGTGGTGGATATGGTGGCAATGGTGGTTTTGGTTCCCAAAATCGCGGGCCAGCTCAAACACCTCCTCCTAGTCAAGAAAAAGGACTCTTGGATGAGTACGGTATCAACATAACCGAGATTGCCCGCCGTGGAAATGTCGATCCTGTTATCGGTCGTGACGAAGAAATCATTCGTGTCATTGAAATTCTCAACCGTAGAACCAAAAACAATCCCGTCCTTATCGGAGAGCCTGGTGTTGGTAAGACAGCCGTTGTCGAAGGCCTCGCTCAAAAAATTGTAGATGGTGATGTTCCCCACAAACTTCAAGGGAAAGAAGTCATCCGCTTAGACGTCGTGAGTCTTGTCCAAGGCACAGGAATTCGTGGACAGTTCGAAGAGCGCATGCAGAAACTCATGGAAGAAATTCGTGAGCGTAAAGATGTCATCCTCTTTATCGACGAAATTCACGAGATTGTCGGTGCTGGTTCTGCCGGAGACGGCAATATGGATGCAGGCAATATTCTGAAACCTGCCCTTTCTCGTGGCGAACTTCAACTAGTTGGTGCTACTACCCTCAATGAATACCGCATCATCGAAAAAGACGCCGCCCTTGAGCGCCGTATGCAACCTGTTAAAGTTTATGAACCAACTGTGGAAGAGACTATTATTATCCTCAAAGGTATCCAAAAGAAATACGAAGATTACCACCACGTTCATTATACAGATGCTGCTATCGAAGCTGCTGCTACTCTTTCTAACCGCTACATCCAAGATCGTTTCTTGCCGGACAAGGCTATTGACCTCCTAGATGAGGCTGGTTCTAAAATGAACTTAACCTTGAATTTTGTGGATCCTAAGGTTATCGACCAACGCTTAATCGAGGCAGAAAATCTCAAGGCCCAAGCAACTCGAGATGAAGATTTTGAGAAAGCAGCCTACTTCCGTGACCAGATTGCTAAATATAAAGAAATGCAAAAAACAAAAGTAACGGATCAGGATACCCCGATTATCAGCGAAAAGACGATTGAACACATTATTGAGCAAAAGACCAATATTCCAGTTGGTGATTTGAAAGAAAAAGAGCAGTCTCAACTCATCAACCTAGCAGACGATCTCAAGGCTCATGTCATTGGTCAAGATGATGCAGTTGATAAGATTGCTAAGGCTATCCGTCGTAACCGTGTTGGGCTTGGAACTCCAAACCGTCCAATTGGTAGCTTCCTCTTTGTTGGTCCTACTGGTGTCGGTAAGACAGAACTTTCTAAACAACTAGCTATTGAGCTTTTTGGTTCTGCTGATAGCATGATTCGCTTTGATATGAGCGAATACATGGAAAAACATAGCGTTGCCAAACTCGTCGGTGCCCCTCCAGGATACGTAGGTTATGATGAAGCAGGTCAGTTGACTGAGAAAGTGCGTCGCAACCCCTACTCACTGATCCTCCTAGACGAGGTTGAAAAAGCCCATCCAGATGTTATGCATATGTTCCTTCAAGTATTGGATGATGGCCGTTTAACGGACGGTCAAGGACGCACTGTTAGCTTTAAGGATGCCATCATTATCATGACCTCAAATGCAGGTACAGGTAAGGCAGAAGCTAGTGTTGGATTTGGTGCTGCTCGTGAAGGACGAACAAACTCTGTCCTTGGAGAATTAGGCAACTTCTTTAGCCCAGAATTCATGAACCGCTTTGATGGGATTATTGAATTCAAGGCTCTCAGCAAGGAAAATCTCCTACAAATCGTTGACCTTATGTTGGATGATGTGAATAAACGCCTCTCAAGTAATAACATCCATTTAGATGTAACAGATAAGGTGAAAGAAAAACTTGTAGACCTTGGTTACGATCCAAAAATGGGAGCTCGTCCACTCCGTCGTACCATCCAAGACTATATCGAAGATGCCATTACAGACTACTACCTTGAAAATCCAAGTGAAAAAGACCTCAAGGCAGTCATGACAAGTAAAGGTAAAATCGTGATTAAGTCCAAAAATAAAACGGAAACAGTCGAGTCAAACGACTAGTTCCTCACATACAAAAGAATGTTCTTGCTTGACAGTGAGAGCATTCTTTACTATTATAGAAAGAAAGCGCACTCACGAAGGAGAAGTTTATGGCAAATCCAACATTTGGAGAAAAAAAAGAAGGAGTAACCTACAAAAATAGATATGGCGTTTATGCAGTCATACCTGATGCAAATCATGAAAAGATTATCCTCGTACAAGCTCCAAATGGTGCATGGTTCTTACCAGGAGGTGAAATCGAAGAAGGTGAAATCCATCTCGAAGCTCTCAAACGAGAGTTGATTGAAGAATTAGGATTTACAGCTGAAATCGGCACCTACTATGGGCAGGCTGATGAATATTTTTATTCTAGTCATCGTGATACCTACTACTACAATCCAGCTTATCTCTATGAAGCTACTTCTTATCAAGAAATCCAAAAACCTCTCGAGGACTTCAATCACTTAGCTTGGTTCCCAATCGATGAAGCTATTGCTAACTTAAAACGCGGAAGTCACAAATGGGCGATCGAAGCTTGGAAAAAACAACATCAAATTTAAACTATCTTTACCAAATTTCCCAAAAAGTGCTATAATAGACATAGAAATACAGGAGGAAACCCTATGAAGCTTATCAATACTACAAATTCACACTCGCAACTTGTTAAAAGTCAGCTAGAAAGCACCGACGCAACGCTTGTAGAGGTTTATTCTGCGGGAAATACAGATGTTATTTTTACTCAGGCTCCACTTCATTACGAAATCCTCATTTCCAATAAACATCGTGCAATCCGGGAAAAAGAAATGGAAAATAATCAAAGAATTTTTTTCCTCAGTCGTAAAAATTAATCAACAGGCTATTGATAAGGCAAATATTAAAAACCCTCTATTCTGATAAATTGATTGAGATTTCAATCCCTACAAAAATAGAATTAATCTACCCTACAGTTAAAACTGCTGGGTTTTTTTAATGCTTTTTGTACATTTCTAAAATAACTAGCATGTCTAAAACTTTTTGTGAAAAATTCACATTTTAATCGAAAAAAATATGAGAAATTTCGTTATAATAGATAGAGAGATTTTAATGAAGGAGTTTGATATGAAAGAAATAGTATACAGAGAAGCCCAGGGCTAGATGAATACCAAAAAAATCGGGAAAAGTGTTGGCTGATGCCTTTATGGACTACCCTTTCATGACTCTTATCAAAGATGATTTAAAAACCAGAATATTACCCAGCATTCTTAGAATTATTGGATAGCCTTCTGACCAAACTCTATATCAAAGGAGAGACCTGTCTGATAGCTGAACAAGACGGGGAAATCATGGCCGTTGCCCTCCTGCAACAAAAGGATTTTTCCATTCTATCTTATTTGCTGAATGGTATGGTCAAGCTTTTCCGTTTTATTACTCCGCGCAATCTCTTGAAATATCTTGATTTGGTGGAACGTTCCGAACAGCATTTGAAAAGATCAGGAAATTTTGACTGGTATTTGATGATGTTAGGTGTCAACGCTTCTAGTCAAAACCAAGGAATCGGGAGTGCTTTTCTACAAGAAGGTGTTGAACCTTATCTTAAATCCAAAGGCTGCAAACGCTTGGGCTTGATTACTAGTACTGAAAAAAATGTTTGCTTCTATGAAAAAAACAAGTATGAATTACTAGATTCGATGATGTTAGAATACGGAACAAAATCTATTGGAAACTGGGCTTTTGTAAAAATCCTGGATAACTAATTTTAAACATAAAAAAGATTGGTCATAAAACCAATCTTTTTTATGTTACTTAACTGCTTCTTTCAAGGCTTCTACTTTATCCAAGCGTTCCCATGGAAGATCAATATCTGTACGTCCCATATGTCCATAAGCCGCTGTTTGACGGTAGATTGGACGTTTGAGGTCAAGCATTTGGATGATTCCTGCAGGACGAAGGTCAAAGATTTGACGCGCTGCTTTTTCAAGTTTACTTTCAGCTACTGTTCCTGTACCGAAAGTATCGATACGGACAGATACAGGTTGAGCTACCCCAATCGCGTAAGCCAATTGCACTTCTGCTTTCTTAGCAAGACCTGCAGCAACAATGTTTTTAGCAATGTAGCGAGCTGCATAAGAAGCTGAACGGTCAACCTTAGTCGCATCCTTACCAGAGAAGGCACCACCACCGTGACGTGAATAACCACCATAGGTATCCACGATGATCTTACGACCAGTCAAACCTGAGTCTCCTTGAGGTCCTCCGATAACGAAACGACCAGTTGGATTGATGAAGAATTTAGTCTTATCATCCAGGTAAGAATCTGGAATCACTTCTTTGATGACCTTGTTGATTACATCCTCATGGATTTGTTCATTGCTGACTTCTGGATCGTGTTGAGTTGAAATAACGACAGTGTCCACACGCACTGGCTGGTCATTTTCATCATATTCAACAGTAACTTGAGATTTAGCGTCTGGACGAAGGTAGCTAATTTCACCAGACTTACGTAGCTCTGCCAAACGACGAACCAACTTGTGGCTGAGTGAGATTGGCAATGGCATGAGTTCTTCAGTTTCATCAACTGCAAAACCAAACATGAGACCTTGGTCTCCAGCCCCAATCAAATCAAGTGGATCTTGATCCGCATTCCCACGAACTTCTAAGGCTTCATTAACCCCTTGAGCGATATCTGGTGATTGTTCTACCAAGGATGGGTGAACTCCCACCGTCTCCGCAGAAAAACCGTACTCTGTATTGGTATAACCAATCTCTGCAATGGTATCACGAACCACTCGGTTAATATCGACATAAGCATTGGTTGAAATTTCACCGAAAACATGTACTGAACCAGTATAAACAGCTGTTTCAGCGGCAACGTGCGCCTCTGGATCTTGCTCTAAAATAGCATCCAAGATAGCATCTGAGATTTGGTCTGCAATCTTATCTGGATGCCCCTCAGATACAGATTCAGACGTGAATAATTTACGTTCTGACATAAAAATGTCCCCCCTTAAAAAATATTCGTTATAGAGTTACAAAGAACTGGTAAGAAGAGTATTTACAATCAATCCCACCACCTTATCGGGACCATATAACCTAACTATTATAACACGAATCTTTAAAAAAAACTCGTATGATTACTATTTTTCTTACTAGGAAAATGTTTTCCAATCATAACTAAATAAAAAAACTCTTAAAAGTAGATGAGTTTCTACTTTTAAGAGTGATGTTATAAACTAATTATTCTCTAGATAAAAATTCAAATCGTTCTCCAACGTATTGGCTCTTTACATACTCAAAAGCCGTTCCGTCATCAAAGTAAGAAACCTGAGTCAAACCTAAAATAGCATGCCCTTTTTCAACTTCTAGGTAATGAGCTATCTTTTCTTTGGCTAAACGTGCGTATATGGTCTGGTGAGATTTACCAATTCGATAACCATGCTCTTGCAAGGTTTGAAAGAAGTGCTTGGTTACTTCTTCTTTTTTGAAATTTTTGATAAATTTCTCAGGAATCGACGCCACTTCATAGACAACAGGAACCTTATCCGCATAACGAACACGCTCCATACGAATGATATTGTCAGTTGGCAGTAAACCTAGTTTAGCCACTTCTTGCTCATTTGGAATGGTTCGACGATAAGAAATCAAGTGACTAGATGGAGTTTTTCCCTTGAGCTTTAACAATCTCCGTAAAACTAGTTGTTCCACGCATTCTTTCCTGAACACGTGTACTTGAAACAAAGGTCCCACTACCTACACGTCGTTCCAAAACCCTTCTTCAACCAAAAGAGATTGCTTGACGTAAGGTCATGCGGCTAACGGCAAATTCTTCTGCTAAATCTCGCTCACTTGGAAGTCTTTCCCCAATTTTCCAACTTCCCTCATCAATGTCTTTCTTGATTTGGTCGTGGATTTTCATATAAGCTGGTAACATGCTTGATCACTTCTTTTCTTTATTTTTTCCATTGTACCGTAACTCATAGGGAAAAAGTCAAACCGCACTTGTTTAGTTGGTAATTCTAACCCTTTTTATGATAGAATATTCAAGAAGATATTTCTTTTGAAGAAAGGGAAAAAGATGAGCAACATTTCAACTGATTTGCAAGATGTCGAAAAGATCATCGTACTGGACTATGGTAGCCAGTACAACCAACTCATCTCACGTCGTATCCGTGAGATTGGTGTCTTTCAGAACTAAAAAGTCACAAGATTTCGGCTGACGAAGTCCGTGCTATCAATCCTATTGGGATTGTACTTTCAGGTGGTCCAAACTCTGTTTTACGAAGAAGGATCGTTTGATATTGATCCAGAGATTTTTGAACTTGGAATTCCGATTTTGGGAATCTGCTATGGTATGCAGCTATTGACTCACAAGCTTGGTGGTAAGGTTGTTCCTGCAGGTGACGCTGGTAACCGTGAATACGGTCAATCAACATTGACTCACACAGAATCAGCCCTTTTTGCGGGTACTCCAGATGAGCAACTTGTTTTTGATGAGCCACGGTGATGCTGTTACAGAAATTCCCTGCTGATTTTGTCCGTACTGGTACTTCAGCTGACTGTCCTTTCGCATCTATCGAAAAGCCCAGACAAGAAAAATTTACGGTATCCAATTCCACCCAGAGTTCGCCACTCAGTTCACGGTTATGATATTTTGCGTAACTTTGCTTTTAAATATCTGTGGTGCCAAAGGTGACTGGACTATGGATAACTTCATCGAGATGCAAATCAAACAAATCCGTGAAAAAGTTGGAGATAAACGTGTTCTTCTCGGACTTTCTGGTGGTGTTGACTCTTCTGTTGTTGGGGTTCTTCTCCAAAAAGCCATCGGCGATCAATTGATCTGTATCTTTGTAGACCACGGTCTTCTCCGTAAAGGGGAAGCTGACCAAGTTATGGATATGCTTGGTGGTAAGTTTGGGTTAAACATCGTTAAGGGCAGATGCTGCCAAACGTTTCCTTGATAAATTGGCTGGTGTTTCTGACCCTGAACAAAAACGGAAGATTATCGGTAACGAGTTTGTTTATGTCTTTGATGACGAAGCAAGCAAACTAACAGACGTGAAATTCCTTGCTCAAGGAACACTCTATACAGACGTGATTGAGTCTGGTACGGATACTGCTCAAACTATCAAGTCTCACCACAACGTTGGTGGACTTCCTGAAGATATGCAGTTTGAACTGATTGAGCCACTCAATACTCTTTACAAGGACGAAGTTCGTGCCCTCGGTACTGAACTTGGCATGCCAGACCACATCGTATGGCGCCAACCATTCCCAGGACCAGGACTTGCTATCCGTGTCATGGGTGAAATCACTGAAGAAAAATTGGAAACAGTTCGTGAATCAGACGCTATCCTGCGTGAAGAAATCGCTAAAAGCTGGCCTTGATCGCGACATCTGGCAATATTTCACTGTTAACACTGGCGTTCGTTCAGTAGGTGTTATGGGCGACGGTCGTACTTATGACTACACCATTGCTATCCGTGCTATCACTTCTATCGATGGTATGACAGCTGACTTCGCTAAGATTCCTTGGGAAGTTCTCCAAAAAATCTCTGTTCGTATCGTAAACGAAGTTGACCACGTTAACCGCATCGTCTACGATATCACAAGTAAACCACCTGCAACCGTTGAGTGGGAATGATTTATAAACATGATTTGAAGTGAAATGGTTGATTTAACAGCATTTTCAGTTATTATAAAAGGTTAAAAATCAATCAAAATTGATTGGTTCTCCCACAAAAACCCCACCAGAAATTTTCTGGTGAGGTTTTTTTATATTAAATTTTATTTTTTTATTAGTTGTTTCTCTTTTTCGTGTAAAAATCATTAACCTTCAGAAAAACATTCCCTGCCATACCATTATAAATGATAATAGTCTCAACAAAGGAAGCGCAGGGCAAAAAAATCGCTAGTATTCTAACATCTCCCCAGAGATAAAAAGCAATTGCAGACAAGATATAACACAGTCCTCCGCCTAGGAGCAACCAGAATATCAACTGCCTTGCTTTTGCAAACCACTTTGTAAAAGCATGAGTGTCAAATTTAGTAATATCAACAGCGTAAAAAGTAGCTTCTTTCATTTGTAAGTTTTGCAGTTTGTAAGCGTAATAGCTCATGACGCATTGACAGAGTAACAATAGAAGCAATTTTAAAAAAACATTTTGTAGGGTGAAAAAAATCCACTGATAAATGCTAAAATAGCATACCCAACCACGTAACTATTGGCAAGAGCTAATTGGCTCAACGAACGATAGGAGGCCTTTTCATCCATGGCTAACAAGGATTTTGTCTTTTTATCATAAAAGAGTATTTGGCCTTTCTTATACTGTCCTAATTGTACAAGTATATTTTTCTTTTTTAAAATCATCTAACAACACTCCTTTAATATTTTCCCTAAACCTGAGATAGCATGGTAAATTTTGACACATTAGGCATACTCCTCTTCTACTTGTTTGATAATTTTTTGGCGTTTTAAAGGAGAATAATCCGATACCAAGGTAAAACTCATAGCTAAAGACAGTGTTGCTATGATTAGTTCTGTTTGATCTTTTAGTTTAACCGCTGTTCCCAATGGTAATAGTGTCTCACTCATATTTCTTCTCCTTGTCTTCTGCAAATAGCACTTTCCCCTGCTCATACTTCCGCACGGCTAACAACCAGCGGATGGGGTTGTTTTGGAATAAGAAAAGGTACAACAAGGCAGGAAACAGGGCTGCTAAAAGTGAGAAAAAGATTTGTATATCAAATGGTTCCTGCTTATTGAATGAGTCAATAATGCCCGGGATAGCAGCAGCAAATATTACTATAGTAGTCATAAAAACTAATAACATGACAATCATAAAAATAAACATTTTCCCAAACGTCGCTTTTTTCTTGCTAAAATTTTCCCAAAAGAGATTTGAATCAACAGCTTTCGCAAACTGTTGAGAACTTGCCCCCTGAACCTGCTTCACTTCTTTATACAAGGCCTCTTCCATCATCCATATAAAGCCAAAGAAAACAAAGAACTGGGCAGCGATATAAGGCGGAACCATCCAGCTACTGTATCTAAAACCGGAAAAAGCTGGTATAGCTACCATTCCCCCCTATCAAACCTAAGAAAATGAAAACCAACATCAAAGGAATAATAGCCTTATTGGTCTTCCTAGCCCCTTCCGTATTTAACAAGACACTCTTTTTGGCTACCAGAGCCTCTTTTGTTCTAGTGTTATAGTAGACGGCTTCATCACCGCTCTGTCCAATAAAAATTATTTTTCTCATTTTTAATCACCATAGTTTTAAAACATCTTTATAAAACAATATTTTTCTTTGTCGTTCGATCTTTTAAAAAGAATTTTTTTAATAAGTCAGTAGACTCCATAGCCAACTGTTCTTCACTAATATCTATCGCCATAAAAGCAACCTTTCTTCTTATTAATTAAATTTCTAAAAATATATACTTTTCATTTATTAATCTATTGTATTTTTACCACAAAAAAACACACTGAGATACTCGTCCCAGTGTGTTTTATTTCATTTAGGATAACTTCAACAGTAGACTGAAGAATTCATCATAGCATCCCACATCTGCTGATATAATACTTCTAAATTATTCTAAAAAAACAGTAAAACCACTTGGTTCTACTATTTGATGTTTAAAACGTTTGACGCTTAGCTTTACGTTCTGCACGTCCACGGGCACGACTTTCAGCACGCTTGGTTTTACGGCGTTTTTCGTCGACAGCCCACTGGATTTTCTTCTTATAGCCTGGTTTGACTTTTTTCTTTTTCTTTTTAACCAAGCCAATCATTTCGATATCCAGTTTTTCTTGTTTTTTCTCACGATTGGCACGACGGTCACGGTCATAAGTGTCTTGGAATTCTCCGTCTTTAACAACCTTAGGTACAAACTTAATTCCTAATTTCTCTAACTCACGAATATCAGAGTCATCGCTTGGTTGATAGAGGGTGATGGCTGTACCTGGTAGACCATTACGTCCAGTTCGTCCAACACGGTGGACAAAGAAGGACAAGTCTTGTGGAATAGCATCGTTGATAACGTGGCTGACACCTTCAATATCAATCCCACGCGCAGCCAAGTCAGTCGCTACGATATACTCAAAATCAAGATTTTTCACCTGATTCATGATTCGTTTGCGTTCACGAGGAGCAATGTCTCCATGAATCTTAGCCACCTTCAAGCCTTGAGCCGTTAGGTAGCTGTGCAATTCATCCGCACGAGTTTTTGTATTGACAAAAATCATGGCGAGATACGGCTGCATGACTTGAGTCAACTCATAAATCTGAGCGTTCTTGTCTCTACCCTTTGTCGAAATCAACCAGTTGTCAATGGTATCAGAGATAACTGTCTTGGTCTTGATTTTCTCCATGACAGGATTTGACAAGTATTTCTTCAAAAATGGTTGTAGTTTTTGTGGAATGGTTGCTGAAAAGACCATGAACTGCAAGTCCTTAGGAAGACTTCCTGCAATCTTATCAACTGTTTCCAAGAATCCCATATCCAAGGTCATGTCGGCTTCATCGACTACAAAGGTCTTAGCTTTGTGAATGGCTAGGTCACCAGACTTGACCAAATCATAGATACGACCTGGAGTTCCGATAACGATATGAGGCTGGTTGCTTGCCAATTTGTCAATTTGACGGGCCTTGTCTGTACCACCAACATAGTTCACAACACGAATCTCAACATCTGAATGTGATGCGATCTGACGAGCAGCTTGGTAAATCTGAGTCGCTAACTCACGACTTGGAGCTGTGATAACTGCCTGCACGCTGTCACTCTCTTCATCCAACTGTTGGAAAATCGGTAACAAGAAAGTATGAGTCTTCCCTGAACCTGTTTTTGATTCACCAACCAAATCACGACCTGCTAAGACAATAGGAATCAACTTTTCCTGCACCTCGGTAGGAGTCGTAAATTTCAACTCCTCCAAGGCTTCTTCTATATATTTTTTAAATTTAAATTGTGTAAATGACATAATTTCCTCGATTCTATCTATCTACTCATTATACCATAATTTAGTCTATTACAGGGAGGGATTTCCGTCAAGGGTAATCGCTTGAAAATTCCAAGGACAAGCATACAAGAGAAACACTCCTAGTTGCGATGAACAAGGAGTGTTATTAGATTACTTGAGATTCCACTGCTCTCTTAGCCAATCACAAAACTGATGATAGCGTTGGTCAAGAGCTTCATGATGCCCATAAGCATCAAATGTAGAATATGTTGAGGGAACTGCTTCTGAAATCAGGTTATGTAGTTCCCTTGCAAACATCGGAGCCTTAGACAGACGATTAGAATGATTGGCACCTTCTATCTGACCATTTTGCAGATAAATCAGACTTTGACTCTGTATCAGCTCATGTTCCCTACAAAAGTCTGTAAAGTCTGGATACCAGAAGGAACCACAGATAGAGAAGATACAGGCCAAGGGGAGATGATTACTGTAAAGACTATAGATAGCAGCAAGACCACCCAGTGAATAACCACCATAAGCAATCTTGTTTTCATCTATCAAGTAGTCTTTTTTTAGACTTGTTAGAATTCCTTGAAAGAGCTTCTCATGATAGGCTTCTACCTTCCCACCAAAATCCGGAGCCCTTTCTTTTAAAGCTCTAGCCTGCCAGGGTGTAAAGTCATCCAGACGATTTTCTGGTATCAAACCCACCAAAATTACAGATTGAGATAGGTCTGACAAATAGTCCAATTGTCCATCATTTAAAAGAATCATTGGGTAGGCTTGTTGAGGATCATAGTTTGAAGGAAGACTAACCCTAACTTGAATCCCTTCCCAGTTAAACTCCTTATTTCTTGATAAAGTCATTGATTTTTTCAAGGGAATCAATCACTGCAGGACCGTAATCCATCAACTCATCGTAAGAAATCGTCATGATTTTTTGATTCTTGATTGCTGGGACATTTTCCAAAACAGCATTTGCCTTCATCAAATCCACTGCTTTTTCATCTAATTTTTGATTGCGGTCACTAGTTACATAGATAATCAACTCAGGATCCATTGATACTAGATTTTCCAAGGTCAAACCAGAAGTTCCTGTTGCAACATTGGTATAACCAAGTTGGTTGAGCAAACTTTCTTGTAGGGCTGACTTGTAGGCACCAAAGGTTTCATCATTGTAGGCCACCATAATCAAAGCCTTTTTCTTTTCACCCTGTGTTTCTGGGTTGGCTTTTTTAACCGCATCGATTTTAGCTTGCAATTGCTCGGCGTATTGATTCGCCTTGTCTTGGACATTGAAAATGGTACCAAGATTCTTCACATCTTCTACGATATTTCCTAAATCCTGTTGGATAGTTGAAAGTGAAGCTTTTTGCGTATAAACAGGGATTTTGTTTTCATTCCAAGCACTAATGGTTCCCATTGACTTTTCAGAAAACATCATGTTGCGTCCCATCAAGGCATCTGGTTCATAGGAAAGAACAGTTTCTTGTGAGACAGATTTTTTATCGCCAATATGAGGGATAGCTTCAATAGCATCCTTGTATTTACCAGTTACAGCATTATCGGGATTGAGCATGCCGGCAATTTTATCTTGCAAACCGAGTTCAAGTAGGATTTCAGTTGTTGAGAGGTTGTTGGTGATGACCTTTTCAGGTGACTTTTCAAAGACTTGTTCGACTTCATTTCCTTTAGCATCATAAGTTTTGATAGTTACAGGATAGCTGGTTTCTGTATTAGCTTTTTGACTAGCTTCTGTTGTAGCCGGTGCCGTTGCTGTTTCTTTAGATGCGTTACCACAAGCTGCCAAAGATAAAGGTAGCTACTGTTACAAGTAAAATACTGAGTGTTTTTCATGTTTTTGTTTTTCCTTTTTAATTTTTTTATAAATAGTGAATCATGGCTTGCTGATCTTCTGTCCAAGTTACCTTACTTTGAACGCCATAGACAGCCTGCAATGACTCAGGTGTGATGGTCTCTTTTGGAGTACCTTGGTAAACAATCTCCCCCTTCTTTCATTAGGTAGAGATAGTCTGAATAGCGACAAGCTAGTTGAATATCATGCAAGACAGCTAGCACATTGATCTGAAGATTTTTGACAATGGTCAATAAGTCTAGCTGATACTTGATATCCAAATGATTGGTCGGTTCATCTAAGAGCAAGAGGGTCGGCTCTTGGGCCAAGGCGCGTGCTAACAGAACCCGCTGCTTCTCTCCTCCTGACAAAGAAGAGTAGAGTCGATTTCTCTTTTCGAGCAGATCTACCTTGACCAAAGCATCCTCAACCAAAGCAAAGTCTCTGTCTTTTTCCTTTTGCAAGAAAGAGAGATGGGGTGTTCTACCCAGCATGACAATCTCCTCAACCGTACAATCAAACTGAAGTTGATTAAACTGCGTGATGACTGCCATCTGCTTTGCCGTTTCTTTGACGCTCATTTGGTCTAGAGGCTTCCCATCTAAAGAAATCAAGCCCTGATTCGGCTTTTCCTGTCGATAGAAGAGTTTCAGCAAGCTAGTCTTTCCACTTCCATTTGGTCCCAAAATAGTATGAAATTGGTTTCCCTCAAGTTTAAGTGAGACTCCTTTGAGAATCTTTTTTTCTCCGATTCCAAAGTGAATATCCTGGCACATTAAGTCCATATCAGACCCTCACCTCCCTTCGTCTACTTCCAACCATGTAGATAAAGAAAGGTGCACCTACTAGGGCTGTGAAGATACCAATCGGAAGTTCAGCATTCTGAATCAAGACACGAGCAAGGACATCTGCCCAGACGACAAAGAGGGCGCCTAGTAAGGTTGCAATCGGAAAAAGCCTTTTGTAATTTGTCCCTACCAAACTTCGGGCCAAATGCGGTGTAATCAAACCGACAAAACCGATGATCCCACAAGTCGAAACTAAGATTGCCGTCATCACAGCTACAATCGTCACATAAAGATACCAGTAAAAACGCAAGGGAATTCCCAAAGTCAAAGCCGCCTCATCTCCCATCATCATGGCATTGAAAACACGGTATTGGGAAGAGAAAAATAAAAAGGCGATTCCCACGATTATAGTTGGTAAGGTTAAGTGTCCCCAAGAGGTTCCCGCTAAAGAACCCATGGTCCAAAACTTGATGGTCATAACGCTATCAGCGTTGGCCTCAATAGAGATAATAAAGTTTGAAAAAAAGCCAAAAAAATAGTGCATTGACAACCGTCCCTGATAAAATGAGGCTAGAAGTTGTCATCCTGCCCTGCATAGAAGCAATGAGAAGAACTGCAACTGTTGCTAAAAATCGCTCCTAGGAAAGAACCTAGACCAATCATAACTTTAAATCCAAGAATAATACTCAAAGTTGCACCAAAGGTTGCCCCGGCTGAAATTCCTAATACATAGGGTTCTGCTATTGGATTGTTGACAGTTGACTGCATGACACTACCACACATGGAGAGGCCAGCACCAACAATCAAAGCAAGAAAAAAACCCGTGGCAATCTCATATTCCAAACAATAGCAAGCGTAGACTTTGAAATGTCTCCTATCTCAAAAGGAGCCCCTAACTGACTCAAAATTATCCTATAGGTATCACTCAAGCTAATTTGAACAGACCCCATAGAAACTGTCAGAAACAGAGAAATTCCCAATGCTCCTAGCAAAAAGCGAGGAGAAAAATATCGTAGGTTTTGATGGCTTCCAGAAAATTTGGAAAGCATGAAACCCTCCTTTGACAAAAATTAAAAATTTAGATAATTTTAATAAACAGTATACCACATTTCTAAATCATGAGCAAGACTAGAAAAATGCACACAAAAAAAAAGCCCTCTGAAGTCAGAGAGCTGATTTGAGCTCGGGCTAAAATCCTAGTGAAAAAGATGAAACTCCTTGTGTTCATCGAACACTGTGTCCTTTCCCTATTTCATACGGATTTTTAACGCCCTTAGCATCATGATTCTTACTGGATAAAACGTTTATAGACTTGACGACAAGCCGAAGATTGTACAAAAATCTTAGTGAAACAAAAAATCTCCCCGGAGGGAGATCATTCTGGTTTATTTTACCTTACAGTGCTAGGAACCGTAACCGAAGATTATACTTGAGTATATCGAGGTAAGGTGACAACGCAATGTAAGTGGAAAATAAAGCAGATTAACGACGAAGTCCTAGAGAGTTGATCAACTCACGGTAACGGTTAACGTCGTTTTTACGCAAGTATGCAAGCAAGTTACGACGGCGACCGATTTTCTTCATCAATCCACGGTAAGTAGCGTGGTCTTTTTTGTGTTGTTTGATGTGTTCGTTAAGGTGGTTGATTTCCCAAGTAAGGACAGCAACTTGAACCTCTACTGAACCTGTATCACCTTCGTGACGTGCATATTGTGCAATGATTTCATTTTTTTTCTCTTTTGAGATTGCCATGATGTTTCTCCTTTTTATTTGGCTTCATCCGAGTGACAGGTTGGCATGCCTGTAACCAAGAAGAAGTTATTTGTCTTTACGACAATTTCTATTCTACCAATAACTAAGTTCTTTGTCAACTGATTTACTATTCTTACCGCAAAAGTGCTATAATAGTTATAGGAAGGATATCTAAGTTGACATCTTGAAAAGAGAGGTGATTACCATGCGTAAATTCTCGCAATATCTCCCCTACTATCTGGTCATATTTTTCTTTTATTGGCCACTTTATGAGCTGTTATTATGGGACTATTACTGAAAACTATATCTTGAAGGAGCTCACCATCGGCAACGTTATTATCTTCTCTCCACTGGTGACTTTCATAGTATCACTATTCTACTCTTATCGTTTCAAGTTCTCAGTTTGGTGGTTAATTGGAGTTGGCTTGCTCTTTTGCTTTACCATCATTACTTTCGGAGAATTTATCCTTCTCTACTTCCTAGCCTATGAAATCTTTGCCCTCGCGGGTATGGCTGTCGGTGTAGCTATTAAGAATCTAGTGCAAAAACTGAAAAGGCAAAAACTTTCACAAAATCCTTGAAAAATCTCACAATCATGCTATAATAATGCATAGAGACAAGTCACTTAGCCCCTTTCTACCAGAGAGTGCGTGGTTGCTGAGAACGCATAGGAAGCCTAAACTGATACTACTCTACTGACTTTTATGCAAACATAAAACGGTGGCCACGTTAGAGCCAATCAGAGGTGTCCCTCTTTTTTGAGGAACATAAATGAAGGTGGAACCACGTTGCGACGTCCTTTTTAGGATGTCGCTTTTTGTTTGGAGAACTATTATTACTGGCTTAGGATAGAATATAAACATAAATTGAATATGGAGGTTGATATGAAGAAAGTATTGCCCTGGGTAATTTCCTGTACCTTCCTTATAGTTTATGTGTGGCTAATGAAAACTCTCAGTCTATGGGGCTTGGAGTACATTGTTGTCTTTTCATTTTTGCATTTGTTCCTCTTATACCATTTCTTGCTCCTTTTCTCGGTATCTTAATGTTTTTCAACAACAAGAAACTCGTTATAACGGGATATCTTTTAAGTCTTACTACTGGTATTTACTTGGTCAATGCTCTCAGAAGCTATCCGATAAGGATATACATGAGTGGTGAAATGACTGATGAGCAATATTTGTCTTTAATCCTTTCCTTGGTAAGTTATTTACTTATTTCTACAGTTTGTTTTTATTTGTAGAATGAAAATGTTAAAAGCATCATTCAGTTAGATAAACAAATATAATTGTTCTTTATAACTAACCCATCTCTATTTCTTCAAACCTCAATTTTAAATTACGATAAATTTTAAGGAGAAAACCATGATTAAGATTACTTTTCCCAGATGGCGCTGTTCGTGAATTCGAATCTGGCGTTACTACTTTTTGAAATTGCCCAATCAATCAGCAATTCTCTAGCTAAAAAGCTCTTGCTGGTAAATTTCAACGGCAAACTCATTGATACGACTCGTGCCATCACTGAAGATGGAAGCATCGAAATCGTGACACCTGATCACGAAGATGCTCTTGACATCTTGCGTCACTCAGCTGCCCACTTGTTTGCTCAAGCAGCTCGTCGCCTTTTCCCAGACATTCACTTGGGTGTTGGTCCAGCTATCGAAGATGGATTTCTACTACGATACAGACAATCAAGCGGGTCAAATCTCTAACGAAGACCTTCCTCGTATCGAAGAAGAAATGAAGAAAATCGTGAAGGAAAACTTCCCATCTATTCGTGAAGAAGTGACTAAAGATGAAGCGCGTGAAATCTTCAAAAACGACCCTTATAAATTGGAATTGATCGAAGAACACTCTGAGGACGAGGGTGGTTTGACCATCTACCGTCAGGGTGAATACGTGGACCTCTGCCGTGGACCTCACGTCCCCTCAACAGGCCGCATCCAAATCTTCCACCTTCTCCATGTAGCTGGTGCTTACTGGCGCGGAAATAGTGACAATGCTATGATGCAACGTATTTACGGTACAGCTTGGTTCGACAAGAAAGACTTGAAAAACTACCTTCAAATGCGTGAAGAAGCTAAGGAACGTGACCACCGTAAACTTGGTAAAGAGCTTGATCTCTTCATGATTTCTCAAGAAGTTGGTCAAGGTCTACCATTCTGGTTGCCAAATGGTGCGACAATCCGTCGTGAGTTAGAACGCTACATCGTCGATAAAGAATTGGCTTCTGGCTATCAACACGTTTACACTCCACCACTTGCTTCTGTAGAGCTTTACAAGACTTCTGGTCACTGGGATCACTACCAAGAGGACATGTTCCCAACTATGGATATGGGAGATGGGGAAGAATTCGTCCTTCGCCCAATGAACTGTCCACACCACATCCAAGTCTTTAAACACCATGTTCACTCATACCGTGAATTGCCAATCCGTATCGCTGAAATCGGGATGATGCACCGCTATGAAAAATCTGGTGCCCTCACTGGTCTTCAACGTGTGCGTGAAATGTCTCTCAACGACGGTCACCTCTTTGTGACTCCAGAACAAATCCAAGAAGAATTCCAACGTGCTCTTCAGTTGATTATCGATGTTTATGAAGATTTCAACTTGAATGAATACCGTTTCCGCCTCTCTCTTCGTGACCCTCAAGATACTCACAAGTACTTTGATAACGATGAAATGTGGGAAAATGCCCAAACCATGCTTCGTGCTGCCCTTGATGAAATGGGCGTTGACTACTTTGAAGCTGAAGGTGAAGCTGCCTTCTATGGACCAAAATTGGATATCCAGGTTAAGACTGCCCTTGGAAAAGAAGAAACCCTCTCTACGATCCAGCTTGACTTCTTGCTTCCAGAACGCTTCGACCTTAAATACATCGGAGCTGATGGTGAAGAACATCGCCCAGTTATGATCCACCGTGGGGTTATCTCAACTATGGAACGCTTCACAGCGATCTTGATTGAAAACTACAAGGGTGCCTTCCCAACATGGCTTGCGCCACACCAAGTAACCCTCATCCCAGTATCTAACGAAAAACACGTGGACTACGCTTGGGAAGTAGCGAAGAAACTCCGTGACCGTGGTGTCCGTGCTGATGTGGATGAACGTAATGAGAAAATGCAATTCAAGATTCGTGCTTCACAAACTAGCAAGATTCCTTACCAATTGATCGTTGGTGACAAGGAAATGGAAGACGGAACTGTCAACGTTCGTCGCTATGGCCAAAAAGAAACAAACACTGTGTCAGTAGATGAGTTTGTAGCAGCTATCCTAGCCGATATCGCCAACAAATCACGTGTTGAAAAATAAATCGATCGCAGTCTGAGAAACATTTTTCAGTAAGAAAAAGCAACAACTATTTCAGTTGTTGCTTTTTATATTTTATTTAACCTGAGCTAGTAGTGATTGGTCAAACCACCACAAATGATATTCTCATCAACAATCCTTTCTATCCATTAACTTTTGGATATAGGATATCCTCCCAAGATTTGCTTCCATGAGTTAGATAAGTTGACTATCCTCAGTCCTTGTCTGCCTCATTTTTCTTTTTACGAGATCGTTTTGTGAAATCTTTTTTTCAGAGAGTTTTTTTGTTCGATATACTTGTCAATGTTTTCGTAAAATTCCTTGGTCGCCTCACTATCTAATTTTGCCGAATTATGGAATTGCTTGACTTTCAATTGAACAGATTGAATACCGTAAGAGGCTTGTTTTTGACGAATGGTTTCTAATTCTTCTTCTGAAATTGGATCTCCAACAACCGTCAAGACCAATTCATTGTTACTTGACTTGTAGACTTGATTAATAACCGTATAATTGGCGAACTCTTTTTCCTACAAACTGTTTGATCCCTTCTTTTGCGCTTGTTCTATTGTCAGAGTAACTGCCGAATAGCTAGCTGGAAGAATCAACAATACAATCAAAGAAATCAAGCCAATTCTCATTTTTAATGCTCAGCTCTTTAAATGAAGTTAAAGGAGATTTTTCTCATCAAAATTCTTGTTCCAACAATGTTGGCTAGCATGATAAAGACACAGTTGATCAAGAAAAGATAGAGAGCCCCCAATAAAAATCGTACATTCCCATTAGCTAAACCATAGCCAGCAGTACAGATAGGCGGCATCAAAGCTGTAGCAATGGCTACTCCTGGCACGATATTGTTTGCTTCTTTTTTCCTTGAACCGATCACACCAGCAATCCCACCAGCAATAGCAATGAGAACATCCCAAATGGTTGGAGAGGTTCGTGCGATCAACTCGCTACTTGCATAAGACAAGGGAGAAATCCAGAAATACAGAGTCGAGACAAGCAAACTGACCAACACTTGAGTCAATAAAACCTCTAGAGATTGCTTGATTAAACGCGTATCAAAAATAGCTAAACCGAATCCCAGTCCAACAATCGGTGTCATGAGAGGTGAAATTAACATGGCTCCAATAATAACAGCTGTTGAATTCATATTTAGACCGATAGAGGCAATAAAAATTGCACACATCAAAATCGCTGTATCTCTCAATCGAACATGAAGGTCATCGTATAATTTCTCACGGTATTCCCGTGTTGAATAATTGGCAGTCATTTGTCCTCTCCTCTTTCCTTATTTAAATCGGTATAATAATTAATAATAACAGCTGATAAACAGCCAAAAAATATGAGCCCATAAATCGTCAAGAAGACACTGGTAATCCTTCCAATCAAGGTCACAGCTAGGAGATCCCCGTAGCCGACAGTCGTCGAAGTCACAAAAGCATACCAAAGACCGTCTCCGTAATTTGTGATAGCAGGTTCAACTAGGAAAAGCACGCCTCCTGACCCAAAAACAAAGGTCACAAAACTCAGAGCAAACCGAGTAAAACCCGTAACCTGTATAATATGCCATAACATTTTTTTAAACGTCTCATTTGTTCTCCTTATTCATACTAGCTCCTGACCGAGCCGTTTTTTTCCAATAATCAAAGTGAAGATAGGACATGATCTCCATCAGAGAAAGATAGACAAACTGATAGATCTGATTTAAGCTGATTATCAACTGATATTGTTTGAAAAATGACTGGAAGAAAGACCAGATATGACTGTCTTGAATCAGTCCCTTCTTAACATCAGACAGGATATTAGCTAAAGCTCCCAAGGACTGAAACGGTAAATCCTTGACATTTATATAGATCCGGTCCACCACATCATTCAGACTGGTATCTTGGATGGCATGAAATTCTCCAAAGAGAACTCCTGCCGCTCCAAGAGTAGAAACAAATTCCACCAAATAATTTCTGAGGAAATTTTCTCAACCTTTTCCCATAATGTGTTTAGTGGCATCCATAACGATCCCAACCAGAAAAAGGAAAGAAAACAAGCAAAGAAATTTTGCCGTAAATCCCAAAAAGCTTCAAGACTTGGTGTTGTTGGTTTTTCTAACTCTAAAATCAAGATGGTCATAATAATTGCTAGAACAGCATCTGTCAATACAATTAATCTGTCTTTCTTCATCGGATTGCATCCCCTTTCTTTTTTGTAACATTCTATCTTATCGCATAATATTGGATATTCTTTCATAATCCGACTACAAACAAAAATAAACCAAAAAGTCTGTCCCTATTATGCTATATTTAACTCTAGAAGTATTCATCCATCTAATTAATAAATATATCATATTTCACAATAAATGAATACTATCAAAGATTCATCCCCTTTCACTTCATCATTTAGTGTTGCTTAGATTTATCAAAAACAACCAAATTTGTATTAATTTCAAGTATCACCTAGTTACAAAAATTTGGGGTGAACAGAAAAAGCATCCCGTATTTTTGATACGAAATGCTTTCAATAAGTTTAAATAAGTTTTAACGTTTACTAAATTGTGATGCTTTACGAGCTTTTTTCAAGCCTGGTTTGGAAAGTATGAATTTCAGTTGGACTAAAAACAGCGTAATATCAAGACTTTTCTCCGCTTTTATAAAAGCGTTTTTCCAATCAAATTCAACTAATTTTATCTAAATGGTGTGGATTTTACCCCCAAAATTACAGAGAATGGAGCTGATAAACACTAAACGTTCACACCATTAGTTAAATGATTTTTTTCATCATTTTTTTCTTAGATGATAGAACTTCTAATTTATTTCTTATTCAAGCAAAAACAACCTGCTATAAGTAAGAAAGAGGAAGATACAAGAAAAAAACACGGCGTAAAAACCGATTCAGTTCATTGTCCTCAATCCTTGTCTGCTTCATTTTTCTTTTTACGAGATCGTTTTGTGAATCTTTTTCAGAGAGTTTTTGATCA
>BNJU01005075.1_pt1 | contig 65704 bp, 107 predicted proteins | sample 8539281 | NCBI WGS metagenome assembly BNJU01 (sample SAMD00202456, study PRJDB9452) | human saliva metagenome | isolation source: human saliva | place: Japan
TTTAATGGGGAGTCCAGCTCGAAATGACGGCTGACCGGAAAATTGCCGCCACCAGGACCCGCTTCTATCTGAACGCCCGACCTGAAGCTGCTTTGAGCCTCTCGAGACTCGTCGCCGCTCCGCAGAGACTTGCTAGCTGTTGACGAGTTGTCTGGGTCGAGTTTGAATGTGCCACTTCGATCATCCCTCCCGACCCAGTGCGTGTACGAGATCTAATGGTGGCCTACACCAGAACCCTTGATGTTTCTAGGATTATAGAATACCCCTCAATCGCCGAATCCACATCCATCTTCGTCACATTCGCGTGTCATGCGGGTTGAAAACCTACCGACGATTAGCGAATCTTGGACGAAACCGACAGTTCAGCGAACCAGCCGCGATGTCTGCCCGATCGGCTCAGCCGACTCCCCCTCATCCTATGAGATGAGTTTGCAGCTCGCCGCTCGGGGATGACGTTCCCCGAGCGGCGAATGACGCCGATTTCACGTGCTACGATTTCACGCAAAGTTCCCATCCTGCGAGGCCGGTCGGTCGAGGAAGGCGGGCGCGATTCCGAGCGCTTGAGGTATGCGTCTCGCCGCCGTCGGGCGCGGTCAGAACCCAGATGCCTCCCGCGTGAAGAGCCAATCTCACGCTCCCCAGTGGCAGCATCCGGAGCCGCCGGTGACGACGGTCCGTCGTCAGTCAACGCCGTTGGCCTTGGTCTCCAGCCGTCAACATCGGCTCAATGCAGAGCACCATCGGGAGAAGCGAACCGCCCGCGCTCGCGATGCGGAGTTCGGCACATCCGGCGGCATGTGCGCGTGGCCGATCCGATTCCGTGGCCGACGTAATCGCGACGATGCCCGGCGGGTCGGGAAGGCTCACAACGAAATCAGGCCCGTCACGGCTCGCCCGATGTCGCCCGCGCAGCCGCCCGCTGCCACGGCCTTGCGATGCCGTGCCACATGGAGACCAGCGCACTTTCCACACAGGCGCCTCACGCGCCGGAGCGTCCTCAGCCAGGAACCACAACGAGAAGACCCGCGTCGCCGTGCCAGCCGTCCGGGACGCGCCGCGGTCGAACGATACGCAAGTCTCCGGCTCGAGCACTCCCCGAGTTCCATGAACGAATCTCCTCGTTGACTGAGACGCAGATCTGGGCCGGGTAGCCGTGGTAGCCGTAGTAGTTCGATCGTGCCCCGTGGGCCCTCCAAGACCTCGCGGCGCAGGCTCGTCGTGCGACGCGGTCGTCACCCTGGCGCGGCACTCTTCGCGCGAGGGCCGCATGGATCAGCTGCCACGACCGCCCGCCTTGCGCATGCTGCGGATCTGGCCCGTCCGTCTTGCATGTCCAAGGCGAGCGAGGCACGGGACATCAGGCGCGAGCCGAGGAAGGAGTCGACGGCGCGCTATGCGCTCGGCCGCCTCGTCGACCTCGCCGACGCGTCGACGCTCAAGGAGGATCCTTCGCGCTCGGACTACTCGGCGATGAGCCTCGGTCGTCCGATGGTAGAGGGCGATCCGGATGCCGGATGACGCGTCCTCGGTGTCGTCCGTGCGGCCTTCATCGGCGGCCCGCCCGCGGAGCGTTGCACGACGACGTCGTCGTCGGCAGTGATCTCCAAGACGAAATCGAGGGCTGTCCCCAAGCCTCCGAGTATGTCGTCGAGGGCGTGGACTTGCGAGCGTTGCGCGGATAGCTTTCGTCGAGGAGAATCACGCGCCCACGTCCTCTCGCTCAGCCTCGGCCGCGACCATGCGATCGGTGACGTCGTCGGGCACGAAGCTCAGCCGCGCGAGGTGTACGAGTCCGCCAAGCGGCCCAGTTCGTTACGCCCGGCTCGTGTGGGCTCCTGAAGATCGCGCCAGTTGAGTACGGCGAGGGACCTGCAGCGGTCTCGTGGAGGGCTCCAAGTGCGTATGTCTTGCCTGGAGCGGGGGCCGACGAGGACGAAGCGCGATGGACATTGGGACACTCGCGCGTTGCTTTGGTTGCGTTCTTTGTTGTCCTTTGCGAACTGTCGCTGTTCCATCGGGCGGCGCGGCGAGCGTCATGCGGAGAGCCTTCGTGCCGCGCCGCTGAAGCTGGGCGTTGATGTCCTTGACCGTCTGCAAGCCGACGCCGACGAGAATCGCGGTCGCGTTCCGCCGAACGTCCCTTGGATATGCCCATCTCCGGAGAACATGACGGACGGGATGAGGGCGACGACCGATCCGAATAGATGCGCACCACCCAGGTGATGCGCTTGAAACGTAGCTGAGGTGCTCCGCGGTGGGTCGCGGCGTCGCACCCGGGATGAAAGCCGCCGTAGCGCTTCATGTTGTGCATGACCTCACTCGGTGTCGAAGGTGACTCGACGTGTGGTAAAGAAAGGTGAAACCGAAAGATGAGCAGGGCGTACAGGCCGTAGTGCCATTGACGCCTTTGCCTGGTCAGATTGGAGTGCGTGAACTGGACCCAGTCGGAGTTCTGATTGCCGAAGCGAGGCAGATCATCCAGCGAAGCTTGTAGACAGCGAGGACGCGAAGATGACCAGGATGACGCTGGCCATGTTGATCTTTGATGAGGCGGAGTACGCAGGTGGAGCCGCCGGATCATGCGCCGCCCGGACGACGCGCTTTTGGCGTGCTGCACCGGGACGCGCCGCTGGCATTGCTCGACGAAGACGACCACCGCTGTGATGGCGGCGACCGCGAGGACGACGTTCGCTCCCTTCCACCCGCGTTGGAGCGGACGACGCCGAGGAGCATTCCGAAGCGGGCGCAAATGCCTGCAGAAACAGGATCGACATGCCGTTGCCGTCGACGCCGCGCTGCCGCCTGTGATGAGCTCGGCGGAGCCGCATCGAGCGAGTCCGGTTCGCGCGCAGTCATGGCGAGGATGGCCATGGTGATCTTGACGAGTTCGCCCTCAGGATAGGCTCGATGCCTGCAGCCTGGAAGAGCGTGGTGTTGGCTGCAGAGGACGTACACCGCCGATTGGAGGGACAGTCGATCGCCGAGATGGGTAAATTGTACTCGGTGAGTTGTGGCCGTTCCCGACCTGTCCTCTCTTGTGAAGCTGCTCGAACCTCGATGACGACGCGCAGAAGCTGGATGATGATCGACGCCGTGATGTAGGGCATGATGCGAGCGCGAAAAACGGACGTCTGGAGATCGCCCTGCCCGAAAACATGTTGAGGGAGATTGAAATCACCCTCGCCCCTGCTGGGCGGCACTGGCGCCGTTGCGTGGTGAAACGAACGGCGCAGGAGACGAAAGTGCCAATCTGTAGATCACCATGATGGCGACCGTGAAGAGCAGCTGTGGCGAAGGTCTGGGGTGCGGAACGCGGCCGCGAACGCCGCCAGGCAAAATTCCTCCAGATTGCGGTAGACCGCGGGTGTGTTGCGTGACTGTGCCCGCGTCGATGGGTTCCTGAGAGACCCGACCACGGGGATGGCAGATGGCGGCTACCGCACGCTCACTTACTATACCCGGCGCCAGCCCGATCGCGACTACATCCGAAGCGCGAACCGCCGCGAGAATGCAACAGGAATGCACCGCTGCGCGCAGGGCGGCTTGTTCAACGAGCAGCGATGCTTCTCGCCGGCGCTTCGATCTTTTCTTTTGCGATCCCGACCAGGCGTCGACTCGGACGTCGAGACGGCAGCCGTCGCCGGTCCCCAGACTTTCGTGAGATGCTTGTGCGAACCGCGCCCTTGGCGACGAGATCCTCGACGGTCACCTGCCGCCCTCGGGAAAAGCTCGCTCAGAGCGCCGACGTTGATCACCTGGTACTCGACGCGGAACGGATTCTTGAATCCGCGCAGCTTCGGAAGCCTCACGTGGATCGGCATTTGGCCGCCGCCCTCAAAAACGAGCGGGGACCTGGTAGCGAGCCTTCGTTCCCTGGGTTTCCGCAGCTGCGGTCTTGCCGCTCGACTGCCGCGTCCCACGGGTCTTGGCCTGTTCGATCCAGGAGCGGGGTGAAGGTGGTGGATCTTCAGGACGCCCTCAGGGCGGCGGCTCTTCGATGCTGCTGGTGGCCATCGGTCGACCTCCTCACTTTTGACGAGATGGGCACCCAGGTGCGGGATAGCGCCGGAGAACCTCGGGCGGTCCTCGCGAACCACGAGACTGGCCGATCAGCGCAGACCGAGCGTGCAGGGTGTCCCTTTCTGGTTCTGCCTGCCGATGGCGATTTGACCCTATGTGATCTTCAGCTGTGCCATCACGCACCAACTCCTGCGGCAGCGGCCTCGTTTCTCAGCCTTGACGGCGCAGCCTCTCTTCTCCGACCGCGCCTTGGCCTCCGCCTCGCGGCAGGCTCGGCTATCGACTCCGGGCGACGCGCTCGAGGCCTCGGCGCCGCGACGGACTCCGGGCTGCTCGCCCTTTGAGGGCCGCGACCCCGCAGTGGACGATGTTGATCGCGTTGGACGATCGACGACTTGCTCGGGCATCGTCGTGATGCCTGCGCACTCCATGAGCGCGCGACCAGCCGCCCGCGATGACGCCCGTTCCGGGGAAGCGGGGCGCAAAAGCACGATGCCTGCGGCGTCTCGCCCCTGGACCAGGTGCGGAATGGTCGAGCCGATCGGGGAACGAAAAGTTCTTCTGGCTCCTCTGGTGCCCTTGGCGTGGCCGAGGCACTTTCCTTCCTTTCCGTAGTACGCCGACGGGTGCCGTTTCCGTCACCGACGATGACGAAACCGTGAAGGACATGCGGCGTCCGCCTTGACCGTCTTGGCTCGCGAGTTGATCGTCTGCAACGCGCTGCGATGTACGCCGTTCTTCTCTTCTGACCGGCGGTCCGGACGCTCGCCGCGACGCTCGCCGCGGCGCCTCGCGGCGCTCGCGTTGTTGCTCGTCGGGGTTAGCGCCCCGGGACCACGCTCTGGCAGCAGCCATCAGCACCACCTCTTTCGCCCAGTCTCACAGGGTCAGCCCGGCGGCGCGGGCACCTTCGGCCGCAGCGGCGACGCGGCCGTGGTACTGATCCTCGCGTGGTCGAAAGACCACGGAGCTGACTCGGCCAGGGCGCGCTTGGCGACGGTTCGCCGACCTGCGCGCTTTTGTCCACCTTCTCGTCGTCGCCGCGCGGCTCGGCCGTACGTCGAAGCTGCGGCCAGAGTGCAGCCGGACGGAGTCAGTCGACGACCCGCGGGCGACGGGCGATTCGACCGGCTGACGCGACGACGCGGACGCGAGGCGTGCCGACCTTCTTGCGGACATAGAGTAACTTACCAGGCGGGCTTTTGCAGCAGCGGTGACGTACGCTCACTTACCAGCCTTTCAGCCTTGCGAAACACGTTTCTCATCAGCGTAGCGCGCACGCCCTTACGCCCGCCAGGCTCAGAACGCAGCTGCGGATATTGGCCGCGACCTCTCACCGACCTGCTGCTTGATTCCCGTTTGCAGAGAGAACTTCATCGGAACTCGACGGTGGCATTCCTCGGGCGCCAGGCGTCTGGTGGCGCGAGTAGCCGAGCGAACTCAGGTTCGACCCTGGCCACCACGGTATCCGGTTCCGACGATCTACATGGCCTTCGAGTAGCCTGGGTCACGCCGACCTGCATGTTGTCGATGAGCGTGCGGGTCAGGCCGTGGGCAGGCGCGACTTACGCTCGTCGTCGACCCTCGTATTGACCGAAATGAGGCCGTCGTCGAAGACCTGATGGAGGCAAGCCGTATGCTCAGGCGTGCCCTTGGCCCCTTGACCGTGACTCGGCGGCCGTCGATTGTCACCTCGACGCCGGAGGACCTGGACAGGCTGCTTCCCGTGCGCGACATTTTTTCCTCCCGTCGCAGACGTGGCGAGGACTTCCCCGCCATTGCCATGCGCTCCCGGGTCGCCAGCAAGGGCCGGAGGATCAGAAAATCGCGACGCCAAAGGCCACCAGAGCCGGCGGGTGGTAGACTTCGCGCCAACACGCAGGCAGCACGAGAATGCGCCTAAGGCCGGCAGGCTTTCGCAGTTCGATCCGTACTTCAGATTGAGGTAGGCATCTTGCCACGCCGCGCACTCCTCAACGCCGAATCCGGCGATGCCGCGCTGCTCGAGGATCTCGGCGATATGCGCCTGGAGCTTCGAGTAAGGCATCGACACCGACTCGTGAAACGCCGAGTTGGCGTTGCTGCAGACGCGTCAGCATGTCTGCGATTGGGTCAGTCAGCGACATTGGGCGCGTGCCCGCTTTCCCCGTCGCAGTTTCCCTTGCGGACCTGCGACGTAGTGCTACAGCTGGACTTCTCGATACCGGGAGTTCGCCGCGCAGGGCGAGCTCGCGAAGGCAAACCCGCACAGGCCGAACTGCATTTTACGGCGCCTCGGACGGCCGCATCGGTTTGCACTCGGGTGTAGGCGCGAACGCCGAACTGGCTTCGGGCTTGCCTTTTGGCGGGCGCAGTCTTCGCCATGCGTCAGGCCTCGCAAAGGGAAAACCGAGAGGCGCAGAAGAGCGGCTTCGTCGTTAGTCTTGGCCGTCGTGACGACGGTGAGTGTCCATGCCGCGAACCCGGTCGATCTTGTCCGTATCGATCTCGTGGGACACGGTCTGTTCAGTCAGGGCTGAAGGTGCTGGTTGCGGCCGTCGGAACCGCTTTGAGGAAGCGGAAGTCGCGAATGCCGGAAGGGCGGTCGACAGACGGTCGAGGAACTCCCACACGCGATCGCCGCGCAGGAGGTCACGAAGCGGCAATCGCCTGGCCTTCGCGCACCGAACTGGGCGATGGACTTCTTTCGGCCTTAGTGATCTGCGGCTTTTGACCGGTGATGATCGCCATGTCGGCGACGGCCCCTCGGGACCTTGGAATCGCGCGCGCTCGCCGACGCCCGCATATTCACCACGATCTTTTCGAGCTTGGAACCTGGTGCGGGTTGGAGTACTTGAACTCCGAGGTCAGAGACGGAACGATGTCTTTGAGTACTTCGCCCTTCAGGCGCGGTGCGTCGCTCACAGCTCATCTCGCTTACCGCCGCGGCGGCGATGCGCTCGCCATGATTTTCGTGCGTCGTCGCGCTCGACTTCGACTCGCGATGGCCGACGCGAATGGGCTTGTCGGGGGCCGACGAGGGCGACCTGAAATGTGGATGGGGGCCTCAACGGTTTCGATGCCGCCTGCGGAGCCTCCGCTGGTTCTGACTCGCCTTGACGTGCTTCTTGACGCGGTTGATTCCCTCGACGATGACGCGGTCTCCGAGGACCGACAGGACGACGCCCCTGCTTGCGGTCGCGGCTCGATCGGATCCAGGCGGGCTTCCGCCCGGCGCGTTGCGCTCTTCGATCTTCTTCGAGTTCGAGGTCCGCCCGGCGATCACCTGGACGGATCGCCTTTCTTGATCTTGGCCATCAGATCACCTCCGGTGCCAACGAAACGATTCGCATGAACTGCCCTTTTCTCGCAGCTCGCGGCCGGCAGGCCGAAGATGCGTGCCGCGAGGCTCGCCGTCGTTCTCGAGCAGCTGCAGCCGCGTTCTCATCGAAGCGGATGTACGAGCCGTCCTGACGGCGGGTTTCTCTTTCTCGCACGGACGACGACGGCCTTGACGACGTCGCCTTCTGGACGTTTCCGCCAGGGATCGCATCCTTGACGGTGGCGACGATCGTGCCGCCAATTTCGCGTAGCGCCAGCCTGAGCCGCCGAGCACGCGAGATGCGAGGATTTCCTTCGCACCGGTGTTGTCGGCGACGCTGAGCGCGCGTCTCCTGCTGGATCATGTGTTATTTCTCCTGTCGTCGCGCCGGTTCGCGCTGAGCGAGCCTTGCCGAACGGATGGGGTTTGCGTGGCCTCAGTCACTGGCGCTTCTCGATGATCTCGACCACGCGGAAGTGCTTGGTCGCGCTCAACGGCCTCGTCTCCATGATGCGAACAGAGGTCGCCCACGTGCACCTCGTTGTTCTCGTCGTGCGCCTTGACGCGCCTGGTGTGGGTATTGACCTTGCCGTGAGCGGGTGCTTCCGGCGTCCTCGACCTCGACTGATGACGGTCTTGTCCATCTTGTCGCTGACGACGTAGCCCCTGCTACGCCCTTGCGGTGGCCGCGGACCGGAGCTTCGCCCTTGCCTGCTCGCTCACTTCTTACCTCACTTCTCCAGGCCGCTGGCGCGGTGCGGGTTCCAGAGCTCGCGCTCACGCTTGACCGTGTAGATGCGAGCGATGTCGCGACGAGACTTCGTTGGCAGCCGCTGTCTTCCAGGCGGTGAGTCACCGCGGAGAGCGCAGATTGAACAGCTCTTCCTTCGCTTCCTGGCTTTTCGAGGAGCTCGGCGTCAGTCAGGGCATCGAGCTCTTCGGTTGCTGATTCCCTGGCCATCACTCCCTCCTCCACGGTGACAAAAACGGGTCTTCATGGGCAGCTTGTGCATTGCGCGAGCATCGCCTCGTGGCAAGCTCTTCGGAGACGCCATCCATTTTCGAACATGATGCGGCTGGGCTTGACGTTGGCCACCACGTTTCCACAGGCCCTTGCGCGAACCCATTCGCGAGGCCGAGGAGGCTTTTTGGTCAGAGGGCGGTCAGGAGATGTTGATCCAGATCTTGCCGCCGCGCTTGGGCGTGACGGGTCATGGCGATACGGGCCGCCTCAATCTGCTCTGTTGGTCACGTAGGCTGGGTTCGAGCGCCTGATCTCCATACGAGCCGAAGGCCAGCCTCGTCGCCGCCCTTCGACATGCCGCTGCGGGTGGGACGGTGCTGCTTGCGCCGGGTGCGACGAGGAATCAGCATGATCAGGCCTCCGATCCTGTGGTCGTCGGCTCCGCTGCGGGGGCGGCGGCCGCCTGCTGCTGGCGGTTTCCGCGGCCCTGGCGTTCGCGGCGGGGACCGCCGCGGCGATCTCCGCGGCCGCGGCCGCGAGGCGATTCGGCGAGCGAGCGGTAGTACTCCGCGTCTGTGACGTCGCCGCAGTAGATCTACACCTTCCGCCGTGCGGCTGAAGGTGGTGCGGAGCCTCGTGAAGCCGTAGTCGATGGTGGCGCGAAGAGTGTGCAGACGCAGCGCTTGCGGTAAAACTCGAGCGCGACATTTCGCGGCGCCGCCGAGGCGGCGAACACTGGACGCGAGATGTCTTATGGCGCTCGCGCGCGCTCGGCGGACTGGATGCCCTTGCGCATCGCGCGGCGGAAAGAGACTCGCGAGGCGGTTGCTCGGCGATTCCCTGTGCGACGAGCTGCGCGTCGGCCTCCGGGTTCTTCACCTCGAGGATGTTGAGCTGAATGGCGCGCCGTCAGCTTCCGAGGTCGGCGCGGAGACGGTCCGCCTCGCGCCGCGGCGTCCGATGACGATTCCGGGCGCGCAGTGTGGATGTCACGACGACGCGCTCGGCGCAGCGTTCAATGTTGACGCGCGAAATGCCGGCGCGGTCGAGGGTCTCTCGATCATCCGCCGGATCTGGATGTCTTCGCGAACGAAGTCTGCGTAGCGCGCCCGAGCTTGTTCGAGTCAGCGAACCACTTCGAGCGGTGGTCGGTGGTTATTCGAGTCGGAACGCGTCAGGTTGACCTTCTGGCCCACTAGCGGGTCCTCCTTCTTCCGAGCGGCGACTTCATCGCCGACAACGACAGTAGCTATGGCTGGTCCTTTTCTGAGGATCCTGTTGCGCGCCCCTGTGCACGAGGCTGGATGCGCTTCATCGTGGGACCCTCGTCGGCGTAGATCGCCTGGATGTGAGGGTCCTCGGCGTCGAAAACGCTCACCTGCCTGATCGGCCAGGTACTGAGCGTTGGCGATCGCCGACTCGACTAACTTTCGGACGGGTTCGGCCGCCCCTGAGTGCAGAATCGCAGCACGTCGACGGCGTCCAGAGCGCGCTTGCCGCGGATGACGTTCACGACGCGGCGGGCCTTCTGGGGCGTGACGCACGAAACGTGCCTGCGCCTTGGCTTCCATGTTTCTGCCTTTACTTTCTCTGCTCGTTGGCGGCGCCTCGGCGACGTCGGCGCTTTGATCGGTCCTTTCTCGTGCCCGCGGAAGGTGCGGGTCAGGGGCGAACTCGCCGAGCTTGTGGCCGACCATCGACTCGGTGACGAACACCGGGACGTGCTTGCGGCCGTCGTGCACGGCAAAGGTGTGACCAGGAAGTCGAGGTGATGACCGACCGACGGGACCAGGTCTTGATGACGTTCTTCGTGCCTTTTCGTTTCTGCTCGTCGACCTTCTTCTGAAGGTGATCGTCGATCGAAGGGCCCTTCTTCAGACGCGCGGCATTCAGCTCATCCTCTCTTAGCGCTTGTTGCCGGTCTTGCGACGGCGCACAATGAGCTTGTCGCTAGCCTTCTTTGGACGGCAGGTGCGGCCCTCGGGCTTGCCCACGGACTGACTCGGGTGGCGACCGCCGGAGGTCTGCCCCTCGCCGCCGCCGTGCGGGTGGTCAACGGGGTTCGCGACGACGCCGCGGACGGTTGGGCGGACGCCCAGCGCTTGCAGCCTGCCGCGCCCCCAGTTGATGTTGGACTGCTCGGCGTTTCCGACTTCGCCGACATGCGCGGCAGCGAGAATCGACGTTGCGGATTTCGCCGGAGGGCATGCGCAGCTGCGCGTACTGCCCCTCGCGGGCGACCAGCTGAACCGCGTGCCCGCCGAGCAGCCGATCTTGGCGCCGCCGAGGGGCGGAGCTCCACGCAGTCGCACGGTGGTGCCGACGGGGATGTTCCGCAGCGGAAGGTTGTTGCCGGGCTTGATGTCCGCATTCGGGCAGTTCTCGACGAAAGTCGCCCTGACGCAGGTTCTTCGGCGCGACGATGTAGCGCTTCTCGCCATCGACGTAGTGCAGAAGGGCGATGCGAGCTGTGCGGTTGGGGTCGTATTCGATGTGCGCGACCTTCGCGGGCACGCCGTCCTTGTCCCAACGCCTGAAGTCGATGACGCGGTACTGGCGCTTGTGGCCGCCGCCCTTGATGCCTGGTGGTGATGCGGCCGGTGTTGTTGCGGCCGCCGGTCTTGATGCAGGGCGCAGCAGCGACTTCTCGGCCTCGACCAGGGTGATCTCGGCGAAGTCGGCGACGCTCGCACCGCGACGGCCGGGGGTCGTCGGCTTGTGCTACGAATTCCCGCGAGTTTGGATCCTCAATCTTTCCGGTCAGCCGACCACGTCGCCGTAAATGTCGATCGAGCCCTCGCGCAGCGAAGACGATCCTGCGTTTGGTGTTCTTGCGACGGCCGACCCCGTTGCGGGTGCGGGCCTTCCCCTGACGATTCTGGGTGTTCACAGAGGCGACCTTCACATCGAAGACGGCCTCGACGGCCTGCTTGATCTCGGTCTCGGACGCACGGGGGTCGACGAAGAAGACGTACTGCGCTTCGTCCTCAAGCCGAGCCGACTTTTTCCGACGCGACAGGGCGCGAGGATGACGTCGTGCGGACGCTTGTTCTAGCTTGCCTCGGTCACTTCTCCTCCCTTGCCGTTCTTCGAGACGTACTCGGTGAGAGCCGACTCGGTGAAGACGACGTCGTCTCCACGAGGACGTCGTAACTGTTGAGCTGATCGACGAAGATGACCGACGCCTCAGGGGCGTTGCGCAGCGAAAGCCTCGTCAGATCGTCGCCGCAAGACCGCCACGAGCGCCGCGCGGTCGTCGATCTGCTGCGCAGCAGGCCGAGGGCGGCCTTGGTGGAGGCTTTTCGCCCTCGAGGAAGGCCTCGACCACTGAATGCGTCCGTTGCGCGCGCGGTCCGAAAGGACTGGCACAGCGCAGCGGCGATCATCTTCTTGGGGTGCGCTGCGAGTAGTCGCGAGGCTTTGGGGCCGTGGACGGTGCCGCCTCCCGTGAACTGCGGAGCGCAGATCGACCCCTGGCGCGCGCGGCCGGTGCCCTTCTGCTTGAAAGGCTTCTTGCCTCCGCCGGAGACTTCGCCTCAGGTCTTCGTCGAGTGCGTGCCCTGGCGGGCCGCGGCCAGCTGGGCGTTGACGACCTGGTGAATGAGCGGGACGTTGACTTCGACGTCGAAAGCTCGGCGGGGAAGCTCGAAGCGCCCGTGACCGTGCCGAGTGACGTCGTGAACGTCTGCATTGAGGACTGCGTCATGTTCAGGGCTCCCTTCACGGCGGTGCGGACCACGACGGTTCCGCCCTTGTTTCGGGGACGGCGCCGGCCAGAGGATGATGCCCTTCTCGACGTCGACGAGCGTGGACGGGAAGATTGAGGACTGTCACGCGGTCTTGCCCATGCGGCCGGCCATGCGGAGGCCGCGGAAGACGCCGCGACGGCGTGGCGCAAGCGCCGATCGAGCCGGGCTTGCGGTGGTTGCGGTGGGCGCCGTGCGAGGCGGAAACGCCGGAGAACCCGTGGCGCTTCGCGACTCGCGAAGCCCTTGCCCTGGACGTGCCGATGACATCGACCTTTTTGCCCGGCCTCAAACAGGTCGGCGGTGAGCTCCTGGCCGAGTTCGTACTCGGAGGCGTCGGAGGTGCGAATTTCGGCGAGTTTGCGACGAGGGGCGACTCCTGCTTTGTCGAAGTGGCCCTGGAGCGGCTTGGTCACGTTCTTGGTCTTCAGCTCGCCGGAGGTGAGCTGAACGAGCCGAATAGCCGTCGGTTTCGGGGGTGCGGATCTGGGTCACGACGTTCGTGCCGACGCGCACAACGGTGATGGGAACGACGCGGCCTGCCCTCGTCCCAAGCTGGGTCATTCCCAGCTTGGTGCCGAGCAGCGCCTTGACCGGCGCGCCGACAGCGGTTTGCCCGGAATTCATGATGCGTTACCTCAGAGCTTGATTTTCACGTTCACATCCGCCGGAAGGTCGAGACGGCGAAGCGTGTCGATGGTCTTCAGGGTCGGATCGACGATGTCGATGAGCCGCTTGTGGGTGCGCATCTCGAAGTGCTCGCGGCTGTCCTTGTACGCGTAGGGGCGAACGAATGACGCAGAAGACGTTCTTCTCGGTCGGAAGCGGCACAGGGCCATCAACCGTCGCGCCTGTGCGCGTCACGCTCGTCGACAAAGCTTTTTCGCCGCGTTGTCAATGACCTCGTGATCGACATGACTTCGGGCGGATGCGGATCTTCTGTCCTGCCATGCCGTCGTAACCTCTTTCTACCTCGGTGATCGCCGGTCCCCGCACCCGGGCGTGTCGCGTATGGTCACCGCGATGACGAAGCCCTATGCAGTTTACGACGAACCCTTGTCACACGTCAGGGGCCAATTCCCGACGAGTTCGCGGCTTGCACGGCCGGGCAACTTATTCAGTATGCCAGCATCCAGCGGCAGCCGCGATCAACCATTTCAATAGTGGCCCTACGCGACAGAAAGGGCCTTTTTAATGCGACGTCGGTGCCTCATGCCTCGCCGCGCCTGCTTGCCTGCCCTTTTGCGCAGGGGCGGGACGAGCGAAGCCTCGAGCAGAAAGGCGACAGCGGCCATGGCCACCGCGTAGGCGCAAAATCTCCGGGCGTGTCGATGTTGTTTTGGGCCATTCGGACGGCTCCGCCCATGCCGGTCGCGGTCGCCAGCAGCTCGGCCATGACGCACACGCGGATCGACTGGCCGGGGGCGACGGTCGCGGCCGCCAAGACGAACGGCGCGATCATCGGAATTTCTACACGCCGCACGATCACCCGCTTGGGCAGCCGAAAAAGCCGGGCCATTTCTATCGGGTCCCTGTCAACGTCACGCACCGCCTGCGCGCTCGCCGCAGCCAGCACCGGCGCCGTCACGATCCCGACGACGAAGATGACGACGAGGTCACCCGCCGTCCCAAACCACCGCTATGGCGAAGACGATTGCGGGTGGACAGCAGAACGTAGAGGCCCGGCTGGAAGAACCATCCGACCCGCTTCCATTTCCCATCGCGCATCCCAGGCAACGCCGACGACGAGGGCCGCAAACAGGCCGACGAGGGCGCGGACCAGCGTCATCCGCAGCGCCTCCCAGAATTCGTCTGTCGCCAGTATCTTCCTGATCGCCGCCCACGTCTCATCCGGGCCGGGCAGAACATACTCCTTCTGAGTCGATGCGGCGTATGCCCAGACTGAGATGAGGACGGCGATTCCCAGGAGCGTCCAGAACGCGCGGTCGAGTGCGCGGAACGTCCCCGCCCGCGCACTTTCGCGCCGCTGATGGCTGAGTCGGCGCCGCGCAGGTGCGACTTGCGCCCTCCGCCGCAGGGGCTCCGCCATCTGGAACAGGATTCCCGCCATTTTACAGTGGGACTTGCGTCATTCCGCATAGAACTTGTCGTCTGGCGGTTTGCCGCCGTATATCTTCGGATTGACCTCGCCGAGGCGCTTGAGGAAGTCCTCGTAGTCGGCCTTTGCTCCTTCGCGGGTACGACGTCGAGTTGCAGACGTGGAATCACCTGCTTAACCACGTCCACGGGAAGCTTTGTAGTGGTCGGCGATCGCCTGGAGCGTCGCAGCGTCTCCGGCGTTGGCCTTGTCGACAGAGGCCTTGACCTCCGCGCGGACGGCGGCGGGCAGCCAGGGCCGGGAATCAACGAGGTTTCCTGGCATGACCAAGCCGGCCGTGAAACGGGCTTTCTTGCCGGTCACTTTCGCCCACTCTTCCTGGAGGTTGAAGACTCGCGTGATCTCCTTGCCTTTTCCCTTGAGCTCGACCTGCGCGAGCGTCGCCACATGTTCAGGAAGGACGGCAGTCGGCCTCCCCGAGGCGATTTTCTGCATCGCCTGCTGCCCGTCGGCCCGCGTTGACCACTTCGATGTCCTTGCGGTCCAATCCGTTCTTTTTGAGCAGGTACGAGAAGACGAGGTCGGGCATGTTGCCAGGCATTGAGATCGCGACCTTCTTGCCCTTGAGTGTCTTCCAATCGCCTTTCGGCGCGTCCGCGGGACCGACGACGTAGAGCATTCCCCACACGACGGGCGAGACAAACCGCACGTCCCTAGCCCTTGTTGTATAGGGTTTGCAGCGACATAGGCGGGGGGTAGCGGCGATCTGCACGTCGTTGTTGATGAGACCCCTTCAGCTGGTCTACGCTGTCCCAGTTTTTCACACCGACGCTGGCGAGTACTTGGACGATTTCCTCCTTGCCGAATCCGATCATCGGCGCCCCGAAGGCCATGGTGGTGGGACATAGGCCTGGATTTTAGGCATCTTGCCGTGGCGGCCGCCGAGCCGGACGGCTTTCGGAGGGATCTGAAGACAGAATCCGCCCCGCCGCACGCTGTCAGGGGCGATGGCGGCCGCAGCTAGGAGCGCGGCTATTTTTCGCGTGAGACATGATTGTCCTTTCGATTGGTGACGCCGCGTAGCCGCAGCCAACCCTCGTTCGCGACGCTTTCGCGCGGTTGAAAGCTCGTTTCGTTCAGCGATCGGGTTTGCTTCCGTCGGCCGATCGGCGGCGGGGCGGCTGCGGCTCAGCCGGAAAGGCGCCACAGTCGGCGGGCCGCTCAGATGCAGAGCGCGGTGCGGATACCCTGTTCGAGCTCGTCGGGGTCGTGCGATACCCATACTGTGACGAGGTTCGGTGCACGACGATGTCCTGCAGGTCGTCGCGCAACGATTGTGCAAGGGGCTTGTCAAGAGCCGAGAAGGGCTCGTCTACAAGCAGGGAGCCTTAGCTCCGTCGCCATGCTCGAGCAATAGCGACGCGCTGTCTCATGCCTCCCGACAACTGCGGCGGACGTGCGTCCGCCGCATCGAAAGCCCGACGCGTTCGAGCCATTCCTCGGCGAGGAAGAACCGCCCCGGCACACGTCGGTCAGAGTGAGGCAGCACTTTGTCCCTGGCCGAGAGCCAAGGCAGCAGCCGCGGCTCCCTGGAAAACGAAACGGACCTGCCGTTCGGGCGTTGGATTCGGCCCGAGTGCCCGCCGACGGCGCCCGCGATGACGCGCAGAAGGGTGGTTTTTACCGGCGCCCGAAGCTCCCGAGACGCCGAGGATTTCGCCAGGTCGCACAATCAGCTGAGGTCGGCGACGAGGTGTAGCCGACGTCGGTGGATGTCTACGTGGGACAGAGCCAAAGCGCGGGGTAGGGGCGGCGGGAGAAGCTCGGCGTCGGCCTCGGATCGTCTCGGCATCTCCGGACGCCCCTAGGGCTTGCGGGCGACGAAAGCCTACGGCGTTGATATTCTCCTTGTGGGCGCGGAACACGCCCCGCATGGCTTTGATTCGCTCTCTCGCGGCCTTGTTCCTGACGACGTTGAAAGAAGAATCGCAGCGCTCCGAAAAAGCCTTCGTCGGTCACGAGGCGCTTGGCCTCAGGAGCATCATCGGATTGGAGTCGGTGTATTCGACTTGGAAACCCGCCTCTTCGAGCAGCCGTTTCCATCCGGCGGAGGTCAGGGGTCTGGCGCCGACCTTGATCGTCCGCGACAGCTCGCGCGAGACGTCGCGCACGACGTCTTCGGGGACGTCGTCCGGAGAAACCCAGCTCGTGGATGGCGTACCGGCCTTTGGGGGCGAGAATCCGGAACGCCTCGCGCATGATGGCGACTTGTCTTCGTCCGACTGCATCGTGAGCATCGCCCTCGCCGACGACGAGGTCAGCCGATCCTCGGCCAGCCCCGTATTTTTGGCGTCCGCCTGCTGCAATCGCGCTTGTCCGTGCTTCGAAATGGTCTCAAGCAGCTGCTGCGTGCCCTCTTTGTTCGGGTCGACGCCGACGTACTCCTTCAGTTCCGCCGCCAGTAGGATTTCAGCCGTCCTTCCACGCCAGGGCCGGATTCGACGATTCTGTCTTCCCTTGCCGGCCGCGCCGCAGCCGACGACCCTGCGCGTGAGGCTCGATGCCGCCGGGGCGAAGCACGCGTTGCCCATTTTCGCCAAAAGCCGAGTGGCCTTGAGCCTCTTTTTCCTCCGGGCCGGAGCGGCTTCACGGGCGGCGTCAGCGTCGGGACGGCCTGCGCGGGCCTCGTCGCTCACTTCTCCCCTCTTCCTGCGAGCCGGTCAGGATATCTTTCGCGGCGTGGGCGGTGTTCTCGACGTCGACGAGCGTGGAGACCATGTAGCAGGGGTCGAGAGCCTCGAGCGCATGCCTGTCCCCGGGTGCCAGGTAGACAACGTCGCCTCCGGCCAAATCGTGCGTCACGTCCCCGATGCGGAAACGCATCTTGCCGCTCAGCAGCTGGACGACGACAGCCGGGAGAAGCGTGCTCCGTGAGCACCCTGCCCGCGTCAAAACTGAAGACGACATGGCGCAAGACGGCATTGTTGACGACGACACGCGAGTGGTGGCCGCCTCAGAATGGAGCAGTTTGTTGAAAAATACCCGTGTAAAAAAAGCTGATTCTGCGACGGGCGTTGTAGGCATCGTTGCTCAATTGAGTTACGCAAGTTCAGTGTTACGTAAACCATGATACAGCTCTCGAAGGCGCGGCTTCACGCCTTCATGCCGTGAACATCGCCACGGCTTGCGGGGAGCGCTTTGAAGCAAAAGCCTCGGCGAAAGTTTGAACGTGAGGTCGAATGCGGCGTGGGCGCGGAACCCAGCGCAGCCCAGACATAGACCGATAGGGGTTCAAGCAAAAAAGCGAAACACAGTTCAGTTGAATACCTAAATCTTAAGACATTCAGATTATAAAGCTAATTTTTCACCAGTCGATTCAATGACTTTAAGAGCGGTTCGAATCGGCAAGCCCAACGTGGGTCAAAGTTCGCGGTCAAGACTCGACGGAGGCATCGGCTGCGACAGGGCATCGACGAAGACGCCTTTTGACGACGGGTCGGACCCGCGTTGCCGAGCCGAGACCCTCGTTGCTGGGTCGGACCCGCGATTGCCGAGCCAAATCCTCGTTGCCGAGCCGGACGGGCAAAGCACGAGGAAGGCCCGCTGCTGAGCAGCGGGCCTCCTGTTAGATCAAGCGATCGGAACGCGATCTGAGCCTCCGTCGCCGATGGGCACGAGCGAACAGAGCGCCCGACGATCTCAGCGATCGAACGTCGCAGTGATCTTCGTGACTCGGCCGGAGCCGACGGTGCAGCCGCCCTCGCGGATGGCGAAGCCGAGGCCCTCTTCACGCAGCGATCGGCTGGATGAGCTCGACCGTCATCTCGGTGTTGTCGCCGGGCATGACCATCTCGAGTGCCCTCAGGCGGCGTGATGACGCCGGTGACGTCCGTGGTGCGGAAGTAGAACTGCGGACGGTAGTTCGAGAAGAACAGGGTTGTGACGGCCGCCCTCTTCCTTCTTCAGAACGTAGACCTGGGCCTCGAAGTTGGTGTGCCGGAGTGATCGTGCCGGGCGGCGACGACCTGGCGCGCTCGACTTCCTCGCGCTGGTACCGCGAAGGGCAGGCCGCAGTTCTCGCCGGCGTCGGCGTGGTCCATCTGCTTGTGGAACATCTCGATGCCGGTGACGGTGGTCTTCTGGGTCGGGCGGATGCCGAGGATCCTCGACCTCTTCGTTGATGTTGAGCAGACCGCGCTCGACGCCGTCCGGTGACGACGGTTCCACGGCCGGTGATCGTGAGACGTCCTCAATCGGCATGAGGAACGGCTTGTCGAGATCGCGAACCGGATCCGGGAAGTAGTTGTCGACCGGCTCATGAGCTCCTCAATGGAGCTGACCCACTCGGCGTCGCCGTCGAGGGGCCTTGAGGGCGGAGACGCGGACGACGGGAATGTGTCGCCGTCGTACTCCCTGCGAGGAGAGGAGCTCGCGAACCTCCATCTCGACAGCTCGAGGATCTCCTCGTCGTACCATGTCCGGCCTTGTTGAGGGGCGACGATGAGGTCGGGCACGCCGACCTGGCGGGCAAGCAGAACGTGCTCGCGGGTCTGCGCCATCGGGCCGTCGGTTGCGGCGACGACCAGGATGGCGCCGTCCATCTGGGCCGCGCCGGTGATCATGTTTTTGATGTAATCGGCGTGCCCGGGGAGCGTCGACGATGAGCGTAGTGACGCTTGTCGGTCTGGTACTCAACGTGGGAGACGTTGATGGTGATGCCGCGCTGACGCTCCTCGGGAGCGTTGTCGACTTCGTCGAACGGGTGAACTCGTTCAGCTCCGGGTACTTATCAGCCAGAACCTTGGTGATGGCGGCGGTCCGCGTCGTCTTACCGTGGTCGACGTGACCGATCGTGCCGATGTTCATGTGCGGCTTGGACTTGTCGTAGCTGGCCTTTGCCGCTTGGGCCCTCCTGGGACTCTTGTTTGACTTTCAGCTTGTGGTGAGATGCAGGAAGCATCAGACCCGGCAAGATTGATTTCTTACGGTTTCTGATTGTACAGGACCGCTGGGACGTCACTCGCTTGGGTCTTCTTGATGATCTCGTCAGCGACGTTCTTGGGAACCTCGGCATGAAGTCCATCTGCATCGTGTAGACCGCCCGCCCCTGGGTCTTGGGCGGAGATCACCGACGTATCCGAACATCTCACTGAGGCGGGACCAGGGCGCGAACGATCTTGACGCCGGTCGCGTCCTCCATGGACTTGATCATGCCACGGCGGGAGTTGAGATCGCCGATGACATCGCCCATGTACTCCTCGGGGTGCGGACCTCAACATCCATGACCGGTTCGAGGGCACGGGGTTGGCGCGCCGCGCCCTCCTGAGCACCATGTTGCCGGCGATCTCGAAGGCCATTTCCGACAGAGTCGACTTCGTGATAGGCGCCGTCTTCAGGGTCGCCTCGGCTCCCCACCATGGGGTAGCCGGCGAGCACGCCGGACTGCAGCCTCTTGAGATGCCCACGTCGACCGACGGGATGTACTCGCGGGACGCGTCCGCCGGTGACGGCGTTGGCAAACTCGTAGGTCGCTCCGTCCTCGGCGTCGACGAGGGGTTCGAACGTCACAGAACGCGCGCGAACTGGCCGGACGCCCGTCTGCTTCTTGTGCGTGTACTCGATCTTGTCGACCTTCTTGCGGATGGTCTCGCGGTAGGCGACCATCGGGGCGCCGACGTTCGCGTCGACTGAATTCGCGCTTCATCCGATCCACGAGGATGTCGAGGTGGAGCTCGCCCATTCCGCCGATGACAGTCTGGCCGGTCTCCTCGTCCTGGCGGACGGTGAAGGTGGGATCCTCTTCAGCCAGCTTCTGGATGGCCGTCGAAACCTCTCCTGGTCGTTCTTCGACCTCGGTTCAGATCGCCACGTGGATGACGGGATCGGGAATGTCGTGGACTCCAGGACGATGGGCTGTCGATGGCGCACAGGGTGTCGCCCGTCGTCGTCTCGCTTGAGGCCGACGAAGGCGTAGATGTGCCCGGCGTGCGCGACCTCGACGGGGTTCTCCGGTTGGAATGCATCTGGAACATCTTTCCGATGCGCTCCTTCTGCCCTTCGTGGCGTTGAACACCTGGACGCCCTGCTCCGCTTTGCCGGAGTAGACGCGGATAGGTGAGTTTGCCGTAGAAGGATGGACCGCGATCTTGAGAGGCCAGTGCCGCGAAGGCTCCTTCTCGCTCGCCTTGCGGGAATCGGCCTCGTCCTCGTGTCCGGGGCGGAATCCCGGGACGTCGAGGGATGTCGAGGGCGAGGGGCAGGTGAGTCCCACAACGCCGTCGAGCATGGGCTGGACGCCCTTGTTCTTATACGCGGAGCCGCAGAGACCAGGGTAAATCTCGCCGGCGATCGTGCGGATGCGAAAGCCCTTCTTGATTTCGTCGGTGAGCTCGCCGCCTTCGAGTACTTTTTCCATCAGTTCCTCGTTGGCCTCGGCCGCGACCTCGACCGCTTCGGGTGATACTCCTCCGCTTTGTCAGAAGGTCGGCGGGGATGTCCTCCTCGACGACGAGGATGCCCTTGGTGGGCTGGCCCTTGTCGTCGGTGTCGGGAAGCGGACAGCCTTCATTTTTGAGGACGTCGACGACGCCGTCGAACTCGTTCTCGACGCCGATCAGGAAAGTCACAACGATCAGGGTGGCCTGGAGCGATCCTTGATCGTTTGGACCGAGAAATCGAAATTCGCGCCCAGCTTGTCCATCTTGTTGATGAAGCAGATGCGCGGGACGTTGTACTTGTCGGCCTGGCGCCAGACGGTCTCCGACTGGGGCTCGACGCCCTCCTTGCCGTCGAGACGGCGACGGCGCCAGTCGAGCACACGCAGGAGCGCTCGACCTCGACCGTGAAATCGACGTGTCCGGGCGTGTCGATGACGTTGATCTGAGTGCCCTTCCAGAAGGCGGTGACGGCCGCGGACGTGATGGTGATGCCGCGCTCCTTCTCCTGCTCCATCCAGTCGGTGGTCGAGGCGCCGTCGTGCGTCTCGCCGATCTTGTAATTGATGCCCGTGTAGTAAAGGATTCGCTCAGTGACGGTGGTTTTGCCTGCGTCAATGTGCGCCATGATTCAATGTTGCGGACCTTTCTGAGGTCCGTCAGCACATCTTGTGCCACGTTTTGGCTCTCTTCTATGTTGAGGGATGTGGGCTTCGCGCCGTTCCCGGTGCGTCGTTACCAGCGGTAGTGAGCGAAGGCCCTGTTGGACTCCGCCATTCGGTGAGTGTCTTCGCGGCGCTTGACCGCGGCGCCCAGGCCGTTGGAAGCGTCGAGAATTTCGTTGAGGAGACGCTCGGTCATGGTCTTCTCGCGGCGCTGCCGGGCGTAGTCGACAAGCCAGCGGGCGCGAGGGTGGTGGCGCGGCCGGACTTGACCTCGACGGGCACCTGGTAGGTGGCGCCGCCGACGCGGCGGAGCGGACTTCGAGCGAGGGGCGGATGTTGTCCATCGCTCGTTTGAGGACGACCAGGGCTCCTGGCCTGACTTCTCGCCGACGGCCTCGAGGGCGCCGTACACGATGTGCTGGGCCGTCGACTGCTTGCCGTCGAGGAGCACGGTTGACGAGCTGGTGACGAGCGTCGAGCCGTAGACGGGGTCGTTGACCAGGGGCGCTGCGAGCAGGACCCTTACGAGGCGTACTTCTTCTCCTTCTTCGCACCGTAGCGGCTGCGGGCCTGCTGGCGGTTCTTGACTCCCTGGGTGTCGAGTGCGCCTCGGACGATCTTGTAGCGCACGCCCGGAAGGTCGCGGACTCGGCCGCCGCGGACGAGGACGATGGAGTGCTCCTGGAGGTTGTGCCCCTCGCCGGGAATGTAGGCCGTGACCTCGATGCCGGAGGACAAACGGACACGGGCCACCTTGCGCAGAGCCGAATTCGGCTTCTTCGGCGTCGTGGTGAAAACGCGGGTGCAGACGCCGCGGCGCTGGGGGCTACCCTTGAGCGCCGGGGTCTTCGACTTCCCGACCTTGCTGCGTCGGCCCTTGCGGACCAGCTGCTGAATTGTGGGCACTATGTTTCTCCTGAAAAAGTTCGTTTGATCGTAAGGTTTCGACGATGACGTCGAGCGCATTCCCAGAGCTGGGACGCATGTCGGTTGACCCACGTATGGCGGGCAACCTAAACAAGATTAGCGGCAAAGCAAGTGACGGCGTCAGGGAAATCGTTCGCCAACTCTGTGATTCCTGCGACGACGACGTCGCCTCTGCGAGCCGCGCTACCGGCTCGCAGAATCGACGCTCCCCGGCTTCGCACGCCCGCACGCGTCCGCGGCGCCGAAGCCCCGTGCCGGCCGAAAGCCCGCGGGCGGCGTTTCGAAGTTTCGCCGCCAATCCCGAGAACGCGGCGCGGGGCGGAAAAGCCTTCGCCTCCCGCCCCGCGCCTCCCAAGATCGAAAGCGGTGTATCCGCTGCTCAGATCGAAATCGGGAAATCGTTGTATCCGAACCCGTCGTCGAAGGCCTCGAGGTCGCGGCGGCTGAATCCGTTGTTCTTCTCGAATTCGACGCGAGCCTCGGGCGTGGGCTCGACCCTGGTGGAACGCAGCTGCTCCAAGCCGGTTCCGCCGGGATGAGCTTGCCCAGGATGACGTTTTTCCTTCAGGCCCGAAAGCGGGTCGCTCTTGGAGTTGAGGCCGCTTCCGTGAGCACCTTGGTCGTCTCCTGGAAGGAGGCGGCCGAGAGCCCTGAATCGGTGGCCAGCGAGGCTTTCGTGATGCCCATGAGCTCAGGGCGCCCGGATGCCGGCTTGCCGCCTTCGGACATGGCCGCGCGATTCTCGTCCTCGAAGATCAGAGACGTCCACGAGCTCGCCGGGAAGGAGCTTCGTGGTCCCGGCTTCGAGAATGGTCACGCGGCGAAGCATCTGGCGGACGATGACCTCGATGTGCTTGTCGTGGATCTCCACGCCCTGCGAGCGGTAGACGCTCTGCACCTCGCTCACGATGTGCTCCTGGGCGCGCGCCTGCCCGTGATGCGCAGCACCTTCTTGGGGTCGACCGACCCCTCGACAAAGCTGCTGGCCGACGCTCGCGTGGCCGTCCTCGGGGACGAGGAGCTTGGCGCGCTTGGACACCTGGTAGACGAGGGTCGTCGTCGCCGTCGTCGCGCACGATGATGAGGCGGCGGGTGCGCTCTCCGTCCTCGACCTTCAAACGCCCGGCGGACTCGGCGATCGGGGCCTCGCCCTTCGGCGTGCGGGCCTCGAAGAGCTCCTGGACTCGGGGAAGGCCCTGGGTGATGTCGTCCGCGGAAGCCGATCCTCCGGTGTGGAACGTGCGCATAGTCAGCTGCGTTCCTGGCTCGCCGATGGACTGGGCCGCAACGATTCCCACGGCCTCGCCGATGTCGACGAGCTTTCCGGTGGCCATCGAACGCCCGTCGCACATGGCGCACGTGCCGATGCGCGATTCGCAGGTCAGGGACCGAACGGACCGAGACGTCCGTGACGCCGGCCGCGATGAGCTTTTCGATCGCGACGTCGCCCAGATCGGTGCCCGCGGGGACGATGACGTTGCCCTCGGCGTCCGAGATGTCGCGGGCCAAGGTCCGCGCGTACACCGTCGTGTCGAGCTGCTCGTCGGGAACGAGGACCCCTTCGGAGTCCGCGTGGGCGATGGCCTTCGACAGGCCGCGCCTGGTGCCGCAGTCGCGCTCGCGGACGATGACGTCCTGCGAGACGTCGACGAGGCGCCTCGTGAGGTACCCCGAATCCGCGGTTCGAAGCGCGGTGTCTGCCAGGCCCTTGCGCGCGCCGTGGGTGGCGATGAAGTATTCGAGGACCGACAGGCCTTCGCGATAATTCGACTTGATCGGACGCGGGATGATCGATCCCTTCGGGTCGGCGACGAGCCCTCGCATGCCGGCGATCTGACGGACCTGCTCCCAGTTTCCGCGGGCGCCCGAGGAAACCATCCTGTTGACCGCGTTCATTTCGTCGAAGTTCGAGCGCATCTCCTTCGCGATCTGATCGGTGACGGCCGACCAGAGATCGACGAGGTCGCGGCGCCTGTCCTCGTCCTCAATGCGCCCCGTCAGGAACTGGTGCTCGATTCGCGAGGCGGCCTTCTCGGCCTCGTCGAGGATTTCGGCCTTGGTTCCGGGAACGACCACGTCGGACACGGCGATCGTCGCGCCGGAGCGGCCGGCCCAGTGGAAGCCCGCGGCCTTGAGCGCGTCGAGAGAGGCGCCGACGCCACCTTTTCATAGCGCTCGGCCAAGGCGTTGACAATGCGTCCGAGGACCTTCTTGTCCACAGCCTCGTTGACGTACGGGAAATCGACCGGGAGCGTCTCGTTGAACGTCGCCCGGCCCAGGCTCGTCTCCAGGGCGACGGGGTCGCCGGCCTGCCAGCCCTCTGGGGCGCTCCAGTCGGCCGGGGGGACGACGTCGCCCTCGAAGCGGATCTTGCACTTCGCGTTGAGTGCAGCTCCCCAGATCGTAGGCCATCCGGGCCTCGGCCATGCGAGGAGAAGGAACGGCCCTCCCCGCCAGGCCTTCGCGGATCGACGAGAGGTGGTACAGCCCGATGATCATGTCCTGGGAGGGCATCGTCACGAGGCCGCCCGTCAGACGGCGAGGATGTTGTTCGAGGAGAGCATGAGGATGCGGGCCTCGGCCTGGGCCTCCACGGACAGCGGCAGATGGACGGCCATCTGGTCCCCGTCGAAGTCGGCGTTGAAGGCCGTGCAGACGAGCAGGTGCAGCGGATGGCCTTGCCCTCGATCAGCTGCGGCTCAAAGGCCTGGATGCCGAGGCGGTGAAGGGTCGGCGCGCGGTTGAGCAGCACCGGGTGCTCCTTGATGACCTCTTCGAGCACGTCCCAGACCTCGGGGCGCTGCCGATCGATGAGGCGCTTGGCCGCCTTGACGTTCTTGGCGATGTCGAGGTCGACGAGGCGCTTTTTGGACGAACGGCGAACAGCTCCAAAGCCATGATCGTGGGCAGGCCGCACTGGTGCAGCGAGGTCCGGGGCCGACGACGATGACCGAACGGCCCGAGTAGTCGACTCGCTTGCCCAGCAGGTTCTGGCGGAAACGGCCCTGCTTGCCTTTGAGCATGTCGGAAAGCGACTTGAGCGGGCGGTTGCCGGCGCCCTGGACGGGGCGGCCGCGGCGGCCGTTGTCGAACAGCGCGTCGACGGCCTCCTGGAGCATCCGCTTTTCGTTGTTGACCATGATCTCGGGCGCGCCCAGGTCGAGCATGCGCTTGAGGCGGTTGTTGCGGTTGATCACGCGCCGGTAGAGGTCGTTGAGATCCGAGGTCGCGAAACGTCCGCCGTCGAGCTGGACCATCGGGCGCAGATCCGGCGGGATGACTGGCAGCGCGTCGAGGACCATCGCCGTGGGCTTCGTGCCCGAGTGCAGGAAGGCGTTGACCACCTTGATGCGCTTGAGCGCGCGGGCCTTGCGCTGGGCAGTGCCGCTTTCGATGGCCTCGACGAGCAGGGTCGCGCTCGCCCTCCAGGTCGAAGGTTTCGAGCCTGCGCTTGATGGCCTCGGCCCCGCGGAAGGCCTCGAAATAGTCGGAGTAGCGCGACTCCATCTCGCGGTAGAGGTCCTCGTCGCCTTCGAGGTCGCCCACCTTGAGCTTGGAGAAACGCTCCCACACCGTGTCGAGGCGGAGGACGTCGGCCTCCGCGCGCTTGCGGATGCGGGTGAGATCGGCTTCGGCGGCTCGCTTGATGCGAGACTTCGCCTCGGTCTTCTGGCCCTCGTGTTCGGCTTCCAAAAGGTCGGTTTCGAGCTTCCTCTGGCGGTTTTCGAGGTCGACGGCGAGGGCCTTCTCGATCGCCGTGCGCTCGAGCTCGTACTCGGACTGCAGCGAGGGAAGGTCCTGGCGGCGAGCCTCCTCGTCCACCGAGGTCACCATGTAGGCGGCGAAGTAGATGACCTTTTCGAGGTCGCTGGGGGCGATGTCGAGCAGGTATCCCAAACGCGAGGGAACGCCCTTGAAATACCAAATGTGGGTGACGGGGGCCGCGAGTTCGATGTGGCCCATGCGCTCGCGACGAACCTTGGAGCGCGTGACTTCCACGCCGCAGCGTTCGCACACGATCCCCTTGAATCGCGGGCGCTTGTACTTGCCGCAGGCGCACTCCCAATCGCGCGTGGGGCCGAAGATCCGCTCGCAGAAGAGCCCGTCGCGTTCGGGCTTGAGCGTGCGGTAGTTGATGGTCTCGGGCTTCTTCACCTCGCCGTGCGACCAGGTGCGGACGTCGTCCGAGGTTGCGAGTGAGATGTGGAGCTGGTCGAAACGATTGACGTCGAGCAAAATTCCTACTTCCTAATGAAGCACCAGTGTGTGGCGGCGGGCTGACGGAAGGGGCCGGGCCGGCGCTTGGCCCGGCCTCCCCCTTAGAAGTCAGCGCCAGACGTAAGGTCCTCCAGGCCGGTCGGCATAGCGACGGGCTCGAGGTTGGAATTGGTCCTCCTCCGTGTCTTGAGGTTGATGGCCTGCCCCGCGGCGTCGAGGGCTTCGACGTTCAGGCACAGGGAGCGCATCTCCTGGATGAGGACCTTGAAGGACTCGGGGATGCCGGCTTCCGGCACGTTGTCGCCCTTGACGATCGCCTCGTAGACCTTGACGCGGCCAACGGTGTCGTCGGACTTGATCGTCAGCATCTCCTGCAGGGGGTGCGAGGCGCCGTAGGCTTCGAGGGCCCACACCTCCATTTCGCTCGAGCGCTGTCCGCCGAACTGGGCCTTGCCGCCAAGCGGCTGCTGGGTGACCATCGAGTACGGCCCGGTCGAACGGGCGTGGATCTTGTCGTCCACGGTGGTGCAGCTTGAGCATGTACATGTAGCCGACAGAGATCGGCTCGGGAAAAGCTCGCCCGAGCGTCCGTCGAACAGCCTCGCCTTGCCTTCGGCGTTGACGAGACCTCGCCGTCGCGGTTGGGCAACGTCGAACCGAGGAGGCCCGAAAGCTCGTCGCCTCGGACGCCGTCGAACACGGGCGTCGCAACGTGCTGGCCCGGCTTGCCCTTGACCGTCGCCTCGGGAAGGCGCTTCGCCCACGCCTCGCCGGCTTCGCGAGCGGCGCTGGCGTCCCACCCTGGCTGGCGATCCATCCCAGGTGCAGCTCGTAGACCTGGCCGAGGTTCATGCGGCCGGGCACGCCCAGCGGGTTGAGGATGATGTCGACAGGGTGTGCCGTCCTCCATGAAAGGCATGTCCTCGACGGGGAGGATTCGCGAGATGACGCCCTTGTTTCCATGGCGTCCCGCCATCTTGTCGCCGATCGTGATCTTGCGGCGCTGGGCGATGTAGACGCGAACCGTCTCGTTGACGTCGGAGGCCAGCTCGTCGTTGTTGTCTTTCGTGAACTGGCGAACGCCGATGACGATTCCCGACTCTCCGTGCGGGACTCGCAGCGAGGTGTCGCGAACTTCTTTGGCCTTCTCGCCGAAGATCGCGCGAAGCAGACGCTCTTCGCTGGTCAGCTCGGTTTCGCCCTGCGGGCGTGATCTTGCCGACGAGGATGTCCCCGCCTGCACTTCCGCGCCAATCCGGATGACGCCGTGCTCGTCGAGTGCGAAAGCATCTCGTCTGAGACGTTGGGGATGTCCCGGGTGATCTCCCTCAGGCCCCAGCTTCGTGTCGCGCGCATCGACCTCGTGCTCCTCGATGTGGATCGAGGTGAGCAGATCGTCCTTGACGCAACGCTCGGAGAGAATGATCGCGTCCTCGTAGTTGAAGCCGTTCCACGTCATGAACGCGACGAGGAGGTTCTGGCCGAGGGCCAGCTCCCCGCCTTCGGTCGCCGGCCCGTCCGCGATGAGCGTCCGGCCTCCAGCCTGTCCCCGGGGCTGACCACAACCCTGCTGGTTGGTGCAGTTTCCGGGGTTGGAGCGGTCGAACTTCGTCAGCTTGTACGTCACATGGCGCCCGTTGTCCTGCTCGACGACGACGGAATCGGCGTCGACCTCCAAAACGACTCCGGGCTCTTTGGCCACGGTGACGTCGCCGGCGTCGACCGCGGATCGCATCTCCATGCCCGTGCCCACGTACGGGGCGGAGGGCCGGATGAGCGGAACGGCCTGGCGCTGCATGTTGGCGCCCATGAGGGCTCGGTTGGCGTCGTCGTGTTCGAGGAAGGGGATCATGGCGGTTCCCACCGAGCACATTTGCCGCGCCGAAACGTCCATGAAGTCGATCTCGTCCACTGGGACGAGCGCAGGGCTCGCCTCCCGGCATCCGGCACAGCGCCTCTTCGTCGACGAAGCGGTTGTTCTCGTCGAGCGGCACCTCGGCCTGGGCGATGACGGCCTTGTCCTCGTCGTCCGCTTGAAGGTAGACGATCTCGTCCGTGACGACGCCGTTGTTCACCACCCGGTAGGGCGTCCGATAAAGCCGAGGGGTTGATGCGCGCAAACGATGCGAGGGACCCGATGAGGGCCGATGTTCGGGCCTTCGGGGTCTCGATCGGGCACATGCGGCCATAATGGGACGAGTGGACGTCGCACTTCCATGCCCGCGCGGTCGCGGGAGAGGCCGCCGGAGCCAGGGCCGAGAGGCGACGCGTGGGTCAGGCCCGCGAGGTTGTTCTGATCCATGAACTGCGAGCTGGGAAGTCCCGAAGAACTCCTTGATGGCCGCGACGATGGGCCGGATGTTGATGAGCGAGGACGGAGTGATGGCTTCCGCCTCCTGCGTCGTCATGCGCTCGCGAACCATGCGGTCCAAACGCGAAAGCCCGGTGCGAACCTGATTCTGGATGAGTTCGCCGACGGCGCGAGATGCGGCGGTTGCCGAAGTGGTCGATGTCGTCCGTCTCGATTTCCACTTCGACGCCGCCCTCGCCGCACAGGGACCTTTTCATGCCCGGCGTGAAGCGCCAAAAGATAGCGCAGCACGGCCGTGATGTCCGAGATGCCGAGCTGGCGCGACTCGTTGGCGGGGTCGAGGCCGAGCTTCTTGTTGAGCTTGAAGCGGCCGACCTTGGCAGTGTCGTAGCGCTTCGTGTTGAAGTGAAGTTGTTGAGAAGCGCGCCCGGCCTCGGCCGTCGGCGGCTCGCCCGGCCGAAGCTTGCGGTACAGGTCCGTCAAGGGCCTCTTCCTGGGTGTGCACGGTGTCTTTCTCGAGGCGTCTCGATGAGCGCGGGGAAGTCGCCGAAGATTTCGCGGATCTCCGACTCACTCATGCCGAGGGCCTTGAGGAAGACCGTCACCGACTGCTTGCGCTTGCGGTCCACGCGCACTCCGACGGCGTCGCGCTTGTCGATCTCGAACTCGAGCCAAGCCCCGCGCGAGGGAATGATCTTGACGTTGAACACGTCTTTGTCGGAGGTTTTGTCGGCGAGCCGTTCATAGTACACGCCCGGCGAGCGCACAAGCTGGGAGACGACGACGCGCTCGGTGCCGTTGATGATGAACGTTCCACGCTCGGTCATGAGCGGGAAGTCGCCGATGAACGTGGTCTGGCTTTTGATCTCGCCGGTCTCGTAGTTCTGGAATTCTGCTGTCACGTACAGAGGAGCGGCGTACGTCAGATCGCGCTCGCGACATTCGGCGATGGAGTGCTGGGATCCTCCAGATGCGGGGAGAGCACGAGCCCCATGGTTTGGGCTGCGTTTTCAATGGGCGAAATCTTCAAAGATCTCCTCGAGGCCGGATTGGAAACCGGGGTTCCGCGAGGTCCACTGCTCGGAGCCGACGAGCCAACCAAAGCTGTCGGTCTGCAGGCCCAGGAGATTCGGGAGTTGAAGAGGCTCGTGAATCTTGGCTAAGGAAACGCGGTCAACGACCGGCTTTCCATTGCGTGCGGAGAGCGAATAGGTGCGCGAAGCAGCCAAAGGGTTCCTTCCCTGACGTTGGTAAGGCGGTCGCATCCGGGTATTTCCAATAGTTTCCAAGCTTTGAGGGCCTTCTGGACACACTGGTAGTTACACGAAGCAAATACCTACAATACACCAAATGGCAGGTGCGCGCCACAGCGCGCCCTGTGGAAGGCGTCACTGAACAACTGCGTTCGGAAAAACTGTCCCACACCCGAGCGCGATGTGCAAGTGCGACGCGGCCCAAGCGGCGATCGGGCTCTCGGCGATCGGATTCGCGGAGATCGGTCTCGCACCTCGTTCGTCCGAGAATCGGAGCGCCGTTTGCCGGGCGGCCACCCGGCCCCCTCTTTGCGGCGCCGTTTGCGGGTCGATGTCGATGCGGCATGCGAGGACCGACGTCGTCAGACTCTCGGGCAAAGAGCCGTTCACGAGCCAATCAACGGAGTTTGACCACCAATCGACGCCGCCCATAGATCAACCGACGCAGTTCGCTGGACAACGCCGCCAACGGAAATTGAAGAAGAAGCAGAGCGATTAAAATGACCTGAATCCGCTATTTAGGGAATTTTGACGATTAATCGTCATGAAAAGTTCCCGCGTGGATTATAAGCTCCACTTTTGATCGCCATAATTTGCAAAGAACTTTCATATCGAGGGCCTCTTCTTAATCTCTATAGACGGACAACAATGTTTGAGAACGTGAGATAGCCATATAAAGTCTTTACTTCCGAAAAACTGCGACACATCCGGCTGGTCCTCCACCTCCGCCCCCAAGGAAAAGCAACCAATAACGAGGCGGCCTAGGGCCCAAGTAACCTTGAGTCCTAGGCCGCCTTCAGGCCCAAGCCGCTTGGATGAGCTCCAAGCCAACCGCTTTAAGCCGCCCGCGTCACTTCACGGTGACGGACGCGCCGGCGCCCTCGAGCTGCTCCTTGGCCTTGTTCGCGGCCTCCTTGTCGACGCCCTCCAGGACGGCCTTGGGAGCCGAATCGACGAGGTCCTTGGCCTCCTTGAGGCCGAGGGAGGTGAGGGCGCGAACTTCCTTGATGACCGCAACCTTCTTGTCGCCGGCAGCCTCGAGAACGACGTCGAACGAGTCCTTCTCCTCTTCTGCGGCGGCGGCTTCTCCACCGGCGGCCGGGGCCGCGGCGACGGCGGCGACGGGAGCCGCGGCGGTGACGTCGAACTCCTCTTCGAACGCCTTGACGAAGTCGTTGAGCTCGACGAGGGTGAGCTCCTTGAATGCAGCGATGAGCTCTTCGGTGGTGAGCTTAGCCATGATGGCCTTCCTTCCTGATGCCTGCTACGCGAGCAGATGTATCTGTTGATTGCGCGGCGCCCGGTCAGGCAGCCGCTTCTTCTTTCGCGCGCAGCGCGTCGATGGTGCGCACCGTCTTTGAGACGGGCGCCTGGAAAAACGTATGCCGCCTGGAACAGAGCAGCCTTGAGCACGCCTGCGGCCTTGCTGAGGAGCACCTCGCGAGACTCGAGATCGGCAAGCTTCTTGACGTCGTCCTCCGAGAGCAGGTTGCCCTCAAGGACTCCGCCCTTGACGAGGAGTGCCGGATTGTCCTGGCGAAATCGCGAACAGCCTTGGCTGTGTCGGCGATTTCACCGGTGACGAAGGCGAATGCGGTGGGTCCGGTCAGAAGGTCGTCGAGGCCTTCGATCCCGGCTTCCTTGGCCGCAATTTTTGCCAGCGTGTTCTTGGCGACCTTGAACTGAGCGTTGGCGCCGATCGCGCGACGCAGCGTCTTGAGCTGCATCACGGTCAGGCCGCGGTATTCAGTGAGCAGCACGGCGTCCGAGCTCTCAAACTTCTCTTTGAGCTCGGCAATGGCTGCTGACTTGTCGGTCCGTGCCATAGGGCCTCCCTTCGGTCGTCTGCCGCAAGTGTCTGAACATGCAAAAACCCCGCGCAGGCGCACGGGGCTGGAAGGTCCTCGTTGTCTCACCTGCGCCGGCCTCTTGCGAGTTTCGTCCCGTTTGGCGACGGGCAACCTGCGGTCTTTGGCGTCGCTTAGTTTATTGGAAACATCCCCGATACGCAAACCGTATAGGCCTCGGCCGCGCGGCCGCTTGCGTTGACCGCATCCATGCGGCTGCACCTCCCCGCCGCTCCTGCCACGGCCGATCGTCGCTCTTAGGCCCCTCGGCAGACTGCCGCGCTCGGCGAATCGCCACGCCCACCCGGCCTCAGCCGATCGCCCTCTCGACCTTGTTGATGAGCATGTCGAGCGCAACGAGGTTGTGCCCTCCGTTGGGAACGATGATGTCCGCATTGCGCTTCGACGGCTCCACATAGAGCTCGTGCATGGGCTTGACGGTTGTCAGGTACTGACGCTCCACGGATTCGAGCGTCCGCCCGCGTTCGACGACGTCGCGCTTGATGCGCCGGAGGATTCTCACGTCGGCGTCGGTGTCGACGAAGATTTTGATGTCGAGCAGTTCGCATATTTCGGGCGCGGCGTATATGAGATTCCCTCGACCACGATGATCGGCGCGGGCTCGATCCGCCTGGTTCTATCTGACCGGTTGTAGCTGGAGTAGTCGTAAACCGGACACTCAACGGACTGCCCCGCGGCGAGTCGGCGAAGATGCTCGACCATCAGATCGTTGTCGAATGCGTCCGGGTGATCGTAGTTGAGCAGGCACCGTTCCTCGTAGGCGAGGTCGTCGTGGGCCTTGTAGTAATTGTCGTGGAAGACAACGGAGGACTTGCCGAAACCGCTCCACAAGCTTCCTCGTCAGGGTGGTTTTTCCGCTTCCCGTGCCTCCGGCAACGCCCACTGTCAGCGAGGCCATCACGCGTCCTTCCGTCCGTGTGCTCCCGATGTGCTTCGCAACCACGGTACGCGTCGGAGCCCCCGCACCCTAATCCGCGCCGACGCCGCACGCCGTTTTTCTCCCACGCCGATTGGCCGATTGGCCCTCTGCCCCCGCCGCGAATCGGCCTCTCCCCGTCGTCGGCTCAAACCTGCGGGACCTTGGCCATTGCGACCCCCGACGGCCATGAAGACGCACCCGCGATAGCGAAAAAGGAAGAGCCACTTCGATCGCTTTCCTTTGCACAGCACGGCCGCGAGCGCGCAATGCAGGGCTACCGTGCTCATGGCGTACCTTCCGGAAACGACGTCGAAGTAACCGCTCGTCGTCATGATTTCGCGCACCTGCACGACCAGAGCCGTCACGAACGGCGATATGGCCGTACTCAAAATGAGGCCGCGCCTGTCCACCGCCTTCCACATGCAGACTACCGAAACGATCAGAAGGACGATGTAGAAAATGTAGAGAATGCCTGCCCACGCGAACGTCGCGCCGGATTTCAGGCCGGGCTGCAGGGTAGAAGTCGGTGCGCGGATCGGTCAGCCCGTAGGCGTCGATGAGGTGGAACCACGTAGTACAGCGCGCTGTCTTTCAACTTGATCGTCGACAGCCCGTCGATTGCCGGAATGTATCCGGGGGGCGTGCGCACCCCTTGGAACTGGTTCCAGAACAGGTAGGGAACCGCCGCCGCTCCCACTGTCGCACCGAAGATTCTGCTCAAGTCCTGCCTGTCGTCGGCCAGCAGGCCGAAGACTTTCGGCATAAAAGCATGCGAGCAGCACGACGCCGGCGACGGCCAGCATGGCCCCCAGCGACACCACCCGGAATGAGGAGACGATGAAGGCCAGGAAGGCGGGGATCCCCCAACCGAGCTTGTAGCGGGCGAATATTCGCGCGCCCGCCCAGACGGCTGCGTCGCCCGCGAGAAGTGTGATCGCGTCGTTGTGGACTATCGCGGACGACGCTGCGATGGCCGGCGTCGTCAAAGCCAGAAGCGCCCCGGAGAATGCGGCGAGGCGATTGACTCTCCACGCCCTGATGGCGAGAAAGAGGCCGGCGACGCCGAGGGCGACGAATCCCGCGGACACCAGCCTGGCTCCGGTCACGAAATCGACGCCTGTGAGCTCGGAGATCGTCTGGCCGCCGAGCCCCGCTGCGAAGAAATAGGTGGGCGGATGGAATGCGTTGTAGTTCTCGCCCCTAAACGGCTACGACGTCGCGGGCGCGCCTCGTAGATCGATCCGCATTCGGGCGGCCTGACGTCGCGGATTCCGCCCTCCATTCCGCGGCAGGACCAGTCCTCCAGACTTTGCGCGGCCAGAGGCTCTCCCTGAATCGGGATGTGGCCGACCGCAACCTTGCGGGCGTAATCGATGTATGTCCATTCGTCGTACCGACTGATCTGCGTGCCCTCGCTGACCGCTACGAGGCTCCACCCGAACGATATGCAGATGAGCAGAAAGGCTAAGACGCCGTCCCGTCTGAAGAACGAGATCGCCCCATGCGCAGCTCGACGAGCGACGCCCTTCTCAGTCTCGCGGATCACGAGTCAAGGGTAGGCGATGAAGCGCCTGCACACATCATCTTTTATCGAACCCTCACAAAAACCAGCAACAAGGAGCCGTGGAGAGGCGCCGCGGAGAAAAGGCAGCTGCGGAAAGAAGACCGACGAGGGCAATCCATCAACCCGACCGGCAAGGGGAAAGCGACAAATTCAGAGCGACAAAAGCGGCAGCCGCATGCCCTAACCTCAAGGAGTTTCCGGCGTACAGAGGCCGTCTAACGCGGTAAGGTCGAGAAGCGCCCCGGCACGCCTATCTGCCGGGGCGCTGCAGCAAGCTCAGGCAGGCCGAAACTAGTTCGATTCCGTACCTCGCCTGAAATCCGTCTCGTTCCTGTCGCCTAAGGCCGTGTCCCTTTCCCCTGCCATAAAAGCGGCATTCTCCCCTCCGGCAGCGGCCTTTTGCCTCGCGCCGCTAGACGTCTCACGGGTTCCTGCGCAGTTGCAAGACCTTCGCGGTTTGGGCACCGACAGGAACACGACGGCGAAAAAGATCGAGGCAACGATAATGACAATCCCACGCTCGTGGCGCGCCTCTCGACAGAGCCTCTGAATGTCCCTTCTGATCTCGTCATTGACCTCCATCTTGTATGAAAGCGCCCCGTCTACATACTCCTGAACCTTTTCGGTGCTCTCGACGTCGAACGAATCTGTTACTAGAGGGTCCAAGTCGTTATTGAAACTCCATCCGACGGCGTGGCACGAGGAGTACACATTGCCGCGCGCGCCTCCACTGTCAATTAAAGGGGGCGTGAGGAAGAGATGGTGCACCGTAAAGAACGCCACAAGCGCCACAAGCGCTCTGATCCCGATGTAAATGCCCTTATACAATTTGGTTTTCCTTTCACAGGTTGATGTCGCTTGTCGGCACCCCTGACAACCCAGGGATCACCCGGGTTTCGTTTTATGTCCTCAACCGTCTGTTCAAGCTGCGCCCTCGCCTGAGCGTCCTGTTCGGTGATCGCTGCAATAGCCAGTTGGAAGTTCTTCGCTTCATTCTCAACGTCGTCAGCGAGGTTCTTTATCAGTTCGGACAGACGAAACTGGAACTGGTCGAACGCGTGACGGTCCGACGTCGCCGATTCCGACTTCTTTATCCCTTCCCACACACGAATACATGGAGACCGATGGAATTTTCTTCACTGTATTCCGTAGATTGCCGCATACTGCACACATGGCTCGGGCTATGTTCTCCGCAGTCACGTTATTGACATTCAGCTCGCGGGGCCGCCCTCGGTCGACATCCACGTTGGTCGAATCCATCGGGTCCATCTGGATATCGTATGCGCTTCTGTTTTGACCATGCTTCCTAAGTTATCGAACAAGACCCGCTCCACGCCCCTTTCACTTTTTCTCGGTACTTCGATCGATTCTTTTGAATGCTGCTTCAAACTCTTTAATCGCTGAATCATAGGTACTCGCCTTGTTCGGCTCAGTCTTTTCGTCGATCAAACTATCGATTCCTTTAACCGTGATTCCCGCGCCTTCGAGAACCTTCTTGGTCGCCGCGTATTCCGGAGAAACGAATAGCATCAATCCATCGATTGCAGTGGAAACAATTTTTAGAGGTACTCTCATCGCAGCTGGGCGTTTGGCTGCAACCGATTCAAACACACTGATACCTTCCGTAATAGCTTTTGACGACCGCGCGCCTTGTTTCCTCGAACATCGTCTTCTCAGAATTCAATGTGCCGCCCCATAAAAGGAACTCCCCACAAAGGCTGTCGATAACTCCCTGAAGTTTTGATGTGAAAGAGGCGACTTTACCGACAACTTCGCCGTTCATGGTGCCAATCCATGTTCCAATTTGACGAATCGAAGCATCAACGTTCGCGCCGCCGTATAGTTTGGCGTTGATGCTCCGCGTCGGACTCGAAATCTCACGCGAAGCATCCAACCATTTGTCAATCTCTTTCTCAATGCGCGCAGGACTGGGCAACTTGAGCCATGGTTTGAGGATGCCGTGTAGGCGCTTACGGACCTTCTCAAATTCCGCGCTGCAATCATCTTCACTCAAAGGCGGAGGAGCAGAATCGGACAGGATCTCGCCACCGCCGTCTCCTGACATGTAAGGGCGCTTTATCTGAAACGGTCGACCGCCTTGTCCCTGTATCTGTGTGAAAGGCTATCAAGTAGCTTTGATCCGTCATACTCACCCGGTTTACCCCGTCACCGTACTTCGACACCACGTAGGCGTCAATTGCGACCCTTTGAAGATATTCCACAAGGTCACTGAGATCTGACCCATACTCGTAGCCGTAGTCAGGATCGTATTCGATGAATGTCACGACCGCTCCTCTGTGAAAAGAAACCCTATATTCTTGCGTGATTTAGTTGTTCAAGACGAACAACCCTGTGGTCAGTTGGATTTAAAATATCATCGACGAAACAGAGCTTCAAGACCAACTCAAGATTAGAGAAACCGTTCAGACTGTCTGCAACAAAGAGCAGGCGAAATGGTCTCCTAAAGACCGGGCGACAAAGGTTCCCTAAGAATCAGACGATGCAGGTTCCCAAAGACTGGCTCCCAAGGAACAGGCGGAGCAGGTTCTTGCGACCCTTGCGTGGCGTCGCCACGGCTACGCAGACCGTTGTTGACAGACGGCTTTGCGGCGCACGACGATTGAAAGGATGCATGCAGCGAATCGGGAAGGAAAATATGAACAACGTCGCCATACCGGGAAGCGGCTCCCTCGCCACCCAGCCTGCCTTGGAGAACCTGGAACTGCTGGCGCCCCCGACGGCGGCCGCCCTTCAGACGATCGCGGCGAACCACCCGGACCTGGCTGCAAAAAGTCCGGGTGGCCGAGATCGACCCAGACTCGCCGACACCGAAACGATGACAGAGGCGTTCGGCATGGACCTCGCCCTGTCGTCGAACTGCATCCTCGTCGCCGGGAAACGAGCCGGCGAAGAGAGAATCGCTGCGTGCGTCGTCCGCGCCACGACCAACGCCGACGTCAACCACACCGTGAAGAGGACCCTTGACGTGCGCAAAGCTTCCTTCTGGCCGCAGGAACGGGCGGTGGAAGCTTCGGGGATGGAGTACGGAGGAATCACCCCGGTGGGAGTGCCGGCGTCGTGGCGCCTGCTCATCGACTCGCGCTGTGCCGAAGGCTGGTCATGCATCGGCTCGGGGCTGCGCCGTTCGAAGGTCTTTGTCCCGATGGATTCCTCGCCGCACTCCCGGGGCGGAAGTCATTGAGGGTCTTGCCGTCGAATAGCCCGAGGACCCAGCCAAGCAGCCCGGCTCGACGATTCAACCGACTCGCCGTCGGCCTCCGTTTATTTCCCTGTGCCATGGGAATTTTCAACGTTCCGAGCGTTGAGCCTCCTGGGAGAACATAGCCGCCGTCCTCCCACACAGCCATAAAATAAAGTGAAAACCCCGCCAATCACATTGATTGGCGGGGTTTGCGCTCGCTTACGCAATATGAAATCAGGACGGGTCTTCCGACGTGAGATTGCGGGTCTTGCTCGTGTCGAGCGGAATGCCCGGCCCCATCGTGGTCGCAACCGTGCCCTTGAGCAGGTAGCGGCCCTTCGACGTCGAGGGCTTGAGGCGAAGGACCTCTCCTGGGCCGCCGCATAATTCTCGACGAGCTGCTCGGGGGTGAAAGACGCCTTGCCGACGACGAAGGAAAGGTTTCCGTTCTTGTCCACGCGGAACTCGATCCGGCCGCCCTTGATGTCCGAAACGGCCTTGGCGACGTCCATCGTCACGGTGCCCGTCTTCGGGTTGGGCATGAGACCGCGAGGACCGAGAACGCGGCCGAGGCGGCCGACCTTGCCCATGAGGTCAGGGGGTCGCGACGGCGGCGTCGAAATCGGTGTAGCCGCCTGCGACCTTCTCGATCAGCTCATCGCCGCCGACTTCGTCGGCTCCGGCGTCGATAGCCTCCTGCGCACGCGGACCGACGGCGAAGACGAGGACCCTGGCGGTCTTGCCGGTGCCGTGCGGAAGGTTGACGGTTCCACGGACCATCTGGTCGGCCTTGCGGGGTCGACTCAAGGCGGAACGCGACCTCGACGGTCGCGTCGAACTCGTGGTAGACGTCTCCTTCGCGAGGCGCATTGCCTCGAGGGGGCTGTAGAGAACGCCGTCAGCGATCTTCTGAGCGGCGTTGCGGTAGTTCTTAGAGCGCTTTGCCATTGACTGTTCTCCTTAATGAGCAGTTTAGGTCATGGGGCCTGCGCAGGCCCTTCCACGATCCGTTCGCGGCGCTTGCACGTCACGCGCCGGGAAGCGATCAGATCTCGTCGCTGGTGATTCCCATGGAACGAGCGGTTCCCGCGATGATGCGGGCGGCGTTGTCGAGGTCGTTGGCGTTGAGGTCCGGCCCTTCGTCTTGGCGATTTTCGCGGAGCTGATCGGCCGTCAGATGCCCGACCTTGTTGCTGTGAGGCGTAGACGATCCCTTGGCCACGCCAGCGGCCTTCTTGATGAGCTCGGCGGCCGGAGGCGTCTTCGTCACAAAGGTGAACGAGCGGTCCTCGTAAACGGTGATCTCGACGGGGATCACGTTGCCGCGCTGGGATTCTGTGGCGGCGTTGTAGGCCTTGCAGAACTCCATGATGTTGACGCCGTGCTGGCCCAGAGCCGGGCCGATCGGCGGAGCAGGCGTCGCCGCCCCAGCCTGAATCTGGAGCTTGATGTAACCCTGCAACCTTCTTCTTGGGAGGCATATAGGGTCCTTTCTTGTCAATCGCCGCAATGGCAGAAGCGGCGACCATCTGTCAACGTTACGCGCGAATCACGCCAGGCTCAATTCTGCCTGGCGTGATCTTGAACGAATTTCAGTCGTCTTTGCGCACCTGGTTGAACGAAAGCTCGACGGGGGTTTCCTGGCCGACGAGGGTCATGAGCACCGTGAGCCGCTGGTTGGCTGCGTCGACTTCGGAAACGGTGGCCGGCATTCCCGCCCACGGCTCCGAGGTCAAAGTGACGGCGTCGCCGACCGCGTACGGAGAAAGGGTGGCCGGCGTCGGACTTGCGGCCTTTCCGGCGGCGACAGCCTCGGCCGCGGCCTCCGCCTCGATCACCGGGGTGAGCATCGAGACGACCTCATTCTCGGAAAGCGCGACCGGCGTGCGGCCGTTGCCGACGAATCCGGTCACTCCGTTGGTCGATTGCACCACTCGCCACGAATCGTCCGTCAGATCCATGCGAATGAGCACGTAGCCCGGCATGCGCACCCGGGAGACGAGCTTGCGCTGGCCTCGGCGGATCTCAAAGACCTCCTCCATGGGGACTTCGATCTGGAAGATGTAATCCTCCATGTTCATCGAGTGCATGCGCACCTCGAGGTCTTGCTTGACGCGCTTCTCGTAACCCGAATAGGTGTGAAGGACGTACCAACGTCCGTCGAGGCCCTTGAGCTTGTCGCGCACTTCGTCCTCGGTCACGAGGTTCGCGCGGGCTCCTCCACGGCCTTCGCCGCTTCTTCCTCCTCCGAGCAGCAGGATCGCCGGAAGGCCCGGAAGCCGGCTCCCCGTCTGATCGTGTGCCGGTCCGACGTCGCCGGAGGGATCGGAACGCCCCTCGCCGGAATCGAACCGAAGCTCTTCGACGCCGGCTTCCGACGCATCGGCAACGGGCTCAAAGATATCGTCAGCCACGCTTTACTGCTTTCTACTCGTTTGTCCGAACGGCCAAGACTACCCGAAGATCCAGAGACTACCCGAAGACCCAGAAGGTCAGGGCGGCCGAATCCAAGGTCGAGGAGGCCGACGACGATCATGATGATTGCCACAAAGGCAAGAACCGTCGAGAACATCTGCCCGAGCTCTTCGCGGGTGGGCCGCTGAACCTTCTTCAGCTCGGCGAAGATCTGGCGAATGAACAGGCGATCCGCGCGAAGACATTGCGCCTCTTCTTCATCGGAGGCCTTGCCCTTGGCTCCTTTGGCCTTCGATGCGCTTGCTGCAGTCACGTGGCGTCCTTCACTCGTCGTGCAATGGAATAAAGGCGGCCCATGGACCCATGAGCCGCCTTTGCAGGGTAGGGAGGATTCGAACCCCAACCGCCGGTTTTGGAGACCGATGCGCTACCATTGCGCCACTACCCTTCGGCTGTTCGCTCCTGACATTATGCCTTACGTCAATGGCGTAGTGCCACCAATCTGGAGACAACTCACAAAATTGTACACCTTCGCCCGCTCCGCGTCATCCGTCTGCCCGAATCGCAACGGCCGAGCCGCCGGGCACGGAGCCAAGCCGCTCCTCACGCGGCCCGATTGGGCCCTTTTCGAGCCCGCCGCACGGGTGCGGGACAGGCTGTCTCCCCGGCACATCGCTCCCTCGCCGTCCGACGGCGCCGCGCCTCGATCTCACAGCGCTGAAAAGCGGACCGGCGCGCGCGACGGGGACGAAACGTGCAACCATGGACACATGAGCAATGACAGAACCCGCCGAGTATCGGCACGCCTCGCCGCCATCCAAGAGTCCGCGACTCTCGCCGTGGACGCCAAAGCCAAGGCCCTCAAGGCGGCAGGGCGTCCCGTCATCGGCTTCGGGGCAGGAGAGCCTAACTTCCCGACGCCCGAGTTCATCGTCGAAGCCGCCGTCGAAGCCGCCCGCGATCCCAAAAACCACAAGTACACGCCGGCCAAAGGCCTTCCCGAGCTGCGCGAGGCCATCGCGGCGAAGACCCTCCGCGACTCGGGCAACGCCGTCGACCCGAACGACGTCATCGTGACGAACGGCGGCAAGCAGGCCGTCTTCCAGGCTTTCGCCGCCCTTGTCGACGACGGCGACGAGGTGCTCCTGCCCGCGCCGTACTGGACGACCTACCCCGAGGCGATCCGCTTGGCCGGCGGCGTTCCGGTCGAAGTCTTCGCCGCCGACGCCGAGTACAAGGCAAGCGTCGAACAGCTCGAAGCCGCACGGACGGACAAGACCAAGGCCCTGCTTTATGCTCGCCGTCCAATCCGACAGGATCGGTCTATCTCCCGAGGAAATCCGGGCGATCGGGCAATGGGCCCTCGAATCCGGGATTTGGGTGATTTCGGACGAGATCTACGAGCATCTCGTCTCACGACGGCACGCCCATGAGCTACATCTTGGGCGAGGTGCCCGAGCTAGCCGACCGCGCCGTCATCCTCAACGGGTCGCGAAGACCTACGCCATGACGGGTTGGCGGGTCGGCTGGATGTACGGCCCGTCCGACGTGATCAAGGCCGCGACGAACTTCCAGTCCCATGCCACCTCCAACGTCGCGAACGTCTCGCAGCGGGCTGCGCTGGCGGCGCTCACTGGGCCGCAGGCCGTGGTGGCCCAGATGCGGGAGGCGTTCGACCGCCGACGTCGAAAGATGGTCGAGATGCTCAGCGCAATCGACGGCTCGCCGTCCCCGAGCCGAAGGGCGCCTTTACGTCTATCCCAACGTCGAGGCTGTGCTCGGCCGCGACGTCAACGGAAAGTCCGCCGCAACCTCGGCCGAGCTGGCGGCGCTCATCCTCGAAGAGGCCGAAGTCGCCGTGGTTCCCGGCGAGGCCTTCGGCCCCAGCGGTTTCCTGCGATTCTCCATGCCCTCTCCGACGAGGACCTCGTCGAGGGCCTGGGCAGTGCAAAAGTCCTCGGCTGATCGCCCTGCGGAGCCGCCGTCGGCCTCCCCGCGGCCTTCGGCGGCATCCTGGCAGGCAGCGGCATCCCCGCACGAACTTTGACTGACGCCCTCGCCCGCTCTGCGACTTCAGCGATGGCGGTAGGCCCTGCTCGAGCCACGCCTCGGCCGTCGAAAGGCGGCCGAGGGCGTCGTCGATCCACTCGGCGCCGTCGACCCGCTTCGCCCGGCGACGAGCGAGAGCACCACCCCGGCCGTGCGCGCGCACAGCGCCACAGGGTCTACGGCGTGCTCGCAGGCGTCCCTCCATATCGGAAGGTCGTCCTGAACGTACGGGTAGGAGTCCGGGGCCAAATGCGGAAGAACGCCTCGTGGCCGAGCAGGCAGGCCCAATCGTCGACTCGGTGGCGGGCCCCAGCGAGTCGACGTCGATGATTCCCGTGACCTCGACGAATCGTGGAGACGAAGATGTTCGCCTCGTAGAAGTCTCCGTGGACGGGGAAACCAGGCCCCGGGGTCCGAACTGGCGAGAAGCTCATGGATCCCGTGCGCCACGGCCTCGCAGCGGACGCGTTCCTCCGGCAATGCGGTTCCGGCGGCGTGCGCGTACGCGTGGAACGGTCCGCCCAAGCGGGCTGATGGCTGAGCGAGAGGGCCTCGCGCGGCAAAGCGTTCAACAAAGCCGTGAGAGAGCCGAGCAGAGGAGCCGCATTTTCTTCCCATGCCGCGCGAAATGGCGGTCGAGACGGAATCCCATTGGCGGCTCCGATCACCAGGAGACCTCGGACGTCGTGGATAGGACCGGCGGCGCGGGAATCCCGGCGCGGAGAGCATGATGTGCCGCTTCGCCAACGATTCGACTTGCGGGGGCGCGCGACTTTCGCGTAACTGACGGAATTCGCCGCCCGCACTCGGACGACGGCGCGCCGAGTGGGGCGATAGCTCGCGAGCTCCACGGACACGGGCATGCCCAGAAGGGCGCTCATATGCTCGGGCGAGCAGGCCAAGAACAGCGCAGGAAGCTCAGGATCGGCGGGTAGCGCCAAACGGAGAACGTGGAGTCCCCTTGACACGTACACGAGACCCGGGGTGTTGGGGTGGGACAGGCGCCGTCGAAGCGCACAGATACCCTCCACGCGCATGTGGGCGCCGTTGGGAGAGTATCCGGTCGAGCGTCACCGAATAACCGGCCGTCACTCCTGCGCCGGGGCGATGATGGATCGAATGGACTTCCCACCCCGTATAACCGCAGGCTGTCCCATGTTCATGAGAGCGCTGCGCAGAATCTCACCGGCGCCGCTGCCGATGAGCAATGCAAGGTCCGCCTTTTTCACGGTCCTTCCCGGGAATGCTCATATATAAGTTCTACCGTACAGCGCGGGCCAGAGTGCACGTTAAACACAACATGTTGATATTCGAACAGATTTCTGCTTCGAATCCAAAGTCATCGACACTTCGGTCACGCTGGCCGCGCTCGCCGGCTCGCAAAAACCGCCTCGGCGCCCGCGTCCGCCCTCGCTGCGGTTTGCCGATTTTTGGCTTGTTTGCAACGATCCCTCTTTAACGCCGACCGTCCGGCTCTGCTGCCGATCACGCGTCCGCCCGCGTCGGCCTCCGCCCCGGGCGTCGATCACGTGCCCAACAAAGTGAGAACGGCTGAAACCCGCCGGTGGACTTCGCTGTTGGCGTGCAGACCGAGCTTGGCAAAGATTCTCTGGATGTGCTTTTCCACAGCCCCCTCGGAAACGACGAGCCGCTTGGCGATCGCCGAGTTCGTATGACCCTCGGACATGAGCTCCCAACACTTCAGCGTTCGCGCGGCGTGAGGCTGGCGACGGGGTCGTTCCTGCGTCCGCGTCCCATCATCTGCGCGACCACTTCGGGATCGAGGACCATGCCGCCGTTGCCGACCCGATTGACGGCGTCGAGGAAGAGTCGAGGTCGCTCACGCGATCCTTGAGCAGGTATCCGATCGAGCGGAGCCCGAGGAGAGAAGCTCGGTGGCGTAGCTGAGGACTATGTACTGGCTGAGCAGGAGAATAGGGGCGTCGGGCCACTCGCGGATGCGGACCGCCGCGCGCAGGCCTTCGTCGGTGCGAAGGCGGCATTCGGATGTCGCTGACCGTCACGTCCGGTCGTAGAGCCAGGCACCGGGACACAAGCTCGTTCCCGGTGCCGACTCCGCGATGACTTCGTGTCCGCCCTCGTTCAGGATGAGTCAGCCCCTCCTGAGCAGCACAGAATCGTCGGCTATCAGGATGCGCATGGAATCACCGCTTCGATTGTGGTCGGTCCGCCCTGCAGGCGAGAGTCAATCTCAAGAGTACCGTCAACTGAACGCAAACGTTCCTCCAACCCCACAAGACCATGCCCTTCGACACATCAGCCCCGCCCACACCATCGTCAACCACCGACAAACGCAACACCCCGCCCGACACATCAATCGTCACCGCAACAAACGACGCACCCGCATGCTTATTCACATTCACCAAACTCTCCGCCACCACATAATAAGCCGCCGACGCCACATGATCAGGCACAGCCGGAATACCCGCATGAACCGACACAGGAACCACCGACCGAGCAGCCGCCTCCTGAACAGCGGCCACCAACCCCCGATCCACCAACACCGGAGGCGCAATCCCCCGCGACAGCTGACGCAACTCCGCCAACGTGTCCCGCGTCTGAACCATCGCCTCATCCAAAATCTCCTGCGCCCTGACCGGATCACTGCCCGCCTGACGCCTCAGCCCGAGCCAAATCCATATTCAACCGCACCAACCTCTGCTGCGGCCCATCATGCAAATCCCGCTCCAACCTCCGCAACGCCGCACTCTCCGCCCGACGCCCCGCCTCACGCGACCGCGTCAACCGCTCAATATCCGCCCGATCCCGAGCACGCCGCAACAACAACACATCAGCGAAAAGAAGCTGGAGCGTTGCAAGGCCCTTCATGACCGACGGAGCAGAGCCCAGCATGACAAGGCCGACGACAAAGGAAAGGAGGACGTCGAAAAGGAATGGGTGCGGGATGTCGAGAAGCTCTCCCAGTCCGTTGTTCCAGCTCTCGTTAATGTTCTCTACGATCGTAAGCGATATGGGCGCGGTCAAACCAGCCAGAATTGCGGCCACCCATGTGAGCGCCACGCACCAATTGAGGATCGTGATCGGGAACGAGCCGACAACCCACAGCACGTCGAGCCACGACTGCGGATCGCGCAACGGATACAGAAGCCCTGCGGAACCAGTCCATGTCTCCCGGCGTCGGATAGAGGAAGCCGTCGTACGCGTTCTCCCTTTTGAAAAAAGACGCAGGATGGAGAGGTTTTCCCCGCAAACGCGCGGTTTATCCCGCGCTGGAGGACGGCGCCGGCTCTGGCCACCATGATTCCCGAATAAAGGATGGGAAGGCCCACGAAGATGACGGTCAGCGACGCCCCCACGGCGCACAGGACGACGACGAGAATGAAAAGGATGAGATGGGGAGGAAAGGCCAGAAGCATGTAACTCGCGTAGGCCGTCGTCCACCTGAAACGCATGGAAAGACTCTGACGCCGGCCATCTCCGCGGCCTTTTTTCATTGCCTCGTTCCACAGCTTCAGCTGCTCTTTCCAAGTGCGAACGGATGTCGTTTGTAGTCATGCCTCTACTTTCCCTCGCCTGACGCCGTGCGAACTATCCTGCGGCCCGGCCAATCGTCGTAGGGACCAGCTGGACACTTCTCCCGCAGTTTTTCCAACGGATCTGCCATGTGCACGGGCCCATCGGTTTCCGGCAGCCTTCTCGCCGGCGCGCACAAGAATCACACACACGGGATCGCCGCTTCGATTGTGGTCGGTCCGCCTGCAGGCGAGTCAATCTCAGAGTACCGTCAACCGAACGCAAACGTTCCTCCAACCCCACAAGACCATGCCCCTTCGACACATCAGCCCCGCCCACACCATCGTCAACCACCGACAAACGCAACACCCCGCCCGACACATCAATCGTCACCGCAACAGAGGACGCACCCGCATGCTTATTCACATTCACCAAACTCTCCGCCACCACATAATAAGCCGCCGACGCCACATGATCAGGCACAGCGGAATACCCGCATGAACCGACACAGGAACCACCGACCGAGCAGCCGCCTCCTGAACAGCGGCCACCAACCCCGATCCACCAACACCGGAGGCGCAATCCCCGCGACAGCTGACGCAACTCCGCCAACGTGTCCCGCGTCTGAACCATCGCCTCATCCAAAATCTCCTGCGCCCTGACCGGATCACTGCCCGCCTGACGCCCAGCCCGAGCCAAATCCATATTCAACCGCACCAACCTCTGCTGCGGCCCATCATGCAAATCCTGCTCCAACCTCCGCAACGCCGCACTCTCCGCCCGACGCCCTCGCCTCACGCGACCGCGTCAACCGCTCAATATCCGCCCGATCCCGAGCACGCCGCAACAACAACACATCAGCGTAGAACATTTGAACCTTAGCGAGGAACTTCAGGACATACGGAGCGGCAAGCAGCATGACAAGGCCGACGACGAAGAAAAAGGACGGCGTCGAAAAGAAGCGGATGCGGAACGTGTAGGAGATCGCCGACACCTTTCGCATCCTTTCCGTAGGAGCCGCCGGAAAAAGCCCTCGAGAGCGGCAGCAGTATCGGCGAGGTCACAAACCCAGGACCGGCTAACACCCATACGAAAGTCAGACACCAACTGACAGTCGATAGAAAGAAGGACGTGAGCGCCCGCAGCACGTCAAGCCACGACTGCAGATCGCGCAACGGATACAGAAACCTGCGGAACCAATGGAGGTCTTTTCGGCATCGGATAGGAAAAACTCTCATAAGCCTTTTCCTTGTCGAAGAGAGCCACGAACGAAGCGCAGGTCCTTCTCGCCTTCAAATGCGTGGTTCACGCCGCGCTGGACGATCGCCCCTGCCCGAGCCGTCGCGAGTTCCGGCATACAGAAGAAAAATCCCCGCCCATACGATGAGCGTCGAGACCCGACGAAACAGAAAAAGAGGACGAGAATGAAGAGAAAGAGTGGATCGGGAACGCAAGCAGCGTGTAGCTCGCGTGAGGCCACAGCCCACTGTAGCGCATGACGCTGCGCGAACCGCCGCTTCCCCTGCCTTTCGCTGTGTCGGCTTTGCCCATGCCTCGATACGCGTCAGGTGTTCCAGCTGTGCTCATATTTCCACTTTCCCGTGCCGACGCGCGCAAGCGCATCCCTGCATACCGGTCAATCGCAGTGGGGACAACCCGACGCTCCCGCGTCCGGTTCTCCGCCCGTCTCGCGCCGCGGCCCGGCCAATCGTCGTAGGGCCAGCTGGACACTTCTCCCTGCAGTTTTTCCAACGGATCTGCTGTGCACGGGCCCATCGGTTTCCGGCAGCCTTCGCTCGGCGCGCACAAGAATCACACACAGGATCGCCGCTCGATTGTGGTCGGTCCGCCTGCAGGCGAGTCAATCTCAAGAGTACCGTCAACCGAACGCAAACGTTCCTCCAACCCCACAAGACCATGCCCTTCGACACATCAGCCCCTGCCCACACCATCGTCAACCACCGACAGACGCAACACCCGCCCGACACATCAATCGTCACCGCAACAGAGGACGCACCCGCATGCTTATTCACATTCACCAAACTCTCCGCCACCACATAATAAGCCGCCGACGCCACATGATCAGGCACAGCCGGAATACCCGCATGAACCGACACAGGAACCACCGACCGAGCAGCCGCCTCCTGAACAGCGGCCACCAACCCCCGATCCACCAACACCGGAGGCGCAATCCCCGCGACAGCTGACGCAACTCCGCCAACGTGTCCCGCGTCTGAACCATCGCCTCATCCAAAAATCTCCTGCGCCCTGACCGGATCACTGCCCGCCTGACGCCCTAGCCCGAGCCAAAATCCATATTCAACCGCACCAACCTCTGCTGCGGCCCATCATGCAAATCCTGCTCCAACCTCCGCAACGCCGCACTCTCCGCCCGACGCCCCGCCTCACGCGACCGCGTCAACCGCTCAATATCCGCCCGATCCCGAGCACGCCGCAACAACAACACATCAGCAAAATGAAACTGAACCTTTCCGCAGGCTTTGATCAGATATGGTCCGTACAGCAACAAAAAGCAGACCGACGCAAAATCCCAAACTCGCGTCGACGACGGGCGGGTACGAAACGTTCGCCGATCCCGTGACGCCTGTATAGTCGATTCCCGTCGCCTTGAAAAGCAACAGGATGATCGGCTGGGCAAGGCCGACGGCCGTTGCGACAATCCAGACAAACGCAACGACCGCATTGCCGATGGCGATGGAAACGAAGCGAACACCCACAGCACGTCAAGCCACGACTGCGGATCGCGCAACGGATATAAGAAGCCGATTATCTTCTTGCGACGCTCCGGCGTCACGTAGACGGATTCCGGGCGCTCCCCTCCGACGGCCCTCTCATTGAGGCGGCGTTGGGCGACGGCCCCGAGCCTGGCGACCATGATCCCCAGAAGCAGGAGTGCCACGCCCCGATCAAGGCAATCCCGCCCCGAGAAACACAGAGCACTGCGACGAGATGAACATGCCTAGGTGGACGGGAGCGGCAGCCAACATATACGCCGAGTAGGCTGCCGCTCGTCCCAAACGGCTTCTCAACGTTTCGCGCCGTTCGGCGGCGCTCAAACTTTTAGCTAAGCCCCGACGCCTGTCGGGGGCAGTCGCGTCTTTCGCGACTTCACCGTGCGCGGAACCGCCGTCGGCGTTCAACGTCGGGACCGTTTCGACAGTGCTCGTGGATTCAACTTTCCCACATCCGGGGCGATTCTCATATCTTGCGTCCTGGCCGATCGGGGTGAGGGCAACCCGACAGCGTGGGAACGCCGCTTGCGGCGGGGCGGCGATGGGCGGCACATTCGGGGACAACCCGACAGCGCGGGAACGCCGCGCCAGAGAATGGCCTGGACGGCGCCTCGGAACGACCGGGGCGACGACAAAGGCGCAGTCTACAACGGGAAGATCGAAGCGACTGGCCCGCAAACGACGGGGTCGTCGGTTCATAGCCGCCTCGGCGCGGTTCGAGCCGGGCGACCTGCGGACGACCGGGTGTCGATCCGGCGTCAGGGGTATTCAACATATGGGAAAATGTATGCGTGCGCGATCTCAACCGCCTCCCCAAGGCACATCTTCACTTGCACTCACGGGGTCGATGCGCGTGCGCACCCTCGAGCGAATGGCCGAGGTTCAGGGCGTCCGCCTGCCCGAGGGGCTGACGGACAACGTCGCAATCGAGGTGCCGGCGGACCAGCGCGGTGGTTCCGCTTCCAGCGCGCCTACGATGCGGCGCGGAAGACGGTCCGCAGCGAGGAGGCCATGCGCACCATCGTCCGAGAGGCCGCCGAGGACGACGCCGCCGAAGGCTCGCGCCGTCTCGAGATCCAGATCGATCCCACGTCGTACGCGCCCTTCGTCGGCGGAATCACCCCGGCGCTCGAGATCGTCTTGGACGAGGCTGCGGCCGCCAGCCGCGCGACCGGCGTGGATGTGGCCGTAATCGTCGCAGCCTCGCGCATCCGCCATCCTTTTGAAGCCCTGCACCCTGCCCGCCTGGCGGCCAAGTACGCCAGGGACGGGGCGGGGACGTCGTCGGCTTCGGCCTGTCCAACGACGAAAGGCGGGGCGTCACGTCCGAATGGGAGTCGGCGTTCCGCATCGCGCGGAAGGCGGGGCTGAGGTCGGTGCCCCACGGCGGAGAGCTTCTTGGCCCCGAGCACCTTCGCGAAGTCCTCGACTTTCTCAAACCCACGCGTCTGGGGCACGGCGTGCGCGCGGCGGAGAGCCCGAAGGCGACGTCCTCAGGCGGGTCATCGACGAGGGCGTCGCCTTCGAGGTGTGCCCGGCGTCGAACGTCTCCCTGGGCGTCTATTCGGAGGCTTCGGGGGTGCCCGTTCGCACGCTCATGGACGCTGGCGCAACGATCGCTCTGGGCGCCGACGACCCGCTTCTTTTCCTTTCACGCCTGACCGCCCAGTACGAGACGCTTCGCGAGCAAGGCTTCGACGACGCCGAACTCGCCGCCCTCGCGTCTTCGTCGGTGGAGGCAAGTTTCGCCGACGAGGCGTCGAAGCGCACGTGGAAAGCCGAGATCCAGGATTGGCTGGCCGCAGACCCTTCGAAGGATGACGACGCGGAGGCACACGGCGCCTAAGACGAAGCGGCGCGCTCCCACGGAAGAAAAACGAAACGCCAGGAGGCGCGGGGACGAACCAGGTCAATCCAGGCCGCCGACAATCGTCGGCTCAGCCTCCAGAACTCACGCCGTAGGTCTCACGCACACCGTCGCGAATTGTTCGCGCCAGCTCCCCGCATCTGGGCGCCCGTCGCTCCCCGCGGTTCGTCAAGGCAAGCGCATGCTTGGTCGAGAGCGCCGCGGGCCCCGGCATTCCGTACCCGGCCGGAAATCCCGCGTGGTCGATGAGCCAGGCTGCGGAGGTTTTCACCTGCCCCTCGACTCGCGGCGCGGCCGCGCCGAGGACGGTTCGGCTGCCGTCGCGCAGCCCGTGCTTCGGGGCGTCGTCGGGCAGCCGGGCAGCCCTGGGCCTCGCTCAAGACGGGGTTGGTGAAGAACGATCCTGCCGAATATGTGTCTCGATCGGCGTCGTCCAGAACCAGCCCTGGACCGGCGAAGCTGCCAACCGCGTCGCGCTACAGCGACCGAGGCACGCGCTCGCCCGGCCGCACGCCAAGCAGCTGGGCAGCTGGGAGTATTGAACGGGGGCGGGCGAGGCGATCCTCAACTGGAAATCGACGTCGAGCACGATGTGCCGCGGGCTGGGGCCCCACCCGTCCTTCAGGGCTTTTCTTGACGATGGACGTCCGATAGCCGAATTCCATCTGGGAAAAAGACAGGTAGTCGACCCTGCCGGTCGCGCGGTCGTAAACGCGGACTCCGGCGATCGATCCGCCTGCTTCCGCCCGTAGGCTCCGATGTTCTGGACCGGGGCCGCTCCCACCGTTCCGGGGATTCCGGAAAGCGCTTCGACGCCCATCCACTCGTTGGCAATCGTATGGACGACGAAGTCGTCCCATGGGGTTCCCGCGCTCACCCGAAGGTTGGCCCCTTCGCACCCTCCTTCTTGCCTGAGGACGATGTTCTGGCGCACATCGCGCACGACGACGCCGGGAAAACGGCCGTCCGCGGCCAAGACGTTCGAGCCGCCGCCGAGAACCATGACGGGGACTCCTTCGGCGTCGGCCTCGCGGACCGTCTCAACGATCTCCTCCTCGCTCGACGCCTCAACGAGCCGATCGAAGGAGCCCCCCACGGCAAAGGTCGTCAACTCGGCGAAGGAACTGGCTCCGACTCTTGCACGGGTGGCGGGCAGGGGCGCCGAAGGGACGGGAGGCACTGCTGAATGCTCTGGAACGCTGCAACTCACGGGCTGAGCATGACCAAGAGACGGAGGCGACAGGCGGCGGGCACAGCCAAGCGGCGGGCACAGCCAGGCGGCACAGGGTTCGTCTCGGAGCGCCACGGGGTTCTCCTCCTGAGGCGCCGGGTTTCTTTGGAGCGCCGGTGTCTTCCCCGGATAATCCGTGCGAGGACGCGACCTGCTGGGTTTTCTTGGAGCGCCGGGGCTTCGCTTGCGTGTCGCCGCCGACGGGTAGGCGCACGAAGGGTTTTCCTGAGCGTCGGGCCCCTTGGGCGCAGCGCGTCTTCTGGGCGTCGGCGCAACCCTGCAGCCGACGCTTTTGATCAGGGCCCTGGCGGAATTCGCGAGGACGGACGTCTCGGCGAGCAGCGCAGGAAGGACGGGGACGCGGCACAGGCCACAGGCGCACGACGGCGAAGCCCGTCTGCCCGGACGGCAGCCCGCGCCAAAGCCGCGGGCTTGAATCTCAGAGGGCAGAGCGATCAGCGAGTCTCGCGATGAGACGTCGACTGTTGCACCTCGGCAGTACTTCTTCAGCTGAAGACGATCCGGCGTGCTGCGACGGTTCTTCTTCGTGATGTGAGTGCGCTCCTGCAGTCCTCGCAGGCGAGGAGATCTTGGGGCGAACATCCTGAGACTTGCTAGCCACTTTCTAACTCCTCTTGTTCTGTCAATCAAAGCGAGGGCGCTTCGCGACCGTAGCGGGCGGGCTTGAACCCGCGACCTCACGATTATGAGTCGTCGCTCTGACCAGCTGAGCTACCCTGCACTCACTGCGGTGATTGAGCCCTGAGGGAATCAGAACCCTCGACCTTCTCCTTACGATGGAGACGCTCTGCCGACTGAGCTATCGGGGCAGCGCGGACAAGCTTTATCAGCAAACAATCCGGGCGGTGGCCCGGGTTCGGTGACGCCAATCACGCTCATGCGGTTGACCGCGTGGCGGGTGAGGATTCGAACTCAGCTCACGCGTCTGATTTACAGTCAGATCCTTTGGCCGCTCAGGAAACCCGCCTTACAATGCTCGGTTTCCCGGACATCGCCAGACGAGATTACCAGGGTGATCCCAGTGCAGTCAAATTTTCCGTAGAATGGGAGACGCGAGTCACGAGGCGGGGGCCCCATTCTCAGAAAACAGGGAACCGCCGCGCAAATCAACGAAACATCCCGCCGCCGCGGGCGAAAAGGGAGCATCCATGGCAGATTCGTCCTTCGACGTCGTCTCCCGAGTCGACCGCCAGGGAAGTCGACAACGCAGTCAACCAAACCGCCAGGAGATCTCGCAACGCTACGACTTCAAAGCGTGGGCGCATCGATCGCGCTCTCCGGCGAGACGTCACGATGACCGCGAACGCCCCGAGCGGGTTTTGCCGTCTACGACATCCTGCAAAACCAGTTCGTGCGCCGCGGGTCTCGCTCAAGTCGCTCGACGTCGGCGACGGCGAGCCGAAACAATCGGGCAAGGGACGCACAGGCTCGTCGGGGACCCTCAAGCGAGGCCTGAGCCAGGAGAACGCGAAAAAGCTATCGAAGCTCGTGCGCGACGAGGGGCCTAAAGGGTCAAAGTGCAGATCCGGCGAGGAGCGCGCGTCCTGTCGAAGTCTCGCGACGCCCCTTCGAGACGATCGCTCTGCTCAAGGGCGGACGTCGACCGCGCCCTCCAATTCCAAAAACTATCGCTGACGAGTTCCGGGCCTGTCGGGGCGGCGGGTGGCCGACCTGTCGCCGACTGACAGGCCCCCAGAACTGGAAACGGACGCAACAGAAAGAGCGCGGAGGGACTGCTGAAAAAGGCACGGCGAGGCCTCGCTTGCCCGGCGGGGCCCGCGCGGACGTCAGTACAGCTTCCCGTCGTGCCCTCGCCCCGCGAAACGGCCGTCATGGTCTCGCGTTCGACGACCTTGATCCGCTTGCGCCCCTTCGGCCTCGCCAAGCTCCTTCTCCGAGGCTTCGAGAAGCTCCCAGCCGATGCCGATCGTACCGGACGCCCCGCTCGTTCAGCAAGGCGACGACGCCCTCCCCGCCGTCAGGGGTTCCAGTCGCGGAAAGCCTGCCGGCGTTCGCATCCTCGACGAGGTTGGCGATCGTCTCCCGCGTCCGACTTGGTCGATCCGATGAGGCCGACGGGCGCGCTTGACCCATCCTCGTCGCATAGAGCCCGTCCACGGGCTTCCCGTCTCGATCACGCGCCCTCCGACGTTCGGGATCACGCGCTTCTCATCGTCGAACGGCGCCCTTCGATCGGGCTGATGCGTAGCCGACCGCGCGATAGACCGCCTGCACCGGATAATCGATGGGACTCGCCGGTCCCCTCGACCGATCCGTCGCCCCGCAGCCGGGTGCGCCCATGCGGATCGCCTCGACCTTGCCGTCGCCGAGAATCGCGACGGGCTGCTGGAGCATGTGGATGTGATGCGGCGCGAGGCGGTGAGGTCCTCGGCTCTTGGAACACCCGATTGGTGAGCTGGAATGACGACCCTGTTTCGTCATCTTCTTGCTCGACGGCCTCCCTGCGAAGCCCTCGTCGTACTCGAAGTCCTCAGGGTAGACGACGACGTCGACGTCGGGGACGTGGCCGAGCTCGCGCAGCTCCATCGGGGTGAACTTGACTTGCGCGGGGCCGCGGCGGCGAAAACGCACGTCGCGCACCGGGTTGTCTCTTGAGCGCGGCGGCGACGTTGCCCCGGAATCTCGGTCGGCATGAGATCCTCGACGTGCTTGGCGAGAATCCGGGAGACGTCCAGGGCGACGTTCCCGACGCCGAGGACGGCGACGTCGGTCGCCTCAAGGGGCCAGCTGCGGGGAAAGTCAGGATGTCCGTCGTACCAGGCGACGAAGTCGGCGGCGCCGTAGCAGCCGGGAAGGTCGACGCCGGGAATGTCGAGCGGGCGTCGGCAGCGCCCCCGTGGCGACGATGATCGCGTCGTAATGCTCTGTGCATTTCGGCCAAGGTCACATCCGAGCCGACGTCGACGTTGCTGAGCAGCCGGATGTCCCGCGCTGAAGAATGCTGCACAGCGCGTCGATGATCGCCTTGATGCGGGGATGGTCGGGGGCGACTCCGTATCGAACCAGCCCGTAGGGCGCAGGCAGCCGTTCGAACAGGTCGATGGAAACGTCAAGATCGGACTTTGACAGGACGTCCGAGGCGTATATGCCTGCGGGCCGGCGCCGATCACAGCGACGTTGTAGTGACGTTTGTCCACGTATGTCCTTCCTCGAGAGAACCGAGGAAAGCTTTATCCCGGAAGGAGCCCTCGACGTTGTAATTGCGTGGCGCGGTCACCAAACCGCGGCGGGGCGTCGCCGTTCTTTTCGGCGTCGCCCCGCGTCGGTCGAGACGGTTCGAGTGTCCAGCGAATCACGCCGTACGTCCACCCGCGGCGGTGGTAGACGGCGCACGGCTGTTTCGTCTCCTCGTCGATGAAGAGATAGAAGGATGGCCCACGAGCTCCATCTCGTACAGGGCCTGGTCGACAGACATGGGTTGCGCCTCGTACAGCTTTTGACGGACGACGACGGGCGAATCGCCCAGCTGGTTCTCGACCTCCTCGCCGGGGACGGTCGGGACCTTGGCCGCCTCCTGGGCCGCCTGCTCTGGCCTTGGGAATGTTGACGTCCTTCGGCGCTCGCGTCAGCGGCGCGCTCACGGGAGTCGGGACGTCGGTGTTCCTTGCGGCGATCACGCGCGCCTCAGCCGCTCGAGAAGCTTTCCCGACGCCAAGTCGAGGGCCCCGTAACGATCGGACGCGGCGGCCTCGGCGCGTATGACAGGGCCCTTGTCGATGACGGTTATCTCTATTCGCTCGGAGACTTCCGCCTGGGAGGATTTGGCTCGTGGGTTATCTCGACGAAATCGACCCGTTGCGCCCCTCGGCGCGAACTGTCTGATCTTCGAGAGCTTCTCGTTGACGTGGTGCGAAACGATCGAAACTTCGGCGTTTCTGACCTTTGACGATAATCTCCACAATGCTCTCCTTTGAGATGTGATTTTAATGGAACTGGCGCGCATCTCACGCAATCTCAGAGAAGTCACCCCTTTTCCGGAGATGGCCGTCGTCGGGACGTTCGCGTCGATGCATTCATTGTAATCGACCGCAGGCCTCAGGGCGAGGTTTAAATCACATTTGCCTTTCGATTTCTCGGGCTCGCCGCTGCTGGAGGACGACGGCGCAGACCACCCCTGCACCGGCCTTTTTCCAGCGCACGCGCGCATCCGGCCAGTGCTCGCGCCGGATGGAGGACGTCGTCGGCCACCACGCAATTTAGCTCCGTGCGAAACTCGCGCGCACCCGAATCAACGACGTTTTCTCGGCGCGCCCCTGGAGCCCCCGAGCCTCGCGCGCTTCCTGTTCTCAGCGCGTCGACGGCGTCGGCCCGCACGCCCGCCTCGGTCAGCCCCTTCGCCGCCGCTTGAGCGACGCCCGCGACGAACCTCCCGTCGTGCCTCCTGCGAAATCGCGAAGGGGCGGGAACCACGAGAATCCGCCCGCCGACCGCGGCGCGCGCCTGCAGACTCGGCGCCCTGCCCGCAGCAGCGTCGGCCAGCTCCCAAGGCGCGGGCCTCGACAATGCGGGAGACGGCGTCGGTGAGTTCGCGGTCGACGACGTTCTTCCATGCGATGATCGCGCGCCGCCGCCTCTCGGCACCCGCCGAGGAAAGACGGAAAGGCTGGTTCAAAGTCGCTGGGCACGCCAGCCTTCACGGCTCAATCTCGGGTGGAGCAGGTGAGGGCGCGCCAGACGCGTCCGTCCACGACCCCTGCCAGGTCCGATGCGCAGACTGCGCACAGCGACGTGTCCGACGCCCCGCAGCCGGCAGGGACCGGGGAAGACCAAATCGCATAAGCTCGTCAAACACAGCTCGATCTTCGCCCCTGCAAAAGGCGCGGGGCGGCGTGTCCACACATCCACAGGCGACGTGCCGCGAGGCCCCGTCCGGCACCGGCCACGTAAGGCGGCGCCTGCTGCTCAGCTGCCGTTCCGGCGAGTCCGCCCGCCGGGACGAGGCGGACGCCGAACGCCAGCTGTGCGCCGGCCGCGAGCCTCCGCCGCGGCAAGCCCGCTCAGCCGGGAAGCGCCACGGCGGTAACGGAGCTTGCTATCGCACGCCAGGATCCGCCCTCTCGCGAATAGGCCACGTTCTTATCGGTCAAGACGATGATCGACCCCTCGTCGCGGCCTGCGGTGATGGCGACGGCGCCGGTGTATGGCGCCATGAGCCGTTCGAGGGCCCGCCGATCTTCACCGAGTACAGGGCGCGGTCGGACCCGGCCGAGGCCCGTCCGAGCACGGCTATCTTGGTGGGGCCGATCCAGGCGACGTCCGTGACGTCGACCATGCTCTGGCCTATGGTCATGGGGTCGCCGAGCTGCATGGGCTCGTCCTCGGAGTCGGCGTTGCGGTGGATCGCGGCGACCTGGATCGTGGGCGTTCCCGCCAGCTCGCTGACCACGACGATCCGCGAGCCGTCTCGCGAGACCGCGACGTCGCGAACCTTCGCCCCCTGAGCCAGGAGACGCCGACGGCCTTCTCTCGCCCGACCGACGGGTTCGCCACGATGAGGGACCCTCCGTTCTCGCGCTCGCCGGACCAGATCCAACCGGAAGAGTCGTACGAGGGAGACAGAAGATTGCGCCCCTCCTTGACGTTCCACCACGTCTCCTTCTCGGCGTCGAAGGCGAACAGCTGCGTCGCGTTGTTCGCGGTCGCCGCGAAGGCGGACTGCCCCGCCTGATAGCTGGCCGCGATCGAGTCGAGGTGGCGATTGCCTCCTCCCCTCCCTTTGCTTTGGATCTCCCCCGCTTTGAGCACCGTCGCCGGCGCCCCGTTCGACACGACGGAGACGGGGTAGGATCCGAACGGGTAGGAGGGAAGGGATTTGACGGCGTCAACGCCGGGAGGCGACCTCCACGGTGAGCTTGACGGATCTCACGTCGTTCGAGGTCCCCAGGGTGTGCCTGATCTGGGCGATCATCAAGGCCTGCTGCGAGGAAGATGCGGACAGCGCCTGGCTCGACAAATCGACGGACGCCTCGCCGTTGGCGACGTCGACGGTCTCGTCGCTGCGTCCCCGCCGGTATGGCTGCGTGGACGCCGTCGGCTGAAGCACTGAGACGGCCCGGAAATGAGGCCGTTGATCGCGTTGGTGGCAAAGGACTCTTCGGGTAGTAGCGCAGATCCGCCACGAGGGAGCTCGAGTCCGAGGAAAGGCAGCAGAGCGGAATCTCCGCGAATTTCTGAGAAGATGTTCTCCGAGAGGAAGATGCCGTCGTCGAGCGAGACTATTCGCCACTGGCCGTTCGCGTTCTTGGCCAGGAGAATTCGACGCAGATACGGCGTCGTTGACCGCCTCCGTGAAAATCCCCTGCGAAGACACCGATCCGTGGGCGCCGACCGTCGCGCGGACAGCCCCGCTGTCGAGCGTGTTGAGTGCGATGTTCTGAGAATTGGGGTAGACCCTGACCTGCGCGAGCGGCTTTCCAGTTCGATGCCGCGTCCGCGTGGGAGATACTCGCGCCACGGAAAAATCGTCGTCCAACCCGCCTGGCTGGCCAAAAGAAAGCCGTTGACGATCTGTTCGGGCGTGGCCCCGCTCCGCCGGAGGCTGGGCCGAAAGGCCGATGGGCGGCTCGCTGTTGGTCGACGGCGAGACCCTGTCGACGGGGCCCGATCGGGGAATCTCGGCGCATCCGGCGAGCGCCAGCAGCACCGCGGCCACCAGTGCCCCCAGGCGCATTCTATTCATGCGCCATCCCCTTCCGCCGCCTCCCCGGCGCGGCCGTCGATGTTCTTCTTTTCTTGCTCGGCGTCTCCGGCGTCGGCGGATTCCGGCGTCGGCCCCGCGACGACGACGGCGCCGCCCCGTCTTCCTCGGCCGCCGCGACCCGCAGCGTGAGAGGGTTCGTGTACTGTTCGCCGACCTCGCGCGGGACGCTGAGAAGGAAAGGTCGATCCCACGCCGACCTCGCCCGCGCACACGAGGCGGCCGCCGTGAAGTTACGTGGCGTCCTCGCGCGCAATGGTCAGCCCGAGGCCCGTGCCGCCGGATTTGCGCACCCTGGCGGTGTCTGCTCGCCAGAACCGATCGAAGACGTGGGCCGCCTGCTCTTCGGACAAGCCTATCCTCTGTCGGAGACTTCGACGGCGACAGCGTTCTCGCCGCCGACCACCGAGGACCCGTCACGGGCTTGCCCTCGGCGTGTCTCGAGGGCGTTGACGACGAGGTTGCGGACGATCCGCTCGATCCTCCGCGGCTCGACCTCGGCCTGCGTGCCGCCTCGCGACTCGATCGATGACCTCCACCCGTTGATTCGGCCAGCGGCTTCAGGCCTTGACGACGGCGTCGGCGATCTCCGCAAATCCGTCTTGGCGCTCGCCAGCGTCATCGCGCCGGCGTCGTAGCGGGAAAATCTCGAGAAGGTCGGAGAGCATGACGTCGAGGTTGATGAGCTGGTCGCGCGCACTCGGCGCTGTGGCGCAAAACCGACGGCAGGTCGGTGCGCCGGTCGTAGATGAGCTGGCCCGCCATTCGAATCGTGGTGACCGGGAGCGGAGTTCGTGCGAGACCGCCGAGACGAACTCTGCTGCACGCTGGACATCCGCTCGAGCTGGGTGAACTGGTCCAGCGAGGAGGCCATCTGGTTGAAGGGCGGGCAAGCTGGGCGAGCTCGTCGCGCCCCCGACCTCCATGCGGGCGTCGAAGCCGCCCTGCGCCAGAATCGCTGGCTGCGCGAGGCCTCGTGGACAGGCCGCAGAACGAGGCGCACGATGAGGCGGCGCGACCGGCCACGACAGGAGGAACACGCTGGCGCCGACGGTCAGGATGCTCGTGACGATGCCCGTCGTGTACTCTCTGACCCAAAAGAGTAGGCGACAGAACTGGTGGTATCCCGCGCCTGGAGGTTGAGCCGCGAGCCGACGATGATGCCCCGGAACCTTGTTTCCTGCAGACGTCTGCACCGATCGACTGCCAGTGCACGGCGTCGTCGTCTCGCCACCGCTTTCTTCATTTCGGCGGTGATGCGCGTGCGGATGCGCGAGGAGGACTCCGTGGCGGGCTCCGCGATCTCGAACGACGTCGCCTCGGGCTGCTTGGGAGAGCGCAGCAGGCCGCTCCGACGATGGCGCCGTCGGGATTGTTCTGGAGGCGACGAGCTCGTTAGCAATTTGCTGGAGCTGGCCCGCCGCGGCGCGCTGACTGCGTTTCAATCTGGGCTGGCGCGGGAGCTCGCAGAAGAGTACTGGTCGAGATGGGTGGAGACGGCCCGATCGAAAAGCTGGCGATTGACCTGGTGGAGCACGATCGTCCCGACGAGGCCGACCAGAGGATGCCGACGACGCAGATGTCGCCACCACCCTGGCGGTCAGGGAGGATCGAAGCCACTCGCGCAGTGCGCGCACGCGAACGCGGAGGGCTCGGCGAGCCCTCCCTGGCGCTGGCGCGCAAAGCGCGGACGTGCTCACCCGAGGCTCACTCTTGGACCGCGCCGGCCCGGTAGCCGACGCCGCGAACGGTGAGGACGACCTCGGGATGGTCGGGGTCGTGCTCGACCTTCGAGCGCAGTCGCTGTATGTGGACGTTGACGACCTGTCGTGCGAGGACCTGCCGGTATCCCCACACCTGTTCGAGGAGCTCGCGCGAGAACACCTGCCACGGCTTGCGCGCCAGAACGGACAGAAGCTCGAACTCCAGCGGCGTCAGATGGAGGACCTTTCCTGCCCGCTGCACCTGATGGGCCTTGAGGTCGATCACGTCGAGTCGGAGACGCGCAGAACCTCGTGCTCGTCTTGGCGGCGAAGGCGGGCCTTGACCTGGCTAAGAGCACGGAATTCTCAAGACGGTTTCGACGTGAGTCGTCTGCGCCGGCTCCCAAGCCGGCGATGACGTCGACGGAATCCGTTCGGGCGCTCATCATGATGATGGGCACGTCCGACTCTCCCTGATGAGACGGCAGACCGAAACGCCGTCGAGCCCCGGAAGCATGACGTCGAGCAAAGCGAGGTCCGCCGATCCGCCCGGAGGGAAGCGGTTGTTGCCGTCGCGCACACGCTCACCTCGAAGCCCTCCGATTCGAGCAGCAGCGCGAGCATCTCCTGCAATGCTCGGATCGTCGTCAACAACAAGGACACGTGCTGCGTATGCCTATAGTCTCATGTTTTATGGGTGATTTTTTGCAGATGCCCACATCTAGTTGGAGACCGTGGGTTCTCAAAAGGCGGGTGAGTCCGCGGGCGCGTCGATGATCCGAAGCCGTCGGCGGGCGTCAGCTCGATTTCGGCGCGCTTCGTGCCCAGAAGAACCGGGATCCCGTCGCGCACGGGATAGGGAGCCTTGGGTCCGCCCCTCCGCAGCGACGAGCTTCTACTGGGGCGCCGTCGTAAGCTCCACCTCGGCTCCGCTCACGGGGCATCGCAGAGCATCGAGCGCCCACTCGGGGAGCTCCCGCCGCTGCCGCAGCCAGGCGGCGTGTTCACGTCCTTTTCGCAGGGTCATTCCTTGTCTCTCCTCGTCGTCTGATTCCTGCTCTTCGATCCACGGATCGGGTGCGTCGGCGCTCCTCCGCTCGAACGAGGCTGAGCCGCACCCTCGCCCGGGCGGCGGCGATGTCCGCCGGCGGCGAACCGCGGCGGCGGGCTCGAGCGCCGGCGGCTCGCAGGGAAGTCTCCTGAATCGCGTCGGCCAAAGCCGCGAGGTCGTTGGTCGAAGGCGCTGGGCGAATCGTTTGGAGCTGACCATCGCCAACCGTGCGGAACGGTGACGGATTTGACGTGCGGCGCACAGGTCGAACGCCCTGGCCCGGCCGCCGGAGACAGCGGCCTGATAACCGTAGCGTCTTCGTACCCGTACGTCATCGTCGCTACGGCGGGTCGCTGGCAGGACCGACGGAACATTGACGGACGTGGCTCACAGCCACCAACGGTACTCATCACCGGCGCGAACGACGCGCGGACGCTAGGCTGAACACATGCCGCGTTCTTCATATCTTCTCTTGGCACGCCCGGCGCCGCGACCGCCACGGCGCGGGCTGCGCGGCACCGTCATCCCCTCGGTCCCGGCTTGGTGCACGCGCCGATGGATCCTGACGACGTCGTCGCCGCGGACCTGGCGCAATACCGGCAAAATACTCGGCGACGAGATGCCCATATCGACTACGGGGTGCTTGACGCCCGAGAGCGACCCAGGCGCCGTGAGAGCGGGAACCCGCTGGCCAGATACCTGCCCCTTTGAGCGCGGGGCGCAGATCACGGGCGGATCGTCTTCTCACCGCATGCCCATCCCGCGGCGAAACGCACACTCGACCCGCGTGTGTTCATCCACGACGTCGTGACCGAGCAGCTGGCTAGCGCCCTGCAGGCCCGCTGAGGAGATCGATCACCTGAGATGAGGCGCCGCCTCATCCCAGGTGCGATTCTTCGGCTTCTCCGCGAGCCCCGAGGAGGCGAGGGAACCAGTCGATGCCGACGCCTTCGTTGACCTCCGCCGACGTTGTGACAGCCGCCGCACCGGCGCACTCGACTCGTAGCGGGACCGCCACGGCCCCTCCGGCAGTTCGAGCACTCCCCTGGGAGTCCGGGCCTATGCTCGCACGCACGGGCGCCATCTCGCGCCCCTGACCTGATATCGGCGTGGCGACGACGTCGGCGCGCCGGGCCTCGCCACCGCCGCGCAATCCTCGCCTTGGCTGCGCCGAAGACGGCGGATCCGGACGTCGCGGAGGGCGCGAGCCGCGCCCATGCGTCGTCGGTCGGAGCGCCCCTCGGCTTCCTGGAGGTCGATCGGGCGCTGACCGCCACGGGCGCCGACGCCTCGACGGAGACCGAGTGTTTGGCCTGCGGGAAGCCCCTCCAGCGAGAGGTCGAGAACCGCCGCGCGCGATCTTCACGTCCTCCCCGCCGGGGAGGGCTTCTTTCCGGCTTCGGAGAAGGTCGATAGCTTCACGGAGACGGTCGAGCTGTGTCTCGGATTGATCGATTCTCAGGCTTGCGCTGCGCCGGCGGCGTCGCCGATCCTGGTCCCAGGGACCGTCAGCTGCCCGCCCAGCTTGAGAAGGCGTGACGAAGCGACTCCGGCGGGGTGTACCCGTCAAGCGCCGTCGACCGCATGGAACGGCCACCCGCCCGACTGGGCGGTGACGTGGAAGCGCGGACGCGGTCCTGGTCGGAGAGCGAGCCGTCGAGCAGAACCCGCTTCGTCTCGCCGCGGGCACGACGACGGTACGAGTCGCGCCCAGCTCGGCCTTGCCGATTCCCGGCGTGCGCTGCGACGGAGACCGTGACCGGCTTGAGCCCGTTGGCGAGGATAAGCTGATTCGAGACCCCGACCTTGGCCGACGAGCCGACGATCCACTGGTCGAGGACGGCCTTTAGCGGGTCGCTAGCGATGCCAGCGCAGATCGCCCGCAGCCGCGCTGCAGAAGGTGCCCGCCGCAAGCTCCGCCGAGCCCGTGGCGACCGAGTCGGTCGAGACCGTGCCTTCCAGCGGCGACTCGCTGGAAGAGAAGGCGAGCTTTCGACGGCGGGGACCTTGCGCCCTGCCGTCGATGCGCGTGCGCGGGCGTCGCGACCTCGGTCGAGGCGGCTGCGGATCCACGAGCGACCTTGATGGACTCGTTGACCTCGCTCACGCTGTGACGCTCGGCGACGGTCCGCTGGAGTCTGCCGCCGCAGGCGAAGCTCATGAGCGCGGGCGGCGCGCGACGGCGGAGGCCGGATGCCGCTGAGGGTCTGGACGGATGCGCCGCGAGACGGCCAAGGCCCTCCTGCGCACGCGACGGCGAGGGCTGAGACCCCGCGACGATTCGATGCTCATCACTCGCCTGCCTCTCTTCTCAGCGGCAGGGCATGACTGCGCCGCGACCGCCACAATCGCCTGGCACGCGGCCACGAACTGCCGAGGCCCGTGTCGAAATCGACCTCCAGGCGCCCGCCGCCGCTGGGAAAGCTTCGCTTGACGCCATCCGTCCCTTGACGGGCCTCAAGCTCCTTTCCGTCGAGGCTTGCCCTCCACCCCTGAATCCGCGCAGCCCGGCACAGGCGACTGCCCGCCCCTCGTCCGAGGACGGACGCGCGTCGGCTGACACGTCGCCGGAGGGCAGATCCTCCATTTTTCGCCCTTGCCCGCGGTGAGCCCCGAGGTCGCGTGGCCTTTCTGGCGGATCCGCCAGAAGGATCCGCTCTGTCGTCGTCGCGCACTCGAGCCCCTCGACGGAGTGGAGCTCGGAGACGAGGGCACGATTGGCCGAGCTGTCGTCCGTTTTTGACGAGCACCACGGAGACGGCGTGCTCGGCGACGCAGGTCCGTGAAGTCCTCGGAGTCTCCGGCGAGCGGAGGCGATCGCACGCGTGAGGGAGAGGTCGGCCGCGTCGCCTGGACATGAGCGAGGCGACCATCGACGTCCGTGAAGCTCGGCGCCGTTGCCTCGCCGCAGGCGCGCCTGAATGCCGCCCCTCGACGGTCGGAGGCAGAACCAGACCCTGTTGCAGGCTTTGGACCCTTCTGGTCCGAGACGGCGATCGTGGGCGTCGCGTTGGACTTCACCCGGTGAGGGCGAGTCGCGACGTCGTTGGGCGTCCTTTTGAGCGTGGCAAAGGCCCCACGCTCCGACGAGAGCCAGCGTCGCCGCAGGAGTGCCGCCGCGGTCGCGGCGGACAGCCCGATCTGGACGAAGGAGCAGGAACGCCTGAGAGTCCGTTCGAAGCCCGTCGCCCGCGGCTGACGAGGGAGACGGGAAGGCCGAGGAAGCTAGGCAGGCGCGATTCCTGCCCATCCCGCGCGCACGGACAGAGTAGCCGTGCCGTCGACGATCGGAGCCCGTTCGGACGCTGAGCACGCCGCCGCCCACGCCCAGCCGGTTCCGGAGCAGGGCGAGGCCTGCCTCGAATGGAGCTCGAATTGCGCTGCGACGAGGCCAGCAGCGCGAGGGCGAGAAAGTCGGCGCCAAGAGCGAAACAGCCTCCAGCAGGGTCGGCGCCTCCCACGGTCGACGTCGAGAGAGCTGAGAAGCCCGACCTTGGAAGGCGCTGGCCGAGACGGGCTGCCCCGGCGTCGAGGCGAAAAGCCTCCATGGCGCGTCCGAGTTCAGCGCCGCGCGCAGAGGTCGGGGCGAGGGCAGCGAGGCCGGGACGGCCAGCCAGTGCCGGCGTCCCCTTTGACCTCGTGAAAGTAGCCGACGACGGCGAGGACGACCGCCGGAGCGAGGGTCGCGGCGCCATGCGGACGATGTAGAGCCGCGAGAATGGCGGCCGAGCCGAGGCCGGGACGGAGCCGTGGCAGCCACGCGGCGACGGCCGCCCTGAGAGCGAGAGGGGCAAGCACGCCACGACGACGGCGGCCGTGGCCCGAGGAAACTGGCGGCCAGCAGCGGCGGGGCGAAGGCCCATCCGAGGCAAGCCGAGCGCGCGACCTGCGGGGAGCTGGTGGGAACCCTGGATCCGAGGAAGCCGGTGAGCGCCGAGGTGCGACGCCGGAGACGACGATCGCGCCGGCGAACGAGCGCAGGGTGGAGCCCGTGAGCCCGACGAAGGGCGCCAGAAGGATCCCACAGGCGTCGACAGGGGCGGCGAGGCCGTCGCCGGAGGAAGCCAGGCGTGGGCGGCTGAATGGGCGAGGTCGCCGAAGGTCCACGAATCGCGGAGGAGCCGCCTCGGTCAGCTCTGACCGAGGATGCTCGATGGTCGCCAGCAGGCCGCGGCCGCGGCGGCCGCTCACGGCGAACACTCCCCCATTTGCGGGTGGAGAGCGCCATGCGCGCCGCCTTGGAGAACGATGGGGTTCTGGGCGGTTGGCCATGGTTTTCGGCTTCGATGCGGGCCCCATCCGGCGCGCGCGCGTCCGACGCGGACGTCCCGCCCGCTGGCCTCCAGCCCAGCTACACGACGGACGCAGGGACCTTGCGCACGCGCCTGAGCCCTGGCCCTTGCAGCGAGCGCCTTCGGCAGCATCCCGACCATCGCGCCGACGGCGGAGCAGCTCTTGCGCGGCAAACCCGGCTCCTTCGTCAGGAGCCGGGCAAGCGCCCGAATCGGGCCTCCCAGAACCTAGCCGAGAACGGCGAAGGGCAGCGAGGGCGCAGGCGGCCACGAGCGGTTGTGCAGCTGGGCGGCGCCGCTTTCCGTACGACTGCTTGCCCTTGGCGAAGCTGGACCCTCTCGTGCTGGATCGAGGCGCGCCGGGCTGATGGCGACCCTCCACCCGGCGGCCCTGAGCCGTCGAGAGAATTCGAGCCCGTCGCCGAAGGGCCGAGGGCGGTGTCGAGCCATCCGACCTCCTCCGCCGCCACGCGAGCCGCACGAGCATCCGGCGGTTCCGGTTCAGAACGTCGCTCGGATAGTCGTATTGGCCTTGGTCGCGCTCTCCGACGTCGATCTCGGGGACCCTGCGCCCGCTGCGTGGCCCGTATGCCGACCTCGACGAGCCGCTCTGATCGTCCCAGCCGACCTGCTTGGGGCCGACCGCCCCAGCTTTGGT